>Ga0129336_10000760_pt1 | contig 18976 bp, 40 predicted proteins | sample CPB6_02_DNA_FD_96878 | JGI IMG/M metagenome (GOLD analysis project Ga0129336, IMG submission 96878) | Freshwater to marine salinity gradient microbial communities from Chesapeake Bay, USA - CPBay_Sum_0.6_0.2_DNA | ecosystem: Environmental > Aquatic > Marine > Coastal | place: USA: Chesapeake... | reverse complement strand
GCCAACAGAAGTAAAAGAAGCATTTGAGGAAGAGATAAATGTTTTTGCCGGTGTGTTTGATACCTATGTTGCTTTGGGTTCAAATATCAATGTTGGAGACCGTCGTACAGTAATTGCCGTAGGGGCGGCTATGGCTGTTGCTGGCGCGATAGTTGCGACTGGTGGGGTTACCCCAGCACCAAGCAGTGGGTCGCCGTCTGGTGGCTCTGGAGGCCCCTCAGGACAACATAATGACCTTGCCCGTAAACCCGAAGAAGAAGAGGCTTCTGGGGAAATTGCTTGGGATGGAGTGGAGTGGATAAAACAGATGAGTATTTTTAGATATAATAGTGGAGTCAAAACACTGGATTGGGGTTTAGCTGTGAAAAAATTTAGTTATGGTTTGCTCAATTTAGGCTTTACCATCTCTGGATCTTTAGTTGTTTATCTTACTCTTTCTGGAAGTATTCAAGTTGTTGCTGGTGTTTCTTCTGTTCTTGCATTGCTTGGTGCTATGTATTTACACATGAAAGAACCAGAATAACCTCAAATGTTCAAAAAAGGAAAATTGTTCAAAAAAAGAAAATTGTTCAAAAAGGGAAAATTTATGTCAAAAGTTGCTTGGAATATTGTCGTTCCAGTTAAACAGCCAAAAGATCTAAAAGGTGTAACGCCTGGTAAATTGCCAGAGTCACTTCTTAAACCAGCCGTTGGTGGTGGAAAACTTCATTGGCTTGCTGCTGCTGCATGGGCCGCTATGGTTGCTGCCGCAAAAAAAGATGGCATTGAACTCAAGCCGGTTTCGGCAGGCGACACATATCGCACATATGATTCGCAACTTACTGTTTTCCTACAGCGCTACACAAAAACCCCAAATGGAAACTCAACTCGTACATTCAATGGAGTTAAGTGGTATAAAAAAGATCCCAAATTTGCTAGTCTCGCCGCACCAGGAACATCGCAACACAATACGGGCCTAGCCGTCGATGTTCATACAGCAGGTGAACCAAAGCGTTTGAACTGGCTTATTGCAAATGTGCGCAATTTTGGATTTAGCTGGGAAGTTGTTCCAGAGGAACCATGGCATTTAAGGTATACGGAGGGCGATACCCCTCCAGCAGCCGTAGTTGAGTACATGTCCCAAAATGGCATCTCAGCTCCGGTGGCAGGTGCGATACCCGACAGCGCACCTGCTACTTCTACTGCCGCCAAAGATGATGGTGGCGATCTTGATCCGGGCGATAGTGGCCCACGTGTAACCAAACTTCAAGAGGAGCTTGCTGAACGCGGCTTCTATAAAGGCAAGGCTGATGGTCAGTTTGGCCCTAAAACAGGAGCGGCAGTTATTGCTTTCAAACAATCAAAAGGCTTTGGAAATGGTGCTAAGGCAGGAAAACGAGTGTTAGACGATTTGGGGATTGGCCTATGAGTAAATATGCGCAAGGCAAATCCTCGGTAAGGGAAGTTAAAAATGTTGAATTTTTGGCGTCTTTATCAGTAGGTGAAGTTAAAAAAAATACAGGAAAGAAAAAAACAAAAAAGAAATCAGAGTCAAAATAGGCTTTTATGGAAATCATAACTGCCTCTCTTGGAGCAATTTCCTTAATTATCGTTGCAATAATTGAACGACGCTCTCGAGCCGAAGATTCAAAATGGGCTTTAAATACAAAAGAGCATCAAGCATTGGTTGATCGAGTAGAGGATATGGGAAGCAACCTTGGTCGCTCCGTTGATCGAATTGAATCCAACATGAAAGTTCATCTTGAGCGAATTGAAAATAAAATTGAAACCCACGACACGGTTCTTTTTGAGCATTTAGCAAGCCATGCTGAAGCTCAGTTCAAACAAGCAGATATCTCAATTAAGCGCCGACGCGGCAAGTAGTTAATTATGGGCAAAAAAAGAAAGAAAGTAACTAGGGGTGTTCAGCAACGAGAGCGCCAAAACCCCATTACTGGAGAGGTTGAGATCGTTTCTGGCACCAAAGCTGGAAAGCGTCGAGCAAGACTCTCATTTGGCCACCCCTTACGAACCCACGATTTACACGGGAAAAAAGATACACGGACCGACTAATATCTTTTTGTGAGCATAAACAACGAAGCCAGTATGAATTGGCACGATGATGGTCATTGGATCACATTGCAAATTATGGGCTCAGAACTTAAAGTTACTGAAGTCCACTGTCCGCATGAGGCTGACCCGACGAAGCCATGCAGGCACCCAAGACACGGGTGCATAGTCAAGTTATTTATAAATAGATACGGACTTGATTGTAATGTCGGCTCCTGCCCTGCGTCAAGTCCTATTACTTTGTGCTGGACAAATGTGGGGGATCCCGATGATGTTGAACTTATGCAAATCTGGGTTATCCCAAGAAATGATGATGTCTTTGGCTCTTGGCTAGAAATTCAAAATAGGTAACTGCGTCTAGACACTTGATGTGTTATTGTTTACCACAAGCGGGGAAAACAGATAACTACACGTAAGGAGCTTGTTTGTGTCAAGTAGTAACGAAGGACAATCTCTAGCCGAACTTTTGCTAGGAGCAATAAACGAAGAAAAAACTTGCCGGTTTAAAAGCTTGTTTAACAACCTTTCGGATGACGAGGCAGTTGCGTTGGATGCCGCGTTAAAGAGCAACCTTCCAACTAGCAAGATAACCAGAATTCTTGGTAGTGGTGGTCATAAGGTAAACAGAATATTTCTTGCTGAAAAACGTAAATGCTATACAAGCTCGGAGGCATGCTCATGCAGAATACAGACAAAATAAAGGCAAGTCGTGTTGCTGAGCTTTTGGCTAAAGAAGCCAAAGAGGCAGACGACAAAGGAATCCGCAACAAAAATGTTCAAGCAATAGCTGAACTATTTGAGAAACGCGGTATTGACCCAGCAGAGGTGGGGGATCTAAAAAAGGTTTCTTTCTACCAAACGGTGGTAAAAAGCGAAGAGGGCGACCCACAGGTTGTTGATCTTACTGCGATTCAGTTCGTACCCTCGTGGGATAGCGGTCCTAAGTGGCCTGTAATCGTTCCTGGCCCTAGTTATGCGATGCCAAAATCGACGACAAAATCCAAAAAGACTACAGGCTTCCAAACTGCCGTAATAGTGCCTGATATACAAATAGGTTTCTATCGAGGGGTAGAAGGAAATCTAGAACCAACACACGACGAAGCCGCCATTTCTGTGGCTTTAGCGATGATTGCAGATATATCTCCTGATGAGATTGTCTTAGTTGGCGACAATTTAGATCTTCCCGAAATGGGAAAGTATCTCTGCTACCCAACTTATCAACAAACCACGCAAGCAGCGATAGATAGAGCAGCACTTCTGTGTGCTGAAATACGCAAAGCAGCACCAGATGCCAAGATTACTTGGCTGGCAGGCAACCACGAAGAGCGCATGCCTAAATATATTGCAACCAATGCAATGGCGGCATATGGACTCAAGCGAGCCAATCAGCCAGAATCTTGGCCTGTATTGTCAGTTCCATTCCTTGTTCGTATGGATGAATACAACATCATCTACAAGCCTGGATACCCAGCAGCTGACTATTGGCTGAATGAGAAACTGAGAATTATTCATGGCGACAGAGTGAAGTCAAGTGGCTCGACTGCCCACGTATATCTCAACCAAGAAAAGACATCGGTGATATACGGACACATTCACAGAATTGAAACTGCCTACAAGACTCGTGAGGACTATGACGGTCCACGCACAATCATGGCGGCAAGTCCTGGCTGTCTTGCCCGTATTGATGGCGCTATACCTTCCACGAGAGGCGGTGTTGATCTTGACGGTAGACCACTTACTCGCCATGAGAACTGGCAACAGGGTCTCGGGGTGGTCACTTACGAGAAAGATGGTGAGGCTAAGTTCACCTACGAATGTATTCCGATATACGGTGGCTGGGCTCTGCGAAATGGCAAGGAATATGTAGCATGAGCACCAACGACCCTGAAAAAACAACTAAAGACGAAATCATCAATGCCATAGATGAGCTTGTTGAAATGGGTCTTGTTGAAGTTGTTGGAATTAAATCAGATGGGGAATGGCTTTATGGTCCAACGGAAGCCGGCAAAAGGGCTGTACAAATTTGGAGAGACTAATTCGTGACAACTATTATCGGTATTCAGGGCGACTCATACGCAGTGATATGCGCTGACTCACGCGTAACTGAGGTTGATTCAAACGGCAAAGCGACTCAATCCATGAGCCTTAAAGAAGTGGGTTTTAAAATAGCCCAAAATAGTAGATGGCTAATGGGTGTGGCTGGGGATGTTCGAGCCATAAATATTCTTACCCACTCTTTCAACCCACCTATTCCACCACCTTCCTTAAAGGGCAGGAAACTAGACCATTTTGTAACCACAAAATTCATACCTGCTATGAGGGCTTGCTTTGATTCTGAGGGCTATTCGAGTCCAATTACCGACAACTCAGAGCATCAGTCAGAACACGGTTCAGTGGTCATGGCGGCAATAAATGGAACGATATACGTTATTGACGGTGACTATTCGTGGCTTAGCGATTCGTTCGGGGTATATGCCATAGGTTCAGGTGCTCAATTTGCTTTAGGTTCTCTAGCCACAACAATACCCACTGGTGGAAAGATAGGTAGACGGACAGCCAAACAGTCAGCCCTCAAGGCTATGGGGGTTGCTGGTAGATACGACCCAGGCACTGCGGCTCCATATCAAGTACTAATTCAAGAGGCAACACAACGAGTAGTTAAGAAGCCAACCAAAACAAACAAGGCAAAGACACCCAAAAAACGATAGGTGCCGGTTTGGGGATGCTCTATCCATTAGGGTAGAGAACAAATGGCGAGCAAGAAAAATCCTAAAGTATCATCATCAAAAGAATACATTCCTGACTATGCGACGATTGCTGCTATGCAATCAAAAACTGGAAATAAATGGATGGAACGAGCCGCTTGTAAAGGTAAAACAAACTTGATGTTTCCTAAAGAACACAAGGACATTACATATATCGCCGAAGCAAGAGCGCTTTGTCGCGAGTGTCCTGTAAAGACCCCATGTTTGGCATATGCACTTCAATATCCAACCGCAGATATACACGGCGTATGGGCAGGTCTTACCTCAAGACAGTTGGCGGCGAAACAAAAGAAATTAGGGTTAAAGCCAACGAAGCCAACCTTGGCTCAACTATGGGGTGACTAGTAAGCCCTTAAGTTACAGGTAAGGCAAATACCTATACCATCGTGATCAACGATGTCGGCCTTACACCTTCCCTTACGTTTGCCACAAGGCATGAGAACTGGTTCACGGTTAATAACTGCTTGCAACTCAGTGGTCGAATCTGGCAAAGCATATTGTCCAGTAGGCGAGGGAGCAATACCTTCTTTAGAATCCAACATACGGCGAACCGCCATCAGAACCCATTGGTTCATACTCACTCCTTGATCGGCGGCGGCTTTAAAGATGTCTTGTTTCAAACGTCCTAGACAACGCATAGAGAGAGAGTAAGTTCTATCTGGATACCTAGGGTACTCTGCCTTACGACCCATCACGCCTCATAAGGAGCATAAGGTACTCGGTCATAGAGCAACCCCAATTCTCAGAGCGTTCCACGAGAATGTTCTTCTCTTCGGCAGTAAGCCTTATGGTAAGGGTAGACCACTTACCCGAAGCCCTCTTAGGTTTACGACCTCTAGGCTTTCTTCCACTCACCACACCACTCCCAAGGACTTACTACTGGTTGACTTTGTTTCACTGGTTTGTTCTCAACGGCGTACAAGGTTGGTGGATACCTACGGCAATAACCTGGTCCAGTACCCATGTCAAAGCCGTCAAACAAACTACGGTCAAAGTAGATACAAGTAGAACACTCTTGCTCTCTAGCCAGCACTTTGGTTGGGTCTTCCATAAGAGAGAACCTACCATACGGGGAGATATCATTTGGGTCATACACCACCGTCAAGAACGAGAGGACGAAAAGTCTTTTTTTTGCCGGGTCTTTTTACTTTTACAAAATTTTGTCGTCGGGCTACAATACCGTTTTGCCGGGTATGAAAGACGTGTCTTGCTATTGCCGGGTGTAATATCTGGATTAAACCCATCTTGTCTGTTGCTAGATGGTAACCACTATCAGTGGCGAACAAGCCACTCAGCTGCTGGCTGTCTGCTTATCCTTTTGGATCATAGGGATACGGGCGTGTTTATTGGAACAAGATACCTCTGTGGCTCTTACATAGAGGGTTACTGTCTCTCTACACTCTGGGCATACCCAAGTAGAACGCTTTACCATCTCATCTACCACCGTCAATTGCCGGGTTAAACATAAAGGGAGACTATACACCTACTTGGTGTATCTGGTATTAACCCTCTGCTTGTTGTTTGGGGATGAGTTTCTCTGCTTGTTCCCTAATCATTTCATCGCGCACGGCTTCCCATTCGGCTATAAAGGCCTGTCTGTCCCTCTCTGTAAGCCTGTAAGCCTCGTCCCCTAGGCGTTTGGCTGTCTCTATGACCGTGGAATGAGGAATGTGCTTTGGTTGCATGCCGGCATTGGCCGCTCTTACTTGATCTTGGAATTGCCCCCATGCTTGTAGTGGGGTGGGAAAACCACCAAGCATTTCATCCACCACCGTCGAAAGTATTTCACCCGGCGATGGAAGCCATTTCCTCGTCGCCGCGCCGCTCAGGTAGGCATTCCAGACGGTTGTTTCATCTAGGTGTCCCAGTATGTCCCACCAAGCACGGAAGATATGTTTCTCGTCTGCCTTCATTATTGGTTTTGCATGGGCGGCATGAACCCTTCTTACCAGTTCGGTCAGTTCTTCCTTAGTCATGCGCCACCGTCATAACAGTAGCAGGGATTGTGTACAAACTGTGTCCGAATAAATCCCTTTCAAACTTGGCCTGTAGCGCCCCGTGCCACCGTGCGATAGCGAACATATGTTCGCCTATCAGTAATTGCCGGGTATTGACCGACGGTTTCTCAATTACCGGCATTAAGTTCTCCGTGGAGTTGTTGAATAAGCAGGGTTCTGATTCAATCATTGCTTTGACCATGTCCCTGACTTGAATATTTTTGGTCATGCGCCACCGTCAATCAAAAAGGCTCGTCGGTTAGACCCGGCGATGAGGATTCAAACTTGCTAAGGAACCACTCAACTTTCTCCGAGTTTCGAAAAATGAGCTCAACCGAGTCGTATCGAACGTTGTTTGGGTTTCGTCCCATGTGCCAATCGCTCATCGAGCAGCCTTTAATGGCCATTTCACAAGTCTCCATCCCATAGTTGAGTATTGCCCAAGCAAGGATAGCCCGTCGTTCGTCCGAAAGCAAGGCCTTTTTGCCAAGAGTTGTTCTCCAGAACTCAAAGAGCTTTTCAACTTCACCCGGCGAAACTTGTTTATAAGCAGATTTCCGGGCATTACTTCTAGCAATCTTTTTACCTTTAACCGGCTTTACTTCTCCGAATAAAGAAAGCATTTGATTCTCCTTGTTTTCATCCACCACCGTCAATTAATACCTTTCATCCACGAAAAAACAATACCAAAGATTATTAAAATAAATAAATCTTTGAGGGGGTTTGGGGGAACTTTGCCCAGCGATTACCGGTTTTTTGCAAGGCCCCTGCAGCCCCACCTCTGTAGGGTGCGAGTTCGTAGACAAGTGGTGTGACGTCACTATGTTGTGATAGGGACACTAGCGGAGACAATATGCCCTGTCAAGCATCTACTTATTTTTTTTAAAAAAATTATTTTTGGGTCTACAGGACAGCTTTTGCCTGGCAAAACACTTAATTGCCGGGTCATCCTCCACCGTCAATTAAATTCTTTCACCGGGCCATCACTGGGATGTGGGACAATATGGTGCCCCCTTGGGTGGGTTGAGCTGATTGATCTTGTCGGTGGTGTGGAATATAGGATCTTACGAGTTCCCGACCCCTGGGGGTGTTATACCATCTGCGTATTCGGCTATGGTTAAGACCATCTTTTCCATCAGATCTGCCCAGCCTTGCTCTGGATCTTCCTCTTGCTCCATGCGATCTATCTCTTTGCGTATCCAATCGTGAGACCAGATGCCCATGTATGTATCTTCATCAAAGCCGGTTGAGCAATAGTAATCATCTTCGACTGCTGTTGCCGGGGCAGAAAAAGCTTTGAAGATAAATCGCCCGTCGGTAGCTATGAATAACAGTGTTGGGTCAAGATTGTTTTGGTTTGTGTCATTGACTGCCGCACTAAATTTTTCGTAAACACCATTTTGATATTCCACAAATGATCCTCCACCGTCATTTAATGATAGCCTATTCCACACATGCCGTAACCAGCGGCGTGAAAGGAGCCATGTTTGATCTATGCCAGCAGTAAACGATACTTCAAAACGTCGACTACCGGTAATTTGGGCCGCTTTCATCGTGACATGCTTTGCGCATGCACTAATGATCTTTGCCGCGGCTTGGATACTTCGCACACAAGTCGAGGCCATTGACTGGAAGGTCGAATGGCTTGATGCGAGCATGCTTGGGACTCTTGCTGTTATATGGCGCATATGGCTCAAGCCTCGCGGCTAACCCATCCTTGTTAAGAACGCGTAGAACTTCCCGTCGTTCGTTCTGTCGAGCGTCTTGAGCGTCCAACTTAAATCGCCAGCGTAATAGTCAAGTCGCTCTATGAGAGCTACTACATCGTCGCTGCACAGGTAGGCAGTGATCTGAGTCTCTACTCGCTCTACGCCTGAACCCAATGAGCTGTTTGCTGGATCGTAGAAATTGTTTTCTTCACCAATCATTAGAACCTCTCGGATATTTTTTTTGCTTCGCCAATAAATTCTTCAATCAATTCTATGCACTCCCAGTCGTTTGCCTCTTCACCGTGTATTAACTCAGTGGCAGTGATGCCGTCGAATACGAATCCAGCGAACCCATCTTCCATTTCGCTTGTTGGTTCTTGTCCGTTTATGACGGCCTGAACCGGCTCGAGGTATCTCTTGGTCCAATCATCTAACGACATTCCATTAATGAATTTACTTTTGGTTTTATTTTGCATTGCTTTTCTCCTTGTTTTTTGCTTAGTAGTTCTCTTCTAAGTTTCGCGGCACACTCTTTTTTAATTTAGGTAAGTTTAATTGAAGCTCAAGATGTTTGATGACTTTCTTTAACTCTTCTATCTCTCTGACATAAGAATCGCACAATAAGCGACATTCGTTATATCTGCGTGTCAGTGAGTCAAGCTCTTTTTTAGTTGTTTTCATTGTTGTTCTCCTTTTGCAGCAGACCTGCTGGTAGTGGAGCGACCAAGCTTTCCACCAACAGGTCTACCGATCTTTGCAAGGTAGTTATCGTAGTCGATAAGGAATTTCTGGTCGCTCTACCTTGACACCGCTTCTTAGTTTGCCGAGTAGCGTCTTTGCTACAGCGACATCGCGCACGATCATTACTCGCTCATGGGCGATATATCTGCCCACTTGTCTACTAAGTGCCTCATGGGAATTGTCGCCCTCACCAGTGACTCCACCATCGCTCACCCATACCACTGGCGAAGTAGATCGTTGTCGTTGCTTTACTGCCCACTTAAGGGCAGGTAGGTCTACGACATTTCCATTTCGACCATTGGGCATATCTGACTTCTTGCAGATACGACCCTTCTCAGCGAGTATCCACAAGTTTGGTTTAGTTCCTCCGATATAGGTATACATCGCAACAGTGCAACCGGGTGCAGCCTCAACTATGTCGCGTATGTCGTTGTGGTTGAATTGCATTGAGCCACTGGCATCAATAAGCACCACACCACCCAAGCCTTTGCTGGTGCGATCAAACACTTTACGGTCAGTAAGGTATCTGTGCATACGGCGAGGGTTCTTGCCAGTGTCGCTTGCGATACGCTTCTTGCCCAAGTTGCCTCGAGTCGCATCGGGCATTGGAAGTTTCTCAATTGCAAGTTTTCCCCAATTAGGTATTTTGCCTCTTGATGGTCGTGGCTTTGACTTTGTTGGGTCACTCATTTCTCGCTTTGACTTTTTGGCCTTACTGTCTTTAGTCTCAGTCAAGTCGCTTGGCTCACTTGGAGCATCGCTATCGGACTCGCTATCGGACTCGCTATCGGATTTGTCTTTTGACTTTTCCTCGCGCTCGCGCTTTTCCTCTTCTATCTTCTCAATGAGAGTATCGACCCACTCAGCGATTCTCTCAGTGTGAGCGAACCCACTATCCTCAGAACCAACTGCCACTTTGCCAAGTTCTCTTGCATCAATTGAGTCAATGTTTTTCATTACTTGTTTCTGAATGTTCGCCATGACTTTGGCAGTGTGCTTGTTTACCGAGCGAACACCTTTGATGAACTCAGTGCCACCGATAGTTCCAGCGGTGCCAACAGCACCGAGAACTAGGGCAGTCAAGTCATCTTGCTCAGCGAGTTTCTTTCCCGCGGCCTTTTCAGTTCCATCGGTTAGATATTTCTCAACTGGAATACCTACTCGGTTGCACAGTGAGTTCACTCGGGCCTCTTCAACGGCACGAAGCGATCCTTCTGAAGCGACCTCTCGAGCCAAGTATGCCAGCATTTCTACTGGTGCTGGCGATACTTTGGCATGCATCATTTCATGCCCACGAATGGCTCGGTCAAGTTCATCCTCGCCGTGAGGCGCAACCATTTTGCGATTATGCAAGTCAGTGTGAGGAATACCACGAGTCGCTGGTGAGTCATCGACTACCCAGCGACCATGCTCTTGATCAGCACGACCGATCATTTCTGGTTGTGGCGAGCGTAAACGCTCTTGCTTTACTTTGGTGACAGTCACGACACACCATCCACTGCGATGGCATCAATTAAGTCAAGAGCTCTGTCTTGGAAGATAATTGAGGCTGCACGCTTGTCGCCAAGTTCAGTGCGAAGACGATCAAAGTCGTAGAAGGCCCTGAGTGAGATACGACGCTCACCAGCATCTGCCATACGAATTGCATACTTGTGCAAGTCGGGCGAGAGTCGCTTAAGAGCATCGGGATGAGGCTGGTTGATACGAACTCGAACGGGGAAGCGATCAGCGAGTGCTGTTGGCAACTCTCTCATGTCTTCAACATTCGTGGTCATCACGGCAGAAAACCCTTCAAGTGGGCGAACTACCTCGCCAGTTGTCGGGTGAGTCCAAGTGGCAGACTCAGGAGTGTCAAGCATCGCAAGTAGAGTTGCAGCGACATCGCCACCAGCCTTGTCAATTTCATCCACGACAAGTCTTCCACCTCGCTTGCCATTGCCTTTCCAAGCCTTGAGTGCTGAACCGAAGTTCCAAGTGAATGTTCCAGTTTCGTTCGGAATAAAACAGCCAGTAACATCGGCAGTTGTCATGTCTTCGGTGCAGATCAATCGGTAAGCACCAGCCTGCACATCGCCGTAAGCGAGTCCTGCATATGTCTTGCCGAGACCCGGAGGCCCGAACAGAATTAGTCGATCAATGCCTGCATTGAGGCACTCCTCAACTGTTTGCCAACACTCTGGAAGTGCTGGCTTGGTTGTTGTAGTCATTATTGGTCGCTCCTTTTTGTTTGGTTTGTTATTGCTTACTTATGACTTTATGGGGGCTCAATCTGTTGGCGCGTTCAGTAGGTGAACACTCCATAGGTGATCTATCGCTGAGACAATTGCTTCATTAAGTGTCTCGCCGGGGTCTTGCTCAGGGCTGTCCCAATCGGTATCAAAGTTGGCTGTCCAACCATCAGGCAATTCAATTACACCTTTACTGAAATCATACTCATGTATTTCATCAATGACTGCTTCGCCGCCTTTGTATCGAGCGATACCAAAGAAGTTCATTCCCGGTTCTTCATACTCATTGTCAATAGAGACGTTTGGATAAAGTCTGCTGATCTCTTTGAGAAGACCAGTAGCTGGTCCCCATGGAGTTTGGAAATGCATTGAGATAGACGACATTTCCGGAACTGCATAATTTTCGTCGGATATTTCAGTTTCGCAATCGCCCCACTTGGTTCCCCAATTTGCATACTGCCAGTCGACTCCACCAATTAGTTCACCATCGGCATCGGTCGGTTGCGGCATGAAGTCGGCTAATCTTTTTCGTTCTCCATCTTCATTTACTTCTTTGAGTTTGTCTGCGATAGATCGGATCGCTGTTTCCGGCCCGCATATTGACAAGTTGTTTTCGCACCAATTAGGCATTGTTGTTCTCCTTGAACTTCGCCGAAAATGCAGCAAACAATTCTTGCTGGCGCTTCCATGCTTCCATTGCGTTGTAAGCACCTTCGTAATTCCAAGACACTTCTATTTCTCCTGGAATAACTCTCATCGCGCCATCATTGAACTCCCATTTGTAGAACGCATTGTCCTCACCTTTCCAAATCGCATACGAACCCTCTTCGACGAACGGTGCAATAGTGTGAAGGAATAAATCCTCTTGTCCAGTCTTGTTGTTGTAGTATCCGAGAACAAGGTCGCCATTCGCGTTGTAGTTAGTGTCCTCAAAACCGAGATCGAGCAACACTGCTTTTAGATCGGGAAGCGTTGACAAGTCTTCTGGCATCCAAGAGAACCAATGCTTGCGTTCTGATTCTGGACCGTATGAGCCGCCTCGCTTGAGGTCGTCATTCTCATTCATTGCCAGCACTGCTTTGTAGGCAGGTTCGAGCAAGTCTTTAGGAATGACGATGTTTATGTCTTCGGTATTCACGTAATAACCCATATTTGTCTCCTTGATAGTAGGTAAGTAAGACTTTATGTTGCGTCAATCTATCGGCGCAAATAAACTCTATGTTTTGATTACTGCTGTCTCATCCACCACCGTCAATTGGTAATTCCCTCTGGGGGACTGCCCATCTACTGTGACGGTCTGAGACTTTATTTCTGTGCTGTGTCGTCCGTCATATAAATTTCCTGAAGGGATGGAAGGTTGTTGTCGTGTGGCTCTTGAATGTCCTCTGGTATCCAGCTATGGATCAACTCGAGGACATCCTCATAGTAGATCGGTGGGTCTACGAACTCGGCCAAAGAATTTCCGGCCTCAATAACGTCATACGTCCACTCTCGAACCATCTTTAGGTGAGTTGGTGCTGGCGAGCCATCGCGTCGAGTCAGAGTCATAAGAGTGAGTCTGAGTCGTAGGCCGGCGATGCTTCAGCTCTGAATGAACTCAAGTCCCAACCAAACTCTTCCTTGCCCATTTCGAGTGCGACATCAATTGCGGCTTCGTCATCGTCTGCCTCAACGGTAAGGATGACTATTCCACCAGTGGCAGAGAAAACTACGTTCCATGTTGTCATCGGTCAATCCTTATGTCTGTTTCGAGCGGATGCGTTGCGCACCACCAACACACAATATTGTCAAAGTGGTCTGACCATGTCGGCTGTGAATTGCTAACGGTAGCTGACAGTTCATCACCACAGTTGGGGCAATTCCTGTTGTCGTCAAGGTTTATGATCTCCATGAGTCGCTTCATCCCCTTTAAATCTGCCGCGTTCATCGGAGGACCTTATGAACTTCGTAGGCGAATGGGTTGGGGTAGCCGATGGAATCATTCAACCAGCGCTGTGCGTCGTCATGGGCAGTCTCGCCAATGAATAACTTGCTGCCGGTTTTGCCCTCAAACTCATACGACACTTTGATCGCGCCGTATGGATAGTGGTCATCGCACTTTGTATCAGTGAGATCGCCGTAAGAGATCGACACTATGTTCGAGTCGTGAGTTATGAGAGTTGGCTCTCTGAAATTGTCGGTGGTGTATCGCTTGGTCATAACCATTACTTTGCCACCACTTCATCTGTTGGCGCGACCACTGCATCGCTCAACTTGGTGAACGAGTGGGCCGGACGAACGACTTTGGCAATTGCCGATCCAATTGAAGCACTCGAGAGAACTTCACGGATAGTTGCAATGCTGACATTGTGGTAGGCATACGAGCCACCAGTTTTGAATGTCACGATCAAATTGCCAACCTTGTCAAGGTCGTCGTATCGCGCACCCATTGCTTCGTATCGCAACGATGAGATCGCTGCAGAATTGATGTCTGTGATATTTATATTCATTTCCCCTCCTTGTGGGTTGTCTTACCAGTATGTCGGCCCCTAATCCGTCAGCGCAATGACTACTAAAGGTATATAGCGAATTCGCTATATACCAAATGCGCCAACAGATTGAGACGAGTAATACTGATATTCCAATACCCACCGAGTATGGGGGTCAGCGTAGTAGCGAGAAATCAGGTCGCTCCTAAAGAAGGTCTGATCCCCATACTCACAAGTAAGGAGCAGCATGAAAACACAACAAATTGATCTTGACGAAAAGACACTTCGTCTAATTGGCCACGTCGGCGTTGATAGTGGTCAGCTAATAATTACTGATCCGTGCTATCTCGACAGTTGGGAAAGTGACGAGTTTGATTCTGCAGATGCTCCACTAAATTATTCTTACTCAGGTGCTTGTGCAGCAACACTTGGAAAAAATGGTGGTGCTGAAATTGGATCAGGTGCTCAGGGTGTTGCCTCTCGAACTGCCTACGGCGACGGTTGCTATCCCGTGTTCCAGATCATCGGCGACGACGGCACCGTTGAGGGCCTGTTCGTGGACTTCAATGGAATGACTGAGCCTAAAGATGACGCGCCCAAAGATGATGACGAGGAATACTAGAGACATGACAACAGTTAGAGAACTCATTGAACACTTGTTTAAGGTCGAGGACCTAGATGAACCTGTCCTCTATCAGTATTACCTCGCAGAACACTTTGGTCTCGACTCGGAGAGCAAAGTATGGGCGCAGGTCGTAGAAGAATACAGCTCTTTGATTCCGGGTATGTTTTCTTGCAGCGACCTTATTGCTGAGGCTGTAATCGCACACACAATAAACAACCAACTAGAAGTTCTACCAGAGGATGACAGTCAATGATTGAACACAAAATAATGATTTCATTTTCTGCGTCGCGAGCATTGACGGCAGACGAGATGGGCGATCTCGAGCGGGCAGTTGCCGTTCAGGTCGAGGAGCCTCAGATCACAGACGAGAACGGCGATCAGGTAGACGCTGACTTTGACGTATCTAACGTAATGGTGAACTTTCTTATTGCCGGAATTGATGCGCCCACAGATTGAGCAAAGTTATTATTAACTTAACCACTACAAAGGAGAGCTAATTATGGAAACTAAGCATAACCACAAATGGAAATGTTCAAATATTCCAGCAGTGTTTAAGTGCGTAGAGGACAAATGTTCGGCAATTCGTATTTACGATTACCGCAGCAAGAAATACACAATCACAACAAAAAAACAATTAACAAAAAAGGAGAAATAGTTATGGGTTTGGACATGTATCTATCGGCCAAAAGGTATTACTCAAATGTCTCGTGGCGCGGAGAACAAGATCAAAAGAGTTTCGAGCACCTCAAAGAAATGTCGGGCGTCGGCACAGTAATTGACAAAGTGGACCTGCCTCATATTTACCTCGAGGTCAGCGTCGGCTATTGGCGCAAAGAGAACCAGATCCATAAATGGTTTGTGGACAACTGCCAGAACGGCGAGGATGACTGCCGCACTAGCTATGTAAGCCGTGAGCAACTAGAAGCGCTCCGTAGCGCTTGCTTGGAAGTCCTAAAGGACAACTCAAAGGCTGAGGAACTATTACCACGTCAAGAGGGTTTCTTTTTTGGTGGCACAGATCTTGATGAGTGGTATTTCAATGGTCTCAAGGATACGGTTGAGATCATAAACTCAGCACTAGAAATGCCCCTTGAATGGGAGTTCGAATATCATTCCTCTTGGTAAGGGGTTGTTAAGTAAGCAACTCACCAATAGGATTAACTTAACTCAAAGGAGGGTTAATGAAAAAGCAAAATAATAATGCAAAGATGTGGCCGGTCTACCAATACGGCGATCACCCAAAAGGCACAGCCACTATCGGCGAGATGGCAGGGTCCCTAATGCACGGCAACCCAAAGACCAAAGTCATGCGTTTAAACAATGCGATCAAGACAAGTCCGGTCCCGGCACCAAAGCCAGTCGCCATTGTTGGTGGTCGAGTAGGTGGCTTGAGTTATATCTACAACGTGGCAGAGATGGTCAAGTGGCGTCAGCAGCACGTCAAAGATCAGACGACAAAGCGCGAGAGCGTAATGAACCGGGCCATGCACAGAGCCGATCTATCAAAGCGTCGTAGCATCAAAGCTCAGGCCATACACAAGGAGGCCTCAGGGGCGAAGTTGCGATATAAGAAATATGTCAAAATGCGTCAGCAGGCTGACAAACTAAATGCCCGAGAAATCGGATAACCAAAAGGAGAACAAAATGAAAGCAAAGCAAAAGAAAAAATCACCAGTTGATAAGCAGCAAGAGTTTGCTCAAGATCTTCTAGAGATGTTGCAGGCTGACTACGGCGACAGCCTAGAGGACGTTGATGCTCTCTCGATACTTGACGCAATGGGATGTATTGGCATTAGCTTTACAGATCAATCATCTGACGCCTCGTTGGCCTATCTAGAGGCACTAGGGGCAATAAAAAAGTAAGTGCATTGTTGCGCTAACAGATTAGGTCTTCCTAAGGTGTAGGTATGACTACACCAAAGGAAGAACTTAAAGAAGAGCGCATGTCTGTCCGAGTCGAATTGATCGGCGATTGGTATGCGATGGCAGTGTTTGTGGATATTCCAATACCCACTGATGAAGATGACGAAAAGTGGCGAGAGGTTGCCCTCAAGACTGCTGTTGATCTAATCGTGTCTGAATACGGTTGGACAAACTTGGAAGAGACCCTCATTGACGTGGACATTGAGCGTCAGGGCTAAGACTTCGCAGCCCCATAACTTCATCCTCCACCGTCAATAGGTAAAGGCTGGCCGGCTTAGAGCCGGGTAATTCGAGACAGTCGAGCAAAAACCCCTAATTTTTTTTGGGGAGCCTTTTTGGTTGAGGTCTTGCCGGGTTTGGTTTTCGTAGCTGGTCTGTTCTTGGTTTTTTGAGTAAAGCCATTACTCTTTTTATCGACCGATTTTAGCCACTCTGAAACTTGTTGGGTCATTTTGGATTCCAAATTACGTTGAGCAAAGTCCATTTTGTCGCACACATACCAGAGAACCTCAAGCTCGTTATTGTTTTCTGGCAGTCGAGCCTCGCGCAATTCCTCTTGCCGTATTGACAGCGCGATCAATGCGACCTCAAGTTCATCGTAAGTGAGACGAATTGTTTCCGTATCTGGCTTAAGTTTGTGGTTGGTTTTGCCCATCGTCAGATGATAGCACTTGCTCTTCGGCTCTCTGCAGATCGCTTGCCACCTGCATTATTGCTTCTTGAATAGAGATATTAATCGAATCCCATATCGCGTCATCCTGCATCACCATCCAGCCAACCAATTCTATTTCCTCTGGTTTTCTGGTCATCAGATACTCAGCAGCAAGCCGGAGTTCGCTTGACTTACCCATATCTGGATCGGTGATATGAACGAGCTCATCCCAGATACCCGGGGCATCGAACCAAACATGAAGAGAAGGGTTTGGTTTAATTGTTTCGTTAATCATTCGGTCAAGCCTAGTGACGAACAGACCGAAAATGCGTCGTATGCCTCTGTCGGAGTATCTCCCCAAGACATTCCACCAGTGAGTGCATAAACTTTGCCCTCAATATAAAGCGGAACGCAGTCGCGTCGGCTCATGTATGAGTAGACGATTTCAATTTGGTCATGCAGATATTCCACGAGTTCATCTTTTTCTGGAACTTCCTCAATGCCAACGTAAGGCCCAACTCCCCATTCATCGAGAGTTTCGATTAAGCCGACCAATTCTTCATCAACAAGTTTGTCAGCCTTCTTTATGGCTTCATCCTTGGTGAGTTTCATTTCGCAAAATGCGACCATTAGATCTGCGCCCATTAGTTCTCCTTTGTTATGGTTAGAACTTTGTTGATCGCCGCGTCTTGGACATTGAGTGTCTCTCTCAATTCGGCACATTGTTTTTGAATGCTTGCGCAGAGATCCAAAATCTCTTGGCGCTCGCTTGGTGTGAGTAAGTCTGGGTTAAACATAGATCAATTATGTCCTCTCGTAATCTATTGGCGCAGTAGCGGTTTGTTCTCTGGTGTGACGTTTGTGAACTTAGGATCGCCCAAGCGATACTCGAAGAACGAATACAGTTCTTCACGAACTGCCGTGTCAGAGTATTCGCCGTGCTTGGCGCAGAACTCTGAGTGTTCGCTCTCAACGTATCGCTCCCAAGCGCGAACGACATCACTGATGCTGCTGGCAACTATTGCGCATTCACTGAGCATTTTTTCGGCAAGCCGAGCCACCTCAGCATTGCCTTCATCACTGAACATTGCGAAGTATTTTTTGGTTTTTGTCATATTCACAGTCTGCCGGCCCATCATCTATTGGCGCAACTCTATCTATGGCCGATCCAGCGAGCTTGCGCTAACAGATTGAGGACCGTTAGTGTCGTTATTACCAACAAAGAAAAGGGGAACACAATGAAATCAAATATCAATATTCATCTTGATGAGGATTCCGAGGTTCGCTGCCTCGTAGAAAAACTTGAGTTTGACAATAGCTGGATCGTCCAAATTGGCGAAGTCAAACACGACAATTTCTTCACTCTCGTCACATTCTTTGCCGACACAGAAAAGCAGGCTCGCCAAATCCTCAAGGCTTGGAAGCAAGAGGCTTTGGTTTAACGCGCCAACGGATTGAGACGACTTATTGTTTTTATTACCAACAAAGAAAAGGGGAAACATGAATATCAACATCACAGATATCAACTCGGCAGCGATAAAGTCGCTCCGATATGAAGCAGTAGAGGCTCGTTATGATGAGCCACTTACACTCGGCACACTCGTAGTGACGTTTGCAAATGGTGGCTCGTATGCCTACAAAGCCGTGAGCCTTGAGACAATGAAAAAAGTTCTCGCCAGCGATTCGATTGGATCGGCTGTCGCAACTTTGGTCAAGCCAAACCATGAGTTCGCAAAGGTTTCGGCTTAACCAAAATGGATATTCTTTGCCAATGGTGCGATAGCGCCAGCGTTTATGTCTCAGGCTTCTCGCCTATGTG
>Ga0129336_10000759_pt1 | contig 18985 bp, 23 predicted proteins | sample CPB6_02_DNA_FD_96878 | JGI IMG/M metagenome (GOLD analysis project Ga0129336, IMG submission 96878) | Freshwater to marine salinity gradient microbial communities from Chesapeake Bay, USA - CPBay_Sum_0.6_0.2_DNA | ecosystem: Environmental > Aquatic > Marine > Coastal | place: USA: Chesapeake... | reverse complement strand
CGTGCCTGATGGACAAAAAAATCAACTGCATCTTTAGCGCTACTTAAATTGCTAATTGTTTTTAAGATTCTATTTTGATCTAATCCTTCTTTGGCTAAACTTGATTTTAACTTTCTAATTCTTGATCGTAAAAAAGCATCATTAGTATTAGAAGGATCTTTAACAAATGTTTTAAATACTTTTTTTGCAAGATGAATTAATTCTTTTTTAGATTGCTGTAAAAAAGGTCTTAAAACATTAATATTATGAGTATTTTTTTCAATAACCTTCATAGATGACAAACCATAAAGACCACTGCCCCTACTTAATCTAATATAAAAATTTTCAATCTGATCATCTAAATGATGAGCAGTTAACATAAAAGAAATTTTATGTTTTTTGCAAAAATGACTGATTAACTGATATCTGTGATCTCTTGCATTTTTTTGAATACTAGTTGATATCTTTTTTTTTACTTTTAGAATTTTGGCACTTGCAGAAATCTTCAATAAATTATCTCGAACTTCTTTAGCCTCTTTTGAACTATTTGTTCTAATTCCATGATCTACAATAATAAAAAAGCACGGACTTTTAAATTTTTCTGAATACACTTTGGCACAATAAGCTAGAGCCAAACTATCTGGACCACCAGAAACACAAACAACAAATTTTTTACTATTAATATACTGTTGAATTATTTGTTCGAATGAAGAGTAAATAGAGAAAATTAATTTGTCTTGTAAAAAGCTATTATGTTTTGCATTTAAATTTTTTTGTTTCATATTTAGCTTTCTGAATAATAGACTTATCAGCTTTTGGATATTGTTTTTCTACACCCACTAACATAGCACAACCTTGTTCTTTCTCACCAAGCTCTGCCAAAGTAATTCCTAGCTTAAGAAGATTTTGTGGTGCTTTAGAACTTTTTGGATATTTTTGATATCCATCTAAATAAGCTGCTGCAGCGTCATGATACAATTGCCTAATGTAATATGTTTCAGCAAACCAGTACTGTGCACTTCCTGCTAGAGTATGTTTAGGATGGGTATCAATAAATTCTTTTAAAGCTGTTTCCGCTTTTTCATAATCACCGACCTTTATTAAATCAGTTGCAAATTTATATTGTTGGTTCGCATCTCCCTTGGGTAATATTTTTTCTTTGGCAACCGGAGCTGTTTTCACTACAGGCGCTGGACTAACGGATCTAATTTCTTGCTTAGCATTACTTGATACACTTGCTGTTTGTTTATCATCTAAGACCTTGCCAAAATCTTGCATTTTTCCAGTACCGGGAAACTGTTTTGGCTCATTTGTAGTTTTAGTTTGCGAAGGTACTACATTAGATTTGTTAGCAGAATTAGCTTGTTGATTGGCTTGAGTTTTCGATGATGATGTGGCGGAACCCTCTAATTGAGAAAATCGCAATTCTGAATCTTTTTGAATTTTTTCAACTCGTTCAGATATTTTTTGCAAACTAAATAATGTTTCTTCATTACTTGCAGTAATTTTTTGAATTTGCTCTTCTAATTCAGAAAGCTTTACGAGTTGTCTAGTTAATGCCCCTTCTAATGCAGCTGGAACTTGCTCTCCGCCTGCTGCTGAGGAAGCAGAAAAACTTTTGCTATAAACAGCTTTTTCTAATGTTTTTAAATCTTTACTGATTGCTTGAATCTCTTGTAGAACTTTATTGAGTTGTTCATCAGCATTCGCACTTACCGAAAAACTGATCAAACAAAGAAATACAAATATTTTTTTCATGTATCAATACATTACTACAATAAATTTAGGCAAAAAAAAGACCCTGAAGATAGATATCGTCAGGGTCTTTAATTTTAAAAACTATTTATTTACTTTTAACAGTAACTGATCTTCTGTTTTGAGACCAAGCTAAAGCAGAAGACTCTGTATTCACAGGTCTTTCTTTGCCATAACTAATTACTTTAATACTTGCTTTCGCAATACCTTTGCTCATCAAGTAATCTCTCACAGCGTTAGCTCGTCTTTCACCTAGAGCTAAGTTATATTCTCTAGTTCCTCGTTCGTCAGCATGACCTTCGATTACTACAGAAATTTTGCTGCTCTTAATGTAATCAGCTTGTTTATCCAAAGTAGCAGTTGCAGCTGCAGTTAATTTTGAACTATTAGTTGCAAAAAATACTCTGTCAGCAACTCCCGTTGCTAGATATTTTACTGTATCTGTTCCTGTATACACATCACCTGCTGCTCCAACAGTTTTCTTTGTTGCAGTTGTTGAACACGCAGAAATTAGAATCCCCAAGACAATTACTAAAAAACTATTTCTTAAACCTTTTAACATTTTTACCTCTCGCAATATAATTAAACTGAGTTGGTGTTTTACATAATTCATATTTTAATGGCAACTATAAAGATACCTATTTATACCGTAATTTTAAGGTTTTTTTGTTCTATTTGGATAAAAGACCTGACCAGGCTGGGTCTGATGCGTCGGTTGGTGTTTTGATCTTTCTTTCATTATATCCCGTTAAATCAATAGACCATAATGAAGAACTGGCCCCCACACCTGATTTTCCAGCTTTCGTTTCCCTATAAAAAATTAGGACCCTTCCATTTGGAGCCCAAGAAGGAGCTTCTTGATAAAAGTTTTGAGTTAGCAATCTTTCACCCGAACCATCGCTCCGCATAACACCAATATAAAAATTACCTCTATAAATTTTTGTAAATGCTATCAAATCTCCTCGTGGTGACCAAACTGGAGTTCCATACAAACCTTCACCATAAGAAATTCTTTTTACATTGGATCCATCACTCTTCATTACATATACTTGCTGCGAACCACTGCGATCAGAGTTAAAAGTTATATATCTACCATCAGGAGAATAAGAAGGAGAAGTGTCGATAGATGGATGTGAAGTTAATTGCTCGACTACCCTTGTTGCTAAATCCATAGAATAAATGTCAGAATTTCCATCTTTGGCAAAGCTCATGATAATTTTTTTACCATCAGGTGAAAATCTAGGAGCAAAAGTCATTCCGGGAAAATCTCCCACCACCTCCTGCATTCCTGTTTCAATATTTAATAAATACACTCGAGGTAAGTTTTTAAAATAAGACATGTAAGTAATCATTTGTGCAGTTGGATTAAATCTAGGGGTTAACACTAGTTCATTTCCAAGAGTTAAGTACTTATTGTTAGCTCCGTCTTGATCCATAATAGCTAATTTTTTAACTCTTTGATCTTTAGCACCAGATTCAGCTACATAAATAATTCTAGTATCAAAATAACCAAGCTCCCCTGTCATTCGTTCATAAATCTTGTCTGAAATAATATGAGCAATACGTCTCCAGCTGTTTGGTGTTGCAAATAGAGCTAGTCCTTCAATTTCTTTTGCATTAACCACGTCCCACAATCTAAATTCTACTCTTAATCTTTTTTTGCTATCAATCACTAATTTTCCCGAAACCATGATCTGCGCTTTAATTAAAGCCCAATCTTGAAACGTTGGCTTCATATGAGCAATACTTGGTGATTGGATATAAGATTTAGGATCAATGACATTAAATAAACCAGATCTTTTTAAATTAGTGGAAATTAAATCTGGTATTTTTTCTTCTAATTTTAAATCTTTCAATTCTTTAGAAAACTTTGCAGGATCATCCATGTAAAATCTTGAAATAGCTGCTGGCAACGGTTCTAAATTACCTCTAGTGATATCAATTTTAACTAAGGCGAATGCTGACTGAGAAATTATAAAAAAAGAGAAGAAAGTAAGAAAAAATTTTTTCATATGGTTTGTTTATCCTCTTAACATCTCCTTTGCATCAAAATTAAGTTGTAGATCTTTCCATTTTTCATATCCGGTAGTTGGCATCTTCAAAGGATCGCACAATTTTACAGCTCGTAAAGCACTCTCTGCTAAAACTTTATAAAATGCCTGACCTGGCTGGTTCATTCTTGCATGATCTAATATTTCTGAAAACATGATGGAGCCATCCGGTTTTAATTTTAATCTAATACGAACTAATAAATTTTGATCATAAGGAAGTCCTAGAGGAATATTCCAACATTTATAAATCTGGGCTTTGATAGCATCCTCTTGACTTAGAGTAATTCCTTTGTTGAGACTGACCGAACTATCTTGATTTTGCGTTAGCTCTAAAGTTTGTTTTCTTTGAATTTCAGCTGTCTCCTCTTTAGATTTATCGATTAAGGCTGCAATTTTATTAGGATCAAATAATTCTTTTTTTTCAAATTCTGAAGATTGTCGTACCAGCTCCTTGATCTCTTCTGGATTTTGTTTTTTTTTCTCTTCTTCACGTTTTGCTTTCAATTGATCTGGAAGCGGAACTGCCTTTGGTTTTTCTTTGGGAGTAATTTTGGGAGGAGCTTGTTTGGTAACCACTCTCTTTTCTTTTTCTTTTTGGATTTTTTCTATAATTTCTCTGGCTTTCGGAGCAAAAGGTAGCTGTGTTTTTTCTGAGATTTGAATAATATCAATGGCGATTAATTGCTGCGCCGTGATGGGTTCTTTTTTTACAAAAGGCAAAGTAATGAGTGTAAAAATTATAAAAGCGATGTGAAAAAGGACAGATAACGATACACTTTTGTACATAACCTACCTTCGTGTTTCAGAAATAAGGGCTACTTTAGAAAATCCAGATCCAGATAATTTACCCATGACTTCCATGACTCTTCCATAGTTTATATTTTTGTCTCCTCGAACATAAATTCTTGTGTCAGTTCTATTTTTAGAAATTGCTAACAGTTTAGGAACTAATTCACTAAATCCAACTTTTGTATCTTGTATAAAAACCTCTCCTTTAGAATTGATGGATAAAGTTAATGGCTCTTGATCATCGGGAAGTGAGTCTGCATCGCTGTTGGGGAGATTAACCGGAACACCAACGGTTAACATAGGAGCTGTCACCATAAATACTATTAATAAAACTAGCATAACATCTACGAAGGGGGTTACGTTAATTTCGCTCATAACTGATCTCGAGCGAGAATTAGATTTTGAAAATTGAAACGCCATTTAGATGATTGTTAAAAAGCTTTGTGTAAAATTTTCTAATTTTTGAGTATATTTTCTCGAGTCACTAGTAAACTTATTATAAGCAACAACTGCAGGTATCGCTGCAAGCAAACCTAGTGCTGTTGCAAATAAAGCCTCGGCAATTCCTGGGGCAACAATTGCCAAACTAGTATTTCTAGAAATTGCAATAGATTGAAACGAATTCATAATTCCCCATACTGTTCCAAACAAGCCAACAAAGGGTGCAACGGATCCTACAGTCGCAAGGAATGTTAAATTTTTCTCATACTTTTCAATTTCTTTGTCAATGGAAACTTCCATTACTCTTTTAGTTCTTTCTACTAACTGGCCTTTGCTTCGTTGATCTTGCGCACATTCCATTCCAGCTCTAAACACTATCACCAAAGGATTGTCAGATGATCCATCAGTTTTTTTATAAAATTCACTAGCTGATTTTGAAGACCAGAATTGATCTTCTACAATTTCTGTTTCTTTAAACAATTTTTTAAAAATTTTAAATTTGTCAAAAATTAAAGCCCAAGAAAAAACGGAGGCCGCTAATAACGATAATATTACTAATTTTACTACTAGATCAGCTCTCATAAAAAGAGTGATGATTGAAAAGTCCGTAGTTCCTAAACTTGCTGCTGCTGTAGTTGTGACTGGATCCATAATTATTTTCTAGTTTTGAATGTTGTCATTAATTTGTCTTTTTTAGAAATATATAGGTTCGTTAGGAAAGGCAACTCCTGAACAGCTTTAGGGCATCTTCATGCATTTTTATCGGTTTGCCTTGCTTATTTACACAGGCCAAAATTACCTTAGCATCCACCATCAAATTTTCTTTACTGGCCTTGTTATTAGGATCTGTTTTATAAACTCTTTGATTCATTTCTAATTTTACGACTGAAACATTGGTTAATTCAGTTTGTACCAACAAATGATCTTCAAAACAGGCTGGTTTTTTAAAAGCAATATCACAATGTGATACAATTATTAAAAACCCATATTCCTTTTCTAATTGTTGATGACTTAATCCCAGAGCGTAGATCATTTCAGTTCTTGCTCTCTCCAAATATTTTAAATAATTCGCATAATAAACAATTCCACCAGCATCAGTATCTTCATAATAAACTTTGATAGGAAAATAAAATTGCTTAGCCATGAAAACACTCGTTGGAATAATGATCAACAAAATATTTTCCAATTAAAATAGCATCAGATTTATTTGAATCTTTTTTTTTATTTAATTGAGGAGATAAATCAGGAAACATTTCTATCACCTTGGTTCTACTAGCATCTTTTTCTGATCCGATTAAATTAAAATGTTTTTTCCATTTTACTGGTCTTATAAAATAAATAGCTATTCCTAAGGCAGAACATATTCCTTTAATCACTCCAAAGGACTGTCCAAAATTAAACATACTAGTCACTCCTTGACCAGGCATGGCACTTACTTGCTCAATAATGACAGAGGTTAATTTTCTATCTATCATTCTGGACTTTATTTCATGCGCGAGTTGAGCTGCATTTACTTGTCTTTTATTTTTTTTCCCATCCACCATGGTTGGCATATCAAAAAAACTGATAATTTTTTTATTTTCAAATACACTGATAGCGCCACTGACTCCAGGATCTATACCAAATACAATCAAGTCTGCATCTCCTTCAAAATTTTCTCATCCACATCAAAATTAGTGTATACATTTTGTACATCTTCATCATCTTCTATCAGATCAATAAAATCTATTATTTTTTCAAAAGTTTCCTTATTTACTGGAACTGTATTTTTAGGTTTCCAAATAATACCAGCAAAGCTTAAGTCTTTTATTTTTGCTTCTATAGAAGTTCTAACATCATTAAAGTTTTCTTTTTTACAAAAAATTTCATGGTACTGATCATTAGTTACACAATCTTCTGCTCCTGCTTCAGTAGCTAAAGTAAAAATTTCTTCTTCTGATATTAATTCTTTTTTAATTTTAATTTGGCCAAGCTCTTCAAATTGATAAGATACCGATCCTTCCACTCCTAATGAAGATCCGTTTTTTTCAAACAAAGATCTCAAATTAGTAACAGTTCTATTTTTATTGTCTGTTAATGCTTCTATGATAAATGCCACGCCGCCCGGACCAAAACCCTCGTACTGACTTTTTTCATAATTAGAATCTTCATTCGGACCTTGTGCTTTTTTGATTGCTCTTAAAATATTGTCTTTTGGCATATTGGCTTCTCTAGCAGCCAAAACAGCTGATCTTAGTCTTGGATTAAAATCTGGATCGGGAAGGCCTAATTTTGCAGAAACGGTTATTTCTCTACTTAATTTAGAAAATAACTTAGAGCGTTGCTTATCCGCTTTTCCTTTTTTATGTTTAATACCAGCCCAATGCGAATGACCTGCCATAAGTTTATGTAAATTTTTTAGTTAAACTTCCACCAATAATAATGGGTTCTATTTCTTTAGCTAGTCCAGTATTTATATCTCCCAATATTCTTACCCCGGATAATGTTGGCTCCCCGTTAGCTGGTGTAAGTCTTTCCGTTCGGTCTTGAGTAAAAAACCTTTTTAAAGCCTTATCACTTTCCATACCAATAATAGAATTATAATCCCCACACATTCCAGCATCCGTTTGATAAGCTGTGCCATGCTCCAATATTCTAAAATCTGAAGTTGGAGTGTGAGTGTGCGTTCCCACCACTAGAGTAGCTTTGCCATCTAAGAAATAACCCATGGCTTGTTTTTCGCTTGTAATTTCAGCATGAATATCAACAAAAAGGAAATCTAAATCTTTTTTTAATTTAATATTTTTTATCTTTTGTTCAATAAATGGAAATACAGACTCGGTATTTTTTTTCATATACACATTACCCATTAAATTCATTACTCCAATTCTAAGATTATTTTTTTCATATATTTCAAATCCACTTCCTGGCGTTCCTTCACCATAATTCCATGGTCTTAACAATCTTCTTTCTTTTGCAATAAAATCCATGGTTTCTTTTTGATCCCAAATATGATTTCCAGATGTAATCACATCAACTCCAACTGCAAAAAGTTCTTCACAAATACTTTGTGTAATTCCATATCCACCAGCAGAATTTTCTCCATTCGCAATAACAAAATCTATTTTATGAGAACTAATAATATGGGGAAGTTTATCTACGACCACATTTCTTCCTGGTCTTCCCATGATATCGCCTAAAAATAAAAAATTCATTTTTTTATAACTATTCCCTTTTCAGTAATAATTCCTTGTAAAGGAACATCTTCTCTATTGATAGGGACTTCTTTTGTTTGTTGAAAAGAAAAAGCAACTCCATACGCTAATGCTTTTTTATTTCGGGAAAGATACCTATCGTAATAACCTTTTCCGTATCCCAGCCGATTACAATGTTTGTCGAATGCTAACAACGGTGTTAGAAATAATTGCGGAATTACTTTTTTATTTTTCGTTGATGGTTCTAATATACCGAACTTATTCACATACAATGGATCGTACTGGTTCCAAACTCTAAATTCCATTTTATTATTATTTAAAATTAACGGTAGGGCTACCTGGCATTTTTTTTTTAATAATTGTAATACTGAATTAATATTCATTTCCAAGTGAATTGGATAATAAGTTCCTATCACTTTTATATCATTCCGTTTTATTAATTGGATCAAAAAAGAAAAAATAGCACTTAGTTGATTATGATTAAGATCAAAATATTTTTTTTGACGTAATTGAAAAAATTTTTTTCGCAGCTTTTGCTTCATTCAAGCTAATTAGCTTTGGATAAAAAATTATTTATAGAATTGCTGACTTTGGTTAACACTTCAGAATAACTATTTTCATTTTGCGCGATCATTGCTTTTAAATTAGCTGACTCCTCGTTAAGATTTCTTACTTCTCTGTCTCTGTCGTTTTTATATTGAATAGACAAATCTTTTATTTCTTTAAATTTAGCTTCTAATTCTTTGTTATGCTGTTTAAATTTTTGTAATGAAGCTTTTAAGGTATACAATTCATCAACAATTTGAATAGCGGTAATTAATAACAATTTTCCTTCACCAAGATTACCCAGATCTGATTTTAATTGTTCATATTTTTTATTTAACTCTGTAGTTAAATTTTCAAGCTCTTGTTCTTGGCCATCCTCACATGCCAACAAGTAATCTCTACCATTAAATCGTACGTTTACATTTACCATTCTTGACCGTCTATCATTGCATCTGTTTCTTGACTAAGCTCATCTATTTTTTTAACTACCGCATCTTTTTTGTCTTTGGCTTCTGCCAATTTATATCTAGAAACTTCTAATTCCTCTTCCATTTCCGAAATTTCTTTTTTTAATTTTTTATTTTCTCTTTCAATGTCTTCAATTTTTTGCCTTAGTCCATAAGAAGTTTGATCCTCTAAATTAACTCTGTCGTGAAGGCTTTGTAAATTTTGCTTTAAAGAAGTATTTTCAATTTCAAGTGTGGATAACTTAGACCGAAGATCTAATTTTTCTTTCTCCAAGTCTGTTTTTAGCTGCTCTAAATCAATAATTTTTTTTTTGGAATTATGTACTAAATCAGTAATTGAATCTAAACGAGTTAGAGAACTAAACAGCTGTTCTTCTTTATCTTTTAGTTTATTCATTGCCTCTAATATTTATTTATTTATCTTTTTATTTATATAACAAAGTATTATTAATTTCGAGAAGCAAAGTCTAAAAAAGGTTCTAATGAAAAAAGTTACACACTCCGATCTAGCTAATGCAATTCGTTTTTTATCTATAGATGCCGTGCAAAAAGCTAACTCTGGACACCCTGGTATGCCCATGGGTATGGCTGATGTATGCACCGTTCTTTTTAAAAATTTTTTAAAATTTGATCCATCAGATCCAGAATGGATTAATCGTGATCGATTCGTTTTATCGGCTGGGCATGGTTCCATGTTACTTTACTCTCTTTTATATTTAACAGGATATAAAAGTGTTTCCTTAGAAGACATAAAAAATTTTAGACAGCTTGACTCTATTTGTGCTGGTCATCCTGAATATGAAAAAGGAACAGGAATTGAGACCACTACTGGTCCACTAGGTCAAGGAGTTGCTAATGCAGCAGGCTTTGCCATTGCGGAAGAAATTTTAAAAGCTAAACATGGAAAAAATATTTACGATCACAAAACTTACGTAATTGCTGGAGATGGTTGTCTCATGGAAGGTATAAGCCATGAAGCACTTAGTTTAGCTGGTCATTTGAAACTAAAAAATTTAATTATGTTTTTTGACAATAATTCAATTTCTATTGACGGACCTACTAATCTTGCAGTTTCAGACAATTACAAAAAAAGATTTGAGGCCTATGGATGGGATTACATCGACATCAACGGTCATAATGAAAAACAAATATTTAATGCAATAAAAAAAGTACAAAAAGCAAAAAAACCAACCGTCATATCTTGCAAAACAATAATAGGATTTGGTTCACCCAACAAATCTGGAACTGCGTCAGCTCACGGCAGTCCTTTGGGAGAAGATGAAATCAATTTGGTAAGAAAAAAACTAAAATGGAATTATGCGGCATTTGAAATACCAAAAGAAATACTTAATGCATGGAAAGAAATTGGAAATAGAGGAAAAAAAGAAAATACAAAATGGAGAAAAAAAATAGGAAATCAAGCAAATAAACTTTCGAACAATTCTTCCGCATCTTGGAACACTATTTTTGCCAATGCAAAAGCTGCTGCGATCAAAAATGCAAAACCAACTGCTACAAGAAAATCTTCGGAAGATATTTTAACTTTATTAACTGCCGAAATTCCAGAGCTGATTGGGGGATCTGCTGATTTAGCCGGATCTAACAATACCAAAACAAAAAATCAAAAAATAATTAAGCCAAATGATTTCTCAGGTACTTATATGCATTACGGTGTGCGCGAACATGCCATGTGTGCAGTCATGAACGGGATTGCCTTGCATAGTAATTTAATTCCTTACGGTGGAACTTTTCTAATTTTCAGTGATTATTGCAAACCCTCTATTAGATTGTCTGCGCTCATGAAACAAAGAGTCGTTTATGTTATGACCCATGACTCGATTGGTCTTGGAGAAGATGGACCAACTCATCAACCTATTGAACAACTTGCTGGATTAAGGGCAATACCCAATCTCAATGTATTTAGACCTGCTGATACAACGGAAACAATAGAATGCTGGCAACTTGCTTTACAACAAAAAGAAACTCCTAGCATTCTGTCTCTGACCAGACAAAATCTTGCTGCCATAAGAAATGAATTGGTAAATGAAAATAAATGTGCGCTTGGAGCATACGAAGTTTTTAGAACTAATACTAATATACATTTAACCATAATAGCAACTGGATCAGAAGTAGAACTTGCAATCGAGTCTGCAAAAGAACTAGTGAAACATAATATTCATAGCAAAGTCATTTCTATGCCGTGCCAAGAATTATTTGATCAACAAAGCGAATCTTATAAAAATTTAATTTTGAATGAGACCAAAGCAAAAATTTCTATTGAGGCTGCTTCAACCCTGGGATGGAAAAAATATACTGGAAATCAGGGAAGAGAGCTTGGTATTGATAGTTTTGGAAAAAGCGCACCCTATAAAAAAATATATGAACATTTTAATTTAACTAGTAATAATATAATTAAAGTAGCAAAAGAAATTTTAGGAAAATAATGATTAAAGTTGCGATCAATGGATTTGGTAGAATTGGAAGGATGGTACTTCGTTCTATTATCGAGAGCAAAATTAAATCCATCAAAGTAGTGGCTATTAATAATAGAGCCAAAACTGACATTAGTGCTTTTTTATTAGAAAAAGATACCATTCACGGCAATCTTAATACTTCAGTACAATTTACCAAAACAAGCATCAAAGTAGCTGGTCAAACTATTCTTTGTTTTCACGAAAACGATCCCGAAAATTTACCATGGAAAAAACTTGGAATAGATATGGTGTTTGAATGCACTGGAAAATTTAACTCTAAAGAACAGGCTACCAAACACTTAATAGCTGGAGCAAAAAGAGTATTAGTTTCTGCTCCATGTAAAAATGCTGATCAAACTATTGTCTACGGAGTGAACGAAAAAAAAATTACTGCAAAAGATAAAATTATATCTGTTGCCTCTTGTACTACTAATTGTCTAGCTCCCCTTGCTCTGGTAATGGATAAAAACTTTTCTATAGAACGAGGTTACATGACTACTATTCACTCTTATACTACTGACCAAAGATTATTGGATAATTCACACAAAGATCTCAGAAGAGCTAGAAGCGCCCCCAACTCTATGGTTCCTACGAGTACAGGAGCCGCAACATCTCTTGGTTTAATACTACCAAATCTAAAAAATAAGGTGGATGGGATATCAATAAGAGTTCCTACACCTAATGTGTCTTTAGTACAGTTGTCTTTTACTGCAAAAAAGAAAATGACAGAAAATTCTATCAATTCTGCTCTCGAAAAAGCTAGCAAAACCTACTTAAAAAATATTTTAGGCATAAGTTCCCAACCTTTGGTTTCTTCGGATTTTAATCACGATCCAAGATCCTCAATAGTTGATACTCTATTAACAAAAGTAGTAGATAATAAAATTGCAACTATATTTTCTTGGTACGATAATGAATGGGGTTTTTCAAACCGAATGGTTGATCTTGCTTTGTATTTGAAGAAATAATCTAACTGAATGCACCAACTAAGACTTCTAGATAAAAACAAAGATATCAAAAATTTAAAAGTTCTCTTACGAGTAGATTTTAACGTTCCACGAGACAATCATGGAGTCACCGATGCTACCAAAATCAATAAAGTTAAAAATATAATTCTTGGTTTATTAAAAAGAGGTGCCACGGTAATTCTTTGTTCACACTTAGGCAGACCTCAGGTTAAAGGCAAAGAAGGATTTTCTCTATCGTTGGTAAAATCAGCAGCAGAAAAAATCATAGGTCAAGAAATTACTTTTATTGAAAAAGATTTTAAAAAAAATATTACGGACGGCATCAATAAAAATAAAAAATTATTTTTACTAGAAAATCTACGTTTTGATGCCGGGGAAGAAAAAGATAATGACTATTTTGCCAAAACTTTATCTGATCTTTGCGATTTATACATTAATGAAGCTTTTTCCTGCTCACATAGAAAACACGCTTCTATTCACGGCATTACTAAATTTGCAAAATCTTATGCTGGCGAAACTATTCAAGAAGAATTAGCTGCGCTGAATAGTATTGTTTCCGATACTCAAAAACCTGTGGCTTGCTTAATTGGAGGATCTAAAATTTCTACAAAAATTGATCTTATCAATAATCTTTTGCCTAAAGTAAATTACATGATTATTGGCGGGGCAATGGCAAATAATTTTATCAAATTCAATAATTACGAAGTAGGCAAATCTAAAATTGAAGAAAATATAGACTCCACAATAGAAAGTATAATCCGTGACCCAATTAAAAATAAGTGTGAATTGATATTACCAACCGATGTAGTGACGGCAAAAACCTTTGAAGAACAAGGAATTAACAAATCATTAAATAGCATCGAACAAGATGATATGATTTTAGACATTGGCATGGAAACAGCCAGCCACATTATTTCTATTATAAAAAAATCAAAAACAGTTTTTTGGAATGGGCCATTTGGTTTTTTTGAAAAAGATAACTTTGCCAAAGGAACTAATCTAATCTCCACAGCTATTGCTGAATTGACCCAACAAGATAAGCTAATATCTATTGCTGGTGGTGGCGATACTTTTGCAGCAATAAAAAAATCTAAAAAAGAAAATAATTTTACATACATATCCACAGCTGGTGGAGCTTTTCTAGAATGGCTAGAAGGAAAAACTCTTCCAGGGCTTAAAGTTCTTGAAATTAAAAATTAAATTTATATAGATTATTTTCATGAGTATTGAAAAAATCGCACTGCAAATGCTTGCACCTGGCAAAGGAATTCTTGCAGCAGACGAAAGTACCGGGACCATGACCAAAAGACTTGATGCAGTCAAAATTCCATCTACACAAGAAAACAGATTAAGGTTTAGAGAATCATTATTTACTTCTCCAAAAGCCTCTTCTTATATTAGCGGCGTAATTTTATATGATGAGACCTTAAGACAAAAAACAAGCAACGGAACTTCTATTGCAAAACTTTTAAGTAATCAAAATATTCTACCTGGTATTAAAGTAGATACAGGAACCAAACCATTAGGTGGCTCTCCTGATGAGCTGGCAACAGAAGGATTAAATGGTCTTAGAGAAAGACTAAAAGAATATTATGAACTTGGAGCAAGATTTACTAAATGGAGGGCTGTATATAAAATTTCAGATAAATATCCAACCAATCCTGCAATTGTTACGAATGCTCACTCTCTTGCTCGGTACGCAGCACTTGTCCAAGAAGCAAACATGGTTCCAATAGTAGAACCTGAAGTTCTAATGGATGGTAAGCACGATGTTAACAGATGTTATGACGTGACCTCAGCAGTTTTATATGAAGTTTTTCATCAATTAAAAATAGCAAAAGTTAAATTAGAAGGAATTGTGCTAAAACCTAATATGATTTTAAACGGTTCTGAGTCAGGAATTAAAAATGAAATATCGATCGTTGCATCTAAAACTTTGGAATGCCTAAAAAATAATGTTCCTGAAGAAGTTCCGGGAATTGCTTTTTTATCTGGAGGTCAAAGTGAAGTAGAGGCCACAAGAAATTTAAATGAGATTAATAAAATTAATGACAGTAAATTTATATTTACTTTTTCATATGGCAGAGCCCTACAGCAAAGTGCACTAAAAAAATGGGCAGAAAACATTGAAGACATCAAATCTACCCAATCTGTTTTTGATAAAAGAGCGTTCATGAATAGTCTTGCAGCAACAGGTAAATGGGACGAGAATAAAGAAAAAGCAGCTTAGTTTGGTTAAAAAAAATATTTATCTAATAACACCCAATCAATTAGATCGCAGCTTTTATACTTATCTTCCAAAATTATTAAAATCAAACAGAATAGCCTACTTGCAAATTAGATTAAAAAGAACATCCAAAATAAAACTCATTCAAGAAATAAAAAAAATTAAAAAAATTGTTAATAACAAAACAAAACTAATTATTAATGACTATCCAGATATTGCGTCTCAATTACAATGTGATGGATGCCACCTCGGACAAAGCGATCCTAAAATAAAAATAGTAAAACAAAAATACCCATCATTAAAAATTATTGGAGCTACATGTCATAACTCGAAACAACTGGCATTAAGGGCTATTCAAGATGGATGTTCTTATGTTGCTTTTGGTTCTTTTTTCAGAACCAAAACTAAAAAAGTTAAATACCAAGCAAATTTGTCCTTGTTGCAATGGGCATACAAAAAAATAAAAAAACCTATCGTTGCTATAGGAGGAATTCATGAAAAAAATTACCAAAGTTTATTAAAATCTGGAGCTAATCTTATAGCTTGTTCAGGTTTTATTTGGAAAAATAAGCAATTTGACCCGGTAGAAGCATTACTTCAATTAAAGTAATTTATTTCCTATCAAAAAAGGTGTAATACCCCTGCGATATGAAAATTTCAGCAATCGAAATTAAGCCTGGTACCATCATAGAACACGATAAAGATTTATGGCTATGTTTAAAAGCTCAGCATGTAAAACCTGGAAAAGGTGGGGCCTTTAATCAAGTAGAATTAAAAAGTATTACCAAAGGTACTAAATTAAATGAAAGATTTAGATCAGACGAAACTGTAGAAAAAGCTTCTTTAGATGAACGTAATTATCAATTTCTTTATAGCGATGATCAAAGTTTATTTTTTATGGATACGAAAGATTATGAACAAATTTCTATATCTAAAGAGTTGGTCGGAGATAATGAGCATCTCATGAAAGAAAATTTAGATGTGGTGATAGAATTTTATGAGGAGAAACCTCTAAAAGTGACCTTGCCTAAAAATCTAGAATTTGAAGTTCTGGAAACAGATGCGGTAGTAAAAGGCCAAACCGCTGCCAGTTCCTACAAGCCTGCACTCATTCAAAATAATATAAAAATTCAAGTCCCTCCGTTTATCAATCAGGGAGATAAAATTGTTATCGATTCTGAAACAAGGGAATATGTAAAGAAGGCAAATTAAATGCCTCTTTTATCTCCTGAAATTAATGTTTTAGAAAAGGTATGTATTAAAGCATCCAAAATTATCATTAGAGATTTTGGTGAAATTGAAAAACTGCAAGTTTCCAAAAAAGGACCAGGAGATTTTGTAACAAAAACAGATCAAAAAGTTGAACAAATTATTATTGAGGAATTAGAGAGAGCTAGACCAGGATATAATTTTTTAGCTGAGGAAGGTGGAACGACTAAAGAAAAAAAAAGTGAATTTACATGGATTATTGATCCTATCGATGGAACCACCAATTTTATGCATGGTATACCTCATTTTGCTATTTCGATTGGACTAGAAAAAAGTGGAGAAGTGATTGCCGGAATTATTTTTGATCCTATTAAGAATGAAATGTTTTATGCTGAAAAAGGAAGGGGTGCATATTTAAATAACACGAGAATTCGAGTTTCTTCTAGAAATATAATAAACGACTCTATTGCCTTAACAGGCGGACCAGCTTTTGCTGAAAAAAATAAAAATGATTTTTACAAAGAATATACTGCTATGTCTAACCAATTTCATCAGGTTAGAAAATTGGGAAGTGCTGCACTTGATTTGGCATATATAGCGGCGGGTAGAGCAGAAATTTTTTGGCATAAAAATTTAAAATATTGGGATATTGCTGCTGGTATAATTATTTTAAAAGAAGCTGGAGGAACTATCACTGATTTTAAAGGCAAAACATTCGATTTAGATAAAAAAGAATTATTAGCCACTAACTCAAGACTTGATTCAGATACTATAAAAATTTTATCTTCTATTAAATGATAAAATTTGTTTTTTTTCTTTTTCTAGATGTGGTCGCATTTAGTGGAATTTTAATATCCACTCTTCCTTTTTTAATTCATAACTACGGTGGGGACATATTCATCATTACTCTAGCTTTTGGATCTTTTTCTTTTTTTCAATTTTTTGTTTCTCCTTTTTGGGGTGGATTATCGGACAAATTAGGAAGAAAACCTCTGCTCATTATGAATTGCCTTGCTGAACTTATTGCTAATATAATTTTAGCAATCAGCGGTTCTGTTTTTATGATTTTTATCTCCAGAATAATTGCAGGTCTTTTTAAAACAAATGTATCTGTAGGTACTGCCTATATCGCTGATATCACTGATAATAAAAATAGAGCTAAAGGTATGGGTATGTTTGGTGTTGCTTTTGGATTGGGATTTACTATTGGTCCATTAATAGGAGGATTAATTGCTGGATCAGATTTTACATTTAAATCATTAAGTAATGTTGCGTGGTTTGCTTGCTCCATTAATTTAATTAATCTTTTATATGTCTTCTTTATTTTAGATGAAAGTTTGAAAGAAAAAAAAGATTACAAAATCAAACACTCTATTGAAAGATTTAGATCACAGTTCCAAACTATAGCAAATAAAAAACTTTTTCCTTTTTTTATTTTAATATTTTGCATTTATTTAACTTTTTCTGGAATGGAAGGTACTATTGCTATTTGGGGTAAAGAAACTTTTCAGTGGGGTCCGAGAGAAATTGGTTTGGTAATGTTACTTGCTGGTCTGACTCAAATAGTAGTTCAAGGAGGGCTTTTAAGATTATTATTAAAATACTTTGAAGAGAAACAACTAATTAGGAGTGGCTATATTTCTCTCATTTGTGGTTTTTTTATCATTCCTTTTTCCAGTATTAATTTTATGCCGCTGGCAATTATACTATTATGCTATGGAATTGGAGTGACAGGACCGTGCATTAACAGTTTAATTTCTAAAAAATCTTCTCCAAACCTGAAAGGACTTGCTTTGGGTTCGGCTTACTCCGCGCAAGCTGCCGCTAGATTTCTTGGTCAACCACTAGCGGGTTTTATATTTTTAAATTTAGGAAAAAATTATCACTTTTACTTTGATGTTGTTTTCTTGTTAATTTTAGCCTCTTTTTATTTTTTGACTAACCTCAAGCAAGCCAAAACATTATAGTTAAATATTATAGTTTCTTGTTTATTTTGACTTATTTGCTATAACAGCCCTCTTATTATGAAAAAAAACGTTCACCCAAATTTACATTCTATAACTGTTCAAATGACAGACGGAACTGAATTTGAAACCATGTCTACATGGGGAAAAGAGGGTGATGTTATGAAACTAGATATTGACCCAAAATCACATCCTGCTTGGACTGGTGTTACTCAAAAACTTCAAGACAAAGGAAGAGTGAGCAAATTTAATAAACGATTTGCTAATTTAAAAAAGGCATAGTTTTTTATGAATCAACCATTAATGCCAAAAGCGACAGCTGTTTGGTTAATAGATAATACTACTTTAACATTTAAACAAATTGCAGACTTCTGCGGCTTACATGAACTAGAAGTTAAAGGAATAGCTGATGGAGATGTTGCGGTTGGAATTAAAGCATATAATCCTATTTTGTCCAATCAGCTTACTAGAGAAGAAATTCAATTATCATCGGAAGATCCAAATAGACCATTACAAATGAGTCAAAAAAATATGGATATTGAAGTTAAGAAAATGGTTGGAACTAAATATACACCTATTGCAAAAAGAGAAGATCGTCCCAATGCAATAGCTTGGTTAACTAAAAACTATCCTCAATTAGCTGATAGTCAAATTTGCAAATTAGTAGGAACTACTAAAAATACAGTGGTGGGAATTAGAACAAGAAAACATTGGAATATGTCTAATATTTCTCCAAAGGATCCTGTAGCAGCAAATTTATGTACCCAAACTGATTTAGCTAAAGCTATCGAAAAAGCTAAAAGAAAACAAGAAAGACTTGAAAAAGAAAAGAAAAAAGAAAAAGCAAAACAAGCAAATTCTGCTGAATAGAGATTTTTCTAGTGAAAACAAAAAAAAATAAAATTCCAAAAGTAGCTATTG
>Ga0129336_10000758_pt1 | contig 18986 bp, 30 predicted proteins | sample CPB6_02_DNA_FD_96878 | JGI IMG/M metagenome (GOLD analysis project Ga0129336, IMG submission 96878) | Freshwater to marine salinity gradient microbial communities from Chesapeake Bay, USA - CPBay_Sum_0.6_0.2_DNA | ecosystem: Environmental > Aquatic > Marine > Coastal | place: USA: Chesapeake... | reverse complement strand
GGCGGACAGGGATACGTGTAGCTGATCTGCTCGTAGACACAGATGTGTCGGGTCTTCTTGGGTCGGGTTGCTTTCTTTTTCATTTGAGTTTGTCTATCCAGTCGGGTCCGAACTCTGCCTTGTAAACTGCGAGCTGGGCCTTGGCCAAGCCCTCGAATTCGTCCTCGGCCCGGCAGATGCGCTCTTCACACGCGGCTTTCACTTGTTCGATTTGTTCCTCCGCCGCTTTGAGCTGAGCCAGCACCTCACAGCAGGGGCATTTCCTGCCTTCGAAGCAGACCTCTTCGTGACCGTCGCAACATAGATTCATCGCACCCCCACCTTCCATTCCACGCACCCGCGTCGGACGTGTGCGGCAATCTGTTGCTCGTTACGGGGGATCAGGGTGACGTAGAACGGGCCGCTTGATTCGGTGTCACCGGGTGACAGGCGCCGGGCAAGGCGGTTCTTGATGCGGGTCGCCTGCCGTTCGAGCTGACGCTGGGCGGCGGTGACCTCGTAGAGTTGCTGGACGAGGGGTTTGTTTTTCATTCAGTTGTTTTGGAGGTAGATGGCATAGAGGTCTTCAAGCAGCTCCCGGACCGCCATGTCGGGCGGCATGCGGGAATGGTGTTGGGCGGTGGACAGGGCCAGCAGCAGGGCGGCACTGGTCACTTCGATGGGCTCGATGTCGGGGTCGGAATCGAGCACCCGTTGAAAGGCTTCGAGGATGCGGGTGATGTGTTCGGCGTGGTCACGGGGCATGGTAAATAGGATCCTTGGTTCAGGTTTCGGCGGCGCAGCTCAACGGTAAACGGGGTGCCGTCGTCATGGAGGAAGACGACCTTCCGTTTGAAGGCATTGAGTTTCGGGTCACGGTGGTAGCGGCTCATTCGTCAGACGGGGGCTCGACCTTCGGTCCATACCCGAGCTCGGCGTAGAAGTCGAAGATCCAATCTTGAACCTGGTCCCGTCGCTCCAGCTCGACCACTCCCTTGCGCAGCCGGGACTCGCAGCGGAAGGTTCCCCGGTCAAGGGCGGTGATCACAAATAGTGGAGCGAGCAGGTGATGGTGCTTCACTGGAATCGCATACTCGTATATCTGGGTGTTGGGCAGGAATCCCCACAGCTCGTTGTCATCCAACAGATACAGGCATCCACCCAGGTAAGTATACACACTCTCGGGGTGGTTGCGAGTCGGGTTGTAGTAGACAAGCGAGATGCCGGTCAAGGCTTTCCGCAAACCCCCGAGCCATTCAATCTGATCGGCGGCCAGCTTGGTCTGTTGCACCAGCTTTTCCTGCACCCGGCCGATGTAGGCGGCTCGCAAAGCGGCTTGGTCAAAGGTGACTTCGTCCATGGTTCAATGCAGTTTATAGGTCACGTTGGGCACCCGGCGATCCCAGCACTTGCGACAGTCGCCGCACTGGTTGTTCTGGGCCGGAGCCGGGCAGGTGTAGAACGTCTTGCTCACGTTGCTGGAGACCACGCCGGGGCGGATCAAGGACTTGGGCACCCGCTGCTCCCGCATGTGGGCGGACAGCCGGATGGTCAGGTTCTTGGGCAGCTCGTGTTGCTCCAGTGTCCGGTGGACGATGGCATACTCCCGGGTGGGGAGCCAGTGCCGGGTCTTCGGGGTGCGCCGGCACACCTCGGCAATCCGCCGCAGCATGTGTTCGGACTGCAGGTCACCGGAGTCGAACCAACGGAACCATCGGGCATCGCCGATGAGGAAGGCCATGGCCTCCACCCAGTCGGGATGATCGAAGGATTTGAGCCGGCGTTCGAGCGCGGCCTGCACCGTCGGGAAACCGTAGCGTCCCTTGAGGGCGTAGCATTTCTCACAGGTCGAACCGGGCACCGTCCGCAACTTGCTGCCGGTGAGGCAGCGGGAAGCGGGGATGTTCCAGGCCGGACCCGGCATCTTGCTGGGGTAGGACAGGCCGCCCGTGATGTCAGTGGCTAGTTCATGGGTCATAGGTCATCTTGATTCACCAACAGTTGGATCAGGGCCAAGGTTTTCGGGGACATGTTGTAAGGCAGGAACCTTCTTTCCGGTGTGTCGGGTATGGTAATTTGTTTGCGGATGTAGCGGGAGGAGAGACGATAGTTATACGTGACCGCCGGATCACGCGGGTTTTTCCCGTAGTCCCAGCGCATCAACTCCATCCGAAACCCCTCCGGACCCATCAACCGGAGCACGGACACCCCGTCCTTGGCATAGATGCTCAACAGAAGCTTGTTCCTCGGCACCGTTCGCAACAGGGAGTAAGCGGCGGCGTGCTCGAAGGACAGATGCTTAAGCAGGTGTTTCATAGGGGATGGTCAGGCTGGCCACATGGGCAAAGGCCAGCTGGGTTTCGGACAGCTTGTCGCGGTCGGGACCGAGGGCGATGCGGAGGAGGCAGACTTGGTAGAGTTCCATCCAATCGGCTTCGCTCAAAAGGTTAAGCACATCACGGGCGTCGGACAGAGTATTGAACCGGAACCAACGTGACATGATATGGTGCTTTACCCGGGCCTCCGAGGATCGGCAGAACACCAGCCCGTTGGCTGGCCGGAGAAACCATCCCTTGGACGCGCTGTCGGGTAAGCCTCTCGCACTTGCGCCCCGTCGCAAGGCGAGCGGCAGATCGAACCACTCCGGCAGCCCTTCTAGCTGGTGGGCAACGACCCCCTCCTTCGAGGACCACGGTTGGTATTGGTACTTCAGTGCCAGGGTGCCAGAGTAAACGCGAACTTGTTTCAGGGTAATGGGCATGGGGTAAGCTCGGTCCAGCGGAACGAGTTGAAGGTTTCCGCGAAACTACGGAACTTGCGCGGGACTTTGGGGATGACCGGGAGTTCGAGGGACAGGATGTGCCGGGCCCAGCTGACCTCGGAGCGGAAGGTCTCGAGCAGCCGGAGCTTGTCCTTCGGTTGGCGGGGAATCTTCTCCAGCTGTTCCCGGGTCGAGAGCACCAGGTCGAAGGGGACATCGATCAGCTTGCCAGAGTCGCACTCCAGGTTCCAACTGCCCGGCAGTTCCCAGATTGCACAGGCATTGCGCTTCGGCCAATCGTGTTCCGTGTCACCGAGGAACCGGGTCATGTGGTTCAGGCGACTCATGATCCGGTTGGCCTCGGTTCGTTTGGAGTCCAGGGTGCGCATGTGCGTGGACACCTGTTCGGCGAATCGTCCGGTCAGGTCGGAGGGCGTGCCCTCGTTGAATACGGTGCACTGATTCTCATCGTTCAGGTTGCCGCGGATGTGGGTCATGAAGGCACCGACGACCACCGTCGGCGGCCTGTAGCGCTTGCCGGTTCGGCCGTAGTAACTCGTCTCATCTTCACCCTGTCGGGTGTGGTGGAGGATGAACTTCGGCCCGGCAAATCCGAACGTGAGGGTGTTGCCATCCTCGTTGATCTCGGTCAAAGGGAAGCCGGCTTCCGTCATCTTGAGATGGAGAAGCGTGGCGCGGTGTAACGTGTCAGCGTGGATCATATTGATTTCGGAACCAGAGTTTCCAAGGGCTGCGTTCAGCGGTTGACTTGTCATCGAAGCGGATCAGCATGGCGTTGTATTCATCGACCGGGAACCAGTCGAGCGGGCTGGGGACATTGAACCGGGCGGCCACGGCGGAGAGCTGCAGCTGCAGCTGTTGCTGGAAGCGAACGCCGGTGTAGAAATTCCGCAGCCTCGACGTGCGCCACCGCATCCGGTGCAACACCTGCCCGGCTTCCTGTTTCCAGAAAGCCAGCGCCGAGTCGACCGAGATCGGGGTATCCAGGTTGCTGGTGTAGATGACCCGGTTGCGGGGGAACAGGATGTAGGGTGTTCGGAACATGATCGTCCCTTGCACCTGGTCCGTAGACACGTCCGCGTTCCACAACACCTTTACCCCGGGGAACGAGCGGGCCACCCGCGATTCGGCCGACGCACGGTGTTCTTCTGAACCACCGTAGCAGGTGCAAAGGTCTAACCCGGGCATGGCGTAGGGGATGTAACGGTCGAACTCGTGACCCCCGAAGGGCGAGTGGAGTCGTCGGATGAAACCCGTGGCGGGGTCGAACCGGGCCACGGGTGCATTGAAATACTCAAGCGTGTCGCCTTGAAACCGGACCGCGTTGTCATTGGTTCGGCCGGGTTGGTTGCTGGCTCGTGAGAGCCACGCTTCGATTGCCTTGATGCGGGAGGAGTAGGTTATCATGGGGGCCTTCACATGAAGTGGGCGATCTCGCCGAAGGGTGGTTTGAAGTCCGGGCAGCGGCCCTTGGTGAGGATCCAGAGCACCGGGTAGCCGGGGTCGGGGCCGAAGTCGGAGCAGAACCCGTCGGTCAGCATGACAAGCCATGCCGGACGCAGGTTGATGCTGGACACCAGCTCGAAGGCGACGCGGAAGCTGGTGCCCCCGCCGCCGACCGGCTTGAGATCGCCGGCGGTCGCCACGCTCTGATGCTGGGCGGCATGGTCGAACCACACCACGTCGAGGTTCGGATCCTCGTCGGCATCGAACATTTCACAGAGGCCGAGCAGCTCGCTGCACACCTCGCGCAACTGCTCCTGATCCATGGATCCGGAGGTGTCGCAGGCCACGGCACCCTTGGCCAGCCGGGTGCCGTCGGGACTGGGCAGATACAGACCGGACTGCTGGTAGCGGCGGTTGGGCCGCTGCCAGGACCAATCGTTCGTGGCCTTGGCGCTGACGAACCGGGCCAGCACATCCCGCCACGGGATGAGCGGGTCCAGCAGCTCGTCGACCAGCCGCTCCATGCCGGCCGGAACCTTGCCCGCCTGCTGCGCCCGCATCGCCGCGCGAACCGTGATCGAGGTGACCTTGTCGGTCAGCTCCTTGGCCGCCGCTCCGGACACCGGGTTGCCGTCGCCGTCAACGGCGTCGCCCACCTCGCCGATCGAGGCATCGCCGGCGCCCCCGTCCTGCTTCTGTTCCGGGGGCAGCTCGTCGTAGATCTGCTCCGGAGTCTTGTTCCGGATCGGAGACACGCAGCCATGGGGCAGCACGAACTTGTTGTCCACCAGCAGGCCGTTGATGGCGGCATCGCAGGCCCAGTTCCAGCCGCGCATGTGTCGGTGCTTGCGGCGCAGCATGTGCAGGCCGACCACATGCAGGATCTCGTGGGCCAGCACCCCGAGCGTCTGCTCCCGGGTCATATGCGCCACGAACCAGGGGTTGTAGAGGATATCCAGTCCGTTGGTCGCCATCGTGGGGATGGCCAGAGACTTCTCCACCCGCAAGTTGAGCAGGCAGGAAGCAAAGAACGGGTGGTCCCGCACCAGACGGTAGCGGGCCCAGTCCATCTTCGGTTTCCACTGGGCATCGTCAGGCCACAGCGACGGGGACCCGGAGTTCGGGGTAACGCATTTGGCAGGCATGGTAAACAGGTAACAGAGGTTCAGGTAACGGGGTGGGGGTTGCCGGGAGACGGGCGATCCGGCAGGCGATTTTGTAGAAGTCGACCTGGCCGGAGCGACAGCGGAACCATTGGGCCGCAGCCCGAAGATTCGTGGGGCGGGCCATCACTTTGGCGTCACCTTCAGGAATCTTCTTGAAACGGTATTCACATTCGTCGGTCAAGGGTGAGAGCACGTCTTGAACCAGGAGGTGGGACCAGGAACTAAAGGCAGAGGACCCGCGAACCACCGCCCACATCTGACGGGTGGTGGTGTTCGAGTGTCGCCGGCCACAGACCAACACGAGGTTGCGCTCGGGGATCCGTCGGGCCAGGGGCCAGTGTTTCCCGTAACTGTAAAGCACGTCGCCTTCAAAGAAGGCACGGCTGATGCCGCCGGACAGAGGCAGTCGTCCGTAGGCGGGCGGATTGGGACGGAGCCAGACCTGGATCAGGTCCTCGATGGTCTTGTGGGTTTGTTTCATGAGATGATCTCAACTTCGGCGGTGGTTTTCAACCAGACCCGGGCACCGCAGGACAGCGGTTTCTCGGGCGAGTATACCAGCTCGCTCGGGCCGTTGATGCGGACGGCGTGGGCATAGTCGTTCCGGCGACCACGCTTGATCGTGATCACCGGGCGGTTGCCGCCGTCCTTCTTGTTGGCCCGGATGTGGTGCTGGTTGACGTGGATGATGGCGCGCATGGGGTCAGTTGAACATCATCGACTTGTTGGCCGACACCCACTTGGTGTAGGCGGGATTGGTGACGAGCTTCACCCCGAGCCGGACGAAGGCATCGACCATGAAGACCGCCTGATGCTCCATCGGCAGGCGCTCGATGAACTTGACCATGGTGCCGAAGTTCTTGGGCGTGGCGACGGCGGACAGGGCGGTGAGCAGAGCGTAGGTCACGTCGGGTTTGTCCGGCAACGGGTGCCCGGTCGGATCCTTGAGGATGTCGTCGGTGTCCGGCAGCTTGCCATACACGTCACAGAACGCCTTGAATTCCACGGCCGCACCCTTGCCGACCGCGCCGGTCCAGGCCTCGGTGGCACCGTCGCCGGTGATGCCGAGGCGAACCATGCGGCCGACGCTGGCCCAGCCACGGGGCGTGGGGCTCGGCTCCATGTCCCGGCTCGGCTTGAAGGAGTTGCCGATGTTGTCCGGACGGAACCGGGCATAGCCGATCAACTCGTTGGGCATGCCGGCCCCGATGGCCCACTTGACCCAGCCGGCCACCTCGAAGTCGACGTTGATGACCGTGGTGAAGCGGGACAGGAGCGGGGTGATCAGGCCCTGCACACCGGCCGCGTCGCCGCGGCGATTGGTGCAGGCGACAAAGGTGACGTGGTCGCTGAGCCGCTGGCCGTTGCATGACCGCTCCAGCATCCACTGCATGTAGGGTGCCTGCACCGAGTTCGGAGCCTGGCCGATGTCGTCGATCAAGCACACGGTCGGCTCGGTCGCCTCGATCAGCTGCCGCCAATCGTCGGTGAGAGTGAAGCGCGCCCGGGTGCCGGAGTCATAGAACGAGGGCAGGCCCTTGCTGTCGACGGATTCCTCGACGACGGGGTGCCGGATGACCAGTCGGTGGCCAAGGGATTTCGCAATGTCCTTGACGACGGTGGTCTTGCCGCAACCCGGAGGTCCGACCAGCAGGACGGGCTCCTTGTTGGAGATGAGGGTGGGGAGGATCTGATTGAGTTCTACTAGGTTCATGTTTCTGGGTGTGGTTTACTGCGGTTTACTGCGAAACGGGGAGCTTCACGGCTCATCGTTTCGCGGCGGGCTGGCACTGCAACGCGTTGCCCCGGGCGTTGTTACGGAGTTGACAGAACCGGGCGAGCGTGATGCGGCCGGCCCGGTAGGCTTCGAGGTGCTGACGCACAACGAGGTTGAACTTGACGTCGTTCTCAAGGATCGAGGCGACGATGTGGGATTGCAGGTCTTCGGTGATATCAGAGGTCATGGGATTCAGTGGTTCGGAGGTTCACGGAAACAAGGGGCCGGATAAACACCAGCCGGACAAGGAGGCACAGGGTGCCGAGGTCATGGAGCACCGAGTCCCGGGGATCGGGTGCCGTGTAGAAGATCGCGTGGGCGGCCAGGCCGCACGCGGCGTTGATGACGATGCACCACCAGGCCACGTAGCCGGCGGTGAATAGGTGGGTTTTCATTTCGAATCCTCGGCGTGGTTCCGGTTGAAGATGGAGAGCTCAACCAGGGTGCAATTGAGCAAGGTCAACCTCAGATCGAACCGGGGCGAGTGATCCCAGGAACGGTCGTAGAGGAGACTGCACTCCCCCTCGCAGAGGACCAAGCTTCGGGTGAACGATGCGTAGCGGCGCAGAAGACCCAGCTCGACGCAGTATTCTCCGAATCTCCAGACGTAGTAGCGTTTCACGGGCGCCTCCATTGCTGGTCCCGGGTAAACCACCCGGAGTTGGCGCGGCGGGTGATGGCCTCGTTCAAGGCCCGGCTGTCGAGCACCACCGTGGTGCCGCGCGGCGTGACGAACCGGGTGCGGCCCAGACTGAGCGACGCACTCGGCTGGCACAGCTCGCCATTGATGCGGACGCCGCCATTGACGGCGACAAACTGCATGAGTTGCGAGTTCTTCACAGGGCACCGCCTTTCGTGGCGAGGATGTGGTAGGCACGGGTCAGCGGATCGTATTGATCTGGCGGAGTGTCGGCCGTGATAATCGGTCCGTTGGACGATGCCATGGAGAGGTCGTCGACCATCCGCACACCCTTGGCGGGACTGAGGGTTGTCTTCATACTGATTTACTACCGGGGACACTTGGTGGTTGACCGTTTCCCGAAGGAGTGTCCGTGGAAACTTCGGGGACGGGGAAAGTGGGGATTACGGAACCTTTTCCTTCTCCGGGGTCGGAGGATTGCCTGCGCGTCAAGGTTTTTATGAGCAAACCGTAATAAGACAGCCGTTTTGTGACGCTCCGATTTGCACGGAACCTCGCTGACCGGGGCTGGCCCGTCAGACGGCTCTGATTAAGCTAACGGCACTGATTCAGGCTGTCAAAGAAACAGAAACGCGAAGCCTGCGGCGCAGGCAATCGCGATGGCGACCACGCTCCACAGTAGCTCTTTGGCCACGCCGGCGGGGGTTTCCCCCTTGCCGAAGAAGCGAGGGTAAAGGAACCCGGTTCCCCGGCACCGGGTGCAGGCGTGAAAGCCACGCACGTAGCCGTGGCCGTTGCAGGATGGGCACCTCATTGGGCACCCCCTTCGAAGCGCTCGAAAGGTGCCGTCGAGTGCATCACCTGCACCGAGATTCGTTTGGCGTCGGGGAAGGCCCGCATGTATCCGACCATGCACATGGCCACGGACTCGGCCGTAGCCTCGCGCGTGGCGAGCTCGGGCAACTCGTATCGCCGGAGCAGGGTTTCCAAGGCGCCGGCAACCTCGCGGTGGCCGGTGACTAGGACTTGGAGGTAGACGGGCAGCATGGGGTCAGGCTTGGTCTCTTTCATGGTTTTACTTTCTCAAAGTTCCCGGGTGACTGGATTCTCGTAACGGGGAACCGGGTTACGAGGAAAAAGGGAACCCCGGTTTCGTGCTCCGGCCTGCGACCTTGATGGTTACCGGGTTGCAGGGAACGGGTGACACGGGACCGGGGTAAAGGGGATCTTTCCGCTCTTTCGGCTTTCCTTCATCGGCCAAAGTCGCGGTGAACACGTCTCAAGCCCCAGCTTGGCTGGGGACTGAGCGTAATCACAAGGGCCAGGACTGGCGTTCAGCCAGTTTGGCCCACCAGAGCGTCAAAATCAGCCTTGTTGTGAGTGAGATGCGCGAGTTCCCGCCGAAAGCGGTTCAGTGCGCGGACGGCAACAGCGTCGCGCGGGTTCGCCTTGCAGATGGCGTTCTGCATGGAAATCCGCCGAACCAGCCTTTGTCTTTCGCTGGCAAGCCCTTCCGGGTCCTTCCGGAAGTCGTGAATCGTCATCATTGTTGTTTCCTCAAGTATCCGGAAACCGTCCGGCGCGGGCTGGGGGCGTTCTGCCCCGCCTGCTGCGCCCGATGCCGGGCGCAGAGTGGCGAGTCAGGAAACCGGGCGCAGGGGCATGGAGGAACGCATCTGAATCTGCTGGCCGGCTTGATACGGCACGAACTTGAAGGACTTCTTGACGGGCTTTGGCACGAACGGCGAGCGCGGGCCGGCCTGGGCCTGGTGTCGCTCGGCCTGGCGCACCTCGGCCTTGTGCGCGGCCTTGCCGCGCTTGGCCACGGCTTTCGACGGGGCAAGGCCGCTGAGGTGCGCGGCCTGGCGGGCATAGCGGCGGTCTTCCTCGCGCCTGGCCCCGAGCAGGGCACGCTGGAGCGCGCGGAACTCGGTCAGGCTTTTGGCGGGAGGCAAGTGGGCAAGGGCGATGGTAAAATTCATATGGGAACGCAAAAAGCCTCCAACGCTGGATTGCATTGGAGGCTTTATAGCGTTCCCGCTCCCATAGCAGAGCCTTTGCAGGATGCATGGGGAAGGCGGGAACGCCTTGCCATTTAACCGGAAAAGCGAATTGCTGCCGGCTTGCCCGTAGGCAAGCGGCGCATTGCTTTTCCCCGTGCTTTTCACACGGTTTCAAGGATTGCTGGCCTTGATTCGAACCGGCTTAGGGCATGGGTATTAGGTCAGGCTTCTAAGCGGTTTCAGGAATTACCGGTTTAACGCGGAACCGGTCGCGCCCTCATGGCCGAAAGGGGAAAAACCGAGTAGCGTGTGGATACACGCTCTCGGCGGTCTGCCAAGGGGATTTCTCGGAAAAGTCTTTCGGGGATTTAACCCGTGCGCATCCTGCCAGCCCGTAGGCTGGCAGTGGCATGAATCACGGAAGCAACGTGCGCCGCTGCTAGTGGACTCTCCCCGTAGGGAAAGGCTAGACAAGGGGCGCGGGTTGCATGGCACTTGATTCTGTGCTCCCCGCTTGCCTGTTTCTTGGTTCAGGGTGACGGGGAACGAGGGAGGGGCGAACTAGTGACACTGTTTCCGGTTGTCGTTTCGACTCCTCAACTGGTGTTTCCCTTGCGCCCTGCCGTGCGGCAGGGACACAAGGATTTATTTGGACTCTGCGGGCTTCTCCTTTTTCGCGGGCTCAGTCCGGACACCAGCGGGGAGCCCAATGGTGACGGCGGCCCCTAACTTTTTACTAAGTGCGCTTGCGGACTCAAGGCCAGTAATGAGAAGGCCCAGCGGGCTGGTGCCCCATTCTACTTTCCCGGTGAACTTTTCGCCAGAGGTTTGGGCATCCTCTTCGCGCTTGCCGAAAGAAGCCCGGTGCCCTGAATGGGTGGCCTTCTCTCTTTGCGCGCCCCTGAACGTGTCCAAAGCACTAGCCACAAAGGCCTTTGCGGGCTCACTGAGCCCCGTGTGCGCGGTGAGGAGTGCGAGATGGTTAAACTTGTCCATGTTTCCTTTGCTACTGTCACGGGCGATATGACTCGCCCGCTTGCGCGTCTCCACGTGATGCGGGGACACTAAACGCAAGGGAAACACCAGTTGATACTGTCAAAGAGCAGACCGAATATGTGCAAGAGTCTACACCATCCCGGCGAGATTGCAAGGGGAAATTTCCAAGAGGGAAACAGACTCTTTGTAACTCCTTGAATTCCAGGCACTTGCGCACACTTTGAAATTTCCAAAAATCCCTTTTTGCAAATCCTTTGCACCAGGGGGAGGTGTGACATTTTGGCACACTTTTCCCCGAGGGAATATAACTATTATTGTGCTTCATCGGAAACCCCGTCGCCGAGTCGCACTTTAACGGGTAACGGGGTAAAGTAAAGTGACCTTGGGGGTGGGTTTGGGGGACCGGGGTGCGGTCGCGGAAATAATAGTATACCCCGTTTCTCTCTCCGACAGGCCGATTCTAGGCCCCTTTTCAGCCCAAAAGCGTTGGAATTCGAATCTTGGTGCGCAGGGTGCGGATCATGTGGGGCAGGATCGAGTTGCGCTCCTTGGCGAGGACGCTGACGTAGGTCTGGGTCACCCCCATGGCGGCGGCAACCTGCTCCTGGGTCTCCCCGCGGTCGAGCCTCTCAAAGAGTTCCTCGACCCAGGCGGGCTCCATACGCTTGCGACCGGGTTTCCGGGGAACATGAAGCGGAGGATCGACCATGCCAATTCGTAAGTCCTTGGATTTCAAGTAGTTAATGACCCCGGGAACGGCGTGGGTGTCGCAGAAATCAAGGGAGCTACCGAACACGGCGTCGGCGAAGCCTAGCCGAATGCGTTTGGCTTCGAATTGCTGGATCCAAGAGGCCTTGCTGGGCAGGAAATAGCCCCAGGTTTCGATGTGAAACGTGTTGCTGAGGTTCTTGGGACAGAGGATCAGGGACCAGAGGAACCAGAGTGCCCGGGTTTGGGCTGCATCGAGCCGGAGTTTCAAGCCTTCGAGTTGGGTGAGCCGATTTATCGGGATTCCAGTGAGCCGGGCGACGGTCGGAGTGCCAATGAGGGTCTTCAACTGAGTAGCCATGGCCCACGTTGCGACCTGACTGGGTGCCCAGATGCCTTCAAAGGTGTCGAGGAGCTTCGTGGTGTCCTCGCAGGAAGGAGGCGCCTTGGCCCCTGGCCGGCCCGCGGTGGCCTCGGAGGCCAGCGCCGCGGTCGTGGAGGTCAGCCAGGCCTTTTCTTGGGCGCTGTGGGCGCGCCTCCAAGCTTTATAGGCTCTCTGGCGGGGCTTCATGCGAGGTCGAGCTTGCGGACAAGGTCAACGACCTGGGGGTGAAGCTCCTGGAGGGTGCAGGCTTCGAGGGTGTAGTCGGCCTGAATGGCGTCTTGCTCGGTTTCGGAGACGTGGGCCGGGACATCCGAGCTGAAGTGGGGCCGGATTACCCGGACAATCAAGCCTCCCTTGGACCGGAGGAAGGCGGCCTCGTTCAAGAAACGGCAGTCCGGCACGAAAACCGCCTTGCCGACCGCCCGATACGAGTCAATAGACCCCCGAGTCTGGTCAATCCAGTAGTTTGGACCCCGAAACTCGCGCATCAGGACGCCGTAAGCCTGGAGCGTGGCGCGGAAGACCGACTTCCGGTCCTCAACCGTCGCCACATCGGTGCCCGCGGCCAAGGCAACCTGTCGCTTGAGCGCATCGGCAAAGGCAACCCGGTAAATTTTGCCGGGGACCAGGGCTTGGGCGATCTGGACGGCGGTGTCCTTGCCCGAGCGGGCTTTGCCCACGAGCCCCACGAGAGGCGGAGGGTTCAACAGAGGGTGTTTCGGCAGACTTGTGGTGTTCATAGGGATTTTGGGGTTAGGGGACACAATTCAAGGGATCTAGGCGGCAAAACGAGGGGCGACTCGTAGGGGTGGGGGTGATTCGAGGGGGCAAAATCGAGAGTGCCCTACCAAGTTTCGCCCAATGTTTACGGGCCTTCGGTGGTGAGGTAGGAGTAGTAGGGGTATTTTATTAATAAATAAATATATAGAGAACAGCACACGCCCCACAGCGCCGGAGCACCGCGCCGCGGTGTCACCGCACCGGAGCACGGGACTTTGCTCCCCAACCCCCACTACCCCTACTCGATCGATTTTCTTGTTCACAACTCGTTGTAATTCAACAGGTTACGAGGTTGTAGGGCACCCCGAAAAAGGGCCCCTACACCCCCGATCCCCTACGCTCGAACCCCCACGTCCTGGCGAAGTTCGCTCAGATCGATGTGCCAGCGGGACAGGCCAGCGACGGCTCGGACCTTCACGATGTGCGGGTGGGTGTCCTTGAGTCGAGACAGGTTCCGGCCGATCTTCTCGGCGCTCATGCCTGGGTCACTCAGCACCTCGGATCCCCGCATGATGGCAAGTAGTTGCGTGGAAGTGAGTTCCTTCGGCAACTCGGTTCCCTCGCTGGCGAGAACGTGCAACGCCTCGATGAAGGCACTCGTCGTAGTCACCACCCGAGCTCGCGACAGGAGATCTGGATTCTGCCAAGCAGGAAACCCGAACCGCGGTTCCTTGGGCAGACCGCTCTGGAATCGGTGTAACAGCCAGGCGAGGTAATTCGGACCCTCTTTCCTGATGTCCTCTGTCTCGATCCACTTGGTTCTGCGTCCATGGGACCTGAGCAACAGGAACTTGTCATCCGCGTTCTCTGTTTCCTCGGGAACAAGGTTCATGGAACCTGCTTGCAGGTTGCCGGTTATGATGATCCGACCACCCCATGGGATGTCATCCAGTGACTTGACTCCCTTGCCGTGCACCGAGTGGCGCTCGTTGGCGGCGAAGGCTTTGAGCAGGTTCGTGTAGCGCATCCGGTCCTCCCGTCGGTCCACGGTCAAACCATCGGAGTTCGTCCACAACCCCTTCTCGAACAGGTTGGCGTTGAAGTGCGTGGTGCCCTCGAACATGGTGGCGGGGTCCGCGGTGCCTCCAAACAGGGTGCCCACCACCTTCTCCGCCAGATACGTCTTCCCGTCTCTCGGGTCCCCGAGCAGGATGACCGCGTGACCCAGTTTCGAGGCGTCCTGTTCCCAGGCTCGCCGGGCGAAGCGTTGCATCCACGCGTGCCACACGTTGAGCTGCACCTCGGAGTAGAACAACTCCTCGAACATGCCCCGGAGGTTGCTCCAGTCCCCATCCGGGTCACCGGGCTCCATCATGCGGGCCGTGGCGGTGTTGAGCACCCGGCGGCCGTCGTCCAGCCGCACCACCTTCTCCCGGCGGTAGAGGATCGGCGCGGCCCCGTGCAGGTAGTTCTGCAGCTCCACGCTGCTGATCACCTTGTCCACCTCGCTCAGTTCCTCGCCCTTGGCCGGCGTCAGCGACAGACCGCGCAGGGCCAGCCGGCGGCGGGCCGCCTCGATGCGCAGCTCGTGCCAGTCGTCGCCCTCCTTGAACACGTAGCCGGAGCCGACGAAGTAGACCTCCTGCGCGGCGTTGCCGATCCGGTTGGTCTGGAATTGCTCCACCCAGGCGGAGCCGAAGATGACCCGCCAGGGCGCGAAGGCCGTGTCGCCCGTGTAGCAGGTCATGCCGGTTTCGCGGACCACGGCGGCCGTCTCGTTGCTGGCGGAATCGTCCCAGAAGCGCACTCCGCGCGCCCCGAGCTTGAACTCGCCCTGCCAGCGTCCCGGCCAGCGTTTCTCCATTTCCGCGGCGACCTCTTCCACGGGGATGACCACGTCGGCGCCCTGGACGTTGCCCTTCTCGGCGAGCTGCACCCGCCACCCCTCCAGCGTGGCTGCGGACAGCACCGGCCCGCGCAGGTCGATCCAGTCGGGGCGCCACTCGTAGTATTGGGAAGCGTTCTCCCAGCAGGGATCAATGCCCGGCAGCAGCTTGGTGATGTTGAGCTGGTTGGCCAGCAGCTTGAGCCACTCGGCCATCAGGTGGGGCGAAACCCCGGCCGGCTTCTCGAAGAGCCAGATCAGCCGGACTCCGCCGGAGGGGGTGGGGTGCGCCAACGACGGCTGATACCGGCAGCGTTTGCCTTTGATCGCCGTCGCCACCATGTCCTTGGTGATGTTCTGGTCATAGTCGGCGATGAACGCGAGCTGCCGGGCGGCCGGATTGTTGGCGTCGATGCGCTGGTCGGCGCCCACGCCCTCGAACCCGGAGATGAACACCCACTCGGTGGCGGCGTCGGAGCGCCATTTGGCGTGCTCCGCCTTGCTGCGCTCCGGGGGCAGTGATTCCGCCTCCAGGGTCAGCGGGTCGACTTCGATGGTTTGCTTGCGGGAGAGGTTGGTAAGGGCTTTCATTTGACGTAGTGCTTGGAGATGACCGCTTCGGCCGCGATCGGGCATCCGGGGAGCCACTCCGGCGTGAAGCTCATCAGGCGCGTTACCTCGGCGGCGACCTGCCTGGCCTCCGCCTCGGGAACCGCGACCACCAGTTCGTCGTGAACGTGCAGGCAGATGGGGAATTTCTGCTCCACCCGGAGCAGCGCCTCGCCGAACACGTCCCTCGCGGTGGCTTGGGTGATGTTTTCGGTGGCCAGTCCGCCGTAGGTGCGGCGGTGGATGCCGTTTGCCGTGGCGCGCGACCACATGCTGTTCTCACGGCAGATCACATCGAACTGCCGCAGGGTGCGCCCGGAGGGCAGCTCCATCTCGAAGCTCCCGCCGCGGCTGCCGCGTATCCCCCGGTCCAGCCGTTGCCACAGGGCCGTTACCTTGGGGTTGCTGTCGCGGTAGCTTTGCACGATGCGCTCGGACTCCTTCTGGGTGATGGTGAGCCCGGCCATGTTTTTGGCCACCGAGACGAACCGGTCCTTTCCACACCCGTAACCCAGACCGAGCACGCGGGCCTTGGCCAGGGCGTAAAGCTTTTTGTCCTCCTTCTTGAGTTCCCCGCCGGTCCAGTTCATGGTGCCGCGGGCGTGGGCCTCATAGATGGCCATGCCGCCGCGGATGCTTTCCAGCAGGTCGAAGTCCCGGGCCAGCCACGCCAGGACGCGGGGTTCAATTTGGGACAAGTCGCAGATCACCAGCACATGCCCCGGTGGAGCGATGAACAGGCTGCGCAGATCGACTCCGAAGGAGGCCTCCCGCGGCAGGTTCTGCATGTTGAGCCCCGACTCCCCGCTCCAGCGTCCGGTGTGGGCGCCGAAGTATTTGAGTCCGATCGCCATGGTCCCGTCCGGACGGATGCGCCGCTGGATGGTCTCGACTTGCTTCAGCATTTTGTTCGTCTTGCGCCAGTCCCGCATCGCGGCCACCCAGTCGAAGCGCTCGCCGTAGTCGGCTTCCCACTTCTCGCATTCCGGGTTGTCCTCTGCCAGGCTGGCGGGGGCTGGGATATTAGCTTGGGCGCACGCCTGCGCCAGCTGTTTCGGCGACAGCGGTGGATGGTCGGCGGCCCACGGGATTCGTTGCTCCGCTTCCCACTTGGCTTTCTCCAGCGTCTGGCGGTATTGCTCCGCCTTGTCCGCGTCGACGTGCATGCCGCGCTGCCCCATGGTTCGCGTGTGCCGTGACAGCTGCCGTTCGAACTCCGGCCAACGGTGCTCGTGACGGACCCACAGCTCCCGGCACGCCCGGGCATCGTTTTTGGCATACTCGAGCAGGGCTTCCGCCTTGCCCGCCGCCTCCGCATCCGCCCAGGTCCGCCCCTTCATGAACGTGCGAATACCCTTGTCGATCGGTTTCTCAAGGTCGGGGACGAGTGCTTTGGTGGACTCCAGCAGGCTGCGCTCACTGTGACACGCGGCCGCCATGTCGGCGGTGCAATCCCGAGGCAGATCCAGCACCCAGGCCGGGGCTTTGCCCTGCTCCACCAGCGCCCCGAGGACGACCTCGTCGTAGGACATGTTGTGCGCCACGAGGTGGTTCCCTCGCAGTTGGTCCCAGTCGAAAGTTTCCGGTCTTCCGGCCCACACGTTGCCGGCGCCGTCATCGACAGTCAGCAGGTAGTGGTCCGCCTGGGGGTGTCGCACGTAGTGCCACGTTCCCAACGGCTTGAGCGACACGGTGTTATCGTAGAAACACTCGGTGTCTAATGCGATGGTCTTCATAGAGGGAGCCGCTGCCGTGCGGTGGAATGTAGTCGCGGCTCCGTGTGCGGCGGAGCGGACCGGGGTCGCGCGACAGCGGCGAAATGTTCAACAGTTTTGTTGGCACAGTTTTGGTAAAGCCCGCTGATTCCACTCAGCCGGCTTGACTCCGCCCAGTGAACCACACAACTCGGCGGGTGTCAAGTTCAACCCCTTTACAAACCCGAAAGAAGGAGGTATGGTCCCACGCTGTCGACGTTGCCTGGGACAGGACCCAAGGTGGACAACCCGAGCGTTCCGGGTTGCCAACCCCTCACCCCAGGCAACGTCGGTGCAAAGCTGCTTGACAGCCATCTAACGATGAAGGACTGTCCCCACCAGCAACTGTGAACCTCGCCGTCCAAAGCCCCAGCGCCGAGCTACCGACCGTCTCTGACAACGAGGCGGCCGAGTTGATGACGCGACTGGGCATCGACAGCACGCCGGACGCGATCGCAAACTTCAAACGGCTGGGCACCTACTTGATTGAGCAGGATGTCGGCGCCTGCCAGCTCGCCAAAAGCTTTGATTCCGACTCGCAAATCGCCTTCGCCATCGAGGTCGCGCGCGAGCTCGCCCAGAACACCGAGCCCGAGGTTCGGGCGAAAGGCGTCCAAGCCCTGCTGCAGGCGGTCAAGGTCCGCGCCGCCGTATCCGAGCAAGCCGTCAAGCTCGCCGCCGCCAGCAAAGGCCGCCAGAAGCACGGCAATCGTCCGCCGATTTTCAATGGTCCTGTGACTGTCGTTTCGCAACCTCCTGCCATCCCCGTCTGACCTATGCCCAGCAACTACGAAGCCCTCTCCGGACTCTACCCAACCATCGCCACCCTGGACCCGCAGCGGTTACAGATCACCGCGAACACCAGTTACGCGCGACTCAGCAACACGGCAATCCCGGCCTTCAAAGCCTTGATCGCGAACACCGGGTCCGTGGATGTCAGTCTCTCGCTTGATGGGGTCACGGCGGACCGAACCATCTACGCCGGCACCGAGTATGAGTGGTCCAACCCGGACGGCATGATACCCTTCGACCTGTCCTCCATCTGGGTGAAGACCGGTTCCTCAACCGCCGCGATTAAAGTCATCTACCGTTAAAGCCATGAGATTCCTCCTTGCTCTTCTCCTGTTGACGCTCCCGCTGAGCGCCCAGATCCGTTACAGCCCAACCGGTTTCACGGCTCCGTTTATCAGCACCGTCACGAACCAGGCAAGCGCGCAGGCGTATCTCGGGGTTGGTGGCGGCTCCATCACCAACTACGGTGGCAGCGCCACGAATCTGTCGGTCTATTCGAGCGGGACAACCAATCAGCCGTTGCGGGTCTTTAGCACCAATGGGCTGAGCGAGTCCTATTTTGACCGCGATGCGAAGCTGGTGTTGCAGCGCACCAATAACGCATTTACTCCGGGAATCATGCTTTCAACTGGAGAAGACAGTTATTCAAATCCGACGATTCAGGTCTTGAAAGCCGACGGCACCGCCGGAGCAGGAACGTTTTTGGGACAATACGTGTCCATCGGTGGTGGAGCGGGTGTGTCGGGGGGTTTGATTGCTTTTTTCAACGGCAATTTTGGTGCTGGCTGGACGTTGGGAAATTCTTACGGGTTCGGATGGAACGCCAATCCCAGCGGTAGCGCATCAACGATGAACTCAGTAGATACACAACTGCGCCGCCTTAGTGCCGGTGTCGTGGAGGTCGTGAACGGGACATCTGGAGTTTATCGTGACCTAGTCACCCGTAGCTCCTTCACCACCAACCTATACGCCACCAACATCACCGCCCAAGGGTATCTGACAACCCAGCAAACGCTTGCCTATGCCAGCGGAACCAATGTGACGGTAGATGCTTCCAAAGTGTTGCACTTTGTTTCACTGACCAACACGGCATATTTCGCGCAGCCTTCAAACCTTGCCGTCGGCTCTAGCTTCACAGTGATTTTGAAACAGGACAGCACAGGCACGCGGGCGGTAACGTTTAATACGAATTACTGGAAGTTTCCGGGCGGCAGCCAGCCTAGTATCACCACGAACGCGAACGCCTACTCTGTGCTTTCATGCATTGCTGACCCATACGGCACGAACGTTTTCAGCGTCTCTACTCTTGATATTAAGTGAACAGACGCACCGCAATTTCGACGC
>Ga0129336_10000756_pt1 | contig 19044 bp, 24 predicted proteins | sample CPB6_02_DNA_FD_96878 | JGI IMG/M metagenome (GOLD analysis project Ga0129336, IMG submission 96878) | Freshwater to marine salinity gradient microbial communities from Chesapeake Bay, USA - CPBay_Sum_0.6_0.2_DNA | ecosystem: Environmental > Aquatic > Marine > Coastal | place: USA: Chesapeake... | reverse complement strand
CATTATGACGGAATGACTTACCGGCCCTTTCTCGTGTAAGGTGCCACGCCCAATGTAGTTTTGCTTGGCATTACCCAAGGTTCACGGTTTCTAAAGGCTTTAGGTTGCCTAATTTAACGTCTACACCGATTCGACGAGCAGTCTGGGTGGCTGCCATAAAAAAGAGGGGTAGCCCTTTCGGACCACCCCCCCTAGTAGTGATTGTTCTGTTGCCAGGCGTCACCACTGCCCCGAATCTAATTCAGTTGCTCCTCCAATTAGCTAAAGAAGTCGTACGTGTCTTCCACGTTTGACTCATCAGCATCGTTGGTCCGCAGCACCCTGTAACCCAGGTAGCCCAGAGCGATCAAGATCGCAATGAACATACCCAGAGGGTTAACCTGACCCAGGATGAAGCCGATGATGCTGAAAAGCATCCCGACGATCCTGAAAACCAGGCCAGCTGCAGGTGTGAAGACGAGAATGATCGCTGCGACGACCAGACCACGCCTTCCACGAAGCCAGTTTGTGTCCATGTCACCTCCTTTCCTTGGTGCTTGATTGATAGGACATAAAAAAGAGGGGCAGCCCTTTCGGACTACCCCCCTTCTTATTCTGTTGTACTAGTGACTACTTGGTCGCCGGCACGATGATCAATTGACCAACGCGCAAACTACCAAGATCATCACTGCTGATGTTGTTTGCTTCCATGATGTAATGGACAGCATTGCTCCTGTTACCGGTGCAATACTTACCTGCTACACCGTAGATGTTGCTGTACCCCTCTGTATAAGGGTCCGCCTCTACAAGAACGACCTGTCCAGCAGTGCACTGGAACTTCTCGCCCTCATTGATTTGGTGTACAACCACACCCATGAAGATGGCAACGAGCACCACCCCCAGGATCAGCTTGATTATCTTGTACATACCAGTATCTCCTTTCGTGTTTGATTAAACTGGCATATAAAAGAAGGGAGCACCAGCCTAAGCCAGTACTCCCTTCTTTGTTTGTAGTGCTATGGTCTAAAGCTTGTTAGCCTTCACCATTGCACGCAGCTCAGCAAGGTTAGGATTCATGACATCCAGCATAGGACGAGAGTCTTGCATCAACTCTGCCTTGTATTGCTGCCTGTCACCAGAGGACCTATCAACTGCAACCCAATGCAGCCAATTGCCCTTCTGCTCCACCTCAATGACATTGGAGAAGTGTTCGTACTCCTCCTTTGTCTTGGGGTTAATGAAGGTAAGCTCAGTATGCCAACTGAACACCTCCACCTTGATGAGATACCCACTCTTGTGGGTGTATGTTGTAGCCATGTTCCTTCCTTTCGTTGTTGGATGGCTATGTGTGCCCTAGGGGTATACCCCCGTGGCCTCGTTAAAGATAACGAGCAAACATAGTAATAATAGATCCCCCCCTATAAATTTTCCCCTATTTTTAAGGTATAATGACTTTTTATATGTTTATATGAGATAGAGTCAAGAAAATCGCCCGCTATAAAATAAAAAGCTAACTTATCTCTAGATACAGAACAAAGGCTAAATACCCATAGAGACAAATACCTACTAGGACCATGCCATATCAACCAAAAGCCACTCAGACGCTCTAAAAATCTATCCCCCTGTAATGCTTAACACATGATGAAATTATTATGTTAATACACTGATATGGAGATCAATCAAACAAGTATTATTATATTATATTAATATTTATGATTATGTTATGAATAACTAGGTAGTGGAATCAAAAAGGGGCGAACAAAGAATATGCGTGACTACCGTAGTATCCTTCCTTATGTATTATCTCTATAGGAATACTGTTAATATTCTTTTGCCGGCGACGATCTTTCCCTAGTCGACAGTAATTGGTCTTAAATTTAAAAAAAATAAAATTCGCCGGATTCAATTTATTTCAATATAAAATCAAGATACGCAAAAAAAATCTTCCCACGAGTTGCAATTCGGGTGAACTACCCACTAGATTATTTCCCGTTGGCTAATCAATCAACAACAGGAGAAAAAAATGCCACGTAAAAAGAAAATAGACATAGACATAGAAGATTCACTAGCAATTCTGGAAGACCCAGAAGAAGTTAAAGAATTTATAGAGGAATATACTACAAGCTCAATTTTTAGTAGTTACCCTCATTCTGAGTATGAATATGATATGGACAATTACGGATACGACGAAGGATACGAAAGATACTAATGGAAACTATAACCACCACAAAAACAGATAAAGTCATTTTAATAGATTCTAGATTATTAGCTTCACCGCTAAATAATAGTCTTCATAATGTTTTATCTAAAAACCATGACATTGTTTACGTAGATGTAGACGAAAGTGTTACTCCTAAAAAACAAGCTAGAAAAATTAGCAATAGCGTTTATAGATTGTTTCAGAAACAGTATCAGCACTTTGTGTTTATTGGCTATAAAGATTCATGCGAATTAGGATGTGAGCTTTATAGGCAAAAGGGATTAGTCTTTAACTCTTATATCTTTATAGATTCAAAAGTATCTGAACAAGATATTTCAGATCTATTGAAAGAAGACGTTAAAGTACTAAGCATAGAAAAAGACAAAAAGACACACTTTGGTCCTGTTACAAGAAAATTCTTCAAACAAACCTATAGAACACTAATTCCATTAAGTTATCATCAGCGTACTTCGAAAGAAATACTTGGTTGGTTAACTTACGCAGTTTACAATTCAAACTATCTGAATGACTCATTTGGAACGACTACTAAGTTAGTCTAGTTCTTCTGGTTCTATAAAGATAATATTTTGTAAATCATTAACGATACCTCTGATTGTCTCGTCTACATCTTTTTCGGTGATAGACGAGACATCAAGTATCATTTCCCATTGATCGCGAGAAAAATACGTAAAGCATAGTTTATTGTCTTTATTGTGGAGTATTGCAATTACTCCGATGGTTTTCATCTTCCGGATTTTCATAATCAATGCACAAAATTGATTCTTCATCTCTATCGGAAAATATATCTTTTATAATTTGCCAGATGTTCATATGCCGACCTTTGCATCGGTGCTATATGAATAGTAACCTACTTTAGGGCAGACTGTAAATAAATAAGAAATTTACATTTATCTATATAACTTTTTACAAGAAGATAATCTGAATTTATAATATTCTGAAATATGAACTTAGATCCGAATATAATCAACCTTATTCAAGGTCACTATTATCTTCTTCGTCTATTTCAATCCAAATGTCTCCGCAGTCTCGACATTCTATTTCGTATTTTTGCGGTTCTCCCTCTCTCTTGATGAGATTAGAGAGAGAAAAATTTGGTGGATAGGAACAATCAGGACATACTGTCGGATTGCACGCCATTAGATATCTTCTCCTTAATGGTATTAAGTAATTCTATATCTTCTCTTATTTTAGAGATAGCCATCTCTCTACCTTGAGAGAAAGACTCTCCTTCATAATAAACCCATGCTCCACGTTGACTAAATACTCCAGCCTGCATTCCTGCATCAAAAACGCATCCATACTTATCTATTCCACGTCCATAGAAGATATCAAATTCCGTAACCTTCATTGGTGGAGCCATTTTATTTTTGATGACCTTTGCCTTAACTCTGATTCCCATGGAATCTCCAGACTTATCTTTAAGGTCTTCTCTTTTTCTAACGTCTAATCTAACAGAGGCAGCAAAACGTAGTGCCATTCCGCCTGGAGTAGTTTCTGGATTACCAAACATTACTCCTATTTTGTTTCTAAGTTGATTAATAAATATGATCAATGTCTTATTTTCATTAGCCAGTGAAACTAGTTTTCTCATAGCCTTAGCCATCATTCTTGCCTGCAAGCCCATTTGGGCTGATTCCATATCGCCCTCTAGTTCTGCTTTGGGAATTAAGCTTGCAACTGAGTCGACTACTACAACTCCTATTTCGCCAGTGCGAATTAGCTTATCTACAATTTCCAAAGCTTCTTCACCATATGAAGGCTGAGCTAAAAGAAGCTCATCAAGATCGACACCAAGTGCAGACATATACACTGGGTCAAGAGCATGTTCAGCATCAACATAGGCGCATTTAAGACCTTTTGCCTGAGCTTCTGCAACTACTGATAATGCTATCGTTGATTTGCCTGATGACTCTGGTCCATAAATTTCCACCACTCTTCCTAGAGGAAGGCCTCCAATTCCTAGAATCGAATCTAGTGGCATTGCCCCTGTAGAAACCGAAGGCCATGGTTCGGACTTTTTATTTCCGAGACGCATAACTGAACCGTTACCAAATTGTCTTTCTAATTGAGCTATTGCTAGCTCTAGTGTTTTTGATTCTTTTTCTGATTTTTCTGACATGCAGCTATTTTACCACATTCACTACTGCTGAGCATTACTTCACTAATTTCAGCAGTCTTTAAACTCTGAAATTTTGATATACTAGATGATCAAAAGAAAAGAGGTTAAAGTGAAACAAGTTCACGAATTAAGTTATGATTACTTACGAGCAGTAAGAATGTTGAAAGATAAAATCAATACTCCAATAGATTTAGTTAAGTTCTGGTCATTTAGTGGGCCATGTTTAGAAAATTATCCATCTATCGAAAGAATAGATAAAAAAAGTGACGAATGACTTGCAATCAGCATTGACAATGCATTACAATTGTCTAGCGCCCCCCCTACCCCCCCTCCCCCGTACGTATAAGGGTATATTTATATTACTATATAATATACTATACCCTTATACTCTTTTAAAATAAAGAAGAGAGTTGGTAGATATGAAAATTTATCAAATTTATATTCCTGATCTTAGCATTTATGTTAAGTTCAAGTTGCTGGACCCAGAAGAGATTAAGCAGCTTTTAGAAAAGCATTCTTCAGAGTCTCCAAAAGAATTAAAAAAAGCAATACTTGCTAATGTTATTTTTAATATGAAAAGTGATGTTGCAGAAGCTCTAAGATCTCTTACAAGAGATTCAGCAGAAAGATGCGTAGACACTCTTTATAACGGCTGTATAATGCTTAATCCTGGATTGGATATTGACAATTGGGTTTCTTTGTCTAGTCAGTTTTTTACCTCTCCAGAAAACAACGGCGTAAAACTAGAAGATGATCAAGAGCCATTTGATTTTGAGCACGTAAAAAAGATGCTCAATGCCAAAAGAACTAAAACCCAACCAAAAAGCAAACAAAGAAAGTTATCTAAACAAAAATTCCTAGGACTTGAAGATTATTTAAAATCTAATGTAATTGGTCAAAACGAAGCAATTAAAGAAATTGTAGATGCACTAAAAAGATCTCAAGCTGGCTTAAGTGACGATAATAGACCTCTTGGAATTTTCTTATTTGCTGGAGCATCCGGAGTAGGAAAAACTCACTTAGCAGGAATGCTAAATAAATATTTATATGGCGATGACACTCAAATGGTTAGAATTGACTGTGGAGAGTATCAACAAAAGCACGATAACCAAAAGTTAATAGGTTCACCGCCAGGTTATGTTGGTCATGATGAAGGTGGTCAGCTAGTTAATTTAGTTAAGAAAAATCCTAATACAATAGTTTTATTGGATGAAGTAGAGAAAGCACATGCCGATCTTTGGAATACTTTTCTTAGAGTTTTTGAAGATGGCATACTCACCGACGGCAAAGGCGAGCAAGTTAGTTTTTGTAATACAATTATAATAATGACAACAAACTTAGGTAATGAAAAAGTTACAGATCATTTAACATCTGCCGGAGCTGGATTCACTAGAAGTATTGACGTTAAATTAAACACTAAAGAAACTCCTCCTAGAGATATGGTCGAAAGAGTGACCAATGAAAGTATTAAAAAACACTTTAAGCCAGAATTTATCAATAGGCTTGATAAGACTATCGTCTTTAATCATTTAAAGTTTGGCGATTATCAAAAGATAGCTGAACTAGAAATGCACGTCGTTATAGAAAAGTTGTCCAAAAAAGGATTCATGGCAAGCTATACAGACGAAGTAATAGAAGGATTAATATATAAAGGCATTGACACAATTAAGGGAGCTAGAGGTTTAGCTAAAGTGAGAAGAGATTTAATTGAAACTCCTTTAGCTGATATACTGATTGAAACAAACATACCTAGAGGGTCTATTTTTGAAATAGGATATTTAAATGAAAAATTTACTTTAAAAACAATTAAGCCACGAAAATCAAAGCAAAAGGCTAATATCGAAGAATAATAGTTACTATTAAACTATAAATAACCCAAGGAGATATAAATGTTAGGTGGATTAAGGCATCCAGTTTCTACAGCACGTATGATGGCATCGAGTGCTAATGGATCAACTTTTAGCAAAAACTTTAGAGGCAGAGGGACTAGGTATGCGATAGGTGCACTTGGTGGCACCTATGGCTTAACGAAGACTAAGGGAATGTCAGCAGCTAGAGCATACGACCCAGCTATTATGGCTAGAGGTGGCAAAAGAGTAGCTGGAGTTGTCGCAGCAGGGGCAGCACTTGGTGGTGTTAGGAATAGAACTACATCTGGTCTAATTAAAGGCCGGAACATCGATGTATAGGTACTAACCATGCCCATGCCAGGAATAGGCAGAGTTACCAACTTTGCTAGGACAACGTTTCAAAATGCTAGAGGTTATGGAAAAGCTGTAACAGGCTACGCTGGAAGAGGCTTAGTAAAAGCTAAAGACTTGCCTGCGCCAGTTAGGACTGGACTAGGTCACGCTGGCGGAGCATTAAGAGATTCAGATAGAGTACTCTTAAGTCAGACGCAAAGAGGGAAGAGAACAATCACTAGAGCTCAACCTCTCGTCAATAGGCCAGGTCCAGCTTCTGGTGGCAGCTTCATATCTAGAGATATGTATTCTCAAGCAATAAAAAATAGAAACATTAGATATGCTGGCTACGGAGCAGTGGCAGGTAGCGCAGGTATGGCAAACGCAGTTACCTCAAACAATAAAAGAGGCTACGTTGGTCCAGCATCAAGAATAAATACAGCTAGAGGCGTTGGAAGAAACGCCTAGAAAGAATAATGTCATGAGTGATTGGAAGTCTTTTATTAATAAGAATGGTGATTTTGAATTAGCAAATTTTCTATATAAAACTATAAATACCCTAATGAAGCAGTCTTTAGATATGGGAACTTTATTATCAAATGATCAAGCTAAATTAAGGGCTTATAAAGAGCAAACCAAAAAAGTCTTTAAGCAAAAATGGTTTGAAGTTGCACAATCTTTAGAGTTCTTTGGAATAATCGAGCAGTGTACATGTTTTACAGAAGACAAAGAGTCCTATTGTGAAGTATGCAAAGGTGCCAGATATATTGGAGCTTCATTGTTATCTCCCGATGAGATGAATGAAGTTGGTGTTTTTACAAACGCTGGACACAGCGTAGAGATTATAGAGAAGTTACAGAAAGGTTTAGTAGAAGTATTAAACGGAATGAAGTAAATGAAGTGTGATAGATGTAATTATGATTTAGTTCTTGTGACTGAAGAGATTTTTGAAAAAGGTTTTATAATCAAAAAAGATATAGCAGCCATAAAAGATTATTATTGTCCACGGATGCAAGAGCGCATACATAGAGAAGTACGAAAACGGTTTACTAGTTTCATCTGATTGGATAGATTTTAATGGCTAATATAGAAAAAAATAACAAAATAGATTTTATGAAAAGTTTAGAGTCTTTAAGGCCAGACTTGTTTTTTCCGGAACAATGGACGGAAGAACAAAAAGATAAAGCTCTAGATATAATAAGACCGCAAAAAACGAGAACAACAATGTTTGCATCGATACCTATGAGATGCGAATCGGCCAAATGTATATTTGCGAGTACATGCCCACTACTCAAGGAGAGCTTAGCTCCTCACGGAGATCCGTGTCCGATAGAAATGTCGATGGTTTCTCAATTTACTTACGAGTATATGGATCAATTGGATGTTAGTCCAGATAACTTAGTTGAAGTATCAATGGTTAGAGATCTTGTAGATCAAGAAGTTCAATATATTAGAAAGACAAAACTCTTGGCAAAAGAGCATTTTGTTCAAGAAAATATAATAGGAATAGATTCAAATAGCGGTGAACCAATACTTAGAAAAGAATTGCACCTTGCAGTTGAATTAGAGGACAGATTGCATAAAAGAAGAAAAGATCTCAGAAACCAACTTTTAGCTACGAGAGAAGCTAGAGCAAAAGCTGGACAAACACAGCTTGATACAGCTCAAGCAATTTCTGACATTATAGACAAGGTACAGTCTCTTGAAACTGAAAGAGAAAAGTTGATTAGAAAAAAACTTGGAACTTTTGAAAAAGATGATTATATTGAAGCTCAAATAATAGAAGAAACAGAAGAATCAAATGGGCAGACGACTGACTAAAGTAGAAAGATCAGATCTTTCTAAAAAAGTAATTGGCGCAATAAGAGGTAATCTCTCAGGTCCTTCAAGAAGGGCTGCTATAGACGTTCCAAGTATGGTTATAAGAGGATCCATGAAGGATATGAATAATCTTTTTGGCATGACATCAAAACAGTATTTAAATGAATATGAAAATATTCATAAAATGTTCTTAAGTATGTTAGACGATCCAAACAGGCTAAGTAAATCTCCTGGTACAGAACAGGCTGTGGCAAGAATTAGGAGAACCGGAGAATTTAATCTTTCAGTTCTCAATAGGAGCTCCGCAGATACAATAAGAAACCAATTAGCTGAGCCAGTTGAAAGAATGATGATGGGAAGAGGATTTCCTGGCCTAGATATACCAAGTACAAACTTATATAGAAACACAGTTAGATTTGATGTTGATATGACATCAGCTGGAGCTAAGCATCCACTGGCGATTATATTAAATAATCAACATTTCAATATTAATCCCAAAGAAAATGCAGCTAATGTAATTAGAGGGTCATTTAATAGAATGTTGACTCCAACGCAATTAAAATCAGCTATGAATCAAATTGGATCAGGTTCAATTGGTTCAGCTGGAGCTTTGAATCCATTCGGAAAAAATACAACCAATAGAAACTTAAGAATGTTAATATTGGACACTGAAACAACAGGGGTAGACGAAGGAAGAGTAGCAAGATCTATTGCAACGCTAGAGGCATCAATGGATAGAACTGGAAACGTAGTATTTGGTCCAAGATCTACAAATAGAAAATTATTCTTAAGACAACCAGGCTTAGAAGGTGGCGTCATACAAACGCCAACTGGAATGAGATCTTTAGCTGAAGGAGCAAACATACTAGAAGGCGCAGTTGGAAGTCTAGCCTCTATAGATGCAATCAATGATTCCGCTGGAGCCCAAAAAGCAATAAATGAATTACTGCAGTATTTTCTTCAATACGATAGAATAGTTGCCAAGAATGCCAACTTCGACATTAGCACAATAATACAAACGGCAAGAAATCTGCCTGGAGCAAGCAACAATCAAGCTTTGATGGCAAGCGTAGAAGCTTTTGAGCAAAGGGCATATTCAGATGCGTCATTTGTATCGGATATAGATGTTTCCCTTAGAACTCATATGAAGGCTAGATTCGATCAATATGCAGATGATTTTATACGTCAAGCTAGAGCAGGAAGTACAGAGCAAGTTAGGACTTTAACTTCTGCAGGAATAGATGTAGCAGACGAAGCAGAAATAAGAAATTTTCTTTACGCAAAGAAAGTAGGAGCAAAAGAACTTTTTGAATCATTGGAAATTGGAAAATCAGGAAGAGGATTTACTCCGGCTGCAATGAACAATCTAATCGGAACAACTAATCTTTTAGAATTAGTGCACGAAGACGCATTTAGTAGAGGGCCAAATTCTGCATCTGCGAAAACTCTATACGATTTACTAAGGGGAGGTTCTCACGTAGCTGAAACCGACGACTACTTGGCAGGCTTTGTTGCGCAATATGTTCAAACTGGAAGATTAAACTTTGATACAGGAAGTTTAGATCACTTACCTGTAGGTAGGTCTAATTTTGTTAGAATGACAAGAAAGAAAATAGCCCAGTCAGCTTCGCCAACAATGACTACTAATATAGCTGATGTTGACCATTTAACTAAGACTGCACGAAAAGCTCTTCAAAGTACTCAAGCAAGAGAAATCTTAGGCACTTCAATTAGAGGCCAAATGGCTAATGTTATGACTGCAGCACAAATATCTGAACTAGCAGCAGAAACAGGAATATCAGAAGATGCACTTAGGCAGATAGAGGGAAAAATATCATACAGCAAAGGCGCTAAGGGTTACGTATTTTCAACTTTAGATGACAGAGTTAGATCGGCTACTGGTTCAGGGTTAATCAGTTCTGCGGGCCAAGCCTTCGATACTTCCTTTAAAGTTAACGATAGAAAAGCAAGATCTTACATGGGTAATGTAGTAAATGCAGCGCTATCTGGAACTAGAGACGCAGCGCAAAGAGACGCAGCTTTCAAGTTTGTAACAACTGGACTAGATTACGCTGATCAAGAAATGCTGGAAAGAGCAGCTGCTCTCCCATCGAGCGTAAGAAGCGCCGTATCTGCTTTTGATTTAGGAAGATTTGAATCAATGCTTCCTTCGATGGATAGATCATTGTTAGTGGATGCATTGACTAATACAAGTAGGATAATGGCAAATGAAACGCAAAGTTTAAATGCAGCCTTGTCTGGTGGAGCTCAAGCAAGTCTTATTGATCAAAATTTTGGAACTGTTATAAGAAGATCACTAGAAAGAGGCGATGCTGGTATGTATGCAAGAATAGCAGCCAGTATTGGTAATCCATACGCTACAGCAGATATAAGTGAAAGAATCTTTTCTGTAGAAATGGCAAAAAGAACAGCATCAGTAGCAAAAGCTGGATCGGCAAACTTGATAGACAAGTCGCCATTTTCATTTATGAGAAACATGGATATATTGTCTGAATTTGGCATTAGCGCTTTCGATATTCAAGATAAAACTACAATAGTAGACGGCCAGGAATTAGTTCGTGGAAAACTTTTAGTAGCTCAAGACATTTTTGCTGAAATGAAATTAAATGTTGCAGCTCCTGGAGGAGGAACTCCCATAAGAACTAAATTAGTTGACGTTTTAACAGATAGTGCGGCACAAGTAGTTGATGCTAATAATAATATTATAGCTACTGGAGCAGAATTTAATAAAGTAAGATTTTCAACTGTAAAGATAGATAGCGCACATATGGTCAACGCATTCCTGGGTGGAGAAGGTGTTCATACGAGGGCAATCTCGCAGGCATTAGCTGAATCACTATATGACGCCACGATGCAAGTCATTTCTACATCAGATCTAAGTGGAGTAGATGAAGAGCTTTCAAATCTATCTCAAGAAGCAATAAAACAATTAAGAGCACTCGGTGCATTTCTTCAAGGTCAGGGATCTAGGGAAGAAGCAGTAGAACTATTGACCGAAAAAGTTAACCAAGGAGGAATAGGCTTTTCTAGACTTAGCAACGATGCAGCAGAGGCAGTGGGCGATTTCATTACTCAATCAGGAACAATGTCTAGTTCTGGAAACGACATAGTTGCTCCTGGTGTTTCTAGATTGGTTGCAACCGAAGGAAATGTAGTTCTATTGGGTCACGCAGAAAATAATGCAGTAGCTGCAGTGGCATCAAACAATACTTTAGCTCAACAAGCTGCAAGTGCCGTTTCTAGAGATCAAGAATCTTTAAAGGCAATGAAAGTAATTTCAGAATTTGCAGATTCAGGTTTAAGAAATGAAATTTTAGAAGAAGAAAAAAGTTTAAAATTAGGAAAAGTAATTTCTACAAGACAAAGACAAATAAGAGCTGCATATCAAACATATAAGAAACCAGCAGCGATTGGAGTTGGAGCATTGCTTGCTGCTGGCGTTGGTTACTATAGTTATAAGAAAATTAAAGAAGCAGGTCCATATGATGATGTTATGGATAGGCAACCAACTGAGCCAGCTAGAGCTCCTAGGATGGATATCTTAGGAGGACAAAACCAACCTATATACTCAAGGATACAAGATCCTTTAGCTACAGCTGGAGTTGTTGGAAATCTAGACAGAGCTAAAATTGGACATACAAGAATGGGATCAAATAAATATGATAGTTTATTCGCTGTATAAGGAGAACCTAGATGTTGGGAGTAGGTAGACTTGTAAGAGGGGCTAGAGGAGCTCGGTAGAGGCATTGCTCAAGGCGGAGGTAAAAGAGTCGCCGGCAAGGCTGGAATGGGCATGCTTGTTGGTGGAGCAGCCATATCTGGTGCAGTTGCTGGTTCAGGAGAGGTTATGAATTCAGCTTTCGACGTCGCGTTTAATGATCCTCAGGCAGATAGAGCTTTCGTAGGAACAGATATTACACCTGGAATGGCTATGGGCATGAGCTATGGCCGGAGTTGGATCTGGAGCTGTTAATTCATTAGCAAGAGCTCCTCTATACGAAAACGCAGCGCAGATTGGTGGAGGATTCATTGGAGGATTAGCTGGACTAGGTGTAGCAGGAGCCGGCGTTGCTGCTGGTGGAGCGGGATTTGCAGCCAGTGGAGCAATAAAGAGAATGGATCTTGGATTTGGAAGAGGAAGTCTTCGTGGTCCTAACTTGTTTCCTAAGTTATCTTATGGTGGAGCAATAGCTGGGGCAGCAGGAGTAGGATTAGGAGTAGCTGGAGCAAGAGCAATGGTTCAAGGAATGGAAAACTACACCACTAACCCATATGTAAATAGAAGTAATTATAACGCAGATAGACTCAACGCATCAGGAGATATAGTTCTCGGTGCTTATAATTCTAGAAGAGGATACTAACAATGCCGATTGATCCAATGACCGGTCAAGAGATTCCATACCCTAGTGGATATGGATCTAGTATGTCTGGTCAAGGATTAACAAGCGCAGCAGGCGCAATGGGAGTTCAATCCCCATTAGCTTTTGATGTTCTTAATGCGGCACCGGGTATTCCTTCTATTGCAATGTTCAACGCCAGAAGAGGCGCAAATACCATAATGAAGGGTGGGTTTTTAGACACACCTAGAAATATAAATGTTATGAATCCGTTTTCTGCTGGATTTAAAAGAAATGACCAACTACAAAGATTTAAGGGAACCGGTTCAGCTAGAACGTTTACTCAAGTAGAAGCTGGTGGAAGATTTGGAAGAGGGTCTTATGTTGGACCTTTGGGATACAGAAGAAGAAAAGCAGAACAATTAACAGCTAGACTTCGGCGGAGATTCAACAATCAGAACGGGTGCCCCAAGAATGAGGGGCTTTTTAAAAAACCATCTTGACCCAAGAGCTGCAACTAGACTTCATTCAGTTGGAGCATTAGTAGGTACGGACGCCATTTATTCGCCAATGAGCGGAATGTCTTCCATGATGAACGCAACGATAGGAAAAAGAGTTGGTGGACGATTAGGTATAGATCAATCTGAAACAATGTTCAGTGGAGGTTTTTTATCCTACACTAGAGCAGCAAGTCAGATGGATGCCTTAGAAAGTAGAATCGCAAGAAGAACAGCAGCAGGAAAACCGGTAGATAGATTAACGAGAAGATTAACTAGGGCTCAACAATCGGTAACAGATATATCTAGTATTACAAGACCAGGAGCAAATGTTTTTAATACATTTGAAACTACTTTAGAAGACTTAAGAAAAGCACAAGTTGGACGTAGAACTACTCCTCTGTTTCAGGCAGCCGGAGGCAGGGCACCAGGACAATATGCAACATATGGTGGTGGACCTGGAGTATCTAATGTTCGAGGCAAAAAAGGTTTTCAAAGAATGTACAGAAAACCAGAACAAACATATTTTGAAAGAGGTGGATCTAGAGCATCTAATTTAGCTGGTGATACAAGAGTAAAAATAATAAGAGGTCAAGGCGGTGGCTATAGTGCAGTTCTTCCAAGTGGCGAATCAAGGTTCATAAACGCAGAAATAGGCGCAAGCTTGACCACTACTGGAACTGGATATAGTGGAAACGTATTAGCTTCTTCAGCTAGAGGTCAAGTAACTCAAAGAATGTTAGGTTACATGAGAGGCGCTCAAGGGTATAGTAGAGCTGGAGGATTAACAGGTCAAGCTTTAACCGGGGCAAACAGTGCCATAAGCGATGCGGTTAAAATGATGTCTAATCTAGAAGCTAAAGGAGTAGGGGTTAGAAGAGCTGAATTTTCAGTTAATACTGCTAGACAAAATCTTATGGCTAATAATGGGAGCATTTTTGCTTCAATAGACGATGTTATAAAAATGCAAGCAGATTTAGCAGCTTCAGGACGGAAAAGCTGGAAAAACGTTGACATCAAAAGCATTTAATGCTAATGCAAGAAACGCAGCAAGAGTAGCTGGTCCAAAAGCTCCAATTACAGCAGTTGGTTCAGACTTATTAAGCATAAATGCACAAGGGTACGCAACAAACACTGCAATGGTTCAAGGAACTGGTGGTAAAAGAATATTAGCAGGTGAATTAAGAGATGCAGTTTTTGGAAGAGAAGCTGGAAAAGTAGCTGCTAACGAAATGCTCGAAAGAGGCATCATGAAGACCTACGGAGTAAGAGGAACTGCAAAACTTCTTACTGGCGCAGGAGGAAAAGAAGGATTTAAGCTAGCAGCAGGAGCATTTGGTGGAGCTGCTTTAAACGTAGCTAATCCAATAATGACAGCAGCTTTGGTTTACGACTTATCTAAGATGGCAGCAACTGGTATAATTGGTGGATCTGCAAGATTTGCAAAGGACGCAATAAAGTCAGCACAAGGACAAATAAATAAACCAGGTTTTGGAATGGGTTACGTAGATAACGAAGTAGCAGCTACTTCTAGAGCAAGAGGAGTTATGGCAATTCAAAATTCAAGACTAAACGCTAGAAGCTCACTTGGCTCAGAAGCATCTATGATGGCAGCAAGGTTTGGATAATATGTCTTTATCATTAAAAGAAAAAACAACAAACTTTAGAAAAAAATTAGAAGAACTTTCAAGAGATGATTTAATAGAAATATTAAGAGCTCAAGATCCTGAAACGGTAAAACAAATTAATCGTATTGAATGGGTGTTTGAAAATAAACTTCAACATTTAAACTGGGCTGATGGAACTCAGGTAGATTCAAGACCATTGACAAATAGGGAATTATCACTATTAGTTGATGAACCATTTGAGGTTGATAATAATCTTTTGAACGCTCGGACTATCTGCAGAACAGCAAAGGCAACTTCACATAGCTAAAGACCCATGCATGTGGGCTAGGCATTTCCTTAAAGCTGATACTAGAGTATATCAAACTCTAATGTTAAGAGATCCAGCTTTAAGAAAAGTATTAAGAGCTGGTAGACGTTTAGGTAAAACCTTTACAATGGCAATCTATCTACTGCACTATAGTTATACACACAAAGACGGAAGATGTCTAGTCATTGCGCCAATGAAATCTCATGTAGAATTAATCTATCAAGAGATGGTTAGGCTTGCAAGTAAAAACGATGTCGTTATGAACTCTATAACAAGAAAAGTTACATCACCACAATTTATGATTCAATTTTCAAATGGATCAACAATTAGATTCTTTACTTCAGGCATGAGGTCCGGTGGAAAGTCAGACGTAGCTCGTGGTCAGGAAGCTCACGTTATTGTTCTTGACGAAATGGACTACATGCACAATGACGACCTAGACGCACTATATGCAATGCTGCAGAAAACCGCCGAAGATCAACCAGACAAAGTTCTTATTGGGGCCTCTACTCCAACTGGAAGAAGAGAAAAGTTTTGGGAATGGTGCAGAAATCCTAGGTTTAAAGAATTTTGGTTTCCATCATACGCTAACCCATTTTTCAGTAAAGATCAAGAAGATGAATTTAGAGAACAATATTCTGAAATGGGATATAGGCACGAAATTGAAGCAGACTGGGGCGAAGACTCAGAAGGAGTGTATCCAAGAAGATACGTTGATTTAGCTTTTATAGAGCCATCGTGGAATTATGTCCCTGCGATATCTTCAGCAAGAAGTTTCCATGTTATTGGAGTTGACTGGGATAAATATGGAGCAGGTACAAATATAGTTGTTTTAGAAGTATGTTCAGCAAATTATGAAGAAGAGCAATTTAGAAATAAGATTAAACTTTGCTTTAGAGAAGAAATAGAAAAATCAGAATATACTTTAACTAAAGCTGTAGCTAGAATAATAGAATTAAATGAAATTTTACAACCAAAACATATTTATGTAGACAGAGGATTTGGTGAAGTACAAGTAGAGCTTCTTAAAAAGCATGGAGTTGAAAACCCAAGAAGCGGACTTAAAGAAAAAGTCAAGGGAGTTAGCTTTGCTGAAACTATCGATATTAGAGATCCTTACACAAAGTTAATGATTAAAAAAGATATTAAACCATTTATGGTTGATAATCTAAGACAGTCTTTAGAAAAAGAACAACTTTTAATACCAGCTTCAGACGACGAATTGTATATGCAATTAATATCTTACGTAGTTGTAAGAACTACTCAAAATGGTAGACCAGTTTTTGAAGCAGCTGGTTCTGCAGCTGATCACGCACATGACGCATTGTTATTGGGATTGCTAGCAATAACGCAAAACTACGGAGAGTTCAGTAAGGTAAAGTATGCTACAAATACAGAAACTGTATCAAGTACATTCTTTATGCCAACAGAACAGCTAATAACTGCTGAAAAAGACGAAAAAACAAATAAGACAATAAGTAGAGCTGATAAAATAAATGCAAATCAAATAAAGTTTGGAATGAGAAAAAAGCCAGCTTCTAGAATTAAAAGAAACATGTTTTAAGGTAAATTATGTCAAACATACAAAATACAGATATAGGAACAAACGCAGAAAAGTTATTTTCTGATTTTGAATCTTTTGAAACATCTGGCGAAACTTATCGCGAAAAAAACATAAATCTTTCCGCAAGGTACTCTCCATATTTGTCTCAAGACTATTTTAGAAATAACATTTCAAACGTTATAGAAATAGATAACGTTCTTTCTGAGATACTATCAACAAGAGTATCTATCAAAAAAGTAATGCAAGAAATAGACGTATTTTTATCGAATGTATATGTTGACCCTTTAACTTCTCCTGCATTAGATTTAGCACATAATCAAGTATGGAATGAAGTTGTAAATAAAGCAAATATTGAAATAGGCGATGAAATAGTAGTACCAAAACAAAATCCAGAAGGATATGTTTCCTATCAAGAGTATTGTTACGCCAAAGAGCACAGATGTAGAGGCTGTAGAGCCTTAACAATGGAATATGAAGCTTACGTAGGAAAAACTGTAGTTAGTTATTATTATGATATAAAAACATTTTTATCTTATTTTATTCACGAACTTCAGTGTATAAACAAATTTATAACAACAGCAATAGGGGACGAATATAATGATGAAACCGAAAAAGAAATTGCAAAAGAATTATACTTTTGGTCAAAATCGCTCAATGAATATACGAAACTCTTTGCCCAGGAAATCACATCGTTACCACCAAAGTTATCAAAGTCCCAAATGGATTATGTCTCAAAAATCCAAGCCTCGCAGTTTGAAGCGTTTTTTTCTTTCAAAATAAACTCATATGAATCTGAGATAAAAAAATTACTAGGACTAGTAAAAAGAGAAATGGTAGATACATGCGATATGTACTACAGCAATTTCTTAACCCCGGCCTTAAAGGCTAGATCAATGATAGCATTTCCTTTGGAAATCGATTTATTGTCAACGGATATGAAAAATAAAGTTCCAGAATTGGCTCAAGAAGTTGTAATAGCAGCTTCTTCAATCAATGGAAACCTAGCGTCACTCTTTGCCGATTTAAAACAAAAAAGAATAAATTTAGAAAAAAGAATTATAGGATTTTTAGAAACTGTAAGATTAAAAAGAAAATATATATCTTTTTCTAATCAATTTCAAAACATATCCGGAATTAGATCGGCATCAGTTTTTGTAGATGTCGAAAGCGATCAATATTCAACTAAATTTGAAGAGGCTATTTCATTTCATGAAAAAAATGAAACTTTAAATTCTAGTCATCAATATTTTAATGATCTACTAGAAAACGATCACCCTCAGTATTTGTTGAGATCAGGCGGAATTATAACCGGTGACATAGAATTAAAAGAAGGCGTAAAAATATCTGGAATAGATTTTGCAAATCATAGCCACAGCCCTGCAGACGGAAGCAGTATCATAAAAAGCAGTAACATAGATTATCAAAGTGACAGAGAAAACGATTCGGCCATACTGCAGTTTTCTAAGTCAGATGAGCCAATTTCCATTAGCGTAGATTCTTATGTTCAAGATATTTTAGTTGGAGGAGTTCCAGTTGTAGACGTTCTTGTTTCGACATCAGTTAATTCAGATGTAGAAGAAAAGGGCAGATATGATATTATAGTTTCCTATATAGAGCTGGAAGGATAGTCGTGTCTTGGTTTAGTTATTTCCCTAGAGATTTTGATTTAAGCTCTTCTGAGCCAACATATATTGAGCCTCCGCTAAGGCATCCTATTAATATATATTCAATCTTTAATACAATAACAACAGATCAAATAATACCAATAGACTTAAGTGCCTATAATTTTGGAAGCGCTTCCAACTTTTTATCAAAAATTTCAAAGACCGCAGAAAAAACAGAAGACACCTCTCAATACGTAGTGGTTCATTATGACGTAGAATTAGGCACGCACACTGTTGTTAAGTCTACAGTGGAAAATGGTTATCTTTACTTTTTAAGCGCAAAAGATCATCTAGCTGGAGAAGATATAGTTGATGAATATTATTTATATTATGGCAATGATCATCTAAAATATGTAGAAGAAGTTACATATCAATCTCAAAAAAGATATAGACAAATATCTCAAGCAAATCTAGATCTAATGAAAGCAAACGCTTCTCTATACGATACAAATCTTTATAATCTAAACATAACAGATATAGAAGATTACTTTAGTCAAGTTAACTCAGACGAAGAAGATTCATCTAAGCAAAAATTCTCTTATTATAATAAAAACACAGATTGGTTAGGCTATAAGTCTTCTTCAGTTGGGGCAAAAGTTGCTGGGTCATTTAGTGGTCCATTCCTAAGGATAAAAGCCCAAAATAATCCTAACGCTGGTAAGATAAAAATAAAAATATTAAAAGAAAAACAAGATGTTTATAT
>Ga0129336_10000754_pt1 | contig 19060 bp, 14 predicted proteins | sample CPB6_02_DNA_FD_96878 | JGI IMG/M metagenome (GOLD analysis project Ga0129336, IMG submission 96878) | Freshwater to marine salinity gradient microbial communities from Chesapeake Bay, USA - CPBay_Sum_0.6_0.2_DNA | ecosystem: Environmental > Aquatic > Marine > Coastal | place: USA: Chesapeake... | reverse complement strand
GACCGGCTCGCCCGGGTGGTACAACACCGCCGCCTTCCATGACGAGGCCCGCAAGGCGGGGCTCAAGGCCGTGTCCATCAACGGCGACGCCTTCTCCGCCGACATCAAGGCCCAGGCCATCGCTGCGATCAAAGCCAAGATGCCCGGCGGCAAGGTCGACCTCGTCGTCTACTCCCTCGCCTCCCCCCGGCGCACGGCACCGGACGGCACGACCTACAAGTCCGTGCTCAAGCCGGTGGGCGCGCCCTTCAAGGCCAAGAACCTGGACACCGACCGCAAGGTGGTGAACGAGGCCGCGCTCGAGCCCGCCGCGGGCGACGACGTGCTCCAGACCGTCAAGGTCATGGGCGGCGAGGACTGGGAGCTCTGGATGGAGGCGCTCGAGGCCGCCGGGGCGCTCGCCGAAGGCTGCCAGACCGTGGCCTACTCCTACATCGGGCCCGAAGTGACCTGGCCGATCTACCGCGACGGCACCATCGGCAAGGCCAAGGAGGACCTCGACCGCGCGGCGGCGAAGATCGACGCCCTGATGAAGCTGCGCCGCGGACGCGCGTTCGTCTCCGTCAACAAGGCCGTCGTCACGCAGGCCAGCTCCGCCATCCCCGTGGTGCCGCTCTACGTCTCCATCCTGTTCAAGGTCATGAAGGCGAAAGGCACGCACGAAGGCTGCATCGAGCAGATCCAGCGCCTCTTCGAGAAGCAGATGTACAACGGCAACGCCCTCGACTTCGACGACAAGGGCCGCGTGCGCATCGACGACTGGGAGATGGCGGAAGACGTCCAGCGCGAGGTCTTCCACATCTGGCCGGACGTGACCACCGAGACCCTCGACAAGCTCGCGGACTTCGAAGGCTACCAGCGCGACTTCCTCGGCAACTTCGGCTTCGGCTGCGAAGGCGTGGACGGCGACGCGCCGACCGAGGTCGAACGCCCCATCACGGACGCCTGACATGACCAAGGTCTTCGCCATCGCGAACCAGAAGGGCGGGGTCGGCAAGACCACCACCACGGTGAACCTCGGCGCGGGCCTGGCCCGGCTGGGCGTCCCCACGCTCATCGTCGACCTCGACGCGCAGGCGAACGCGACCAGCGCGCTCGGGCTGGAGAAGACGCCGGGGCGCTCGCTCTATCCCGTGCTGCACGGCGAGGCGGCGGCGGCGGACATGGTCGTCACGACCTCCACCAAGGGCCTCTCGCTCATCCCCTCGGAGGTCGACCTCGCCGCGGTGGAGTCCGAACTCGCGCAGGGCGAAAACTACCTGGGCCGGCTGCGCGCGGCGCTCGCGCCGCTGATCGACTCCGGCGCCCACAAGGCGGTGCTCATCGACTGCCCGCCGGCGCTGGGCATGCTCTCGATGAACGCGCTGGCCGCGTCCGACCACCTGGTGGTGGCCCTCCAGACCGAATACCTCGCGATGGAAGGGCTCGGTCAGATCGTCGGCGTCGTCGAGCAGCTGAAGGCCGCGGGCGCGGGCGACCGTCTGACGCTGGGCGCCATCATCATGACGATGTTCGACGGCCGCACCAACCTCTCGAAGCAGGTCGTCGACGAAGTGAGGAAGCACTTCCCCGACAAGGTCATGGACACGGTCATCCCGCGCACGGTCCGTCTCTCGGAGGCCCCGAGTCACGGCAAGACCATCTTCCAATACGACGCCCAGTCCCCGGGCGCCAAGGCCTACGCCGCCCTCGCCAAGGAGTTCGCGGCCAAGTTCGGCCTGAAGTGAGCCGCGCTCACTTCACCAACGTCAGCTTGGAAGGATAGCGGCGTTCGGCGTTCCACTCCCCGAGATAGATGTCCCCGGCGGAATCGACGTACAGGTCGTGGCCGTGCACGAACACGGGCGCGTCCTGGGCGAGCGGCTGGAGCCGGCCGTCGACATACTTGGGCTCCTTGCCGCCGGGCGCGCTGAGCACCTTCTTCGTCGCACGGTCGAGGACGAGCAGGAAGCCGGACTTGGCCAGCCGCTTGCCCTGGGCGTCCTTGCTCCAGCAAACGGCGGTGTAGATCTTGTCGCCGCGGAAGAAGAGCTGACCGGCGAAGGCGCCGGGCAGGTCGATGGTGTCGACGTGCCTGCCCTCCAAGGTGAACGCCTTGACCTGGTTCTGGCTGCGCGAAGGCACCCAGACGAGCGGCCCGCGCGGGTCGGCGGCGTCGATGGAGATGCCGTGGGCGTTGCTGAGATTGGCGGCGTCCTTGGTGGGCCCGCCCCACTTCCTGAGCAGCCGGCCTTCGAATGAGAACTCGTAGACCAGATTGGAGCCGTAGCCGTCGGCGACGAGCAGCGTGCCCGCCGGCGTCCATGCGACGTCGCACGGCATGAACTTGCCGTCGCTCAGGCCGAGCTCCTTCGGCGTCGGGAACTTGCGCACGACCTTGCCCTCGGTCGTCAGCAACGTGACGCGTCCTTCGACCGGGGTGGGGTTCCATCCCTCGGCCGCCATGTGCCAGCCGGAGTCGACGTGGACCAGATACTCCGCGCCGTCCTTCGTGAAGATCTCCAGCCCGTGGCCGCCGCCGAGCCCCGCGCTGATCGAGCGCACGTGGCGTCCGTCCTTCTCAAAGACGATGAAGTCGTTCTTGGGATGGTCGGTGACGAGGTAGATGCGGCCGTCGGAGGCTTCCGCCAGGGCGTGCGCATTGACCACCGGAGCGACGGCCGGATCCGCCTTGGCCCACCCGAGGTCGAGTCGGTAACGCCATGCGCCATGACCGAGCGGCTCTGCGGCCGGGAGGACGCAGACGGAGAGGAGCAAGGCGGCGAGGCGGGGCGGCATGCGCACAGGTTGGACGTCGGGGCGGCGGCGGGCAAGCGGGAGGAGAGCGTTTGACCTGCGGCCCCTTCCGACCTCGATGAACGCATGACCGCGCGGCGTCGACACGCACTGACCGGCGTGCCCACGCACGCCCGCGCCGCCTGCGCCTGCGCCGAAGGCGCCGACCGGGCCGTGATCGTGCTGCTGGCGAGCAACCTCGGCGCGGCCGAATCGCTGGCGGAGGAGACCTCGCAGCTGCTGCGCCTGCTGGCGGGCGTCCCCGCCACCGCGCGCACCCTGACCGAGGCCGACGCCGCCGTGCCCGCCTTCGAAGCGGACTGCGACCTGCTGGGCGCCCTTTCGCTCCTGCGCCACGGCGGGCACGCCCCCGGGAGACCGCTGCTGATCGCATGCACCCCGGGGGCGCTCGCGAGGCCTTCGCCCGCGCCCGACCAGGCGACGCGCGGCGAGCTCGTGCTGCGCAAGGGGGCGGAGGTCTCGCCGCGCGAACTGGTGCGACGTCTGGCGGAGGACTTCGGCTACTCGCACGAGGCGCTCTGCGAGCAGCCCGGAGACTTCTCGGTGCGCGGCGGCGTGATCGACGTCTATCCGCTCAACGCCCAGGCGCCCGTGCGCATCGACCTCTTCGGCGACACGGTGGAATCGCTGCGCCCCTTCGATCCGGCGACCCAGCTCAGCGAAGGCGAGGCCGACGGGGTCGTCATCTGCGCGCCGGGCTCCGAAGGCCGCCCCGAGACGCCCTTCTGGGCTCATCTGCCCGCCGGCGCGCTCATTGTGGCCGCGGACGGCTGCCTGGAGGATCCCGTCCTCGCCGGACTCGACGAAAGCGCGGCGGACCTGCTCGCCCTGGAGGAGACCGATGAGCCGCCCGTCGGCTTCGGGAGCTCCGGCCTGGTGAGCGAGCCCGCCGAATCCCTGCTCATCGGCACCGCGGGCGACCTGGGCGCCGCCCGCGCCGGACTCATCAGGGCGGCCGCGTCACTCTGCCGTGACGGACGGCCCTGCCTGCTCGCGGGGGACACCGAGGGCGCCGTGGAACGGCTGACGGCCGACGTGAAGGCGGAACGGATACGGGGATTCGAGGCCCGGGTGGAACGGGCGCGCTTCGGAGCGGGCGTGCTGATCCCGCCCGGCGCGCTGCCGGGCCCGCTGCGGGCGGGGCTCGCCCTGCTCACCGAGCGCGAACTCTTCGGCCGGCGGCGACGTCCGCTCGCCTCCCTGCCCCGCCGCCGCACCGCCGTGCGCACCGAGATCGGCCGCGCCCTCGACTTCGGCGAGGTGGCCGAAGGCGATCCGCTCGTGCACGCCGCCCAGGGCGTTTGCCTCTTCCGGGGGATACGCGCCCATGAGCACGCCGGAAGGACCGAGGACTTCATCGGCCTGGAGTTCGCGGGGGGCTCGATGCTGCACCTGCCGGTGCGTGAATCGCACCTGCTGACGCGTTACGTGGGCATCGGGCGCGCCCAGCCCAAGCTCTCGAAGCTCGGCGGCGGGGGCTGGGACCGGTCCCGCAAGGCCGCCGAAAAGTCGGCCGAAGACCTCGCGGCGCAGCTGCTGGCGATGCAGGCGCAACGGTCCTCCCGTCCGGGCGACGCGCATCCGAGGGACGACGAGAGCCCCTGGATGGGCGAGTTTGAGAGGTCCTTCCCGCACCGTGAGACCCCGGACCAGTCCCGCGCCATCGCGGAAGTGAAGTCCGACATGGAACGGCCGGCGCCGATGGACCGGCTGATCTGCGGCGACGTCGGGTTCGGCAAGACCGAGGTCGCGCTGCGCGCGGCCTTCAAGTGCGTCGTCGGAGGACGCCAGGTCGCCGTGCTCGCCCCGACCACCGTGCTCGCCCAGCAGCACTTCGAGACCTTCCGCGAACGGATGTCGCGGTGGCCGGTGTCCGTCGAGCTGCTCAGCGGCTACCGCACTGCCAGGCAGAAGGCGGCCGTGCGCGCGCGGGCTGCGGCGGGCTCCGTCGACGTGGTCGTGGGCACCCACGCGCTGCTCTCGGACGGAACCTCGTTCGCGAAGCTCGGCCTCGTCGTGATCGACGAGGAGCACCGCTTCGGCGTCCGGCACAAGGAGCGGCTCAAGCGGCTCCGGACCGAGGTGGACGTGCTCGCCATGAGCGCCACCCCCATCCCGCGCACGCTCTACCTCGCGCTCGTCGGCGCCCGCGACCTCAGCGTGATCGAGACTCCGCCGCGGGAACGGCTGCCGATCCGCACGGTCGTGCGCGCCTACGACGAACGCCTGGTGCGCGACGCCGTGAGGGCGGAGCTGGCGCGCGGCGGGCAGGTCTTCTACCTGCACAACCGGGTGGAGACCATCCGCGCGGTCGCCGACCGCCTCTCGGCCCTGCTGCCCGGGGCGCGGATCGCCGTGGGGCACGGCCAGATGGGGGCCGGCGAGCTGGAGGAGGTCATGTCGGCCTTCGTCGCCGGCGAACACGACGTGCTCGTGTGCACGACCATCATCGAGACCGGCCTCGACATACCCAACTGCAACACCCTGATCATCGAGGGCGCGGACCGCTTCGGCCTCGCGCAGCTCTACCAGCTCCGGGGCCGCGTCGGACGTTTCAACCGCCAGGCCTACGCCTACCTGTTCCTGCACCGCCATGCCGCGCTCGTGGGCACGGCCGTGCGGCGCCTGACGGCGATCCGTCAGCACAACCAGCTGGGCGCGGGCTTCCGCGTGGCGATGCGCGACCTGGAGCTGCGCGGGGCGGGCAACATCCTCGGCGCGGAGCAGAGCGGCCACGTCGCCAACGTCGGCTTCGACCTCTATTGCCAGCTCCTCCGGCGCAGCGTGGCCCGGCTCGGCGGAACGGCGACGGGGCCCGAACGCTGCGAACTCGCGCTCGACTTCGTGGACCACTCGGTCGCGGCCACCGGCGTGGAGGAATCCCGGTCGGGCGACGGCGGCCAGGACCGCCTCACCGCCACCCTGCCCTCCGACTGGATTCCCGAGACGAGGCTCAGGATCGAGGCGTTCCGCCAGCTGGCCCTCGCGCAGGACGCCGCGGCGGTCGCCGAACTGCGCCGCTCGCTGCGCGACAGGTACGGCAGGATACCGCCCGAAGCGGAGGCGCTGCTCGGCATGGCCGAGATCCGGTGCCTGGCGGAGCGGAAGGAGGTGGTCTCCCTGGCGACCGACGGCGAAGTCATCCGTTGCGTGCGGGTCAGGAAAGGCATGGCGCCGGAGACCGTGAGGCTCGGCTCGAGGTTTCCCCGCTTGACCGTGCGAGAACCCCTGCGGAAACTGAAGGAACTCCGCGGCTTCCTTTCGAGGCTGGCGGCTCCCGAAGTCCGATGAAGAACCTACTCCTCCCGGCCCTGCTCATCCTGGCCGCCACCTCGGCCGCCCAGCTCAAGCCGCCGACCCTCGAGGAAGCGGCCGCCCGGCGCTGGTCCGAGATGAACTCCGACCGCATCGCGGGCACCGCCGACGGCCAGGGCATCACGATGTCCGACGTCCGCCGCCAGATCGAGCCCGTCATCGGACAGATCCGTTCGGCCGTCCGCAGCGACGCCGAGTTCGAACGCACGGTCAAGCAGGCCGCGGACGAGATCCTGCGCAACATGGCCGACCGTCAGATTGTCCTGGCGGAATTCAGGTCGGGCACGGGACAGCTGCCCTCCAGCTACGTGGACGCCGACATCGAGGAGACCGTGCGGCGCGACTTCGGCGGAGACCGCTCCCGGTACGTGAGCTCGCTCCGGGCGGCCGGCATGACGCCCCTCTCCCACCGCAAGCTCATCGAGGACCGCATCATCTTCGACTACATGGTGGGCCAGGTGCGCCGCTCCGCCATGACTGTCTCGCCCGGCAAGCTCTCCGCCTACTACGAGGCCCACCGCCCGGAGTTCGAACGCAAGGAACAGGTGAAGCTCGGCCAGATCACCGTCGCCCAGGGCGCGGCCGAGACCTTGGCCGAAGCCAAGGCGCGGGCGGACGGCTGGGCCGCCTCGCTGCGCTCTCCCGCCGCGATCAAGGAGGCCTTCACCAAGGCCGGCCTCCGCCTTCCGGCTTCGGAGCCCGGCTTCGAGGACGTGGCGAAGGCGGTCAGCACCGACGACTACGCCGCCAAAGGCGGCGACGCCGGCTGGCGGAACCTGACCGACCTCAATGAGCGCGTGGCCGGCGTGCTGCGCGGCCTCAAGGACGGAGAGACGTCGACGCCGCTCCAGTTCGACCTTCCGGGCGGACGCGCCGTCTGGTTCATCGTCCGCCGCGGCGGCTACCGCCCCCAGGGTTTCGCGACGCTGAAGGACCCCGAGGTGCTCGCGCAGATCGAGGACAAGGTGCGCACGGCGAGCGTGCAGCAGGCCGTCAAGGAGTGGCTGGACGACCTGCGCGCGAAGCATCACGTTGAGTTCCGCTGAGATGGCCCGGACTCCGGCGTCCGTCCCTGCGGGCAGCCGGAACGCCTTCCGTTGCCGGGCCTTCCCCGTGCGCTCGGCAGGCCTGCTGCTTCATCCCACCTCCCTCGCCGGCGAAGGCCCCGTCGGGTCGCTGGGGTCCGAAGCGCGCGCGTTCATCGACGTGCTGGCGGAAGCCGGGTTCGGCTGGTGGCAGGTCTGCCCCCTCGGACCGACCGGCTACGGCGACTCGCCGTATCAGGCGCTCTCGGTGTTCGCCGGCAATCCGTACCTGCTGGACCTGGAGGCGCTCAGGTCGGACGGACTGCTCACGTCGGCCGAGACGGCCGCATTGGGTCGCGGGCGCGACGCCGACACCGATTACGGAAGACTGTGGGCCCAGCTGCGCCCCGCGCTGGACCTGGCCGCCGGCCGGGCGGCGACGGCGCTGCGCCATGACCGCGAGTTCGCCGCCTTCCGCGAATCCCAGGACGCCTGGCTCGACGCCTGGTCGCGCTTCATGGCCTTGCGCGTGGCGCACGGCTTCCGCGCCCCCGCCGACTGGGACAGGGACGCGCGTCCCGATCCGGCGGAGGCCGAACGCGCCGCCGTCCTGCAGCACCTCTTCGCCCGCCAGTTCGCCTCGCTCCGCGCCCACGCCCTGAAGAAGGGCGTCCGCATCTTCGGCGACGAGCCCATCTACGTCTCCGCCGACGGCTGCGACGCCTGGTCGCGACCCGGACTGTTCGACCTCGACGCGAACGGACGGCCTCGCGCCGTGGCCGGCGTGCCGCCCGACTACTTCTGCGCCGACGGCCAGCTCTGGGGCAATCCGCTCTACCGCTGGGACCGTCACGCCGCCGACGGCTTCGCCTGGTGGCGTGCGCGCGTGCGGCACGACCTCGGCCGCTTCGACGCCGTGCGCATCGACCATTTCCGCGGCCTGCATGACTACTGGAGCGTGCCCGCCGGAGCGGCCGACGCCCGCGGCGGCGAGTGGCTGCAAGGGCCGGGGATGGAATTCATCCGCGCGATGGGGGACGCCCCCCTGGTCGCCGAAGACCTCGGCATGCTCTCGCCCGGAGTGGAGGAGCTGCGCAAGGAGGCGGGGCTCCCGGGCATGTCAGTCCTCCAGTTCGGATTCGGCGGAGCCAAGGCCGGCAATCCGCACCACCCTGAGAACGTGACCGCGAACCGCGTGGCCTACACCGGCACGCATGACAACGACACCCTGCTGGGGTGGCTGGGCGCCGCCTCCGAGGAGGAGACCTCCGCCCTGCGCGAAGCCTTCGGCGGCGAGACGCCGTCCGTCGCGCGGCTGATCCATTCCGTCCTGGACTCGCCCGCGGTGGCGGCGTTCCTGCCCGTCCAGGACCTTCTCGGACTGGGTTCCGCCGCCCGCTTCAACTCCCCCGGAAGGCCCGACGGCAACTGGAAGTGGAGGATGACCGCGGAGGAGCGCGGACGGCTGGAATCGTCGGCGACGGACTGGCGCGGACTCCTGCTCCGGACGCGGCGGATCAGCGTGTGAACCGGCGGTACTTCGGCCGACGCGGCGTGTCGGACTCGATGCCGAGCCGCCGACGACGGTCCTCCAGGTAGTCGGCGTAATTGCCCTCGTGCCAGACCACGCGGCTGTCCCCCTCGAACGCCATGATGTGGGTGGCCACCCGGTCCAGGAACCACCGGTCGTGCGTGACGATGACGGCGCAGCCCGCGAAGCCCTCAAGGGCGTCCTCCAAGGCCCGGATCGTGTTCACGTCGAGGTCGTTGGTCGGTTCGTCGAGCAGCAGGACGTTGGCGCCGGACTTGATCAGCCGGGCGAGGTGGATGCGGTTGCGTTCGCCGCCGGACATCACGCCGACCTTGCGCTGCTGCACGTCGCCCGTGAAGCCGAAACGCGCCGCGTAGGCGCGGGCCGGAACCATCACCTTGCCGAGGTGCACCATCTCCTGGCCGTCCGAGATCGCCGACCAGAGCGGAGCCTCCGAAGGCAGCGCGTCGCGGCTCTGGTCGACGTAGGCGATCTTCACCGTGTCTCCGACCGTGAGCTCCCCGGAGTCGGGGCGCTCCTGTCCGGTGATCATCCGGAAGAGCGTCGTCTTGCCGGCGCCGTTGGGTCCGATCACGCCCACGATGCCGCCGGCGGGCAGCGAGAAGTCGACGTCCTCCATCAGGAGCCTGTCCCCGTAGCCCTTGCGGAGCCCGCGCGCCTCGATCACCGCGCCGCCGAGGCGCGGACCCGGGGGGATCCAGATTTCCGCGGCCTTCTCCAGCTGGTTCTGGTCCTGGGTGAGCATCTGCTCGTAGGCGCGGAGCCGGGCCTTGTTCTTGGCCACCCGCGCCTTGGGCGAGGACGCGGCCCATTCGCGCTCCCGCTCCATCGAGCGTGAACGCGCCGCCGACTGCTTCTCCTCGGCCTCCAGCCGGCGGCGCTTCTGGTCGAGCCAGGACGAATAGTTGCCCTTCCAGGGGATCCCGCGGCCGCGGTCGAGCTCCAGGATCCAGCCCGCCACGTTGTCGAGGAAGTAGCGGTCGTGCGTGATGGCGATGACCGTCCCCTTGTAGCCCTGCAGATGTCGCTCGAGCCAGGCGACCGTGTCGGCGTCGAGGTGATTGGTCGGCTCGTCGAGCAGGAGGATGTCCGGCTCCATGAGCAGCAGCCGGCAGAGCGCGACCCGGCGCTTCTCCCCGCCCGAAAGCGAGGCGACCGCGGCGTCACCCGGAGGGCAGCGCAGCGCGTCCATCGCCATCTCGATGCGCGCGTCGAGGTCCCACCCGCCCTTCGTGTCCAGCACCGCCTGGATCTCCGCCTGCCGGGCGAGGATGCGCTCCTGCTCCGCCGCGTCGTCCGTCTCGGAGACCTTCACGAACGTCTCGTCATACTCCTCCAGCAGGGCCTTCATGGGCGCGGCGGCCTGCATCACGCAGGCCTGGACGGTGAGCGTCTCGTCGAGCCGCGGCTCCTGCGGCAGGTAGCCCAGCGTGTGTCCCGGCACCCGGCTGATCGAGCCGTCGAACTCGGCGTCTTCGCCGGCCATGATCCGCAGCAGCGTGGACTTTCCCGAACCGTTGAGACCGAGGACGCCGATCTTGGCCCCGTAGTAGTAGGAGAGCGAGATGTCGCGGAAGACCGGCTTGCGCTCGAAGTGCTTCGTCACCCCGGTCATCGTGAAGATCACTTTCTCGTCGGCCATGCCCCCAGCGTCCCGAGCCCGCCGCCGGGGGCAAGCGGAACCCGGGAGCGGCCTTGACACCGGGGCCGGAAGTCCCATAGTGAGGCTCAGTCACCTTTACCGAGGTGGGTCCTGCCGGACCCGCCTTTTTTGTCCCCTCTTTCCAACCACCGCACCAAAATGAGCAGCGTCGACATCAAGCCCTTCCTCCAGTACCTCGAGAAGGAGAAGCACATCCCGCGTCAGGAAGCCTGCGACCTGATCCAGGAAGCCATCCATTCCTCCGTCGAGAAGTCCATCATGGCGGGGCACAGGGTCGAAGTGAAGGCCGACGCCGCCGCGGGGAAGCTCGAGGCCTGGCTGGTCTACCGCGTGACCGACAACGTCAACGACCCCAAGCAGCAGATCAACACCATCCTCGCCCGCGAGATCAAGTCCGACGCCGCCGAAGGCGAGGAGATCCGCAAGCCCATCGCCGTCGCGGAACTCGGACGCATCGCCGCCAAGACCACCCAGCAGCTGCTCAACCAGAAACTCCGCAAGATCGAGAAGGACCAGGTGTTCGCGGAATACAAGGACAAGGTCGGCGACATCGTCACCGGCACCGTCCGTCGCACCGAGCGCGGCAACGTGGTCATCGAACTGGGCACGGCCGAGGCCGTCCTCACCCAGCGCGAGCGCTGCCACGGGGACGAGTTCCGCACCGGCGACCGCATCCGCTGCCTGCTCAAGGAGATCAAGGACGACCCGCAGCGCGGGCGTGAGTTCGTGCTCTCCCGGTCCGACGACAACTTCGTGCGCCGCCTGCTCCAGCTCGAGGTGGCGGAGATCGCGGACGGCACCGTCGAGGTGCGCAAGCTCGCCCGCGACCCCGGCTACCGCACCAAGGTGGCGGTCCACTCCAAGGACCCGAAGGTCGACCCCGTCGGCGCCTGCGTCGGCGCCCGCGGCGCCCGCGTCCGCAACATCGTGAAGGAGCTCGGCGGTGAGAAGATCGACATCATCCGCTGGCACGACGAGCCCCTCAAGCTGCTGGAGGAGGCCATCCGGCCCGCCCGTCCGCGCAACGTCCGCGTCGACGAATCCCGCCGCATCATCCACTTCGAGGTCGAGGACGAGGACATGCGCATCGCCATCGGCAGCAAGGGCCGCAACGCCCGCCTGACGGGCAAGCTCATGGGCTGGGGCCTCGACATCTCCAAGGCCAGCCACGCTCCGGAATCCCAGGAGCAGCAGCTCGGTGAGCGCGCCCAGCGCCTGAGCGAGCAGTTGGGGCTGCCGTTCGAGCTCGTCGCCAAGTTCGTCGCGCTCGGCATCTCCGACCTCGGGGCCGTCGCCGGCGCCACCGCCGGAGACTTCGAAGGCACCGACATTCCCGCGGAAGAGATCGAGGCCTTCCTCGCCGCCATCGCCAAGGCGACCAAGTCCTGATCCGCAGCGAATTCCCTCCCACTACCCCCGAACAGACGCCGCATGACCGATAAGAAGAAGAAGCCCGAAGCCGCCCCGAAGAAGGCGGCGACGGCCCGTTACAACGACGTGGCCAAGGAGCTCGGCGTCGAGGTCAAGGCGCTGCTCGCGCTCGTCGACCAGTTCGTCGACGCGCACCCGGACTTCAAGGACTACGTCTACAACGAGGGCAAGAAGCCCGCGGCCTCGAACAACTTCCCGAAGTTCATCCGCGACGACTTCATGAAGTTCGCCGGGGACAAGCTTCCGAAGAAGGCGCCCGAGCCGGAACCGGCGCCGGCCCCCGTGGTCGAGCCGCCCAAGGCGCCCGAGCCGCCCAAGCCCGCCGCCGCCGCTCCGGTGAAGCCCGCCGCCCCGGCGCCGGCCCCGGTGACGCCGACGCTGCGCGCCCCGACCCCTCCGCCCGCCCCCTCCCGCCCGGCGACGCCTCCCTCGCTCCCTCCCCGGCCCGCCGGCCCGAGAGCGGAACTGCCTCCCGTGGTCGTGACCACGCCTTCGGCCTCGCGGCCCTCGACTCCGCCCCCCGTGGTGCGACCGCCCGTCACCCCGGTCGTGGGCAAGCCGGCCTCGCCCGGTCCCGTGGCCCCCGGCAGCAAGGGCACGATCACCGTCCGTCCGCCGATCGTCGTGCGCGACTTCGCGATCGCGCTCAACCTCAAGCCCTTCCAGGTCATCGGCTCGCTCATGGAGCTGGGCAAGGTCGTGAGCACCACCTCCGTCATCGAGGAGGCCGACGCCCGCAAGGTCGCCGAGCGCCACGGCTTCGTCCTTGAGATCCGCCACCGCGGCGAAGGCGTCCAGCCCGTCAAGAAGGAGGAGAAGCCGAACGAGGACGATCCCGCCCTCATGTCGCCCCGGCCCCCGGTGGTCTGCGTGCTCGGCCACGTCGACCACGGCAAGACGACCCTGCTCGATTTCTTCCGCAAGACCAACGTGGTCGCCGGCGAGGCCGGCGGCATCACCCAGCACATCGGCGCCTACTCGGTGAAGTACCAGGGCGAGAAGCCCGAGTACCAGGGACGCACGGTGACCTTCCTCGACACTCCGGGCCACGCGGCCTTCGCCAAGATGCGTGAGCGCGGCGCCAGCGTCACCGACGTCGCCGTGCTCGTGGTCGCGGCTGACGACGGCTTCATGCCGCAGACCGAGGAGGCCCTCAAGTTCGCCCAGAAGCACGCCGGCGCCATCGTGTGCGCGGTGAACAAGGTCGACGCCAAGGGCGCGAACGTCGACCGCGTGAAGCAGCAGATGCAGCAGCGCGGCATCACGCCCGAGGACTGGGGCGGCGAGACGATCACCAATCCCGTCTCGGCCCTGAAGGGCACCGGCATGAACGAACTGATCGAGTCCATCCTGCTCCAGGCGGAGATCCTCGACCTCAAGGCCAACCCGAAGTGCCCGGCCCAGGGCGTCATCATCGAATCCCAGATGGAGACCGGCCGCGGACCCACCGCGACGGTGATCGTCCAGAAGGGCACGCTCAAGCCGGGCGACGCCTTCGTGTGCGGCGAGACCTGGTGCAAGGTGCGGGCGCTGATGGACGACCGCGGCGGCCGTCTCAACGCCGCCGCGCCCGGAGCCCCCGCCCTCGTGCTGGGCTGGGACGCCGTGCCCGCCCCCGGCAGCCGCTTCCGCTGCGTGAAGAACGACCGCGAAGCCCGGGAGCTCGCCGAGGAGGCCGTGCAGGCCGCGCGCAAGGCGGCCGAGGCCCGTGGCGACGCTCCCGCGCCCTCCGGCCAGCCGGGCATGTCCGACCTCGACCGCCTCATGGCGGCCCTCGAGAAGGACAAGGAGAAGATCCTGCGGGTGCTGCTCAAGGCCGACGTCAACGGCACCCTGGAGGCGCTCGACGGCTGCCTCCGCGACATCAAGTCCTCCAAGGTCAGGCTGGAGATCGTCGGCGGCACGGTCGGCCCGGTGACCCAGGGCGACGTCGCGCTGGCCGAGGCCGCCAAGGCCTCGATCGTGGCGTTCGACACCAAGCTGGAGAACGGCGTGCAGGCGCACCTCAAGCGGAGCGGCGTGCGCGTCGTCTCCCATGACATCATCTACGAGCTCATCACGCTGGTGAAGGAGGCGATGGCCGAACTGCTCGATCCCGAGATCCGGGAGAACAAGCTCGGCGCGGCCGAGGTCCGTGCGGTCTTCCCGCTGGGCAAGGAGCACCAGGTCGCCGGCTGCATGGTCACCGAAGGGCTCATCCGCCGCGGCGCCAAGGCCCGGCTCGTCCGCAAGGGGCAGGTCGTGCACCAGGGTCCGGTCGAGACGCTCCGCCGCTTCAAGGACGACGCCTCGGAGGTCAAGGCGGGCTTCGAATGCGGCATCAAGCTCGGCGGCTACGACGACTACGAGGCCGGAGACGTCATCGAGGCGGTCGAGATGCTCCAGATCCGCCCCTCGCTCTGACCCATGTCCCAGCGCCAGCTGCGCGTCGCCGAACTCGTCCAGCGCGAGGTGTCCCTCGCCCTGCGGCAGGGCTGGACGGCCGAGGCGGCGCTCATCACCGTGACGCGGGCCTCGGTCACCCCCGACCTCCGGCAGGTGCGCGTCGGCTACGCGGTCTCCGGCGACGCCGCCGCGGGCAAGGCGGCGCGCGCGCTGCTGCGCCGCATCCGCGGTGAACTGCGCTCGACCGTCGGGCGCACGCTGGGGCTCAAGAGCACGCCGGAACTGACCTTCGTCGAGGATGACGTCACCGGCGGAGTGGCGCGCGTGCAGGCCCTGCTGGACGAGATGTCGCGCAAGGACCGTCCCGCCGGCGACAAGGCCTGACGCCTCAGGCCGAAGGCGGACCGACCTCGGGGAAGTCCTTCAGCGCCTCGCGGATCGCGGCCGCCCGGCGGACGTCGCGGGCGTCACTGTCGAGCTCCGCGCCCGTGAGCGCCTGGATGTGGGCGGGCTGTCCCTCGATCATCAGCCGGTCGACGGCGGAACGGCGTTCCTCGGGCAGGCAGCCCATGTCGCAGGCCAGCCGGAGGTGGGAGAGCATGTTCATGGATTCGGCGCTGCTCAGCAGCCGCGCATGCCGCAGGACGCCGAGGGCGCGGGCCGCGCGGTCGGTGAACTTCTCGCCCTCCTCCGCGGCGAGACGGCGGCGGGCGTTCCGTTCCTGCTCGACCACCGTCTTGATCCAGCCGGAGAGGTGCTTCATGATCTCCTCCTCCGACCTTCCCAAGGTCTGCTGGTTGGAGATCTGGAAGACGTTGCCGGCCGCCTCGGTCCCTTCGCCCAGCCAGCCGCGGACGGCGAGCCCGTCCTGGCCGAGGCCGCGGGTGACCTTGTCCATGTGGCCGGAAAGGCAGAGCGCGGGCAGATGGAGCATGGCCGAGGCCCGCAGCCCGGTGCCGACGTTGGTCGGACAGGCCGTGAGGTAGCCGAGCCGTTCGGAGAAGGCGAAGCCCAGACGGGGGGCGAGGGCGTCGTCAAGCTGCTCGGCGAGATGCCAGGCGCTGCGCAGATGCCAGCCGGCCTTGACGACCTGGATGCGGAGATGGTCCTCCTCGTTGACCATGACGGAGCAGGTCTGGTCCCGGCTGATCACGGCGGCGCCGGACTTTCCGTTCGCGAGCTCCTTCGAGACGAGATGCCGCTCGACCAGCACCGCGCGGTCGAGGTCGGAGAGTCCGGACATCCTGAGGACATGGCCGCGGCGGAAGCGCGGAAGCGCTTCGAGGGCCTTCAGGCAGCGGTCGGCGACCTCTTCGCGCTGGGCGGGCTTGGCCCAGCCGGGGAACGGAAGGCCGGCGAGGTTGCGGGCGAGCCGGACGCGCGTGCTCAGGACCACGGCCTGCTGGGCGCCGAGCATGTTGGTCAGCTCGTTCTCGGCGGAAAGGATGTCGCGGACCGACATGTTCAGGAGGTCTTCACGGAGGACTCCAGCCGGGCGATCTCATCGCGCAGCCGCGCGGCCGACTCGAAGTCCTCGGCCTTGACGGCCGCGGCCAGCTCCCGGCGCGCCGATTCGATGCGGGCGCGGAGCGTCGCCTCGTCGGGCTGAAGTCCCGCGGGGGCGCGGCCATGGTGCACGGGCTCGTGCTGCACCTTGGCGAGCAGCCCGCCCAGGGCTTCGCCGAAGACCTCCCAGCAGGCCGGACAGCCGAGGCGGCCCCGCTTGCGGAAATCGACGTCGGAAAAACCGCAGGACGGGCAGACCAGGACCGGCTGGGCGGCCTGCGCGGCGAGCACGTCGACGAGCTTGAAGACGGCGGGGTCGGTGGCCCCCTTCTCCTGGGAGCATGCCTCGCAGTAATGCATCTGCACCATCTTGCCGTCGGCGATGTGGCTGACGTGCACCGTGGCCGGCTGGCCGCAGATGGCGCATTGGCGGGTGTCACCCATTCGCCACCGAGCAAAAACGGCCCTGCGGACGATGGCAAGGGCAAGCGGGGGCGGGTTTGACTTCGGCACGCGGCGGCGGCTTGATGACGGTCCGTCCGATGTCCCCCCTTCCGCGCATCGTCATCACCGGCGTGGGCCTCACCGCTCCCAACGGGAACTCGCTGGCCGAGTTCCGGGCCAACCTGCTGGCGGGCAAGGCGCGCATCGCCGAGATCGACGTGCGCCACATGGGCCGGCAGCCGGCGGGCGTCTGCGACTTCGACGCGACCCGCTGGCAGAAACGGAAGGAGATCCGGAACGGGACCCGCGTCGGCTCCATCTCCATCTGGTGCGCGCGCGAGGCGCTCGCCGACTCCGGACTGGCCTGGGATTCCCTGGACCGCTCACGCGTCGGCGTCTACCTCGGCATCACGGAGCACGGCAACGTGGAGACCGAGAATGAGATCCACAACATCTCGCAGTTCGGGAACGACACCAAGTACTGGACCCACCATCACAACCCGCGGACCGTGGCCAACAACCCCGCCGGCGAGGTGACCATGAACATGGGGATCACCGGGCCCCACTACACCATCGGCGCCGCCTGCGCGGCCGGCAACGCGGGCCTCATCCAGGCCGCGCAGATGCTCCAGCTGGGGGAAGTGGACGTCGCCTTCGCGGGCGGAGTCTCCGAATCGATCCACACGTTCGGCATCTTCGCCGGGTTCAAGAACCAGGGGGCGCTCGGATCCCACCCGGACCCCGCCAAGGCGTCGCGCCCCTTCGACCGCAACCGCAACGGCATCGTCATCTCCGAAGGCGGGGCCATCTACGTGCTGGAGCGACTGGACGACGCCCTGGCCCGCGGCGCCAGGATCCTCGGCGAGATTGCGGGCTGGTGCATCAACTCCGACGCGACCGACGCCGTGCTGCCCAACCCCGACCGTCAGGCCGAGTGCATGCGCCTGGCGCTCAGGCGCGCGGGCATGTCCCCCGCCGACGTGCACCTGGTCTCGACCCACGCCACGGCGACCGCGCTCGGCGACGTGCAGGAATGCAAGGCGGTGCGCGAAGTCTTCGCGAACTGCCCGGGCACCTACGTCAACAACACCAAGAGCTACATCGGCCATTGCATGGGAGCGGCCGGCGCGCTGGAACTCGCCGGCAACATCCCCTCCTTCGTGGACGGCTGGATCCATCCCACGATCAACGTCGAGGAGCTCGACCCGGAATGCGAAGTGCCGGGACTGGTGATCAACCGGCCCGTCAAGGCCCCGAGAGTGGACGCCATCCTCAACAACTCCTTCGGCATGCTCGGCATCAATTCGGCCCTGATCGTGAAGAAATATGGGGTTGCCTGAGGGGGGACAGTCGGGTTCAAGGGAGTCCGCTGACCATGACCAAGGAAGACATCAAGAAGGTCGTTCTCGACATCATCGCCGACATCGCGCCGGACGAGGACCTTACCTCGGTCAAGCCCGAGGTGCGGCTGCGAGACCAGCTGTCCTTGGACTCGATGGACTTCCTGGACATCGTGATGGAGCTTCGGAAAAAGCACGGGATCGAGGTCCCTGAGGCCGATTACGTCCAGCTGGCCTCCCTCGATTCCTGCGCCGACTACCTCCTGCCCAAGTTCCAGGCCAAGGCCGGGAAGTGACGCCCCACGCGGGGCTTTACTACGACAGTCCCGACCCTAGGATATCAGGTCATGAGAAGGACCCTGTTGATTCTGGGCTGCTGCATCCCGGGACTCCTCCCGGCCGAGACGGTCATGCTGCGCAAGGCGGGCAACCCGGCGGTGGTCACTTTTGAATACATCACCCAGGACGAGGAGACGGTCATGGTGAGGATCCCGGGGCGCGACGGCGTGCTGGTCTACCGCTGGGATGAGCTCGACCAGGACCATGCCAAGACCAACAACCCGCGACTCTGGGAAGAGCGGCTGCTGCTCATCAAGCCCCCTGAATCGTCCGGGATGAAGAAGAAGGCCGAAGACGACGATCCTTTCGCCGCCGCGGCCAAGCCCAACACTCCTCAGGACCTCTCCCGCAACCTGCAGGGCGAACTCAGCGAAGGGCTCAAAGGCATTCCCGTGACCTCGGTGGCGGTCGCCTCCCGCGAATCCAACATCGACGAGCTGGTCTTCTGGCGCGTCTACGAGGAGCTGCGCAAGCTGAGCGGCCGGCCGGCGGGCTCCGAGCCCGAGATCGCCAAGGCGGCCGGCGACGACGGCGAAGAGCCTCAGGCCAAGACGAGCGGCTCCGGCCAGTCCCAGTCGAAGTCCTCCTCCAAGTCAAAGGCCACCAGTTCCTCGCGCTCCCCGGCCCAGCTGGCTGAAATCCAGGCGCGGGCGGCCAAGGCCCGGGCGGACTTTGAAAACGACGTGCGCCCCTTCACCGGAACGGGCTACCTGAAGCTCCTGTCCGACGCCACGAAGGCCAGGTTCGCCTGGGCGATGCTGCGCCGGGCCTCCGACGACCGGCGGCAGATCATCGCCGCGCTGCGACGGCAGGATGCGGCGGCCGCAGAACTGTCCGACCGGCTGCAGGACAAGACCGCCAAAGGGGACATCGCCGTCTTCCGTAAGGCCGTCACGACCTTGGCCGACAGTCTGGAGAAAGTGACCCGTGAGGCCACGGCCATGGAATCCGGCCTGACCGCCGAGGCCCAGGCGGTCCTCGCCCGACTCCCCCGCTGAACCGCCCAGACGGGCCGGCCGCACGACGTCAGTTTCGTGCGGCCGGTTCTTAATGGTGGAGCCAATCGGGCTTGAACCGACGACCTCTTGCATGCCATGCAAGCGCTCTACCAACTGAGCTATGGCCCCTCAAAGGGGACATGGAACAAAGGTGCGGGGATGGTCACGGTCAACGCTTTTTTCCCTGTTTCCCAAGTCTCGCGTTGCCAATCGGGCCGGGCAGGATTGCCCTTCACGCGTGGAAGACAACCAGGAGCAGGAGGAGG
>Ga0129336_10000753_pt1 | contig 19060 bp, 13 predicted proteins | sample CPB6_02_DNA_FD_96878 | JGI IMG/M metagenome (GOLD analysis project Ga0129336, IMG submission 96878) | Freshwater to marine salinity gradient microbial communities from Chesapeake Bay, USA - CPBay_Sum_0.6_0.2_DNA | ecosystem: Environmental > Aquatic > Marine > Coastal | place: USA: Chesapeake... | reverse complement strand
GGCGCTGACGTCGCGATTCTCGCGCGCAATGCCGACCTGCTCGCCGAGGTGGGTGCCGAAATCGAGAGCCTGGGCAGGCGGGCGGTGGTCGTCACCGCCGACGTCATGGATGCCGATGCCACACGCGCCGCGACCACCGAGGCGATCGAGGGTCTCGGCGGGATCGACGTCCTCGTCAACAATGCCGGGGGCAACTCGTTCTCCATCCCCGTGGCGCAGATGCGGATGAGCGGCTGGGAGAAGACGATGCGACTCAATCTCGACTCGATCGTCCACATCACGCAGGAGGCGCTGCCCGCTCTCGGCGATGGTGGCGGTGCGATCGTTAACCTCTCCTCGGTCGCCGGGCTGCGCGGTGCCCCCACCATGGCGCACTACGGCGCGGCTAAGGCCGCACTCATCTCGCTCACGCAGTCCCTCGCCGTAGAGACCGCGTGGATGGGTGTGCGGGTGAACGCCCTGGTGCCCGGATGGATCGAGACGGATCTCACCGACTTCCTGCGCGCCAGTGACGATGCCGAGCGCGCGGCATTGGCCCGCGTGCCCATGCAGCGATGGGGTCGGGTGGAGGAGATCGCCGAGCCCGCCGTCTTCCTCGCTTCCGACGCATCGAGTTTCATGACCGGCCAGGTCCTCGTCGTCGACGGCGGCCTCTCCGCGATGCCCTAGGCCGCCATGGCGACGTACCTGCTGCTCCACGCCTTCCCCTTCGACGGCTCGATGTGGAACGAAGTCGCCGAGGAGCTGCGTGCGGACGGTCACAGGGTCATCGCACCGGACCTTCGCGGTTTCGGTCACGCACCACTGGGTGACGACGCGCCTGACCTGCAGCGGATGGTCGAGGACGTGGTGTCCCTGCTGGACGAGCCCGCGGTGATCGTGGGCTGCTCCATGGGTGGCTACGTGGCTCTCGGTATCGCCGGCGACAGGCCCGACCTGGTGCAGGCGCTCGCGCTCGTGGACACCAAGGCGACTGCCGATGGTGGCGTGGCCCGGGATAACCGCGAGCGCATCGCTGTCCTCGCCGAGACCGGCGGTGATTGGTCGGCGGGGATGATCGACGGCCTACTCGGGCAGACCACGCGGCAGGCCAGCCCGGATGTGGTGACCCGGGTAGCCGGGGTGCTGGCCGCTGCGCCGCGAAACACGGTGGCATGGGCGCAGAGGGCGATGGCGGCGCGATCCGAGGCGCTTGGTGTCCTGCGCGAGCTCGACACACGCGTGCTCGTGGTGGTGGGGGATGAGGACACGATGAGTCCGATGCCGGAGCAGGACGTCATCGTCGAGGCCTGCATGGATGCGCGCCTGGTGGTGATCCCCGACTGCGGTCACCTCACGCCGATCGAGGCGCCGGACGCAGTGGGCGCCGCGCTCCTTGGTCTGGTGGCTGCTCGTTAGCCAGCCTTGCTGGGATCCATACCGACCGCGCGCATGACCTCGCGGACGAAGGCCTTGATGCCCGAGGGCCACTGCGGATGCGTGCCATCGCTCACGAAGTACTCCGGGTTGTCCTTGGACACGGAGAACCAGTCGGCGATGACCGCGTTGGGGTATTCGGGGACGATGGCCTCGATGAGTTCGTTGTTGGGCTTTCGCCACGGGCGCGGGACGTTGGTGTTGACCACGACGACCCGCTCGCGATCGCTGAGGATGTCGAGCATCTCGCGGAGCTGATCCTCCGTGACGACGCCGTTGGTGCCGGTATGGATGACGACGGTGGGTGCGAGCAGGCCCTTCTTGGACAGCCTCTGCACGCGCTCGAGCACGCCGGAGGCCTGCCTGCTCACCTCGGCATCGACCTTCGTGGCGTCGATCTTGCCCATCAACTGGCTCGCGACGCCGAGCATGACCGAGTCGCCGATCGCCGTGACGGCGCCGTTGCCGTTGGTGGGCAGGCCGTCGGCCGACGGGGCCTCGGGCTGTTGGGCCTGCGAGGGATCCGGCTCGGGCTCGGGTGCACCTGTCGCACCCGGACTCGGCGCGACGCTGGGCTCGTCGATGAGGATCTCGGTGGGACCGCCGTCGTCGATGCCGATCGCCGCTGCGACATCGGCGGGGATCTCCTGATCGGCAGGCTTCGCGGTGGCCAGGCCTGCACCCATGAGTCCCAGCGCTGCAATCGCAACGCCGCTGCTGGCGAGCACCCGCCGGCCGAGGTAGGCCCGCTCGTCGGGCTCGGCGTCGCGCCAGCGAGTGATGAACGCACCGATGGCGCCGCGCCTGATCGGGATCTCGACGTATCGGTAGGAGAGCTCCGCGACGAGGAAAGTCAGGCCGAGTCGCAGACCGAGGAGCGCCGGACCATCGAGGGGGATGTCCAGATCCGGACGCGTGATGACGTAGATCGGCCAGTGGTAGAGGTAGAGGCCGTAGGAGCGCTGACCGATGTAGCGCATGGGCTGCGCCCCGAGCATGCGGCCGAACGGCGCGCCCGGGTGGCTCGCCGCCGCGATGAGCAGGCACACGACCGCAGACAGGACCAGGAAGCCGCCGCGGTAGATGAAGTTGGAGTATTCGCCGACTGCCCAGAAGAACCAGATGACGGTGAGGAGGGCGACGATGCCGATCGTGGTGATGACCGCCTGGGCTCCCACCGTCAGCCGCGTCGACAGGCGCCCCGGGCGCCAGACCATGGCCAAGGCGGCGCCGAGCAGGAGCCCCATGATGTGGCTATCCGAGCCGAAGTAGGCCCGGCTGGGGTCCGCCTCCTGGGGGTAGCCGTTGGTGATGGCGAGGAAGGCCATCCAGGCGGTGGAGGCGAGCGCGCCGGCGATCGCGACGTAGAACACCGCGCCGCGACCGCGCCAGCGCAGCAGCAACCAGACCACGGCCGGCCACAGCAGATAGAACTGCTCCTCGACCGCGAGGGACCACAGGTGCGCCAGGAAAGGCGGTCGACCGATCGCCTCGAAGTACGACGTATCGGAGAAGATGTACCACCAGTTGGTGACGTAGAACAGCGACGCGATCGCATCGGCTCGGAAGGACGCGGCAGAGTCGCGGTAGATGAAGGCCGCGAGCATGCCGACGACGACGAGCATGAGAAGTAGTGCCGGTAGCAGGCGGCGGGCGCGGGCGAGGTAGAAGCGCTTGAAGTTGATGCGTCCGGAGCGGCTGTACTCCTCCACGATCAAGGTCGTGATGAGGAAGCCCGAGAGGACGAAGAAGACGTCGACGCCGAGGAATCCGCCCTGCATCCAGGTGAGATCGCCGTGATAGAGCAGGACCCCCAGGACCGCCAGCGCGCGGATGCCGTCGAGGCCGGGGATGTAGCCCATCTCGCCGGCCTTGCGGCCCCGGTCCAGATGCCAGGGCTGACGGTCGGTGATCTGGCTCGTCGCCACCGTCGCCCCTTCCTCGTGTCCACGGGGCGTGGCGTGTGCGCGCGCCCGGGTCATCGTACGCGGGCGCCCCTCCTCATGCCCCGCTGAAGCGGGTGATCTCGGAGAGGTGTCGCTCACGCATCTCGGAGTTGCGGACGCCGAGACCCTCCTCGGGGGCCAGGCAGAGCACACCAACCTTGCCCTGGTGGGCGTTGCGGTGCACCTCGAAGGCGGCCTGGCCGGAATCCTCCAGGGCGAAGGTCTTGGACAGGGTGGGGTGGATGAGGCCGCGGGAAATCAGACGGTTGGCCTCGTAGGCCTCCCGATAGTTGGCGAAGTGAGAGCCCACGATGCTCTTGAGATTCATCCAGAGGTAGCGGTTGTCGTATTCGTGCATGAATCCGGACGTTGATGCGCACGTGGTGATGGTGCCGCCCTTGCGGGTGACGTAGACGCTGGCACCGAAGGTCTCTCGGCCTGGGTGCTCGAAGACGATGTCGACGTCCTCACCTCCGGTGAGTTCGCGGATCCGCTTGCCCAGCCGCTGCCACTCCTTGGGATCCTGGGTGTGCTCGTCCTTCCAGAAGCGGTAGTCCTCGTCCTTGCGGTTGATGATCAGCTCGGCACCCATGGAGCGACACAGGTCGGCCTTGTCCTCACTCGAGACGACGCAGATGGGGATCGCGCCGCCGTTGACGGCGTACTGCGTGGCGTAGGACCCGAGGCCGCCCGAGGCGCCCCAGATGAGGACGATGTCGCCCTGCTTCATGCCGGCGCCGTTGCGCGACACGAGTTGGCGGTACGCCGTGGAATTGACCAGGCCCGGTGCGGCCGCCTCCTCCCAGGTGAGGTGCGCCGGCTTGGGCAGCAGCTGGTTGGACTTGACGAGTGCGATCTCGGCGAGGCCACCGAAGTTGGTCTCGAATCCCCAGATGCGCTGGTCCGGGTCGAGCATCGTGTCGTTGTGCCCGAGAGGACTTTCGAGTTCGACAGAGAGGCAGTGGGCGACGACCTCGTCGCCGGGCTTCCAGGCGTTGACCCCGGCGCCTACGCGCAGGACGACGCCCGAGGCGTCGGATCCGATCACGTGGTACGGCAAGTCGTGTCGCTTGCCCATGTCGCCCGTGCGGCCCAGCCTCTCCAAGAAGCCGAATGTGGACACGGGCTCGAAGATCGACGTCCACACGGTGTTGTAGTTGATGGAACTCGCCATGACCGCGATGAGGGCCTCGCCGGGACCGGGCTCGGGCAGGGGCACGTCGTCGAGGTGGAGTGACTGCCGGGGGTCCTTCTCCCGGGTGGCTTGGCCCTCGAACATGTCCGCCTCGTCCTTGTGGACGGTGACCCCGCGATAGGAGTCCGGGAGCGGAAGGCTGCCGATGTCGGCCCCTGCGCCGGCGATGATCGCCTCGCGGATCTGATCCATGGTGTTCCCCTCGCCGGTGCCTGAACGGGACTACTTAACGATCGTTCATGCTAGCGGGGGGCGGCCGCGGGTTGCACGAGCTCGATGAGGACCCCACCGCAGTCCTTGGGATGGGCGAAGTTGACCCGTGATCCCGCCGTGCCGGCCTTGGGCTCGTCGTAGAGCATGCGCACCCCGGCGGCGCGGAGTCGATCGGCGGCCAGCTCGATGTCGTCGACGGTGTAGGCGACCTGCTGGATGCCCGGGCCCTGGCGGTCGAGGAAGCGGCCAATAGGTGACTCTGGGCGCAGCGGAGCAAGGAGCTGGATGTGGGAGTCGCCCACGGCGAGCATGGCCTCGCGGACCCCCTGCTCCTCATTGACCTCCTCGTGCACGACCTCGACACCGAAGGCGTCGGCGTAGAAGCGGATCGCCTCGTCGAGATCGGGCACCGCGATGCCGACATGGTCGATCCGGGTGATGACCGGATCGGCCGCAGCCATCGGATCCCGTGTCATGGGGCCTCCTCGCTAGGGTGGCCCCATCGTGTCAAGGGCCCGGCCGGGCCGCACTCGGAGGTGCCATGTCCGTCATCGTCGCCGGTGCCCGCACTCCCATGGGCAGGCTGCTGGGCTCCCTCAAGGGCCTCTCCGCCGCTGATCTCGGGGGGGTCGCGATCAAGGCCGCTCTCGAACGCTCGGGAGTGACACCGGACCAGGTCGACTACGTGATCATGGGCCAGGTGCTGCAGGCCGGCACTGGCCAGATCACCGCGCGCCAGGCTGCGGTCAAGGCCGGCATCGGCATGGAGGTGCCGGCCCTCACGATCAACAAGGTGTGCCTGTCGGGCCTCGATGCCATCGCGCTCGCTGATCAGCTCATCCGCGCTGGAGAGTTCGACATCGTCGTGGCCGGTGGCATGGAGTCGATGACCAATGCCCCGCACCTGCTCATGGGCTCGCGCGAGGGAGTGAAGTACGGCGACTGGTCGGTCACCGACTCGATGGCCTTCGACGGGCTGACCTGCGCCTTCGACGAGTGCGCGATGGGTGAATCGACCGAGCGCTACAACGCACGCTACGGCCTGACTCGCGAGGAGCAGGACGCCTTCGCAGCGCGATCGCATCGCCTGGCGGCGGCCGCCCAGGAGGCAGGCGCCTTCGACGAGGAGATCATCGCCGTGGAGATCCCCCAGCGCAAGGGCGACCCGGTCGTCTTCGCACGTGACGAGGGCATCCGCGCCGACACCACCGTGGAGTCCCTCTCCGGCCTGCGCCCGGCCTTCGCCAAGGACGGCACGATCACGGCCGGATCGGCTTCGCAGATCTCCGACGGGGCAGCCGCGGTCGTCGTCATGAGCCGTGCCAAGGCCGAGGAGCTCGGTCTCACGTGGCTCGCCGAGATCGGTGCTCACGGCGTCGTCGCCGGCCCTGACGCATCGCTGCACGAGCAGCCAGCGCGCGCGATCATCCGAGCCTGCGAGAAGCAGGGGGTCGCGGTGAGCGACCTCGACCTCATCGAGATCAACGAGGCGTTCGCTGCGGTCGGAGTCGTCTCGATGCGCGTGCTCGATGTCTCCGACGACATCGTCAACGTCAACGGTGGCGCTATCGCCCTGGGGCATCCGATCGGGATGTCCGGCGCGAGGCTGGTGCTGCACCTTGCCCACGAGCTGCGCCGGCGCGGCGGTGGTCTCGGAGCAGCCGCGCTGTGCGGTGGCGGAGGTCAGGGAGACGCGCTCATCCTGAGCGTCCCGGCCCCGTGACGAACGCCGCTGACCTCGCCGCCCGCGTCGCCGCGGGCGAGGCGCGTGCCGTCGCGCGCCTGATCTCCTGGGTGGAGGACGGCGCTGCCGGCCTGCCAGAGGCTCTCGCGGCGCTGCCGGTGAGGGAGCGTGCCTACGTCGTCGGCCTCACCGGGTCGCCCGGCGTCGGCAAGTCGACCGTGACCTCCACGCTCGTTGCGGCTTATCGTGCCCGTGGCGAGCGCGTCGGCGTCCTCGCCATCGATCCATCCTCGCCGTTCTCCGGAGGCGCACTTCTCGGCGATCGCATTCGCATGCAGGAGCACGCCACTGATGAGGGCGTCTTCATCCGCTCGATGGCATCGCGCGGCCACCTCGGTGGCATGGCTGCTGCCACTCCCCAAGCGGTGCGCGTCCTCGAGGCGGCTGGTTGCGGCGTTGTGCTCGTCGAGACGGTGGGCGTCGGGCAGTCAGAGGTCGACGTCGCGGCCACGGCGGACGCGACTGTCGTGCTCCTCGCCCCCGGGATGGGCGACGGGATCCAGGCAGCCAAGGCGGGCATCCTCGAGATCGCCGACATCGTCTGCGTCAACAAGGCCGATCGGGACGGTGCCGAATCGACCGCCCGCGAGGTGCGCCAGATGCTGCGCCTCGCCGCTCCGGCTGACGGATGGGTCGTTCCCGTTGTCACCTCGTCCGCTGCCCGGGGACAGATAGCGGACCTTGTCTCGGCACTGGACGAGCGACGCGCCTGGCTCGACGAGGACGATCGCTGGGCTGCACGTCGTCGCCAGCGCGCGGCGGCGGAGATCCTCGCCCTCGCCGTGGGCAGGTCACGGGTGCTGCTCGCCGAGGGCATGCGGCCAGATGACGTGGACGCGGTGGCCTCGGGGCGCCTCACGGCCTTCGCCGCTGCCGATCGACTCGTGGGCGGTGCCACCCCGCACCCGGATTGAGTCCGGGTGGAAGGATGTGCGTGTGAGCCAGCCATCACTTCCTCTGCGCGGCGCCGTCGACCTCGGTGCACTCGCGAGTCAGCGTGAAGCCGAGCAACGACGCTCGACCACCATGGACGGTGCCACGTCCGGCGTCGTCATCGACGTCACGACCGCGACTTTCGAGCAGGACGTCATCATCCAGAGCCAGACCGTGCCGGTCGTGCTTGACCTGTGGGCGTCGTGGTGCGGGCCGTGCAAGACCCTCTCGCCGATCCTCGAGGGACTGGCGGCGGAGTACGGCGGGCGCTTCGTGCTGGCCAAGGTCGACGTCGACGCCGAGCAGCAGATCGCGGCGGCATTCCAGGTGCAGTCGATCCCGAGCGTCTTCGCGGTGCTCGGAGGTCAGCCGCTGCCGCTGTTCCAGGGTGCGCTGCCCGAGCCGCAGGTGCGCGCCTACATCGATGAGCTCCTTCGCGTGGCGGGGGAGAACGGAATCAACGGCACGGTCGCGTCCACCCCCCCGGTTGAGGCGCTCTCGGAAGAAGAGGTCGAGGAGACCGTTGACCCGCGCTTCGTGGCCGCGTTCGACGCGATCGAGGCGGGCGACTGGTCGGCGGCGGCTGACGCCTACCGGGCAGTGCTCTCCGCAACCCCCGCCGATGCCGATGCTCTCGCCGGAGTCGCGATGTGCGAGTTGCAGTTGCGGCTCGAGCGCGCGGACGAGACCGGTGCCCTGCGCGACGCCGACGTCGCGGCCGCCGCAGGCGATTGGGCGACGGCGTTCGCCGCGCTCATCGCCGAGGTCAAGGCCACGTCCGGTGACGAGCGTGAAGCTGCCCGGGAGCGACTGGTGGCACTGTTCGCCATAGCCGGGGATGATCCCGCCGTGCCGCCTGCGCGGCTCGCCCTCGCCTCCGCCCTCTTCTAACCCCGTCTACCTAGTGGCCTCACATGTCCCAAGATCGGTGACGCAGCGCCATATCCGGTGACAAGGTGAGAGGTGGAACTACGCCGGTCGGAGCCAGATCGTGGCGAGCGGCGGCAGGGTGACCGCCGCGCTGGACAGCCGGCCGTGCCAGGGTTCGCCATCAGCGACGACCGCGCCCATATTGCCCACGCCGCTGCCGCCGTACTCGATAGCGTCCGTATTCAAGATCTCCGCCCACTCACCGCTTGCCGGTAGGCCGAGGCGATAGCCGTAACGCGGCACCGGTGCCATGTTGGACACGCTCACCATCGGCCGGCCGTCGTCGTCCCAGCGGATCCAACTAAAGACATTGGACTCAGCATCGTTGGCATCGATCCACTCGAAGCCGGCCGGATCGTCATCGCGCTGCCAGAGCGCGGGGGTGGCTCGATAGGCAGCGTTGATGTCGCGCATGGCGCGGGCGACTCCGGCGTGGTCGTCGAACTGCATGAGCCACCACTCGAGCCCGGCATCGGCATTCCACTCCGTGGGCTGGGCGAACTCGCCACCCATGAAGAGCAGCTTGCGTCCGGGATGCGCCCACATATAGCCGAGGTAGGCACGCAGGTTGGCCAACTCCTGCCAGCGGTCCCCGGGCATGCGCCCGATGAGCGAGCCCTTGCCGTGGACGACCTCGTCGTGGGACAGCGGGAGTACGAAGTGCTCGCTGTAGGCGTACATCATCGAGAAGGTCATCTCGTTGTGATGGAACTGCCGGTGGATCGCCTCGCGCTGCATGTAGCCGAGGGAGTCGTGCATCCACCCCATGTTCCACTTCAAGCCGAAGCCGAGGCCGCCGAGATACGTCGGCCGCGTCACACCGGGCCAGGCGGTGGACTCCTCCGCGATGGTGACGACACCGGGTACGCGCTTGTAGACCGTGGCGTTCATCTCCTGGAGGAAATCCACCGCGTCGAGGTTCTCGCGGCCGCCGAAGGCGTTCGGGGTCCATTGGCCCGGCTCACGCGAGTAGTCGAGATAGAGCATCGATGCGACCGCATCGACTCGCAGTCCATCGACGTGAAACTCCTCGCACCAGAAGACAGCGTTCGAAACGAGGAAGTTGCGCACCTCGGTGCGCCCGAAGTCGAAGATGTACGTGCCCCAGTCGGGATGCTCGCCCCGCTGGGGGTCGGCGTGCTCATAGAGCGGGGTGCCATCGAATCGCGCCAGCGCCCAGTCGTCCTTGGGGAAGTGGGCCGGCACCCAGTCGACGAGGACGCCAATGCCCGCCTGGTGAAGGCGATCAATGAGGTAGCGCAGATCGTCGGGGCTCCCGAAACGAGGAGTAGGCGCGAAGTAGGACGTCACCTGGTAGCCCCAGGATCCCGCGAAGGGGTGGGCTGCGACGGGGAGGAACTCGACGTGGGTGAAGCCCTGATCGACGACGTACGCCGTGAGTTCTTCGGCAAGTTGGCGGTAGTCCAATCCGGGACGCCACGAGCCCAGGTGCACCTCGTAGATCGACATCGGGCGGTGGAGCGGGTCGGCGTGCGCGCGCTGTCGCATCCACGCGTCGTCATCCCAGGAGTAGTGCGATGTGTAGACCACCGATCCGGTCGCGGGGGGCGACTCGGTAGCGAAGGCGAAGGGGTCGGCCTTGTCGCGCCACACGCCGTCGGCACCGAGGATCGCGAACTTGTAGACGGTGCCGTCACCGATGTCCGGGATGAAGATTTCCCAGACCCCCGTCGAGCCGAGGCTGCGCATCGGGTGGGCCAGGCTGTCCCAGTGGTTGAAGCTGCCGGTGACACGCACACCGCGGGCGTTGGGCGCCCACACGGCGAAGGAGATGCCGTGAACCTCGCCCTGGGGAGTGTCGTAGACGTGCGCATGCGCACCCATGACGCGCCACAGCTCCTCGTGCCGCCCCTCGGCGACGAGGTGCATGTCGAGTTCACCGAGCGTGGGGAGGAATCGGTAGGGGTCATCGGCCGGGATGATCCGTCCGCTGTAGGTCACGTCGAGCCGGTAGTCGGGGACCTTCTTGACGGGAAGCACGCCCGCCCAGACCCCGCGATACTCATGCTTCAGCGGTACGCGCGACCCATCGTCGAGGACGACGACGACCGCCTCCGCCATGGGGCGAAGCACGCGCACCGTGACACCGTCCTTGCCCGGATGGGGGCCGAGGATGGAGTGAGGATCATGATGCTCGCCATCGACGATCCGGTCGAGATCGGCGCGGTCGACCTTCACCGTCCGCTGCTGACCGGGCTGCTTGGGCAGCTTCGACTCCCTGGGTTCCTTGGACCCCTTCGCCTTGCTCACGGTGCGTGCCGGATCTCGGCGATATGCGCGACGTTGACCGCGGGGTCGAGTCGGACGTAGGTGCCCTGGCCCCAGGTGTAGGTCTGGTCGGTGAGGTGGTCGTGGGCGATGAACCGGTCATGCCAGTCCATGCCGAGGGCGGGCATGTCCCACCAGACCGTCGTCTCGCGGACATTGTGGGGGTTGAGCGTGCAGACGACGAGCGTCGTGGCGGACCCGACGGACTTGGAGTACGCGATCACCTCGGGGTCCTCAGTGCGATGGAAGTGCAGGCTGCGCAGGTCCTGCAGCGGTGGGAGCGTGCGACGCAGAGCATTGAGCGTGGTGATGAAGGGAGCAAGCGTCTTGCCCTCTCGCTCCGCGAGTGCCCAATCGCGGGGCTTCAATTCGTACTTCTCGGAGTCGAGGTACTCCTCGCTGCCTTCACGGACGGCAGTGCCCTCGAAGAGCTCGAATCCCGAGTAGACACCCCATGTGGGAGAGAGCGTCGCCGCGAGAGCCGCGCGGATCGCGAACGCACCGGGGCCGCCGTGCTGGAGGTATTCGTGAAGGATGTCGGGAGTGTTGACGAAGGCGTTGGGGCGCATGTACGCCGCCGCCGGCCCAGCGAGCTCGCCGAAGTACTCCTCGAGCCCCTCCTTGTCGTTGCGCCACGTGAAGTAGGTGTAACTCTGCTGGAAGCCCGCCTCGGCTAGCGCCCGCATCATGGGCGGCCGGGTGAAGGCTTCGGCAAGGAAGATGACATCCGGGTGCTCGGCGTTGATCTCGCCGATGAGGCGTTGCCAGACCCACAGGGGCTTCGTATGGGGATTGTCGACGCGGAAGATCGAGACCCCGAGGCCGATCCAATAACGCACGATGCGCAGGACTTCGGCGTAGAGACCCTCCGGATCGTTGTCGAAGTTGAGCGGGTAGATGTCTTGGTACTTCTTCGGGGGATTTTCGGCGTAGGCGATCGAACCGTCGGCCCGCGTGGTGAACCATTCGGGGTGCTCGCGCACCCAGGGGTGATCCGGTGATGCCTGCAGGGCGAGGTCGAGGGCGATCTCGAGATCGAGCGTGCGGGCGGCGGAGACGAACGACGCGAAGTCGGCTTCGGTGCCCAGTTCCGAATGGATGGCGTCGTGACCGCCGTCCTTGGCGCCGATCGCCCAGGGTGATCCGGGATCGCCGGCGCGCGGTTCGAGCGTGTTGTTGCGGCCCTTGCGATGAGTAGCACCGATGGGATGGATGGGCGGGAGGTAGACGACGTCGAAGCCCATGGCTGCGATGGCCGGAAGTCGGTTGGCGGCGGTGGCGAAGGTCCCCGATCGCAGCGGGCGTCCCTTGGCGCCCTCGCTGCGGGGGAAGAATTCATACCAGGACCCGACGAGCGCTCGCCGGCGCTCGACGAGGAGCGGCCACGGGCCGCACGTGGTCACGCCCGCACGCAGAGGCGAGGTTGCGAGGACCTGGAGGACGTCGGGGTCTACTGCCGCAGCGAGTCGGACCTCGGGGGGCAGCTCGACATTGCGCACGGTCCGTGCGATCTCCGCAAGTCGCGGCGAACCGGTCAGGGAGTCGATGAGCCGCGCCCCCTCCTCCAACTCGACCTCGATGTCGACACCCGCAGGCACCTTGATGCTCGCGCGATGCCACCACGTGCCCCAAGGGTCGTCCCATGCCTCAATGACGAAGGACCACGCGCCCTCCGACACGGGCACCACATGCGCGCCCCAGACATCGAGTCCGGTCCCGAGGTCGCGCATCCGCTCGCGCGCGACTTCCTGGCCACGCGGATCGAGCAGCACGACCTCGGCGCCGAGGGAGCCGTGGCCCTCGCGGAAGACGGTGGCGCGAATGGGAATGTGCTCACCGACGACCGCCTTGGCTGGCAGCCGACCTCCCTCGACGCAGGGGGAGACGTCGGTGATGGGGATGCGACCGACCAGAACGGCCGGCACGGTGACGGTCGACACGGGAGGGGTCGCCATGGGCGTGACCTTCGTGGCTGGCGCGTTCGTGCCGGGAGCCTTCCTCGCCGATGCCTTGGTCGCGGGGGCCTTGCCGGCCCCAGCCTTCTTCGCCGGGCGCGGCTTTGCCGATGCTTTCGCGGGAACCGGGCGCTTCGCTGCCTTCGTGGGGGCCGCCTTCCTGGGTGCCGCCTTCTTAGGGGTCGCCTTCTTCGCAGGCGCCTTCTTGGCGCCCGTACCCGGCGCGGCCGAGAAGACCGGGATGGGAGGGGCGGGGCGCTTGGGCATGGAGTCAGGGTAGTGGCCCGATGAGCCGCGCCGAGTGCTCTCATCGCGATCCCGTGATGCCCACGCTCCGAGGCCAGGCCGAAATCGCCTGCAATCGGAGCCGAGTGTTGCAGGCTCACGGGCGGTTTTCGGACTCGTCACAGTAAGGGCGACCGACGGTCATCACTGGTCATCGGCACCCGCTAGCGTGACCGCCGTGAAGGCGATTCGCAGATTCACTGTCCGCACCGTCGTGCCCGCCGAGCTCGAGCCGCTCGAGGAGCTCGCCGAGAACCTGCGGTGGGCCTGGCACCCGGAGACGCGCGATGTCTTCCGCGCGATCGACCCGGAGTTGTGGGATCGCGTCGGCGACGACCCTGTGGGACTTCTCGGCGAGGTGTCGCGCGAGCGGCTGGCCGAACTTGCCGCCGATCCCGGCTACGTCGACTGGGTACGTCGCACCCGCGATGACCTGCGCACCTACCTGCATCGCGAGGCGTGGTTTCAGCGCCAGCCTGATGATCGTCCCGCAGCGATCGCCTACTTCTCCCCGGAGTACGGCATCGCTGCCGCACTTCCGCAGTACTCCGGTGGTCTCGGCATTCTCGCCGGCGATCACCTCAAGGCCGCCTCTGACCTCGGTGTCCCGATCATCGGAGTCGGCCTGTTCTATCGGTCCGGCTACTTCCATCAGTCGCTGTCGAGCGAGGGCTGGCAGTTGGAGTCGTATCCGATCGTCGATCCCGATGGCCAGCCCGTCTCACTCCTGCGCGACAGCACCGGTGCACCGGTCTACATCGCCATCGGGTTCCCGGGTGGACGGACACTTCGCGCCCGCGTCTGGGTGGCGCATGTCGGTCGCGTACCGCTCCTGCTGCTGGACTCCGACATCGAGGACAACGAGCCCGACGATCGCGATGTCACCGATCGGCTGTACGGCGGGGGAGGGGAGCACCGGCTCGCGCAGGAGGTGCTGCTCGGCATCGGAGGGGTCAGGGCGGTGCGCCGCTACTGCGAGATCACGGGGCATCCCGCGCCAGAGGTCTTCCACTCCAATGAGGGGCACGCTGGCTTCCTCGGCCTCGAGCGGATGCGCGAGCTCATCGCCGGCCAGGCCCTCGACTTCGACTCGGCACTGGAGGCGGTCCGTGCCGGCACGGTGTTCACGACCCACACCCCGGTGCCGGCCGGCATCGATCGCTTCCAGTGCGAACTCATCGAGTGGTTCTTCGGCGGAGACAACGCCGATCCGGGCATGCCGGTCGACCGCATCCTTGCCCTGGGAGCAGAGAGTTTCGAGGGCGGCGACCCCGACGTCTTCAACATGGCGGTGATGGGGCTGCGCCTGTCGCAGCGCGCCAACGGCGTGAGCCTGTTGCACGGTGCGGTGAGTCGAGGGATGTTCGCGGGCCTGTGGCCGGGCTTCGATGCCGACGAGGTGCTGATCACCTCCATCACCAACGGCGTGCACGCACCCACGTGGGTCGCGCGTGAGGTCCGCGACCTCGCTGCGCGCGAGATCGGGCCCGAACTCGTGGAGGAGGGTCGCGGATGGGATGCCATCGGACGCATCCCCGACGAGGCGATCTGGCCGGTCAAGCGAATTCTTCGCGAGCACCTCGTCGCTGATGCGCGCGCACGCCTTCGGGCCTCATGGCGCGCTCGCGGTGCCAGCGACGCCGAACTCGGCTGGATCGATGGCGTACTCGATCCCGACGTACTCACCATCGGCTTCGCGCGCCGAGTGCCGTCGTACAAGCGATTGACACTGATGCTGCGCGATCCCGAGCGGCTCCGCGAGTTGCTCCTCGATCCCGAGCGTCCGGTGCAGCTCGTCGTCGCGGGCAAGGCGCATCCGGCCGACGACGGGGGCAAGCGACTCATCCAGGAACTCGTGCGCTTCGCCGACGACCCCGAGATCCGCCACCGCATCGTCTTCCTGCCCGACTACGACATTGCCATGGCGACGACCCTCTACCCAGGCTGCGACGTGTGGCTCAACAACCCCATCCGACCCCTGGAGGCGAGTGGCACATCTGGGATGAAGGCGGCACTCAATGGCGCACTCAACCTGTCGATCCTCGACGGCTGGTGGGATGAGTGGTATGACGGGGAGAACGGCTGGGCGATCCCGACCGCCGATGGCGTCGATGATCCCGACCGCCGCGATGACATCGAGGCTGCCGCGCTCTATGACCTCATCGAGCGCGAGGTTGCGCCGACGTTCTACCAGCGCGGCGACGACGGACTACCCCACCGCTGGATCGAGCGAGTGCGCCACACCCTCATGACCCTCGGGCCCAAGGTGCTTGCCAGCCGGATGGTCAGCGAGTACGTCACGCGCCTCTACACACCGGCTGCCGAGTCGTCTCGAGTTGCCTGCGCCGACGACTTCGCCGTGGCGCGCGACCTGGCTGCGTGGAAGGGTCGCGTCGCTGAAGCCTGGCCCGGCGTGGCCGTCGAGCACGTGGAGGCCTCGGGCATAGGGGATGCGCCCGCCCTCGGCGCCCCCCTGCATCTCCGCGCGCACATCCGTCTCGGGGATCTGGCGCCGGATGACGTGCTGGTGCAGGTCGTCTACGGCCGGGTCGACGCTGACGATCGCCTCGTTTCTCCCGCCCATGCCGATCTCGCGGCGAAGGAGGGCTACGACGGCAGTCGCTGGCTGTACTCCGGCGACATCGCGCTCGAGCGCACCGGTCCCTTCGGCTACACCGTGCGGGTGCTCCCGCGCCACGAGGGCATGGTGTCTCCGGTCGAGATGGGCCTGCTGGCTGTGCCGGCCGCCATGGGCGCGCCGTCCGAGGCTCCGCCGCGCTGACGCGTCTAGGAAGCGACGCGCAGCAGCACCGAGGACCGCGGCGTGAGCCGCAGCGCCGTGCCCGCCGGGATCGGGCCGGGTGGTCGGAGGCTGCCGGTGTCGAAGACGACGTCGTACGACGCACCGAAGGGCTCCCCCGGCAGGGTGAAGTCCAAGTCGTCATCGGAGGCGTGCACGATGAAGAGGAAGGAATCGTCCGTCGGGGGGAGTAGCTCTCCGGGCACCTGGTGCAACTCCCCGGACAGGTACATCCCCAGCGTCTTGGTCCATGGGGCGTTCCACTCGTCATTGGTGAACGGCTGACCGTCCGGGCCCACCCAACCCAGGTCGGGAGCGCCGCCTTCGTGGTGTGGGCGGCCGTCGAAGAAGTAGCGCTGGCGGAAGACACGGTGCTCGCGGCGCACGGCCAGGACGGACCTGGTGAAGTCGAGCATTTCCTGCTGCCAGGGCGCGAGCTGCCAGTCGTACCACGAGATCGGGTTGTCCTGGCAGTAGGCGTTGTTGTTGCCTCCCTGTGTGCGACCGAATTCATCACCGCCCAGGATCATCGGCACACCGGTGGACAGGATGAGGGTGGCGAGCATGTTGCGGATCTGGCGGTGTCGGATGGCATTGATCGCGGGGTCGTCCGTCTCGCCCTCCACGCCATAGTTGGCGGAGCGGTTGTCGTCGGTTCCGTCCCGGTTGTCCTCGAGATTGGCCTCGTTGTGCTTGTGCTCGTACGTCGTGAGATCACGCATGGGGAAGCCATCGTGTGCGGTGATGAAGTTGATCGACGAGTAGGGCCGCCGCCCATCGCCGGCGTAGAGATCCGCCGAGCCCGAAAGTCGCCAGCCGAGTTCACCCACTCCGGATGCTCCGCGCCAGAAGTCGCGCAGGTTGTCGCGGTACCTGCCGTTCCACTCGGCCCAGAGGGTAGGGAACTCCCCGACCTGGTAGCCGCCGGGCCCGACGTCCCACGGTTCTGCGATGAGCTTGACGCGACGCAGGATTGGGTCCTGCTGGATCGTCGTCATGAAGGTGCCGAGCATGTCGACGTCATGGAACGACCGGGCAAGAGCGGACGCGAGGTCGAAGCGGAATCCGTCGACGTGCATCTCGGTCACCCAGTAGCGCAGTGAGTCCATCACCATCTGGAGTACATGGGGGTTGGAGACATCGAGGGTGTTGCCGCAGCCGGTGTAGTCCATGTAGTGCCGGCCGTCGCTGAGCCGGTAATAGCCGGGATTGCAGATGCCCCGGAAGGACAGGGTGGGCCCGAACTCGTTTCCCTCGGCCGTGTGGTTGTAGACGACGTCGAGGATCACCTCGAGTCCTGCGGAGTGCAGGGTCCGCACCATCTCCTTGAACTCCCGCACCTGCTCCCCGCGAGTGCCTGTGGACGAATAAGCGGCGTGGGGCGCGAAGAATCCGAGGGTGTTGTAGCCCCAGTAGTTGCTGAGACCCAGCTCGAGAAGGTGCGTCTCGTCGACGAACTGGTGGATGGGGAGCAACTCGACCGCGGTGACACCGAGATCGACCAGGTGATTGACGATGGCGGGGTGCGCGAGGCCCGCGTAGGTGCCCCGTAGGGGCTCGGGCACCTCGGGATGCTGCATCGAGATGCCGCGGACATGCGTCTCGTAGATGACGGTGTCGGTCCACGGAATCTGCGGCGCTCGGTCGTCGTACCAGTCAAAGGACGCCGGCACCGCGATACTGCGCGGTACGAAGGGTGCGGAGTCGGCATCATTGCGCACCAGGTCGTCATGTCCGTCGTAGCCGAAGACCGCCGGATCGAGGCGGAACTCGCCATCCATGGCCCGCGCGTAAGGATCCATGAGCAACTTGGCGTGGTTCCATCGAGCGCCGTGCTGGGGATCCCACGGCCCGTCGACGCGGAAGCCGTAGGCGGCTCCCGGCGCAATGCCGGAGACGTGAGCGTGAAAGACGCCGAAGGTCTGCTCGGGTAGGCGAATGCGCTGCTCGGTGCCGGAGTCGTCGAACAGGCACAGGTCGACGGAGGTGGCACCGGGAGCCCACAGCGCGACATTGGCGCCCGAGGCATCCAGGGTCACGCCGAGGGGATCCCATGTGCCGGCACCATCGACGGTCGGTTCCATAGAGCCCTTCAGTCCTCCCGGGGTCGGCTCACCCGAGGGCAGCCTCGGACACGCTACTAGGCTGCTTCGACGCGGGCGTGGAGCACGCGCGCCGCGAGCGGGAATACCGCTGGCCTGGAGCGGGAGGTAGGGCATGGCCGAGGGAGTGGTCACCGAGGTTGCCGACGGCATTGCCACGATCCGCTTCGAGCGACCGCCCATGAATGCGCTCTCGATCGCCCTCCAGGAAGGGCTGCGCGATGCCGCGCGCGATGTCGCCGGGCGCCGGGACGTTGATGCCGTTGTCGTCTACGGCGGCCCGAAGGTCTTTGCCGCCGGTGCGGACGTCAAGGAGATGGCGGAATGGTCGCTCTCAGAGGCGCTTGAGCGCACGCGATCGCTTCAGGACGCCTTCACCGCGATTGAGCGTATCCCTCAGCCCACGATCGCCGCGGTGACCGGCTTCGCTCTCGGCGGCGGCTGCGAACTCGCGATGTGCTGCGATTTCCGCGTCGCGGGCGACAACGCCAAGCTGGGCCAGCCCGAGATCCTGCTCGGCATCATCCCCGGAGCCGGCGGCACGCAGCGCCTGCCGCGCCTGGTCGGGCTTGCACGCGCCAAGGACCTCATCCTCACGGGCAGGTTCGTCGGTGCGGATGAGGCCCTCACGATGGGGCTCGTCGATCGCGTGGTCGCCCCAGACGCGGTGTACGAAGAGTCCGTGGCGTGGGCGCGCCAACTCGCCCGGGGCCCGCGCCTGGCGATGCAGGCGGCCAAGTCGGCGATCGCACGAGGGATGGAGGTCGACCTCGAGGATGGCCTCGAGATCGAACGCGTCCACTTCGCCAGCCTTTTCGGCACCCGGGATCGCGAAGTCGGCATGCGGTCCTTCATCGACAACGGCCCCGGCAAGGCGGAGTTCACGGGGTCATGAGCATCGACGAAGCCCGCATGCAGGAGGCCTGGGCCGACCCCAAGGTGGCCAACATCGTCTACCACGACTGGGAGGCGTCGACGTACGACGAGAAGTGGAGCATCTCCTACGACGAGCGCTGCATCTCCTATGCGCGTGACCGCTATGTGCACGTTGCCGGTGAGGAGGGGTGGCCGGCCGATCGCATGCTCGAGATCGGTGCGGGCACGGGATTCTTCACGCTCAACCTCATGCAGGCTGGGCTCGCGCGCACGGCTGTCGTCACCGACATCAGCTCCGGCATGGTCGACGTTGCCGTGCGCAATGGTCAGGCGCTCGGCCTTGACGTCACGGGGCGGACGGCGGACGCCGAGGCGC
>Ga0129336_10000752_pt1 | contig 19062 bp, 42 predicted proteins | sample CPB6_02_DNA_FD_96878 | JGI IMG/M metagenome (GOLD analysis project Ga0129336, IMG submission 96878) | Freshwater to marine salinity gradient microbial communities from Chesapeake Bay, USA - CPBay_Sum_0.6_0.2_DNA | ecosystem: Environmental > Aquatic > Marine > Coastal | place: USA: Chesapeake... | reverse complement strand
GGTGAGGTCCTGTGCCAGTTTAGAGATTGTCCTCTTCCTGCTTTTCAATCTCAAATATTTCATTTAGAAACTCCAGACCATACTTACCAACAACCCAAGCATCTTTATCCTCAAAGAACCTATTCCCGATGGTTTCCATATCATAACCTTCTGTGGTTTTATTAAAGAAGGCAACGACATAACAACTATCACCAGAGTCGTGAGTATACCACTTGACGAGTTCATACTTGTTGTTGACTTTGCTCCAACGGAACTCTATGTTACGAAACCTCATTCTTCATCCTCTTCATAAGGGAACATTTCATCATACTCTTCATCAGTCAGAGTCAGATACTGAACATCAGCATTTTTGTGCTCTTCAGCATACACCAACTGATAGTGAGCAAAGCTACTTTCAGAAGTGCTAGCGTACTCTATGAGTCCATCAACAATACAAAGGTAGTTCATTCATCAATCTCCATGATTTCAATGATAGATTTGATCTTCTCTAGATCTTGTAGTCGCGCATCAATTTCATCATATTGTTCGCAGAAGTCAAGCATACGCAGATCATGCCCTTCATCATCATAGTTTGTCTCTTCACGGATTTCCCATTCTACATCAGACAGACGAGCACGGGTATCATCAATGAAGTATTCAAGTGTATCAATCAGAGACATTAGAGCACCTCCCAATCACATTCCCAAAAGTCGTTAATATTCACCCAGAAGAAGTATTTCTGGTTTTCACTAGCAAGAAACAGCATACCATCACCCTTATCCTGCTCAACAATGCAGATAGGATTGTTGTCCATCATATTTGCAAGGCGGTTCTTAGCCTTCTTGCTTTTGGGTTTTACGGTTACTCTTCTCATTTTGAATCTCCATCTTCAGTTTGCGAATACCAGTAATAAAGTAAGCAAAATCACGGGATTCAGTCACCCGTTTCTCTTCACCACACACACCACACTTACCATTCCATACAGAGGAACAACCTACGGAATAAACACCATACTTTTGTCCACAATCCATACAGGTGGTGCCTGTCTGTTCAAGTTTCTTCAAGAGTGCTTTCTTTTCTTTTAAAGTCATCATGCAATGGTCTCATCAAAGTCAAAATAATCGTAAATTGAAGACATAACCTGCTCCTCAATATGTTCACAGATTGATTCTTCAGTTGGATTTTCTACATGTTTGTGTGCGCGACGATAACCATAACGCACACCTTCACCAATTGCCTGCTCCAATATAACACGGAACTTAGGTTTCATTTTGTAGATACGTTAGATTTAAAAATAAGATTGGCAAGAAATACAATAGCAAGATTTTGCCAAATGGTCAAAGAGACGCCAAACCAAGACAAAATCAATCCAAGCAGTGCTGCCTCAAAGAACAGACCAGCAACAGCAATAACAATTACACCAAAAGCAACACCAAGAGCAGTAGAAGTTTTCATGATTTTAGATGTTTAATCAATTCAGAGAAGTTTGCTTTACCATGCAATAATATCCCACCCACCACACACATGTCAAGTAGGAAGAGTATTAGTAAAAATAATGTGATGTATAACTTATCCTTATCACTCTTGTTCATCTAAAGTCCTATCAAGTTCTTCAAGTCGTTCAAAATTCCAAGTTGAACTAAGTAAATCTACATCAAATCCAAACTTATATGCCCAGAACAGAATACTCAAAACAGTTCCACCACCAGATTGAATTTGAATATAAGGCCAAGATGCTTGATCATTCCAACTTACAGATATTTGAATAAGTGATCTGCGCTTTAAAAACTTCGGCCAATGCTTAGATGTATTTAAAATTTGAACATACCAATCATGTCCAAAATCCACTCTATGTTTAAATTTAATTGCAGTCATTCTGTGTTTAAATTGAATTAAGGTCATCGTCCAACTCCACGCCATCAGTAAGGTCTTTTAATCTATTAAAAAAGTCTTCATCAACAGGAATAAGTTTTTCTTTACCAGTTTCAATATCATCTACCATTTGTAATAGATGTTCAAGAAACTCTTTTGGATATGTATCATCCTCACCAAGAGCAACCCAAAACCATTCAAGACATTCTTGTTCTGGATCTTCTACGGTTCTGGGTAAAGCATAATCCGCATAATTGGAAGTCATAAGATCAACCCAGATTCGGAATGCTCCACGAATACTTTGCCACCCAGTCATCCAACAATGACCAATCCAATACTCCCACCAGTTCATAGTGGTTCTATTTTTCTTTGGCGCAGTTCCTCTAACTAGTGTGCTATGCATATCTTGCTCTCTCAAAACGTTCAGTATCAGGAACAACCTCTTCAATAACTCCGTATCTAAAGAATATCTTACAACTGGGATATGGAGAGTATTTACAGTCCCAATTTGAAGGATAAACTTCTACAACACCATAATGATATACTGGTCTAACCTTTCCTCTTTGCCCATTAGGAACCCATTTAAAGTTTAACCATTTATGAATCTGACTATATTCTACATCACTTGGATCAATAGTTACAAAATCGGAAGTTCCACCATAGTCAATCTCATACAATCTACCAAGAGGATCTATCCAATAATGAGACATTGAACATGATAGGTCTTTTGTTTGTAATTCTTTAGTATATCCTGGACCAAGATCGTAAGAACTTTTAATTGTATCAAACATTCCCATAATCAACCTCCTATTTTGGGATCCTCATTTAAATAATATCCTCTCCAATCTGCTACTCTGATGCATTCATCAAGATCCCATGCAAGTTTTTTATTTGCAGTTGTAGAAGATCTTGGTTTATAAACTATACCCGTATTCATATCAACAAAACAATGAGTTTTTGGGGTATCAGTATCAGTTAATTGTAGAACTCTATAATATTTTTTGTTGTCATCATCAATAACAAAAGATCCAATATCTATATTATTGTCCAATTCTCTCTTTTTATACTTAATCTCTATTGTTTCACCCTCTTCTTGTTCTCTTCTACCTAAAATATATCTTGTCTCTCTAAAATAGTCTTGAGTTAATTTAAGACAAAGCAGACCAGTTTTGAGAAGAATCTGATTCTTAATCAAATTCCTCTCTTCTAGTCTTTTTTTATAATCTTTTTCTATATCTTCTTTTGTCTTAATTCCCTTTTTATAAAGTTCAAGTAAATCAGAATCCATGTTGCCTTTGTTGAGATATATTATCTATAATCTCAAGATCCCATTTCTCTTATGCTACGCACAAGATATTGTGTAAATTGTTCCATTTTTTCAGGATGAACCGAACTCGGGTTGTCATTGATTGCCTTACGCAGAGCATTCATCTCATGCCACTCTTCTTCTGTCAGTTTGCTGTTCGTATTGGAGGAAAAGGTCATTCGGTTTGCTCCCGTTAATTGTCAGCATATTCTAACAGTATTTAACCAAGTTGTGTGGTTTCTTAATATTGTCTTTAGAGTGCTGTAACACTCCGTTACGAACCAAACGGACCCCATTTACCTCTCTTGTTGTCATCAGGATTGTTCAAACGATCCTCAAGTTTATCCATTAGACCATCAAATGATCCAATATGGTCCAATCTACAGATAATTTCAGCAATAGAGTTGCAAACAACAGGTCTTTCCTGCCTGGCAGCATATGCAAGGGCGTTACGAAGTGCTGCTTCTGCTTCTTTTAATGATTCTTCAACAGATTGTGATAGTGCCATATAAAAAAATAAGGTTTGTATTTAGTATAATAGAACATGTCACTGGTGTCAAGTGAACCATGTTACAATTGAATATCGTGTTCCTTTGGTGACAGGCATGATCTCATGTGGATACATAAAGTTTGATGGAAATACAATTACAGACCCCTGAAGTAGTTTGAGTTGTATTTCTCTATCAAAAAATGCAAATTCTCCTCCATCATAATCATCATTTAGATTAAATGACATTGATATTGTTCTTGGTTGTGCTTTAAAACTGTCGGTATGTTGAATATAATAACCACCAGTCTCATACTTTAGAAGATCATATCCACTGTCAGATTGTAAAAAGCAATTTGGAAAGTCTTCAATATATTTTTTAGCTGCAACTGCAGACTTATTAAACAAAAGATCATCTATTCTTTGACGGACATCTCTATTAATATCAATTACATTGTTAATAGACATGTTTATAATTTGACAGTTCCTAACAGAACTATTCTGATTTCCATTACCACCAATTTCAGACATTCTCCATTCAGAGGAGTTTTTATATTCTGATAGTATCAATTCACATTCTTCTTTACTAAGAATTTGTGGATATACTTTAATGTAATCGGAGAGTGTATTTGTTTTTTCAACGGTAATTGGTTTGATACTAGTAGATTCTTCTGTCATCCTATGGTCTTTATCAAAGTAACTTCTAAAGTATGGTCCCCTACTTCTCACATAATGTAAGAATACCTGGTTGCAATAAGATCCTTTGAACGATTCTCTCCAATGAACTGCCGTCATGCCAAAGTACAACATGGCATCTCCTGGAGTCAAGACAACTTCCTGTCTTACCTTTTGTGGAGTCTCTATCCAAATAGACCAAGGTTCGTCACAATCTAAATTAACAGTTAATGATATCTCACATTGAGATTTATCAACATGTGGTTTTAATTCATTCCCATGTTGATATATTCTAGCATAAGAATACGTTGGTATAACAGTCTCACCAACTAACTGAGATACCGTATTTGTTTTTTCACAAAGAAGTTCAACAAAAGATACATAATCGTACTTACTCTTACAATTAGGTACTTGAGGATCTTCTTTTAAATTATAAGTCTCTGAATATTGTTTAAAATCTTCTGCTAATTCTTTTGCTTTATTTAATGATATAAAATTTGGAATAATAAGATAATTATTCTCAATCAATTTAGAATTCATTTAGTATCGGATTCCTCCTCTTTTTCAACCTCGTCAATTAACTCTTCAATATCATTTACAACCTGTTCAGTTGGATCTTCTTCAAATAGCAGTTCTAAGTTAAACTCACTATCAAGAACACTCAAGTCTAAAGATGAAAAATCTCTGATTACATCATCAACTAACTTAGAATCAAACTGATCAGTGTCGTAGTTGTCTAATAAAGACGAATCATCAGATACTTTATCAAAAAATGAAGAGTCTACAGAATCATCAGATACTTCGTCAAAAAATGAAGAGTCTACAGAATCATCAAACAGTGAGGGATCGACACTACCATCAAAAATAGTAATATTATCATATCCTTTTTCTGATTGGAATGCAGTTCTACTTTCTTCAATGTTGTCTTGAAGTGTATTTGCAGCATAGAATAGATTTTCATGTGCTTCTGCAATTCTATCATGAACTCTTTGAATTTGTCTATTATGATCAGTCTCCAATATCTCCAGACTTTCTTCGTGCCTCTTCTGCAACTCTTCTAAAGTCATCTCATATTCAGATTTTACCCTTTGAGCAAGATCTGCAGAGATGTATTCATTACTCATTTTATTAATAGTTTCTTCATGGCGCATCTGCATCTCTTCCATTTGCTCTTCCAACACTCTCATAGCATCTTGCCATGAAATTGCTTTCTTCCTATCCTCTTCTTCTTTAACTCTTTTAAGATCCATTTGACGCTCATATTCTGCATCAAAATGAGTAATGTATTTTTGAATATCAGCAACCGTACATGGAGTGTTAGGAACGGGAGAGTCGTACTCTATCCAACCATGCCCACCTTCAGTGCCATTGTCTCTCCATTGAATTGCCCAAAGATGCTCAATGTCTGCAAAAGGCCAATTGTCCTTCTCAAAAAAGATACCAATATCATCAATGCCGATATATCTATCTTCTTCGATTAAAGTAAACTTTTTCATTCTTCTGTTACCTCTTGTACTTTGGCAGTTAGAATTTTATTCTCTCTTGCATGTTGTAACATTTGAGCAGCTGCAGATAATACATTAATATTACTTTCATTTGCTTTAACCATTTCATTTCTAAAAGATTCAACTGCTGCTCCAGTTGAACGTTGTTGTTGCGAATTTTCAATCATCAACATGGGTAACCAATTAATTGCACATGCCCATTCATCTACTGGTTCTCCTGTATTTGGATTGGTTCCTCTAATTTGAGTATACCAGGAACATTCAAGACCTTTACAATCGGATTGAATTAAAGGACAAAAATTCCCAGGTTTAATTTGTGCCATAATTAAGTCAAACTATTAATTGTATTATAACATATTTAGTTTAATGTGCAAATTATCATATCAACATATTGAACTGCCAAATCCAGTCCATAAGTTCTAGTCTCATTCATTACACATGATCCAGTAAATGGGTGATTATGGGATCCACCACCAGTATTTTCTATCATATTACCAGTAGCAACACTTCCAAAAACAAGAAATGACCCACCAAAACTAAATGGTGTTGCTCCAGATCCTCCCTGAGCACCAGTAAGTCCAACATGAGAGTGATCTGGTAATTGTGATAATGCTAATGTAGTATTCCCAACATTAGATGCAACTCCTAGTGGTATTTGGACTGGAAATGTATTATTTACTGTAACAGATATATTTGCAGTTCCAGTTGAAAGAACAGATGTAAAATTAGTTGTTCCTCCAGAACCACCACCAGTACCAGATACAACCCTCAACATTTTATTATTATGTTCCGCACTTCTTGTCCAACCAGTTGGTGCTGCTGCTTGAAAGAATAGTTTTTTAGTTTGAGATGGATACATCCAATAAAAACTATTGATTACATTGCTGGCGTCTGCAATGTTAAATTGTATGCCAGTGGAAGTTAGTCTTGCCATATCAATCGAAGGAGCAGAGAATAACGTCGATGTATTGAACTCTTAAATCAATACTACCACTACCTGGAGCACTAAAGTTAATTTGACCACTAAAAGGGTGATTGTGAGAACTTCCAGTGCTAGGAGCAACGACTCCACCTGTAGAGTTAGTTCCAGAGGTCAAAAAACTTGATCCTCCACTTGCAGCACTGCCCAATCCACCAGTTAATGAGTTATGAGTATGATTTGGAATTTGAGATGTTGTTAGTGTAGTATCTCCTACAGTACCCGTAACTGGAACTGTAGCACTAAAAGTTAAGCTTAATGGTGATGTACTACTTGGGAATACTGTACTAAATGGTAGTCCTCCAGCACCAGATACACCTCCAAAACCAAAGTCTCCACCACTTCCATTTACAACTCTAAGAGTTTTATCATTATGTGCAGTTACCTTAGTCCAACCAGTTGGTGCTGATGCTTGATAAAATACCGATACTGTGCCTTGTGCCAGAACAGAATACTTTGAAGTTATTGAAGTTCCATCGTCAAAGGTTACACCAGTAGCGGTTAATGTTGCTGCCATCTTACAATGATATTTCTTTTATTTACTTATTTATCCTTAATCCAAAATCCATCATCAGTCATAGTAAAACCAGCAGCAATAAAATCATCATAAGTTGCAAGTGTTCTATCATCCACTTTTTTAAGTTTATATGACCCATCTCCTTGATCAATCCACTCAACAACATCACCCTCTTTTAATTGTGCAGCTTCCAAAAGATCCTCTGGAAAAGATATAAAGTATTCATTTTTATCTGTGTCTGCATCTTTACATTCTTCAACAGTAAGAACCCATTTCTTCTTATCTTTCATATTCGCATGTGTATATTCCTGTTGTGCAGATGGATCTCTGACCTCACGCTCTTTAATTGTCTTCCCACGATCAGGTGATTCATAGATTTTAGTCATGATTATTTGTAAATGAAAGGATCTTCTTTAGCGATTTTTTTGGCAAGTTTATTACTCTTTCTTATCTCAATATAATCAAAGATAAAATAAAAGAGTCTTTTGATATATTTTATCATAATTTTAGATGTTTGTATATTTTATTTGCAAGATACTTGTTTGAAGTTATACCAGGATGACTTAAATCTCTAGCATAATCATCAGGAATAGGTTCATATAAATCACAACCCAGTATTTCAGCAGTTGTTGGGAAAAAACTACACTCATAATAACTACATTTATTATGCCACAAATTTCTAATCAATTCAACATTAATCATATTGAAAGGTATGACATGATCCATCATTTTTTGATCTGTTGATCCCATCTTCAACTCAACATGCTTCCTTTGATATAACAGGTATCTAGAAATGCCAGGGAAACAATAAACAACTTGCTTTGGTATTCCAAAACTTTTATATAGCATCAAAGAGTTATGTAAAGCAAATTGAATAGATGACCCACCCATTCCAAGATTAATAACTGGAACTCCAGATACATCTTGCAAAAAAGATCCTATAGTATGAGAATCATCTACTCCTGTTCCAAACACATAAGAACAACCAAAAATTACTATAGAGTTTTGCCATTCAATATTGTTAAATTCATTTGTCCTATACCCGTAAGAATTTAAGGTATATTTAATTTTATTATTACGATAATACCAACTATCTGGTTGTTCTTTTACATTCTTTAAATAAGTTTCTTCATCATCTTTACCAAAAAAATCCCAGGATCCACATATATCATCATTCTTTAAACTACGCCCTCCAATGTTCTGTACTGTTATGTTTGGAAGAGGTATGAGTTTATTGTTATGAATAGAATGAATGATGTTTGGATTAACCTTCACTGATCTTTAAGATACTGCTTCTTTGCTTTTTTAAGTTCCTTCAATTCTGCTTTAATTTCTTTATACGCAGTTTGAGAGTCAATTTTATCACCCATTTCAAGAGCACAAATAATATCAACTCTTGTTCCAAAATGAGCTAATGCTCTTTCAAAATCATCTAAATCATACATCATTTATCTCCTAAAGTATATTGATCCATATTATATATTGGGGGGCAATGTGCATCAATTTGCGATTGAATGCGATTTTCTAACTCATATAGGGCATTTGTAGTTTCAATATTCTCCCCTTCAAGTCTTTTAATATCTTCAAGTGCTCCCTTATATCTTTGTTCAAGATATTCAACTCTTGTTTCCAATGATTGAATCAAGTCAAGTAAAGTAAATCTACCACCAGGAGTGCTATCTACACAATCAACAATAAACTTTTGTTCCTTTTTTGGTCCGAGTAACAATGATAGAATTTTTTTCATATAATCCCCATGTATTTTAGATATCTTCGATATGCCATATATCTACCAAGACTTGGTTGATCTTTGACATTCAATTGATGACATATCTCACAATAACATAACCACTCATACCAAGGTGTGGTTGGATCTAATTCATGATATGGGTAATCAGAGTTTTCCACCTACTTCACCATCATAGACTTTGGATTCAGGCCAACCTTCCTGCCGTCCTTTAAGATAAAAACGGGTTGCTTTGATACATTCGTCTTCAGTGAGAGATGTAACCAATCCTTTACCCTCTTTGTCGGTTGAGTCCCAAAGTCCATATGATTTTTCCTCAACATAAAAACAATCATCAATCAGTTTCTTCTCTGACATCTTTATTAAATCCAAGAGTTACTTTTTTCTTTTCTGTTCTTTTTTTAAGAACAAGACCAGCAAGAGATTCCATCACTTTTAAAACATCTTCTGTTTTAGATCCTTCACCCAATTCTTGGGCAACAAAGTGATACTTAGGAAAGAATTCTTCTGCTACTTCTTTATACTCATCAAGAGTTATCGGATTGTTTGTTGTCATTTACTTGTTTTACTGTTTCGTGTAGTTGTTTTAGTGCCTCAATAGTTTCAGGAGTTTCTTCCCAAGTCCATTCATTGGCGTTTTTGTCCGTATAAGTGCGAGTAACCATGCTTACCTTGCATCTGCGGTAATCATAGCAGATTACTACTGATTTTGCAACCAAAGACTCTCTATTATTTTTTCTGCAACAAGTTTATTGGTAATCTTTCCTGGATGTGCGGTAACAGCACCATCTTGTTTCCTGATATCCCGCGCATCATCTACTTGCTTAATAAAATCACATTCAAGGTAATTTGCAGTTGTAGTGAACATACTCAATTCATAATATGATGTTTTAGATTCCCAAAGTTGTCTGAGAGTCATTGCATTTAATCGTAAGTTCATTAAAGCATGATTTCTATCAACATTCCAGTAATATCCAATCTTAAATCTATCATAATTCCAATTACCACATTGCATCACTCTATCTTCAGTATAATATGGGCATCTAAATGGAGATGGCCATACACTCACAACTGCTTTTGGTGTAGGATAAGATTCATTCAACAAAACAGCATTATGCACTGTAAATGTTGATGATGCTCCAGCAGATCCCAAATTAATTGTAGGAATTCCAGTAATCGCTTCTATTTGACCAGTAATAGTGTCTTCTTCGGCATTACCAACACCAAAAACAAAAGAACATCCAAAAACAACAATAGACTTTGACCAATTAATTTGCGTAAACTCTCTTGTTCTATATCCAGCACTGTTTAAGTTATATTCAATCTTTTTATTTCTATAATACCAATCATTGGGTTGGTATTTTAAATTCTTTTTGTATAAATCCTCAGTGTCTTGATCAAACCACTGAGTTGTACCAGTTATTAATTCTTGAGAGGGAAGTAATAATTTATTTTCTATTCTTTCTGTTAGTTTTAAAAATGTCATGAGAATATTTTAACTTCATGTAATTTTTCCCACTTGCCACAATCTAATTCATCGTTCAATATTGGTTGCCCTTTAATATTTAAACTAGTGTTTAAAAGAATAGGGTGTCCACTTTTTGCTCTCCAATGGCATAATAAATTATGCAATCTTGGAGCATCACTCTTTTTGACTGTTTGTATTCTACTTGTACCATCCACATGCACAATCCCAGGAAACTTTTCTGGATATTTACATTTTACTGCATACTGCATATATGGACTCTCGATTAAATCATGATGCATGTCAAAATAAAGACTTGCAAACTCAATTGGTATAACTGGAGAAAATGGTCGGTAAGATTCTCTTTTTTTAATTTTATTGACTTTATCTTTAATATCAGGATCTGTTGGATCTGCAAGTAAACTTCTTGCCCCCAATGCTCTTGGACCAAACTCTGCTCTACCTCTTGCAAGACCACATACTTTATTTGATTCTAAGTGGTTTGCAATCTCATTATTTGTATTTTTATGTGGAATATAATACCCAAGATATGGTGTAAATTTTATATGTGTTTTTTTGTGTGCCAGCACTGCACCAATAGCAGATCCACTATCTCCTGGAGATGGCATAATCCAAACATTTTTAAAATAATTATATGCATGTTTATTTGCCACACAATTTAATGCACATCCACCCATTAAAACAAGATTTTTAGATGGAACTAACTTCTTAGTTAATCTTAATGCATTATTAAATAATATCTCATATACTTCTTGTGTTGCTGCTGCAATATCTTCTTTCGATTCTTCTGGTTTCCAGTCACCACATCCTCTATGCAGATTAACTTTAGATTTAAAATCTTCAGTAATAAAATCTTCAAATATGGCATCTTTAAGTTTATGTTTATCTCCTAAAGCAGATAACGCCATCAATATATACTCTTCTTCATTTGGTTTTAATCCGCAACGTTTTGTCATAGCAGAGTACATCAATCCAATGCTATTTGGATATTTTAATTCATACTTCAATCTTACTGTTTTTCCTTCTGCTTCCCAAATAGTAAGAGTTTGAAATTCTCCTATTGCATCTATAACCAAAATAGCAGCACGTTGGAATTTACTCGTAAAATATCCACCACAAGCATGTGTATAATGATGATTAAAGAACTTATGTTGACAATCGTAATATCTTTCAAAATTATTTACAAATGGACCTTGCCCTGCATATATTTGTCTCAATCTTTTTTTAAATGGATTCTCATACCAACAAATTAATTCTGGTCTTCCAAATTTTAACACATAATTCAACATTGAATTTGGGATATATGGATCGTTTTTAATTTTACTAAAACGTTCACTCTCACTGGCAAATATCAACTGGTCATTCAAAAATACTGACATTGCAGCATTGTGACTATTCGCTGATATCCCCCATGTGATCATGTTTTTTCTCCCAATAACTTACAGGTAACGTTGGATCATCTTTGATTTTTGGTTTACTATTTGCTGGGCACATAGAACAAAAGGATTCATCCTCTCTATTCAAAAATTGTTCTAACTCTCCATCGGTACAATCAATATTTAATGGTTTGTATTGTAAATATGGATTCCACTTTTGACTTAAATTATATTTACTTGCTTGCATCGGTAAATATGCCAATGCTGGGCACTTCCACAACTTGTTTTCATGTAATTGAATTGCATGTTTAGAGACACACTTTTCCCAACTTTGGCGAGGATTATTATCCTCATAGGGCATCATATTGTTACCAAATCCAGTGTATTGTGGCGTCCAATAATCATTGGTATAATCCCAAAATTCTACATGCACTCCAAGATCATGTTTCCATTGTTTAGCAAGTTTATATCCATGTTTAAACTTTTTTACATAGTTTTTATGAGTAGTGCTATGTATAGATATTGCTAAATTAGTCTGTGTTGCTATTAATGCTTTTGGTAACTTAGGATGCAAATGCAAAAAACTTGCATTTGATACTAAATCAATTTGAGTATATGGATCAGGATAAATCATCCTTACCAAATATACAAGATCGGTAAGTTCTTTATTTAAGGTTGGTTCTCCACCAAGTATAACAAATGTCTTAGGTCTTACCCTTTGACCCCAAATATATAGCCATTCTTTTGCAGTTTCCAAAGATAGTGTACCAGAATGACCATGGTTTGAATAATGAGAACAACCTTCACAAGTAAAGTTGCAAGTATGTGTAACATGTAACTCTATTTGTTTAGTGTCAAATTGTTTCATTCATCAATATATCCCGTTTCTTTCAACATTTCTACTGCCTCATCAAAAGACTTATAAAGAATTTGTAGACAGATTGCCTTACGATCAGGAAGTCCTGGTTCCATTGGAAATACGGAGTGTGGTTTAGACACATCCAATAAGTAAGCATCTCCAGGATGTGCCATAAACCTAACAGATTTTCTCAAATATCCTTCATGGAAGATAGCACCATCAGTTTGATTGTCAATCTGCATTGTTGGAGCATTTTCTTGTGGGTGATAAAATTGAGTAACACATCTATCAGTTTTAATATAAAAATTGATAATTGCTTCAATATTACTATCTGTATGTGGAGGAATTTTATAATTCAGTTCCATGAGAGATAATGTACAATTATCTCTATATGACTCGGGAATTACCTTGAGAAGATCGCCATCATCCTGCGTTTTAATATACGAATATTTGATTCCAGCAAACCCATATGGAGTATCCATACCATACTCAATCTTCCTACCAGATTTAGTATAAGATCCAATTAAAAATTGCTTATTTAATTTACGAAAAAACATTTAAAAATCTCCTTTTGTTTGACCACAATCAAAAACCCAAACTCCTCTTTTAACCCACATATCTACAACTCTCTTACGATCCTCAAAAACACACAGTATATTATACTTCTTTTCTATAATATCAACAATCTCTCCTTTGATTTCTGTATCATCTCGGAAGTCACCAGACTTCCTCATGTACAATTCATCATATTCAATAGAATTTCTATTTAACCATAATTCAGTTTCATCTTTATAATCATCAGTTCTTCCCGTCAAAATAACCATCTTAAGTTTACTATAAGACTTTTTTAGGGATTTAAAAACAACACCAACAGGAGGATTAACAGTATCCTGCAAAATACCAGCGTTCCAAGCATTCCAATTTCTAGGATGAGTTGCTATAAATTGTTGTCGATGTTTTACATTACACAGGGTTCCATCTAAATCAAAAATTACACATGGATGATTCAATTTACGCATAAGAGTATTCTCTCCATTCTGGTACATTACAATTTGCTAGATCAAACGCAACTTTGTTCCATGGTGCTCTTGGTTGACGAATTAACCTCATGTTTATATGATCTAAAAGTTTATCACCCTTTTTAGTATTGCATGAAGAACATGCAACTACCAAATTTTCCCAAGAGTCATCACCACCCTTACATCTAGGGAGAACATGATCTATCGTCAATTTACTAGTAGCACCACAATATTGACAGGTATTGCGGTCTCTTTTGTATATTGCAGTTCTAGATGGTTTACATTTTGCAGCATAGTCAACTGGAACTTTAATGTAATTAAGAAGTCTAATTACTCTTTCAGATATGACTTGAACTTTTTCTTTTAAAACCAAAATAACTGCTCTTTTCCAATTAGTAAAATTAATTGGCTCATAACTAGAGTTTAATACCAACACTGTTTGATGTGGTCTGATTTTTAGATGTTCCATAGAAGTTAACTTCGTTGTTTTAAGTATTCTTCCGATTTAATATAAAACATATGTCCACTATCAAATTTTACGACTACTCCTTCTGATTCTTTTTGTGTCTTTATTGTGTTAATATAAGATCCAATATTATAATAATCAACACACACTTTATTTACCACAGGAATTTTTAAATTAGTGGCAAGTTTACGAAGAAATTTATATTTACAATAAACACCAGTTTTAACATTACGCAATCCAGTAAGAATTAAGTTTTCTTCTGGATATTCTACCACTATTTTATTCTGTAAAGAACACCACTCAAATATAGGTGTACAATTTTTAGACAAACATATTTTTATAAACTCATTATACTGGGTTTTATTTGCAATAAAAACTTCCGCATTAAGAGACGCACTTCCGATACCATCTTTAGATGTTAATCTATACCCATAAAGAGTTGGTACTGGATAAATCATTGTACCATCAAGTTTTTCTAAAAAAACATTGAGTTTTTTTAATTGCTTTATGGTTTTATTATATTCCGTCTCATCATGAGTATCTAAATTAAATGCCCGATGATATGGTCTTGCAATAATGTTTCCATTAAGATCAAAAGCAATTCCATTAATTTCCCGTAAGAGTGAAGAATTTATATTATTACAATTCACAATAGAAAATTGATCCTGATTAATGATATTGTAATCTAATTGCTTTAATTCCCTCAGAACTTGAGAAATATTATGAATTACTGGAAAAAAATAATCCATACTCAATAAAAAGTATCAATCCATTATATCATCTGAACATCCGATCTGACAAGTCCAATTCAAATAAGATTTCTTCTATTGTATCTTTATTGCCAGAACTAAACTTCATTATGTCATTCTTTTGTTTTTGGAATTTTATTTTAGCAATTAGGTCTGGATGATACTTCAACCAATCATATTCTTCTTCTGTTAATTCAGATATTCTTCTTTTATTAATTTTTTCAACAATGCTTGCGTATTTTATTCTATCGTTTGCCTTCATAGTAATCTACCTTTGATGGATGCATAAAATCAACAACTATAACACATCTATAATATTGATTTGCCACAATTGGTGGTGGCATCACTGGTTGATGATTTATGTGTGAATGGTGTATCAATAAAGAATTTTCATCTCCAGGAATAATGATTTCTCTGTCCTTATTCTCAATTAAGGTTCCATATATTCTTGATGGATTTTTTAAATAATAAATCATTCCAAGATCAAAATTGTCATGACTATGACTGTTGCCATAGTTTATATACAATTCGTTCCCATAATTTTCTTCGGTTGTGCCCTTCATTCTTTTTGCCCAATATGATTGAACTTTATATTCTTTAATTTTGGGGTCGTTAGTTATTTCTGCATAATTATAAAGATGTTTTTTCACCATCTTAAAAAAGTTTGTCCAACTTTTTTTATACCACAATTTACGCTGTGATAACCTGTTTGTTGCTTCAACAGACAAATCCCATTTATCTTCACAAACTTCAAGTTCATTATCAACCTCTTCTAGTAAATTACGCATATCATATTTACTTAAAAGATTATATGCTCTATAAATTGTGTTACCACAAAAATCAAAATGTTCTATGACTCTTGGATCTTCAGGATAGATGATTGGCGATGTATCAAGTGTCATATAACTTTTTCCAATAACTTACTGGTAATAATGGATTTTGTGGAGTAAAGAATTCTTCTTTTGCAGGACACATGGAACAAAAAGATTCTTCTTTACGAGTAAAAAAGTCCTTCAATTCTTCTTTTGTGCAATCGCTATCTAATGGAACATATTTAAGATATGGATCCCATTTTTCAGAAAGATTATATTTTTCTGCTTGCATCGGCAAATATGCTAACGCTGGGCACTTCCACAATTTACCTTCATGTAATTGCACACACAACTTTGAGACACAATATTTCCAACTTTTTTTGGGATCATTGTCCTCATATGGTTCCATTTTATTCCCAAATCCTTTGTATTGCCTGATCCAATGAATAATCGAAGGTCTCATCTCAACTGGAGCACCTTTTGCAATCCACTCCTTCATTAAGTGATAAACTGGTTCAAACTTTTTTCTGTACTCAGGATCCCCATCCGAATGCACAGAGACTCCTAAAGTCGTCTTAGTTTCCTTTAATGCCTTCCAAAGATCTGGGTGTTTATACAAATAAAAACCATTCGATATCAAATCAAGATACGAATTTGGCCATTTCTTTCTTGCCAGATAAACAAACTCCACAAGATCTGGGTGTAGTGCTGGTTCACCACCCATCAAAGTAAACCTTATTGGAAGGACTTTTGTATTCCAGTTATCCATCCATTTTGCAGCTTCTTCTAAAGTTACAGAACCAGAGTGTCCTTGGTTCATATAGTGAGTACAACCCTCGCAAGTCAAATTGCAGGAGTGTGTTACATGTAGTTGTATCTCATGAGGTACTTTTAACATATTAATTACTCATATGTAAAATCTTCGGTCCTTCTTTTATCTAGATAATGCAAAATTTCCTGCCTCCATTCCATAAGTTCATGAAAACATTTTTGCTCATGTGCTTGTTGCCTTAGATCATGATCTGGTTTTAGAACACTTTCATAAAAAAGGTTAAATGCATCACGACGTTTCTGTTCTTTTTCCATAAGTTCTCTCTTTATTTTAATTTTAATCCACCAACCAAAACTTTTTTAGAGTTTGAATATTCTGCAGAATGAGGAATATTTGATGGGAATAGTAAAACCTTATTTTTAACAGGAATTACTTTATGTGTTTTATTATCCAAGTGAAGAATGGTATTTCCGTCTGTGCAGGAATTTAAATATAATATGAAACTATAATCCTCATTGTGAATATGTTGGTGAATTTTCATATCGCCACCATTCTCATAGTTTACCATATGAATATAAAAATATTCTAGATTTAAATTCAACTCACGTTGACATAAAGATAAAAGAATACCAATATAGTTATAAAATTTTTCTGATGGTACTTTATCTAAAAGATTTAATGTAGAAAAACAATTACTACTTAAAGAACTATTTTTGGGATCTTTATAGACACTACTGTTATCAGAAACAAAAAGAAGTAGAAGATTAAAGTAATCACTTACTTCATCCTCTACAAAAAATTGTTTAATCATCTACCATGCCAACGAATTCAATATCTTCAAATTGGTCGGATGTAATTTCATGTGGTCCAATACGATACCAGTATTCACCACCTTTCTCACCAAGATATTCAATATCATCACACTCATGTTCACGCAACCATGCCTGAAGACGTTGATGTTTAAGTTCAGATTGTGAAATTTTCATCAGAATAAACCTCCTTGTATTTTTCAATAAGACGATCTCGCATGTCGTGATATGGAGTGAGATCTAGATCATACTCATCTCCAAAATTCCAGTCTTCTCCATATCTAATAGCGCAGATCGCAGCTTTAATCATTGTTTTTAGTCCTTCTTGATCTACCGTAATTTTAACCAAAGTACTAGGATCAGAAGATGGTTCTAGTTTCATTTTTCAATTCTCCAATTAGGATCTGATTTTTTATCAACCCAAAAATAATAAGATTTGTTTAAAGACTCAAGATAATAACGAGAAGAATCTTCCTCTTTAACCCTACAAGAGTGAAATTGAAGCATATCGGAATTGAACTTGAATTTTGCTTCTTTACTAATAGGACTTACACAAACAAATTTAGTTTTCATTTTACAAATACAGTTCCAGATTGGGGTTGTGAGCGGTGTTGCTTGATAAAATTGTTAGCAGATCTGATAGTTTTACATACTTCCAGTTGCTCTCCATTATAGATGATCATGAGTTGTTTGCCAAATGGTACGGCAGCATAACCATCTTTTGTTACGAATCCTTCTAACATAATTACCTCTTAATAGTAGAGATCGCAGGTTGACCTTCGACAAACACAGTGTCAACCACGTTTTGTAGGCGTTTAACGGTAGCAATACCAACGTTACTGTATACAGGAACATGGACCAAACCAAACGATTTGGTGTAATCCTGTAGGTTGCCAGGAGTCAGAGTACCATCCTGGATGCGCTTCACATCGTCAAGATGGAGACGAATAACACGACCAACAGACTGACACATCTCAATCACGTTCATCTGACGCATAAGAACCAGAGAAGTAAGACCAGGAACAGAGATACCTTCGCTGAGAATAGAATAGTGAAGAACAATGAACTTCTTGTCAGGGTCAGCACCAAACTCACGGACAAGGTTAAAGAACTCTTCACGGGAGATCTTCTTGTCATTAAGGAATGCACCGTGCTTGCTAGTGATCCAGAGAAGATCATAACCCATGGATTGAACTTCCTTCATAAAGTCAGTCTCCGCAAGCATACGAATCATCACCTTTGTGTTAGGAGCAGCAATCAGCACCTTCTCCATACAATCTTCGTTATACAGAGTGTCCAGGAGGGTCATACAATCCCTCTCTGCTGCCTCCTCGCCCTTCAGACGAATGCCACCAACATTAATGGCATTGATCTTAGGAGGAAGGATAGAACCATTCTTGACAAGGCGTGGAGCGGGAACATTATAGATGATACCACCATACACGCTGGTATCGTTCATTCCAGGTTTGGCAGGAGTGGAAGAATACTTAGGAGTAGCAGTGAAGAAATAACTGCGGTCAGCAACAGCAGAGAAATACTTGACGGAAGGGAAGTAACTCTTTTTAACAGAATTGTGCGCTTCATCATAGTAGATAGTATCAACAGCAATGTTTGCTTCTTGAATACGATGCAAAGATTGGTACGTGG
>Ga0129336_10000751_pt1 | contig 19069 bp, 22 predicted proteins | sample CPB6_02_DNA_FD_96878 | JGI IMG/M metagenome (GOLD analysis project Ga0129336, IMG submission 96878) | Freshwater to marine salinity gradient microbial communities from Chesapeake Bay, USA - CPBay_Sum_0.6_0.2_DNA | ecosystem: Environmental > Aquatic > Marine > Coastal | place: USA: Chesapeake... | reverse complement strand
TACGCCCATTTCCTACAGTGGATGCGTGACGATCCCATTTGGAAAGAAAAAGACTACCTGACACTGGAAGTACAGACGGAAGCGGAAGCACTAGCCCTGTGCCGCGAATTTAAACTTCCCATTCCACGCCGTGTACTGCTGAAGGAGCATCGCAAGTACATGCGGAAACTCTCACGGGAGTGCGCTACATAAGTGTAGGAGACTACACTATGCCCACCTACGAGTACCAGTGCCGTAAATGCTCTCACGCATTTGAAACCATTAAAAGAATAGACGACCGCGACCTGCCCTGCGGTGAGCCGTGTCCGCAGTGCGGCAAGCGTGGGGTGGTGCGTGGTATTAGTGTTCCGGTGATGGGGGCGGATGCCACTCTCGGGCCGGGCGCAGACTTTCGAGAACTCACAAAGAAAATTGGTCGCGGCGTACCGAAGGCTGCTCGGGAGAACTTGGAACGCGCTGCATCGCTGCGTGGTAGAAAATACGGCGCACAGTAAAACGGCAGCACACGCCCACCCCCATTTTTTCAACGCTTTTTCTGGTGGGGAAAAGTGGGGGGAAATGGGGTGTTTTTCTCAAATAATCATCCACAACCCGGTTGGCAGCGCAGAAACTCGGTTCTGCCCACAGTCTACATACTGCACAGGTCTACACACTTTTTAATCTCTCAAAGGAGACTACCACCATGCCCAAAGCCAAAACTCCCCCCACTCTTGTGCTAAAGACTCCCCTCTCGCACCCTGTTGCACAATGGCTGGTGATTGGTGGTCTGGTGGTGTCCCTGCTGTTGGCATGGGGGGCACTGTCCCGTCCGGTGATCCACTCTCGCACTCCTCCTGCGGAGAAAAAGGTGGGCAGTCGGCACGGCGCGACTCCCCGTGGAGAAAACGCTCCGGTGCTTGTGGCTCCCTGATCACGCCTAAATACTGTACACAGGAGTCCACCCCATGCCACGAATCCACAACCCGTTTTCCGCTGACCAGTTTCCTGATCTCACCGCTGCCATCCGTGGCGTGGTGGACGAATCCCACACCCGAGAGCAACTGGAGAAATTAAGCATCACGAAACTGCGCGAATTGCTGAAGCGGTACAGCGGCAAGCCCGGTTCCGGTCGTGAACTGGCAGACATCCGTGGACTGCTCCGTGCGCGGGGGGCAGGCAGCGTACTGGACGAAGGGCGCAAGGGGTTGGGCAAAACAAAATACGGCAAGGCTCTGGAGAAGATGGGAGCAGCGGTGGATGCGTACAACAAATCCCCCAAGCCCACGCCCCCGGTGAACCCCTTCAAGAAAGCCCCCGTGAAGGAGGGGATGACCCCGTGCGAACGGAGCGCACTACAGAAGGTGAAGACCGCGAATGCCGCTGACCTGAAGGAGTATCCGGGCAAGCGGGGAGAAAAGGCCCACAAGCGGCTCCACAAGACCATTGGTGACCTGATGGGTGAAGCGGTTGCGAAAAAGCCGCAGCCCAAGAAGCCTGATCCCCACGCGGGGGCACGGGGTGTCATCAACAAGCGCAAGGCAGTCAAGCGGATGCTGGCGCAGCACGACATGCGGTGGTGATCCGGGGCAGGAGGTAATGCCATGCCTGCAAACACCGATCTAGCGGATGTAAACGAAATCTATGTGGGGTACTTGCTGGCTGGCGGCAAGTGGTGGGACGCTGATGCCAAGGCACAGTTCCTACGCAAGTCCAAGACCATTGGTGCAGGACGCACTGCCCTACAGATTGAGCGTGCCACCCGCATGGTGGAGGAATTCATTGCGTGGTCGAAAACCCACAAGTACTCCGGCAAGGTGCGCCGGGTGTGGTGGACGGCACGACCGGGTGTGCTGTCCCGTGCGGTGGGTCGGGAAGTGGACTCCCGCAAGAACCCCACGGACATCCTTATACAGTTCACATCTGGCCCTGCGGACGGCTTCTTGGGACTGTCCGCGAAAAGCACCTCGGGCAGCGGCGACATTGGCTTCAAGAATCCGGGCATCGGCACGGTGGAAGCCGCACTGGACATCCAGTTGGGTCAGGTGCTGACGGAAGCGGTGAACACCGCAGTCCGCAAGTTCAAACTGCCTGAGAACTCCAAGGCCCGCAAGGAAGCCATCCGCAAGTCTCCCCGCGTACAGGCACAGACACAGGAGATGGGATCGGATGTGCTGGCACGGGTGCGTGACATCATGTACCGGAAACTGGACACCATGACGCAGGGGGCACTCCGGGACTACATCCTGACGAACTGGCTGGACGCTTCCAACGACCTGTACCCGCCGTATGTAAAGGTCACGGGCATGGGCGACAAGCCCGGTCGCATCACTGCCAAGGTGGACGATCCGCTGAAGAACGAGAAACTGAGTGCCATCATGTCCAAGCCCATCACGCTGCAAAAGGTGGGCAACGAAAGCATTGGCGTGAGCGCAGGGGGCAAGAAAATCCTGAAGATGCGTGCCAAGTTCGAAAGCGAGAAACTTGCGTCCACCATCAAGTTCTCCGGTGACCCGTGGAGTTGAATGGGCTAAATATTGGAAATGAAAACATTTGCCCAACATCTCCGAGAAGCCGTGATCTCACGCAAGCCCGTTGCAAAACGCGCAGGCAAGTTGACCCGTGATCCAAAAACCGTGGAGCGGCTGAAAAAGGAATTCACCCACGATGGCATTACATGGATCAACTACACGGACATCGGGCACGACAACCCCATGCCGTGGCTGCTGAAACATTGGGGGCTGAGTGCAACGGATGTTTCGCGTGACCTGTTGCCCCTGCTGTGGTGGGTGGACAAAAAGGACAATGTGGTGATCTACGAGATTCCGAAGGATCAGACCGCAACGGACATCATCCACCACGACATTCCTGAATACCGGAAGGCAGTTTCGCCCCAGTGGGGCGGCATGACGAAATATCAGGGACGGGTTGACCGCATCCGCAAGACCATTATTCTCATTTCAGGCACAACGCAGAGCCTGTTGACCCAACGCGCACTGCAACGGGGCAAGGGTCGCGTGGCATCCACACTCGCACGAATGTTCAAGGGCTACACCGTCATTGATCGTGATGCCGAAGGAGCCATTGAGTTATGAAATCGTTCGCGCACCATTTGAGTGAAGCCAAGGAGTGGGTGCTGTGGGGACTGCCTCGCGGCAAGCGTGACCGCATCCACGAACGGATTCTGTACACGCAAGCCAAGAGCGAAGCGGACTTGGAGCGCGTGAAGCGTCTTGCAGCGCAGGACGGATGGCATTCGTTCCGTGTGCAAGTTCTTGATCTCTCCAAGCCGTTTGATGCGGGTGCTGCTTTTGGTCGCGCAGTGCGCGAAGGCGTGGAACACGGCGACACGCCGCAACCGCAGCCCAAATACTTCAGGCAACCGTTCAGCATCAGCGGCAAAATTGTCCAGTTGTATCCCGTGTTTGGCATTCCCGTAAAGGACAAGAAGTATCTGCGTACCGTGGCAGCGATTCAGATGCGGACTGGAGAGAATCCGTACAACTCTCCAAGCGTGAAAGCGTATGAACACAGGATAAGCGTGTGGCGGTGGCGTGTCCGCATTCAGACAGACGAGGGGTGGATGCTCATGGGCTTCATCGGCAACACGAAACGCAAGGAGGACTTGCCGCCCATTCGCGCGGGTGACACCGTTGAACTGAAAGACCTACAGTTGTCCGCACGAACAGGAGGACACAATTATGTGGAGGGCGGATACTACTTTGCTCGGGGTGGGATCGACCGAACATCCGAAACCGCACTGGACTACCGCTCAAACAGGTACGACAGGCAACTGCACGGAAAGGTGAAGCGTAAATCCGTATGATCGACTTCCGCTCCTATCTCGCGGAACTGTTTGACCGCACTTTTGAATTGGACGAGTACGCGAATGAATTCAGTTTTCTTGTGCATGAGAAGGGCGGTCGCCTCCTGCCTGTGCCAAAAGGTGGCGAGGCATTGGACAAGTGGGTGGAGGAGAACTTCAACGGCACTGTTCCCAATGTGTACAGGTATGTGGTGAATTTCACCGAGATATGGTTGATTCAAGGCTACAACGAGTTCATGCTTCACTACACGATTCAAGACCCAAACGACATCTACGAACTGGGCTTTGAGCGCAGGCTTGTTGAATTGGATCGCTTGATTCGTCCGCGACCTGTTGGTTCCGCTGCCAACAAAAAGATCAGCCGCTACTACTGGCGGTCGGTTGACATTGGTGGCACGGACGAAGACCTGAACTGGCTTGGTGCAGGCGAAGCGGCTGCGGTCATCGGCACAGTGGTGGAAGCCGCGAAGCGATTCGTGAGGAAGCATCGTCCACGCGGGGTCGTGATCGGCACGAAAAAGGAAGCCAATCCTGCGCGTGGTCGCATCTACAAGGCTCTTGCTCGTAAAACAGCCACAGCAGCAAAAGGCACGGTATACGATCTTGGAATGGCGCGTGGCGACATGGCAGCACCCGCGATCATTTGGTTCCGCAAGCGTGACGATCCGTTCAAGGGGAAAGCATGAAGGACTTCCGATCATACCTCACCGAACTGTTTGAACAGCCGTGGTTGCACATGGAAACTATGGAGGACCGCCGCTCAAATGGTTTGTTGTTTGTTAACTACATTTACGCTGATCCGCGAAGCCCTGAAGACTACACCAAATACTTGATGATCATATTTGAACAGCAGAACACCAATTCATGGGCATTGCTGTTTACCCGTGGCGGCAGTTTTGCCGTAAGCGGACAAGGCAATGCGGGTGGCGTGTTTGCGTCCGTGCTTGACGCAGCAGGAAAATTCCTGAAGAAGCACAAGCCCGAGTTCATTACATTCAGTGCGTTGAAAGAGGGTAAAAACACTTCACGCGAACGGGCGTATGCAGCACTGGTGAAGCGATTTGCGTCCAAATACGGATACGCACTGGATCATAAAGAATCAGGTGATTTTGAAGCAATGTGGAAACTCAGGCGAGGTGGAGCATGAACGGATTCCGCACATATCTGACAGAACTGTTTGAGCAGCCGTTCCCCGTGCGCGAGTACAAGCGGTTGGGTCACGGTCCAACCACGATGGAGATCACCTACCTCGCACAAGACGAGCAGGGACGCGACTTGGTGATTGACATCACCAATGTGGGTGGTGGATGGGAAATCAATTTCACCATTGACGGCTCACACGATCTTACCCATTCGGGAAAACCGTTCCGTGTGCTTGCCACCGTTGTGAAAGCCGTTGAACTGTTCCTGAAATGGCACAAGACCGAGTTTGACACCTATCCCGCATCGTTTGACATGATTTCCAAGCGCAGCGAAGCCAAGCGTGACACGGTGTACTCTGCGCTCATGCGGCGGTTCGGCAAGAAGTACGGATACGAAATCACTGACAAATTCGTGACCAATCGTTCCGCTCGTCCTGAAGACCAACGCACCGTGACCACGGCTAAACTTGCTGCCCTGCCGTGGGAAAAGGTGGAAGCCGCTGCAAAGCCACCCAAAGGCATGAGGTGGAAAGACCCACTCAACCCGCTGCGGGGCATGGTTCCTGAAGCCCGTGACTACAAAGCCGAATACGCCAAGATGTACGGCGGGGACAACCCAACACCCAAGCAGCGCAAAGCCATGAAGAAGAAGACCGCACGGAAGCGTGTGCTGCGGCGCATGGGGCGCGAGGGTCGCTCCACGGACGGCAAGGAGATTGACCACAAGAACGGCAACGCACTGGACAGCCGCCCGTCCAACCTACGGCTGGTGTCCCGTGCCACGAATCGCTCCAAGGACAACAACAAGTGGCGGAAAAACAAATGAATCACGATCCGATTGATTTCCGCTCGTATCTCGCAGAACTTTTCGAGCGACCATTTAAACTCGTAAAGACAATACCAAACACTGGCTCCGGCGTTTCGTATGTGTACCAAATATCAGATTGCCCAAGCAAAGCAGTAAAGCCGGGAGACTGCCCTGAACGGAACGACACCCTCACCGTGAATTTTTCGTACATGAATCCGCAAGGCAACGAGTGGGAAATTGATTTTACTCGCGGCGGCTCCACCGCACTCACTGGCGAAGGACAGGCAAGCCGGGTTTTCGCATCGGTTTTGGACGCAATAAAGCGATTCACAAACAACTACGAGCCGAAAATACTTACATTCAGCGCGGCTAAATACGAGTTGAGGGTATCAGATTGGTCGTACAGGTCTGGTTCCCGAGTACGATTGTATAAATCCATGATTTCCAAATACGCTCCACGATTGGGGTACTCCTTGGTGTACTCTCAAGAGAAGGGCAACAAAATGGATGTGTTTGTGCTGAAGCGCAACGATTGAAAAATTAGTGGCAGTACAGAAACGAATAAATAAAGGGACAACCAACCCTTTTTGAAAGGACACCCCAAAATGGCATTTACCGCAGGCTCCCCGGAACTCGCAAAGGCACAAAAACTTGGAAATATTCTGAGCGAATGCTTTATTCGCTTTGGTTCTAGCCGACTGTCTGGCATCACTGGCGCACAACTCATTGAAAACAAAGCCCGTGATCTGGGTTTTGGCATCACCGGACTCACCACCGGAGGCGGATTCCCCCCATTCGGCAGCGCGGGTATTACTGCCAACCGTGACGCTTCGGTGTTCGGCACACTTACCGCAGTGCTTCAGAATCCCGCTGGCTTGACTCGTCCCAACGGCATCACTGTTGCGCCATTCGGTGCAGGGCAGACCGTGGGCATCTACCTGAAGAAGTTTGTCCGTGACGGCAGCGATGTCACCGTGACGAACTCTGCCACAGGAGCGGTGGCAGGCACGACTCTTGGTTTCGGTGAAAACAACTTCGTGAACCGTGGATTCACCGCAACGGTGTACTTCAGCGGATCACCCACAGGAACAAGCGCAGGAATCACTTTCTCGGTCAACTGAAAAGGGTTAAAGCATGGCACTACCTAACGATAAACGCTCGTTGCAGGATCGGTTGTCTCGTGTTGCCACTCGCATGGCACAGAAGTTTGGCAACGGCGTTTTCACGGGTGTCACCGTTGGTGCTGGTGCCAGCGCAGGAATTCCCGTAAGCGTACTGATCAACCGGATTGCGGGAAAAAAGGTTGCGCTTGATTCGCTTGGCAGGGAAAACGCAAGTGCGCTTAGTTTCACGGTGATTGACACTGCGAACGGTGCAACTGCTGCCACGCAAGATCAGTTGGTTGCAAGCACTTATGTTCCTTCACAAATGCCTGTTGGTATTTACGGTTCTCCTGCTGCACTTGTAATGCTTGCCAAACTAAAGGCAGGAACAGACAGTGTTGACTTCATAGTGACAGGAGACTCCAACACCAATTCACCCGGAGCGGCAGGATGGGCACTTGGTCTTGCCCGTGGTTTGATTCGCGGTTGTTGCTCGGGGATGTATGCCACACCTCTATATCCATCAGGTGTGTGTTTGCCCAATGCGGGAACTCCTCAGCCCACCATGTCTTGGTGGAGAAACGGCAACTTGGCTCCGCGTGTTAATATAGACGGCGGCGGCGGTGCAGGAAACACATACGGAGACTTGCGTGATGCACCAGCGGATGTTGCTTCATTCATGGATTTCACAGGCATGGATGTGGGATTTGCGTATGATCGCGGTTCGGGAAACAGCATTTATCTGTCTGCGTGTGCATACTTGCCACGACCGGGCGGAACATATTTTTTCAACGAATACCCCACCATAGAGTATTTTGATCCAAACGATCTAGATGTTCGGGGCACAGGTTTGGATACACGAAACGCACTCACCCATCGTGTGGTGCATTCGAATTTGCCCGGAAACGGCGCATCGGCTGCGTGTCTTCTTCTTTGGATCGGGGGAATCTCAACAGGATACTCTGGCCCAGCGGCATCAAATCCAATGGCTGCATACACTTGGGGTGGTCTGTTGACATCTCAGGGATACGGAGCCACTTTCTATCCTCCTACATCAGCAACAACCAACCGTGGAATCACATACAGTGCATGGGCAGGGCTAAACGGCGTAACTGGGAAAAAGGTCAGCAAACTAACATGGCCGGCAGACCCAAATCGTGTCGGAATTACGGTTGGATTCAATTGGACAAACAATCAGAGCGGCTTCGGACAAATAGGTGTACCAAACTACCACACAAGAGGGCCTGTTGCTGTGTATGTTGAGTCTCTGCACTGCAACAAAAAAGGTTGGGCAGTGCAACCCATGATATGCCTGAGTGGATACACCACAGAGGGCATAGCAAAAGAAGCGGTAAAGTTCTCAAAGCCCGGAACAACGGGATACGAAAACAACAGCGGAATGAAAACAGTTCTTCAGGAACTCCGTGAGCGTCAGATTGAGGCAGGAGGCAGCGGAAATGTGGTTGTGTGGCTAAACAGCGGTATCAATGATGTGGGAAATGTTGCCGGAACAACCGAGGTCGCTGCTGCGGCAGGTTTCCAAACACATATAAAGACTTTGATAACACAATACAGAAATGCTTGGGATTCTCTTGGGTATCCAGAAAATGATCTGGCGTTCATGGTTTCCGTTACCCATCCCACGAATCCTGATGACGGGAATATGGATTCATTGCGACCTTTGGGCAAGGACTACGCTGAAACTACTCCAGACTATTCTGTTCTATCTCCTTACAGAAATGTTACTTTCGTAAATATCATGCAGTTAGGAACAGGTCTGTTTGGAACCACCTACGGTGGGCTTACGAACGGAAACTCGTTTAATGGTTTCAGGAATTTCTATCAAAGAGCAGACGCAAACTTGGACGGTATTGCTCTTGAAGGAGAATTCCCGGCGCACTTGGATGGAGCAGGAGTAACCGGAGGCTACTCTTATCTCGGTGAACTTCTAATCAAGCGTTGCCTGCGTTACACCCCACCAATCTAATGTCAGACACAGACTTCGATTTCGGGTTCACGGCAGTAGATGAGGAAGAACTCCACACTACAACCGTTCCCGTTCAACCGCTGCCGTCAGTGTCACCCGATGCAGTCTCTGCCATAACAGCCAAACTGCTTGATCTTGAAGGCAAAATAGCGGCAATCAAGCCAGCGTCTTCCTCCCACTTGGCTCGGGTGGAGGAAAAGATCGACAAAGTTCTGAACATGGAACTGCATGAGATGAATGCGGCTCTGCAAAGCCAAGGGCAAAGCCTATCCACCGTGCTTGATGAAGTGGAAGAGCGCACGAATGCCATGCGTGACGAGTGCAAAACAAAAATGGGCGAGGTTGAACGCCTCATTCTGCCTCTCCTAACTAATCTTATGAAGAATCCGCAAAAGGAATACATTCACTGGCCCAACAGGAGTGAAAAACTACAGGCACAGATCGACAAGATCACCACAATTACACGGAGTTTCGGAGTATGAGCGACCTATACAAAAGCCTACGCACCATCATATTTGAGGTTCAGGCAGCAGCGGCTCCCGCGCCTGTTGCACAGCCACAGCAGGCAGCAAAGCCCAAGACAGAGCGCAAAAAGGGTGAAGTATGGAAGACCGCAAGCGGTCATTTTGGTGCAAAGAATCCCGCAGGAGTCACGGACTATTTCGGTGACGAACAACGCGCCAAGGCATACTCCAAAGGTCAGGGTCGCGGTGGAAGCGTGGATCACGGTGAAGTGGACAGTTCACGCGAGGTTCCGTTGGATCAAGACGGATACGCCAAGGACAAGGCAGCAGATCAGAAGCCCGTTGCAAAAGGAGCCGTACAGCCAGATGCAGCAAAACCCACAGTCACCGGAACAGGAAAACCCGCCCCCCAAGCGAAAGCGGTTCCCGCTGATACGCAGCATCAAGCACAACCGCAAGGTGGCAAAGCGGGTGCAGAAAAAGCAAAACCTCAAGAACCGCAACCCGAAGAGGAACACCCCGAGATAGCGGCAGAAGATCCGAAAACGCAGTTTGACACCGGATTTGCGGAAGACCCCACGCAAAAGCCCAAGGTGGACATCCGCAAGGCTAATGTGGTGGCAAACGCAGTAAAGACAAAAGCATTTGCTGGTCCGCAGCAAGATCGTGACTCAGTGTTCGGTGACGCTGCCACGGAACGGGCATTCGCGGACGAGATGAACCACGCTGCACTGGCTGCACTGCGTGGACAGAAAGTAATTGACTTTGAGTTGTGCGCCAAGGTATTCTCTCAGGTTGGATTCTGCTATGACAAAAGCGGGGTAAAGACCACGAAGGGAATTGTCCGCAAGGAGATGCCGCAGTTCTCGTCACAGGTTGACCCAAGCAAAACCGATTCTCCTGCGTTTAAGACCCTGATGGCAGGCAAGGGCTACACCTCACCTGATCAGGTTACGCCCGAAGACCTGAAACTTGAGATCAACATGGAGAAACAGTACCGCGAGGCACTTGAGCAAGCGGGATACGAGATACAGGAAGAGGAAGTGGATGCGACTGCTCTCAAGCCCATTCAAGGCGAACTGCTAGGTTCCAAGGTGGCAGCAATGTATGCCACACTCGTTGCCGCGCAGCAAGACCCCGACAACTACGGCAAGCAAGCCTCGCGTCTGCTTGAACCCATCTATGTGTCCGATGGGTATGTGATTGACGGACACCACCGTTGGGCAGCGCAGTGCGCGGTAGACATTGCCAACGGCAACGGCACGAATGCCAAGATGAAGACCCGCACCATCACGAAGGGCGGCAAGCCAGTGCCCGTGGACGAGATAATTCAGTTCTCAAACAAGTTTCAGAAAGACATTGGATTGATGAGCCAAAGCCGCTCGGGAGCAACCGTGCAAGAAAAACCAAAAACACAGAAAGAGTCGTTCATCGGTGCATTCAAGAAGTGCAGCATTGGTCGTGCAGTGCAGAACATCCACGAATCGGTGCAGTCTCGTCTTGACGAAGCAGCAAAGAAAAAGTTCGACCGCACACCCACCATCGGCACATTCCGCTCGGGGATGGTCGTTGACACAGATGATCCGCAGTACTACGCGGGTGCGTTGACCCCATCAAAGCCGCGCAAGACCGATGCGGCAGGAAACCTGTTGAAGAGCAAGAAAGATCAGGAGAGAATTTCTTTCGGATGGAAGAAAACCCAAGCAGCAGTGAGCGCGAACATTGCCACCGCACAAGACTTGATCGACACGGCAGACATCAAGCCCGTGGGAACCACATTTGAGATTTACGGCACGAAGGGTGGCAAGGCATCAACCATCAAAGTCAAGAAGGTTATGAAAATGGGTGATGTGGTGTACATGGTTGGCACGACCCAAGTGGAACTGTACGCAGCGGGAACAGGTCTGCAAATACTCAACAAGAAGACGCGCCGTATCATGCTTGATCGTGGCAACGACATGATATGGGAAAGTGCAGACTTCTCGGATGTGGGCAAGATTTCAATCAACGAGATTCGCAAACTGTCAAGGGACGAATTGGCAAAGATTGATGCAGAGCGTAGAAAGCGTGTAATGGCAGCAAAAGACGCTGCCATCAATAAGCGTTCAGAAGAAGGCAAGGCAGCGTGGAAGAAAATGAAATGAAGCCGTTCAAGGAACTACGAGATCACGCTTTCTCCTCACTGCAACGCCTCATATCAGAGGAGTTGGAGGCAGAACTCACGGAAACCAAGATCGTGCTTGACATGCCCGGTTTTGATCGTGACGAAATCGTTAATTACTTGGAAGAAGAAGGCATAGAATGGGAAGAGGGCGAAGACGGCATTATTTCCATTGTTGATCCTGTTGAAGAAGCAGACATCGAAATCAGCATGGAAGAGGAAGAGGGTGACGAGATTGAGGAGTCTGTGGAAGTTGAAACGCAGATGCTCAATGAAGCCACCGCACGGCGCAAGATTGTGGTTCGCAAGGGCAAGCGCAAGATCATATTCAAGTGTGGCCCCGGAATGATGAAGAAAGGCCCCCGGACATGCGTTCGCCGTCCGGGAGGGCAGTTGCGTAAATTGAAACTGCGGTCGAAACGGGCTGCACGAAAAGCGCGTTCCAAACGGAATGTTGCCAAGCGGCGGCGGAAACTGTCGCTCCGCAAACGAATGTCCTTGGGGCTACGACCACGCAAAAAACGATAAACCGGAGACTACACCATGATAAAATGTGAAAAAACAGAAAGGGGCGGCAAGATCACCGTCCTGAGCGAAGGCAAAAAATCTTCGCTGGTTTTCAGTCTTTCGGATATGACCCACACTCCGTTGAGCATGAGAGTAGAGTGTGAGACAGGTAGCGATCACGATGTCTTGCTGTCGATAACCGAAAACTTGGTTCAGCGATACTCGCCTCCAGTGGTGTTCCTGAAAACCGAGAGCGCACAACTGCGGTACTGCCCGTGGATCGGCAATTCCGTGTACAGGCATTCCACCAAGAAACTTGAAACCCTGTACACCCGTCCCTTTACACCTTCCAAGCCATTTGACCGGGTGTGGTCATTGGCAGAGTCCATGAGCGACTACTCTTTTGTGCGCTCCTCCGGTGATGAACTGCGTTTCTTTGACCGATACGCAATATTCGGTCAACTCCGCAAGCACTTGAAGCCACTGGAATTTCTGTCCGTGAAAGAAGAATGCGATTACGGAGTGCAGAAAGCGTGTGTTGCCACGAACAGATTCATGCTAGACACAGCAGAACAACACATGTCGCACACAGGAAAATACTCCGAGGCATTCAGCGAAGTGATAAGTCGGGTACAGAACATGCAGCAAGGCGGATGTGTATCGTTCCACAAGACATCGTATCTTCGTGAAACAATTGAACAGATTTTGCTTCCTGCCGTTGTGTTGTTTGGCACAGGAAACCCATTCACAAAATCAATCATGGAGTCTTTTGTGTCAGGAGCAGCGGAATACACAAGCGTGTCTGAAGGATTTCTTGAAACATACGAAGAATCACTGAAATACTTGAATGAGCAAAAGTAATGGAACGGTTCTCAAAACTCGGAATTTCAAGTCTAAATATAACAGGAGAACAACTATGGCAGGAATGAAAGACATGCTACTGTGGATGAAAATGCAGCAGAACAAGCCAGAATACGCTGCCGCAAGGAACTGGCTTCAGCGGAATCAGACCCCGCTTCCCGAAACTCCCAAAAAGAGCGAACCAAAAGAAATAGAAGTGGTGGACGAGACACCCGAAGACCAAGAGTGATCCATGAAGACTTTTCGTCATGCGTTCGTGACTATCACTGGCGAGATACAGTCCACCGAAACACCGAGTGGTAGACGCTACTCTACACCCGAAGGTGTGTTTCCGTCCGTTACTACGGTGACGGGATGGGCAAAGCGAAACTTTTTCGCAAAGTGGCGGCGCGACAATCCCGAAGAATCCAAGCGCATACTGTCTCGCGGCACGAAAGTACACGCCATCATTGAAGACTACTTGCGTAATCGTGTTGAAACCACGCTGCACGAAGCGCGTGGCACAGAAGAACTAGATATTTTTCAAACCATGCAGCCGTATGTGGACTGCATCGACAACATTCGTGCCATCGAAGTGCCCTTGTGGTCAAAGCGAGTGGGACTGGCGGGACGCACGGACTGCATTGGCGAGTACAACGGCGAACTGTCCGTGATAGACTTCAAGACTTCAAATAATCCAAAGAGTGAAGACGCGATCTGTGATTATTTTACGCAGAGTGCGGCATACGCACTCATGTGGCAGGACTTGACGGGACAGCGCGTGGACAACATCACCATCATCATGGGAGTCAGCAGCACTGCGGAGTGTCAGGTGTTCCAAGCCAAGACACGAGATTGGGTAGAATCACTCGCAGAAGCAATTGCTTTATGGAAGTCTGAACAGGTTTCTGTCGCCTAAATAATGGCGTGAAACCCATGAATTCATTCATTCCCTTTCTGGCGGAATCACTTGCAAAAACAGGTGGCAAGAATGTTCATTTAGAACATCTTGAGGATGAAATATTCAATCACGGTTTTGCAGGCTTCTCCAAGTCCATGAATTCTTTACGGGGAGTAGTGCAGTCGTTGCAAGGCAACGACACGGTTCCATACGATATTTCCGTGAAATGGGACGGTGCGCCTGCACTCATCATGGGAACTGATCCCGTCACAGGCAAATTTTTTGTCGGCACTAAAAGCGTGTTCAATGTCACTCCCAAAGTGAACTATACTGAGGCAGACATTGATCGAAATCATCCATCCGAAGGCTTGAACGCAAAACTGAAACTGGCGTTGAAGCATTTCAAGACTCTGCGGATCGGAACAGTGCTACAAGGCGACTTGCTGTTTGACAGTGAGTCTATCAAGCGCGAAACCATTGACGGCAAGCGATACATCACATTCCAACCCAACACAATAAAATACGCAGTTGATCCCAATTCTGATTTGGGAAAACGAATATCGTCTGCAAAAATCGGAATCGTGTTTCACACGGAATACGGCGGAAAATCCATTGCGGACCTGAAGGTTGTCCAGTTCAATCCTAGCCTAGCGGGTCTGGCGAAAAGCAGAAGCGTGTGGTACGACAATGCCACATACCGTTTTTCTCGGGGTGATGGATTGTTCACGGCAAAGGACATTGCACAGATCAATTCACAGATCGACAGTCTGATCCGTGAGGGTATTGAACTGAAGTCCGTGATGAATGCCGTGGCAAAAAACACGGCTCTCGTTGCCGAGATCAAGATGTATTTCAACAGCATAATCCGTGCGGGGCGGGAACTAGGAGACACCAACGAACTGCTTGCCTTCGTGTCTGCCAAAGTGCAGGAGAAGCGCAAGAAACTTAAGTCAAAGGTTCCTACAAAGAGTCCTACCCCTACACTGGATTACATTCGGAACAACCGTAACCAAATCAATCGGTTGTTCGCACTACATAATCGGGTAGCCCTGCTAAAGAAGCATGTGCTGTCAAAACTGTCAAACCTGACCACGGAGTTCGGTACTTTCGTGCAGAAGGGTGACAAGTATGTGGCAACGGTTCCTGAAGGATTCGTTGCAATCGACCGTCTGAGCAACGATGCAGTCAAATTGGTTGATCGCATCGAATTCTCAAAGGCTAATTTCACGATTTCCAAATCGTGGAAACAGTAAAGAGTTGGTGTACTTGAAGTGCATTGCGGGAGGTGATCCAAAGTGGCTAAGTCTTTAAAAGATACACGACGAAGCAAAACCATTGTGGTCGCTTTCGGTCGTTTTCAGCCACCAACTTCAGGACACCAACTCTTGTTCAACAAGGTGGTGGAAACGGCAAAGCGGATGGGTGCTGAACACGCGATTGGATTCAGTCGCAGCCAAGACCCGAAGAAGAATCCGTTGTCACCATCTCGTAAGTACTTCTGGCTTAAACGCCTGTTTCCGGGGGTCAACTTTTTGAATTCGGAGGACATTCGGACACCGTTTGATTTGTTGTATTATCTTGCAGACAAAGGCTACGACCATGTTGTGTTTGTCGGGGGAGAAGACCGCAGCAGCGACTACGATGACCGCGTGATTGGCAAACTGATGAAGCACTCCGATCCAGACAAAAGACTGAATCTGAAGCGATACGATTTTGTCATGGCAGGAAAGCGGGACGCAAAAGCAACCGGAGTAAAGGGCATGAGCGCAAGCAAGATGCGCGAAGCCGTTGCCAACGGCGATACCAAGACATTTGCCAGTGGTATGCCTGAAAACGCTGGCAAGGACGACATCAAGCGATTGTTTGATGAAATCAAGCGTGGTATGCGTGGCAGCATGAAAGAAGAAATAGACCTGAGTGAATTGTACCACACTGCGGCAGAGCATCTGCTTGAAAGCGACAAGCACAAGCGGCGACCGCCCACACCGGGTCAAACAGGCGGATTTTCCAAACACAACACGCAGTTCCCCACACCGCCGTGCAAGATTGACGAGGATTTGCGTGATTGGTTTGCTCAGAAGTGGGTGAACATCGGCGGCAAGAAAGACCCCAAGACAGGGGAGTATCCTCCCTGCGGTCGCAAGAGTGCAAACGCAAAGGGCCCATATCCAAAATGCCGTCCGCTGCATCGGGTTGGCAAGACACCGGAAACCGTTGGGGAGATGACACCCAAGGAGCGCAAGGCAGCAGTGCGGCAGAAACGCCGCGCAGAAGGCAAGACACCTCGCAAGGGCAAGGGAAATACGCCCATCAAGGTGTCACACAAGTCTCTGGACGAAAACGCATCATGCCCACGGAATCCTCGCGGATCGGCAGAGGACACATGGGTAGGAGTAAAAGGCGGAAAGGTGTATTTCTATATTGGTAGATGTTCGCAGCCATATCAAATATTTGGCAATGACGCGGTTTCTGCCATTCGTTACGGCGAAGAAATCTATGTAACTCTCCGAAACGGCAAGACCGCAATTTACAAAATCAACAACGGCAGGACGGTGTTTGGGCCTGTCCGCATGATCTGACTGACAATATTTCAGGGTCTAAATACAATAAAGACCCTTTTCAAAGGAATCGCTGCATGGATACTGCTATCAAGTCCAAACTGCAAACTCTTCTACGCATGGGTTTGGTGTCTCCCACCAATGTGCGCCGTGCCGTGACCATGTTCCAAGACCCGGAACGCTATGCCAAGAGTCCTGCGTATCGAACACTCATGCAGGAAATCCTTGTGGACATCATGGACAAGATTGTGAACAACCGGGTCATTTACACCGCGCTTCGTTCCACTCTTGGGCGAGAAGCATCCGAAAAGAAAACACAGAATGTGGCACAGCATCAGATGGTAGCAGGACTTGGTGAAGCCGTTGAAACAGACCGGACGAATGTTCTGCTCCGCAGCGGCATCGTGGACAAGTCACAGATCACCGCTGCTCGAAAGGCACTCAAGTCCAAGAGCAACATGAAAAGCATGAGCATGGGCAAGGTGTACCGCGAAATGATGATAGACATGCTTGACTCTATGGTAAAAAAGATCACAGGCAGTCCTGCTCTGTTCAACGCATTCAAATACACGATGGGCAAGGAAACCGTGGAAGAGTCATTCGATGGTGAGGGAATTGACGCGGAACTCATTGCACTGGTCGGTCTTCACGAAGATGCTCAGGAAATTCTTGAAGCCAACAAGCCCACGAAGCCGGAACTGTGGTCAAAGGCAAAGAGCCTTGCCCGTAGCAAGTTCAAGGTATATCCGTCTGCCTACGCAAATGGTTGGGCAGTGAAGTGGTACAACTCCAAGGGCGGTGGATGGAAGAGCGTCAGCGAAGGCAAGTCGTTCTTTGATTTCAGCAAGAATGTTGACGAGGCATGGGAAGGCTCTCCGGCTCAAGCCAAACTAAAGAAAGCCAAGGCTGATTACGCTGCACACGCTGCCGAAATCAAGAAGCCTGTTCCCCCTGCCCGTGGTTCTACCCACCCGATGGCACGACAGGACACCAAGAGCGGAAAGATGTATTGGGCAGCGGATCGGCGCAAGAAGGCAGGAACCGGAACACGCCGCGCCAGCGATGTATCAGACGAAAGATCAGGTTCGGTCAGCGAGTAAATCTGAAAAGGGAAAGCACATGAAAGACAACAAGACATTCAAAGCATTCCGCAACACCCTGAACGAGAGCGAGTACTCCGAAGTTCTTACTGGCTACGGATACCGTTCAGCACACAAAGACGGACCTGGTCTGCATCACCTTCAGTCTGCTGGTGCGCTTGCAGGGATCAATTCCATGCTGTCTACCATTTCCCGTGGTACATACCTTGATCCCAACGAAGCCCTGCTGAAGATGAAGGTGCGTCTGAATGTGGTTCAACTGGACTTTGATTGGCGACCGGGGATGATCCCGCAGGGGGTTGGTTCCTACGATTTTGTTGTACGGCAGTTTGGTCGTGTTGATGGTTATGATGCGTTTACCGGAGGCATCCGGTTTGACGGAAAGGCTAATCCAACAGGTGGCTACACCGAACTAAACCTTCATGTTGATGTGGAACTGAATCCTGATTCACTGTATGTGATAACCGCAAAACTCGCTCCCCGTGTTGAAGTGGTTCCCGAGGGCGTGGAAGAGGACGGCAATGCGGTCACCGAAGACTACCAAACCGATGCCCGTGAAACGGAAATGAAGAAGAAGATTGCCAAGCACGATGATGTGGCTCAACGCGCCTATCAGCGGCGCATGACGGGCACACCCAAGCAGGCTAGACGAGCAGGAAAAGTTGAGGGCAAGCACGACAAGGCAATCACCCGCCTGCTGAAGCAGGACGAAAAGGAGCAGAACTCGCCCCGCACCTACGGTCGCGGTGGCAAACTGGTCAAGCGTGGCAGTCGCCATGAGGTGAAAGAAGGCGTGGAGCAGATTGAAGAAATGCACAAGCCCGGAGATACCGTCAAGGTTCCCCACAAAGGCAAGATGGTGCGGGGCAAGATCGTGCGCCACGACAGCGGTGGCAGCGGCAAGGCAGCGCAGCACGGTGGCGGCTATGTGGTTGATGTTGGCGAGTACAGCAGCATCACCGTTCCCCATCACAAGATCGTGAAGGAAGAGTGGAAGTCTCTCAAGAAGACCAAAGCCGACTTGAATGCCATTCGTGCAAGCGGCAAGAAGGTAAGCGTTCAGCACGGCGAAGGCGATACCCTGTACCGCGTTTCCAAAGCCAAGAAGTCTGTCAAGGAAGAAGCGGAGCAGATTGACGAATTGAGCAAGGCAACAAAGGACGCATATGTTGCCAAGCGTGGTTCACAACTGTCGTCCATGTTGAGCGGACACAAGCGCGGCAAGCAACTCACTGGCAAGCAGCAAGCCAATGCCGTGAAGGGCATCAAGCAGGCTATGGGTGTACAGGAAGCACTTGTTGGCGGTCAGAAGCGGCTTGATGTAAACAAGAACAAGAAACTGGACGCACAGGACTTTGCCCTGCTCCGTGCCAAGAAGAAGCCCGTGCAGGAAGAGGCTGTGAGCGAAGCCAAGATGAAACAGTGGACTCCTCGCTTGGACAAACTCTTTGGCAGCAGCCGTGACGCTGTTCGCAGCAAGCCAAAGAAGATGATTTCGGTAAACAAGATCAAGGACGGCAAGAAGGTGTCAAGCAAACTCATTCCTGCTTACACTCCGAAAAAGCCAACGAAGTAGGTCGTGAAGGGATTTGCCGACTATCTTTTCTACAAGAAAACCAATGAAGACATTTTCATTGGTCAGGGCACTCATCTCCAAGATCCTATTCCCGGAACACAGATAAAGGACACAGACTTG
>Ga0129336_10000746_pt1 | contig 19162 bp, 2 predicted proteins | sample CPB6_02_DNA_FD_96878 | JGI IMG/M metagenome (GOLD analysis project Ga0129336, IMG submission 96878) | Freshwater to marine salinity gradient microbial communities from Chesapeake Bay, USA - CPBay_Sum_0.6_0.2_DNA | ecosystem: Environmental > Aquatic > Marine > Coastal | place: USA: Chesapeake Bay... | reverse complement strand
TTAAATAACGGATAACCAGTTTCGTGAATAAAAACCGAATATCCATTTCCTACAGCAAAATCTGTATAATATGCTGTTGTTTTAAATTGTCCTTCAAAAGTAGAACCAATTGTATAAAATCCATTATACAATCCGGTAGACGTTACATTTTTACTCATTGTTAGAATACCAGTATTCAATCCTGAGAAGTATTCTTTATCTGATGTTGGTGGTAAATTTTTCAAAACTGTTTGATTAAAATTATTTTTACCCCATGCATACAAATCGTCTGGTTTTAGTTTTGGAGCAATGGGATCTATTAAGGCCGAAGTATCACTACCATACCATAATGCTGCATTATGAAATCCTCCAACAAATATTTGTTTTGCAAAATTGGGATTATTATATGGATAGGTTTCATCTGAAAATGCTGTACTATTAAATGAGCCATAACCAATTAAAATGTCATTTTGTTGTTCATAATCATCACTTAGACTACAATCAACAGCATAACCAATTTTGTTATTACTCCAGCATTTTTTACACTCCGGATTTTCAATGGGCCATATTTGTTGGGGATGGTATTTTATTACACCAATATTTGCGATAAAATATGTGGGTCCGGTATAACCTAATATTGTTTGACTTACAGGCCATTCTGATTGACCATAAGTATTATCTCCCCACGCATAAACAGTTTCAAATCCTTTTATATCGTAACGTTTCCAACAATTAGTACCAGCCGGATATGTAAAATTAAATTGTTTTATAGATAAATCTTTTAATAAATCGGGATCATCTAAACAATCAACCAATTCTCCATATACATTCCATGCTTTACTGTAAATTGGTCCGGTATAACCACAATATGGATTGTATTTTGCAATAACGATATCTTTTCCCACTGCTATTTCATCGTGTACACCTAATATTTTTCTAAGAATTTCTCTATTTTTTCCGTATACAATAACCGGTTTTGCTATTTGACTAGCATAATCGGGATCTTCACACCCTTCTGGGCTATTTAAATTGCTCAACGCAGCTATAAAACCATCACCAATTCGTGTTTGTTCTTTTGGAATGTTATTTATTTCTAACTGATTATATGTGTTATTTCCCCAGCAAAGTTCATCTAAACAATTGTTATCACCACCAGAGACTAATTTTTTACCACCGTAACCAATAAATATATTATTTTTATAATAAGGATTGCTAGAAACAATTCCCAAATCTTTGATATTTTCTGGTATTGTTGTTTTTCCGTCTCCTGTACTACCAAAACAAATATAACTGGTATTAAATACTCCACTTTCTAAATCTGTAGAACTTTCACCGTAACCAATACAGCTATGATTTTTACCGGAAGTTAAACTTGTTACTTTAAATTTGGGATGCCAAGCAAAAAGATATTTACTATTAGTATTCCATATTCTCAAAGTTCCTGTTTGATTTCCTGTTATAAAATGAATTTCATCATTATATGTTTCTGCACAGGTTATTTTCTTTGTTTTATCTGGACTATTATCTGCTAATTTATCACCATTACAAATATTAGATTCGCTGTAAAATAATGAATCCAAAAAGCTAGTATTAATTAGATTAACAGGAGCATTTAACTCTCTAAATATTATTTTTTCTATTCTAACATCATTGTCGGTTCCTATAGTGTATATTTTTCTTGTTATTGGATTAGTTTTAACTAATAATATTTCACCACCAGTATAACCAGAATCAATATCAAATTGATGACCTGGAGTGTGTAAATTATTATCCCACTCTAAATGATCACTATTTAAATATTGTCTAATTGGCAATATTTTTGCTTCTTGTTCTTCATCTGTTTGAAGATCTAAACCAAAAGTAATTTTACCAACTAATGCTGGTGATTTTGTTCTTATTCCATAACTGGAAGAATAAGGGAACATATATCTAAATGCTCCTGTTGCCCCATACCACTGCCCAGATGAATATAAATTTGCACCAGGATTGCATTTACTTACTCCATAAAGTTCTCCGGTTTCTAAATCATAATTTTTTGAAGTAAATACTAATCCTTCCCAGTAGCTATTAAACTTAAAACTAAAACCAGAGATTCCTTGTTTATAGCCCACAAATGATAGAGAAGTTATTGGTCCAGATTTAAAACACATACACGAACCGTCTTCTATTACGTCTTTACAGATACCAATTACATCTGCTGCTGGTGCATTAGAACCAGGGCATATAATTGAACTTTCTAGAGGAAGATCACACCATTCATATTGTTCTAAAGATGTATTTTGTGGTTTTGATTTATTTATAGAACCATATTTTGACGACCAACTCAAATAATTTGATATTAAATTACCACTCGTTGATGGTTTTGCTAAAGTGTGCCAACCGTTTATTGTTCCATTTTCGTGGCCTACTGCTAATGGTAAAACATAATTTTCAAAATTTAGTGTTCCATCTCTAAACGGGTTATGATTTTGTTCGTCTATATCAGAACCCCAATCCAAAGCAGTAACTCTAGAATTATTTCCTTGTTGTTTTAACAAAATCCAATCAATATTCTTTAATTTTTTATATGCAACAGAACCATTACCTAAACCCACAGCTATTAAGTGATCTCGGTTGTGATCGGTGATGTCTATTACTGTTACTGGAGAATTAAAGAATTTAGGATAATTTTTGTTTGGTATTATTTTTGGTATTTCTAGTATAAAATGATCATAATTTGTATTAGAAAATTCTTTTGTTTGATTTCTTAAAGATATTGAGTTTCCAAAACGTTCAGAATTAAATCCATAATCAGAATAATCTAATTCGGGATCAGAAGCAATATTTAACTTAAGGGTTTCGCTTATTCCGTTAGTATATACTGCAGTTAATGTTATACCAAATAATGGATAATTTCCTTCTAAATGGTTAGAATACACAAAATAATTTAAATATTTTTGAGTTGAGAGAGATAGTGCATTACCTACCTGAGCACTAGTTGCAGTTGGATCTTCATTATACCAACTTAGTGTAGACTTTGTTGAAAGTTTTTTATTGTGATTTTCTAATTTTAATTTTATATTTGATTGTAGTGTATCATAAATGTACACATATCCTTCTTCATTACCAATATATAAAATATTATCTGGAGAAAATTTTATAGTATTTACTGTTCCTAGATTATAAATTATTCCGTCTATTGTTACCGAAGAAAAATTGTCTAATATATCAATTATTCCTTGTTTTGCTTTTCTAGCATTTATTATTGTTATGCTTGTATTGTTGTTAACAAAAGCAAGATATTCTTGATCGAAAGAAACAGTTATATTTGTTATTTTTGAACCAGTATCTAATTCAAAAACTTTAATACTTGTAGCTGTTGTATTCTGTAGTTCTGGTGGTAGTGTTTTTTGGCCTACAGAATTATCACCCAATATTTCTAGTTTATATTTGTAATTGGCATAAGTAAATCCCGGGCTTACTCTAGCCGGGGTTCCAGCCATTATGTTTGGAGCAAAACAATAATTAAATAAACCATCTCCCATATCTAATAAGAATGTTGTATGATTTTCTCCTGCAGCAAATTTACTAACCACATCCAAAGGATAGTAAACATGAGATTTTACTTCATAAGTTGGATTTTCTTGCCTATTGTTTAGATCAATATATGATATAGTTGGATAACTTGAATAATTATAAATTGATGATGTGGTATCGTATATTTGATTTTTACTATTATCACCCCAAATTACTAATGGATTTGTTTTATTTACACCCTTTTGTATAATATCTGTCTGAGGCAAATTATCATACGAATATTTTGGTCTGATAAGCCATGTTATTGTTTCATCAGCCGGTAAAGATCCTGAAAAATCATCAGAACTTCTGTCAAATGTAAACGTCTCACTAGTTCCGTCTGTAATGTCAGTAACATTATAAGTTACATCAGTTTGTGTTGTTGTGGCTGTAATTAATTTTTGATCCGACTCCCAATCTAAAGAATTAATAGAAGGAATAAGAACATTATGATCGTATCCTAAAGAAATTTGATACGTATCAATATCATACGTGTTAATATACCATGAATTTATATCATAAGGAATTTTATTAATAGTTTTGCCGTATGCTTTATCTCCTATTAGAGTTATTCCTGATTGTAACAAGAAAGCCATATGAGATTTACCTGCATAAAAATTACCAAATCCTTCTCTAACATTAACCAATAAATCTTGTTGTATTTCACTATTAGAATTAAAACTAATATTTGTAATATCTGTATCGGTAGAATCTGTAGAAATTAAATATGCAGTATCACCAATGTAATTATAATCTCTACCACATTCTGTTGGAGCTATGTGTATACCGGTTAGAATTGGTTTTGCTCTAGTTCTCATAAAACTAATAGGATAAAGTGTTACTCCCGGTGCTCCGTTTAAAACAGAACTCATAGTAGTAGTGATATCTCGTTGAGAATATACGTTTTGCCAATCACTATAAAAATTTCTATATTTTATTATAGGATCTCTATACGTAAAATACGTTACTGGAACAGTTCTAGCGTTAATAACAGTATGATACATTCCTGATTTATTTTCGAAGAAAAACCCATATGATGTTTGTTTTAATAAAAATGAAGGAATCCATTTTTTGGGTTTATAGTCATTTAATACTGCACTATTTCCTGTAACTCCTCCAAACTGACCTCTACTATTATCACCAAAACTACACATCCCATTCACATCAAAACATACTTGTAGTTCTTGAGATGCGGTTAATTCTGGTATTAATAGCCATCTAGCTCCTCTCTTCTGATAATTGGGTTCTGGATTGCATATAGCATTATCATCTAAAGATGCTCCTGTTTTTTCTTCAAAATTCCAAATTGAAGAACTTGTATTTAATCCCAAAACTTTTTTTATATTCTGTATCATAACAGTTCTAGAACTTAGACTACCACTATCACTCTCTTCATCATCGGGTAATAATATAAAAGGAAATTCGTATCGTATTTGAGCATGCGATCTGTGCCCAAACAATAGATACGCATCAAAAAGGTAGAATGTTTTTAGCACACCATTAGTATTTTCAATATTTACTTTAATTATAAAATCATTTAATAGAGGATCGTTTAAATCTAATTTACCACATACTTTTGTTCTACTTCTGTAGTTACCGTGTAAATTATTAACATTTAAATTTTTTGATGTAACCGATAAACCGTATCTTCCACTTAAAGATTCTAGTGGAGTATATCCTGCTTTTATATCTTTTATTAATTCACAATCAGAACAACTATCGTTAAATTGTGTCTTTATGTCTAATTTTATATTCCACAGATTATGGTGTAAATCAAAATAACTGACTGGTTCATTGGTTAATGGATTCCAACCCAAAGCATACGAATAAGCATCCAACCAATTATATTTTCCTACAGAAATTTTATTATTTTCTATTTTTAAACCCCAATTAATACCAAATTGATTTTTAAAATTAAAATCTACATCGTCTGAGGAGTAAAAAGTATCTGGATGGGAAGAATCCAATCCATCAAAAATTGAAGGCTCATTTAACCATTTTGGATTAAATGAACCACTAGAAATCATAGTTGCATGTAAAGCAACATCACTTCTTTTTATGGTGTCTAGATTATCGTCATTCGAATCTATAATATAAAAAGCTTCTGGTTTTACACCAAAATATGAAATATCATTTCTTAATTCATTTTCTATTCCATTTAGTCCTTGACCACCAACAGATGGTTCATAGAAAGCAATGTATGGGTTTGCTAATTTATTTAAATTGTCTTCTGCACTTATTAAGTCCGAAAAAAGTGGTAATCCTATACCGGTCAATCCATCTATTTTTGAAACCGGCAAAAGATTAACTGTTTGATCGCTTTCATATAAATTCCAATTTAATCCTCCATTTAACCCATGACCCAACATGTATTGTTCTGCTCGTTCGTTGTTTGTTTTTGGATTAAATGTACATCTACCAGAAAAATAATAAGAACCATAGCCTGCACATGTGTTATAATATGTTTCTGGAGATCTCCATCCGTAATTCTGTTCGTCATCTTTTGTTAATTCATTAAATGGGAACCATTTTAAATTTTCGTATTCTTCTGCCTTATCTGGATCATTGTCTAAGATTGATTGCGATAATTCTAATTGTTTAAATGAGTTGTCACCCCAAACTGAAGCTCTACTTCTAAAAAGTGCGTTATCAACATAAAATAGAATGTTATTTTGTCCTATTTTATTGTTCATGAAATAACTATCTTCACCCCATTCATTTCTTGTTATCACATCGGTGGTTCCTTTTGGTGGGAAAGCAGATAGTAAAGAAGCTCCGTATAAACGATTTCCACCAGCAACAAGTGTTGCTTCTGGGCTTTCAGCAGAACCATAACCCCAACCTATACATTCTCCGTTGCGTGTTATTGCTAACGAATAACCGTCTCCGCCAGCAACATCTTTATATTTGTCTGAATCTATTGTGCTTATTGATGTTTGATTGCTTTCATTACTTCCCCATACTTTTAATGTGTCATCAGTAGTAACAGCTAATGAATGAAAAGTTCCTGCACTAATTTTTTTAGCTTTTATTGGTTGTTTATTAAAATCTAAAGGTATTATTGTTTGACCAAAATGCGGAGATCCTGCACTACCATATGCAGGAGATCCTGCACCCCATCCCAAAACAGTATCATCTTCTAATTTTATTCCTAATGAATGAAATGCGCCAGCAGCTATTTGTTTAAACTTAATACCACCAGGAGCAACAGATTGACCAAAATTATATTCGGCTTCATTTGTTCCCCAACCATAAACAGTATCGTCTAAAAGAATTCCTAAATTATGATAACGTCCAGCACTTATGTCTTTAAATTTTTTACCTATCGGTATTTCAAATTGTCCTTTATCTTCGATACTATTTTTAAGACCCCAAGATGCAATAGTTTGATGTAGTGGATCTCCCGGCTGATCAATTATAGCAATAATATGAAATGGTCCTACAGAAACTTTAGAAAAATTTTCATATACTTTAGAATCTTTTGTATATCTTAAGATTTTAAGGCCCCTGTAATATTCGTCGGTAGATAAGTAACCAACTTCTTGTTGTAGCTCGGTTAATTGTTGTTCTATATCTTCATCATAATGTACTATAACTTTTTTCTTTATAGTTGGAGGCAATTCTGTTGGTTCTATCTGTCTAATAATATCTTCTACAGAAATAGCAACAAACAGATTACTTGTTTTTACATCTGTTGCTATTACTCTTCTCAATTTTAATATCTGTGGTTCAGATATAAAATCTACAGAAGTAAATAAAGAATTTATTTTTTGCGGTATTTTTGTGTAATTTCTTCCCCAAGATATTAATAAAGTTTGCAGTGGTATATCATTTGCTGAATATTTTACATCTATTATATCTTTTATGGCAAAGCTTCTAAATCCTCCTGCTGCTATTTTTCCAACAGAAAAAGAAGTATCTCTTGGATCTTTTAATTTTTCTTTTCTAATAAAATTAAAATATTCAGATGCTGTAGCCCCTAAAGGATCCCCAGAAACAATTTGGTTTAGTGTATAACGAGGCATTCCGGTTGAGTCGATTAAACCTAATTCGTATGCTTTTTCTAAAATATATGGGTTATACGAACCATCGCCTATCAACTTTAGAGGATAATTATCGGTATCATAAACTATTGCGGTTGTATTAGAAGCAGCACCACTAAATATTCCTGCTAAATCTATTTTTGGTGGAATAGACAATGGTGGTGAATCGCCCCAACCATATACCTGCCCGTAATTTAAAGGATCGTCTTTAAATCCTAATAAAGCTAAATTGTGATTTTCTCCAGAAGCAACACTAATAACTCTTCTTCCTGGAGGTGGATTATTTATAATTTCTGGAATAAGCTCTACATTATTTTTTATATTACCAAAAATGTATAATACTCCATCTGTATCAACTGCTAGTGTTATTTCTTTTTTAGCATCTATCCAGATGTATCTCTTTTTATTGTAAATAGGATCCGAACAAATCTGACACTGATTATTTTCATTAGAACCAGAACATTCTACAAATCCATTATCTAACAAGAAAATGTTATGACTTTCTCCAGAAGCAACGTGTATTGCTGGTCTGCTCAATTTCTTAAATGAATAATTTGTTAACTGTAAATCTAAATAACCATTTCCTTTGCCCCAACCGTATACATCTGTTCCATCTTTTATTCCTATAGTATGATACGAACCACACGATATAAAATTATAAACAGAAACATCTGACGGTTTATCTAATTGTCCGTCTTCATTGCTGCCAAATAATTCTATAGTTTCATCAGATTTTAGTATAGCAGTGTGATATATTCCACAAGAAACTTGTATAGCCGTAGTTCCTGCTGGTAAAGGATCTATTTTTGCTTGAGAAAAATTAAAAGGGTTTAAACGATCAGGATCTTCTCCGACTCCCCAACAAACAACATCTCCTGGTTTATAAGTTATTGAACTTATAAAAGTCAATCCTGTTAGAGTTGTTCCGGTTATTCCCTCATAAAGAGTTAAAGGTTCATCTATAATAATACAAGAATGATAATAACCACAACTTGCATTATAACGTGATAGAACTTTATCTGGCACATTTAATCCAGGATTTCCTGTTTCTAATATAGTATACGTTTGCCCTGTTATTTTAACAGAACCAGTAACACCCCACAGTCTTGAAGATTTTAGTAGATAGGTAAATTCTTCTTTTTCGCCTGTTATTGGATTAGTCCAATATGTACCAACTCTGGGATTTAGAGCTGTAAGACCGGTTACATTTCCACCCCATGTAGCATATCCGGTAGTACAATCTGTTAAAGTATTTCCTGGATCACATTTTGTAGAAACTAATATTTTAATTCCGTGTGCATAACCATAAATTCCTGCAATAGGAGTTCTAGAAAAAGAATTATCTGTAGGAGTACAGTTGTTAAAATTAAAATCAAAATATTCTGGTCCAACAAATGAAGATATATTAGGATCACAAATATTTAAATTAGAATTTGGATCTGTTCGTATTTCTCCCCGCCTATTAGTTTCATAAGGAGAACTAGCATCATATATTAGAGCAACTTCAGTTCTATATCCAAGATCTGCTCTGATATAAGTTTTTGGAGAAGAATAATAACCAATTTTTGAAGAATTTAATATTTCATAATTAATTATTTTATTTCCGTCTAAATACGTTGAATCTGGTTTCATTACGTAATATACGCCCACTCCAGAATTAGAAAGTAAAAATATTTCTTGTTTTATGTTTTGATATTCGTAAAACGAACTTAATAGTTCTGTTGTTTTCTTATAACATATACCCTTTAAACCAAAAGGACCACTAAATGCATAGTTTGCTGGAGCCCAGAACTGATCTCCTTCATTTCTATTTAAACACTTAACATTGTGTATCTGCGGCTCAAATGCTGACCATCTTTGAGGATCTGGGCTATCTATTTTCCAAATATATTGTTCTGATAAAATTTTATCTTCATCTAGACACAAATCGTCTTCGTCATTGTTGTTTATACCATCACCGTCTAGATCTGCACAAGCAGAAAGAATATTACCGTCAAAATCTTTAAATATTGCTGGAAGAGAAGCATCATCTTCCCAAACATATTTTTCTGTTAGAGAATTATAGCATATAGTTTGACCAGAATAAAATTTACCTAATGTTAATCCATATTCTTGAACAAAATTTGCGTAATCGCATTCTGTTGCTAATTTACAGTTTAAACATGCTTTTGTTTTATTTCTTGTAACCAATGTACCAAAAGTGTTCAGACCACAGCCATCTAAATCAGAACAACCACTCAGCAGTGGAGAATCGGGAGGATCTATCTTAAAATCAGAAGGATAAGGACTTCCTAGTAATGTATATCCATCTGGATCATTTTCCCACAGTTTATTCCAAACATAAGTATTTCCATTAAAACAAACAAATTCGTTTTCATTAAATTCATAAGTAGTGCCGTATCCGCTTAATCCAGGATAAAATTTATCCTGAGAATAAGAAGTTCCAGCATGAACACCGTCATCAGATTCCCAAGGATAAGTTATACCAATAAAGCTATCGTATTCTATAGCATAAGTTACGCCTAAAATTGCTTCAGCTCTTCCTTGATATTCTGATTCTATAGTTTCTACACAATTTAAACAGTCATTTCCTTCTCTTTTATAAATTAATAAAGTTTTTATCTTGCTAAGATCCCTAGAAGATCCTCCACTGCTCGACATACCTCTACTTGAAAATCCTCCGCTTGGAGGATTTGTTATACCGGGAATAAAAGTAACGCCCGGGCATTTATAAACATTTTGTAAACCATATATTGCTTCATCGTCCGCTGCTATCTGTTCAAAAGCAAAAGAATTTATTCCAAATTTAATAAGTCCATTATAAAATCCAGAAACTTTACTGGGCAAGCCTTCTCCTCTAGATTTATTAGGACCAGAATCATCGCCCCAAGCGATTAAACTTCCATCTTCGGTTAGACCGACGATACTATACGGAGTACATACAATTTCTTTTATTTTAACTCCTGTTGGCTGTGGAACTAGATCTTTGCTTAAAGAATCTCTAAAAAATTTAGCAGAAGAACCCAGATCACTTTCTATAAATCCAGGACTAGAAGTTAAGCCTCTAAAAGTTCCCCAAACAGAAACAGAACCATCATCTAATAATGCCGCAGAATAATAATAACCAGCCCCTATTTGTATAACTTTTTTAGTGTTTAATTCTTCTGGTACTTTAGATTGACCATAATGCGGCCAAATATCATAGTCGGCAGATAGACCACCAACTCCCATAGTTAATCCTGCACCCCAGCATACAACATTTCCGTTTTTAGTTAATGCAACAGTATGGAATCTACCAACAGAAACACTGTCCATTTCTCTTAATTCTGGAGGATAATTAGTTTGACCAAAATCGTTCGCTCCCCAACATATAACTCTACCACTATCTGCTTTTATTCCACATACATGCTGTGTACTTGCAGATATTTCTCGAAACTCCCCTTCTGGTAAAGGAACGAGACTTTCAATATTATTTCTTTGTAACATAACATTAGAAGAATTTAAAATTCTTCCAGAAGAAAATAAAGTCCTGTTAGGATGTTGTAATCCTATAAACATTACTGATCTAGACGGAGGATACGAGCCGTTTACAAACGGATATTGTCCTCCAGTATTAAATCTTTTATTATTAGTAATATACTCTTCTTCAGAAAAACTAGCAAAAGCACCTCTAAAAATATTACTATTTGCTTGTATTTCAGATTCTAATAAAGTTTTTAAGAATGATCTAGAATAAACTTTTGTTTCATTTGAATCAGTTCTTGGTGTTCCGTATACATCAGTTACTATAGGATATACTACTTTATGTGCTAGTACTACTACTTGATTTTCCCCAACTGCTATTTGTTTTGCAAAATAATCACTAGAAATATCATCTGTATTTCTAACCTTTATTTCAAAAGGAGAAATTAGAGGACCCCAACAAATAACATTACCCTCATCGGTAATACCACAAGTATACCTTGATGGATATCCTTTATCAGAAGTTTGTATTATTTTTTTTTTTAAAAGTTTAGTTCCGTCGCACGGTGCACTACAAGTTACTTCGGAACAAGTTTTTAGCGGATTCCACGCAGAAGGACCAAATAATTGTTTGCACATGTCTTCTGTTAAATTGGTAGTACATGTGCTAGTATCTCCATAAACTGCTTCTCCACAAGTACAACATACTCCGTCTTCTTGCATTGGAGCACAATCTGTTACATTCAGTGTTCTTATAGAACAAGGATTTACTGGATCAAAAACTCCTCCTATATTGATACATGCTTGTTTACTGATATAATCAAAACAAACTTTATCAGAATAAGTATTACCTAAATCTGTTCCAGTTATATCAAATGCTCTTCCTATTATATTGCAAAGACAACAAGAACCAACAGCTTCAATGAACGGATAAGTTATTCCTTTAGTGTTGTCAAAAATGCTATCTATAAAAGATATTGAAACATCACCATCAGAAAGATTACCACCAGTTAATTTTATTGTATTTTTATTTTTCCAAGTAGATGTACCGTTATCATAATAAAATTGATTTATAACGTAATCTCTATTAGTCAGAGATAATCCTATATCTGCTTGAGAAGTATTTACGTTATTTGTTAGTGCTTGTAAAAATGGTCCTATTGTTGTTTCTGCTATATCAAAAGCAGTTAAACCCGATACAATTCTCTGATACGAAAATGCTGAAGTATTTCCTTCATTTATAAAAACAATTCCTGTAGTTCCAGAAATACCTAAAACTGTATTATTTTGCAAAGAACCTGTTGGTAAAATAGTTGGTGCGGATATTACTATATTATCGCTAGAATATTGGAAAGTTATTCCATTACTAGAAAATACTTTAAATGTAGCAACGTCTCCTGATATATTCTTTAATAAGAATATTTCATTAGCACCTAAAGGTCCAGCACCAACAGTTTCAATATTGTAAAAAATACCAGAGGTATCTGATGTACTTGGTGCAGGCCCAGAAATACCAGTAACATCTATATAAGTAGTTCCGCCATCTAAATATACTCTTATTGTATTTGAATCGTATCTAGTAATACTGTAAACGCCCATGCCAGTAGATCCAGTGGGACCAGTTCCACCAGTGTTTCCGGTAGTTCCAGTTGGTCCTTGTGGTCCGGGAGGACCTTTGGCCCCTCCTCCACCAGCAACAAAACTAGAAGTATTAAATGTACTTGATCCTATAGATGGCATAGTGTATATTATTAGATATGTGTTTTAATATATCAGATTCTTGGAAAATTCCATAATTTATTATTATTAGGATACAATTCATCGCAGCGAATAATTCGTATCGGTCTAACTTTATTTAATGTTGTTCTTAAATCTTTGTTTACTGTATAATTTGTAGAAATTGCTAAAGGATCTATAGTTAAGCTGATGGCAACAGAACCAGGATCCGGTAACGTAATACCATTGTAGATTCCTTCAGATTTAGTATAATCAAAAGTACCAGTAGAAGTCCAATAAGTTCCACTTAACGGTTGACCTTCTTTTTCCAATAATGCAATATTGATATTAAAATCAGAGTTATCTAATGTTTTAGCTGCAATAAATGCCATTTCATCGTGACTAGGTAAAAACCAACCAGAAAGAGAAGAACTATTAGCGGTATTTCCTTGTATGTCTGATGTTATTCCATCACTTAACATTCTACTGATGTAAAACGCATTATATGCTGTTGGTTGATATTTTGTTGGATCTATAATATTAGAACTTTCTGTTATGCCACTTGTATTAGTTAATTGAGCATAAAGTCCTCGTATAGTATTATACATACCCCAAGATCTAAACCAATTACCGTGTAAATTATATGGTTCTTTAGCAAAAACCTTTTCAGTTCCGTCTTGTCCGTATTTTAACATTCTATCACAACGTTTAAATGTATTGTTAAACAGAGTCGGATCTTGGCCTTGTGTTGTTCCTGTAAATCCGGTAGTCCAATAGCCTTCTCCCACAGAAATGTATTTACTTATATAATTTTCATCAACACTTCTTATTTCATCGTAATAACCATAATCTATAATAGGTCCCCAAGCATAATAACCGGTAGCACCCCAAGCAAAAGAAGAATATGTATAGTTTTCATAATAGGGATTTTTTATCTTATAATTTTCATCTAATACAATGTCATATGGATATACTATTATAAGATAGCCATTATCGGTTGTAAAACAATCTCCAGTAATTCCGCCTGCTTCGTATTCTGGTTGTGAATTATATAAAGAACAACTAAAAGAAAGACCAGTATCTAATATGAAATCTTCTGCTGAGAATAATTCTTTACCACCAAATATTGTAGATTTTCCTGGTATAAATTTACCAACAACTACTCCTCCACCATACTTATTTCCAGGTAAAAGAGGAGCAGAATCATATTTACTACAAATATTTTCATTGTTACAAACAATATTATTGCAATTTTTATTATAACCAGCAAAAATACCGTTTTGGTTCATGCAAGTTTCAAATGTCATTTCGGAACAAGCACCGTCTACACAACATCCCCCAGTAGAACCAGAACAAATATTAATATTATATTGATCAAAACATTTAGAAAAATGACCGTGATAAAAGCCATTACTTTCTTCGCACTTAGATTTTGTTGTAGTAGAGCAAGAACCTCTACCATCACAACATGCCCCAGTAAATATAGTAGTATCACAACTAACTTCTGAGCATACTGATTTTGGACCAGCAAAACTTGAAACTATTCCAGGTATTCTTTTTAAATCAACACAGTCTTCAACAGACATATCATCATAACAAATCTGATTAACGCCATCATCTACACAGCATGCTCCTCGTTTTTCGCAGGCATAAGATCCTGTCGTACCACAGGTTGTTCCATATCCATGAAAAAATCCAGTACAATTTTCTATTGTAGTTTCTTCACAATTAGAATTTTCTGTACAACACGCACCAATTCCAGAATAATTTGGTCCTGAAAACATAGCTTTAACTGCTCTACTGTCGTATTGTGAAAGAGGATCGAAATCACCGGTTAAAGTAATAACTTTAGCACACGGATTACTAGCACTATTATCATATATTGCAGTGTTAGTACAAGCAGTTTTTGATGTACTCAAAATTTTTGAACTGGTATAAATGTTACCTTTAACATAATAAAAAGTAAATAGGATATCACAAGTAGTTCCACTACCACCAAAAGCATTACCTACAGATAAGCAAGGTTTTGTGTTTCCTGGCCAGATTACAGAACCGGATGAGGCATTAATGGTTGGTTTATTTTCTTTTGGAGATGAATGTGTATTTCTAACTATAAGATTTATCGTGTATACTTTATTGCTGGTGCTTCCCCAACCGGTTGGAGTTTGTAGTGTTATTCCTTTTAAATTGCCAGGAGAAGAACCAGAGATTAAATCAACATAGAATGTTTTTGGTGAAATTTGAGGTCTTATAGTAGTGCCATAATCTGTAGTAAATGGATCTATTTTTATTCTATAATCGGTACCATTTTTAAATATCTGAACATTATTATTTGTTATTCCACCACTAAAACTTACTCCTCTGGCTGCTTCAACAATATTAGAACCAATAAATCTAAATTTATTGATATTATTTGTTCCTGTTGTTATACCAGCCGCACCAGTAATGCCTCTAAGATTTCCAGAAGCATCAAATTTTACTAAGTTATAATTATTTGTTCCATTGGGACCAGTTGCAGTAACATCGGTCGAAGGAATGGATGGAGTTACAGTTACAACTCCTGTAGTAGTATTTTCTGTTACCGTTGCATTATTAAATACTATAGTTTTTAATTTTAATATACTGTTTGATGCTGTTACTGCTAAACTAAATCCCGTTCCTATGTTAGAAAAATCAATTTTATATTGTCTATTACCTGTAGCACCAATAGCATCTCCGGTAACGGCATACACAGTTCCGTTATCAAAATATGTTGTAAATTTTCTACTAATTAATGTTATTCCTGTAACGCCTCGTATAGACGGTCCAGTATTTCCTGTTGGTCCGTTAGGACCTGTTGGTCCAGTGGGACCTGTTGGTCCAGTGGGACCGGTATTACCGATACCACTAGAAGAGAGTCTATTTATTATACTAGACCCCAAATAAACCATTATGAACCCCCAATACGTAACGTATTTTTAATTGTTGTTATATCGGCTTGAATTTGGTTTATAGTTTGTTCTAAATCCGTTATACTTCCAATTTCTGCATTTTGAGAAACAATTAAATTTTCTATTGTTATAGATTCTGGTATGGTTATATCAACCATAGGTTTAACGGAAATATAAGGAACTAAAGTAATGTCTCCTTGTTGTACTGTGGTTTGCACAGCAGGAACAGTAAAGGATATTGGTGTGTTGCTTTCTAAGGTCCAAGAAAATCCTTTAGAATAAACAGTAGAACCATTAATTATTTGTGGTGAAGATACTGTTCTAGATATAGTTATAGTCTCGTTTACACTATCCCAACTACTAACTGTACCTATAGTTGTAACCGATCCATTATAATATTGTGTGACATTTGATCCTGATAACCCACTAGATATTCCTACTGCACTATTTAATTGTAGTTTTATTTTATGTGGTCCATTAGTTAATCCGTATAAAGAATACATGTCAGGGTATTCTGTAACCGAAAGTTCAAATCCGTCAGCTTTTTTATAAAAACTTCCAGGATTAACGTCAGGAGGAGACCAAATTATATCACCAACCGGCAATATTCCTTCTATTGCAGCAGCATTTCCTATCTTATATCCGATATAGTTTACAACTATACCATTATAGACAGAATGAGGAGCAAGTTGTAAAACTGGTTTAACAATTGCAGAATTAGTTCCTGTTGGTACTTCTACCACACCAGTTAAACCACCAGCCACTGATGGATCCAAGAATAAAATATCTTTACCACCAGTTCCACCTTCTATAATACTTGTTAATCTTGCTGTTGGATATGCTATAGATCCTGCAGTAACCACAGTGTAGTTTGATCCTGTTATAGATTCTACAATTCCTAAAACTTCTGAATTTCTTTCTGTATTGGCCTGAGATGGTTTATAAGATTGGTCTATAGGATCGTAACGTATAACATCTCCAGCAGCTATAGAACCGTCTACAGTATAACCAGAACCAGAAGCAGAACTTATTGTTATGAATAGTCTACGTGTATCTTGTGTCAACACAACCGTAGGAGCAAAAAGTCTTGTGTTTAAATTAGAAGATGAACGTGAAGTGGGCATTTATTGTGTTCCTTAAGTTCTGTAAAGCAGATCAGCATCGGCAATCCAATGGAATTTTATTGTATCAAAACTTACTGCTCCGGAATTTATTTGAATATCAAAACCGTGTTTAGACATATCTGGTATGGTAACATTGCCTGTTAATCCTGCACCTAAACGATATTGAGGTGTTACGTCCCAAGGATATCCTATTAAAGTTCCTGTGGTGTATCGTAAATCTTGACCTGCATTAACATTATATGCTTCCGTTGGTGTTCCTGTTGACGGAGAATATATTGTTACGTTGGCTGGAGATTCTATCATTTTTATTGGGAATTTTATTGGATATACGATTTGACTATTCATATTTCCTAACATTATCGCTTCTTCATTTCCTCTAAAATTTGTACTTTGAGGAATTTCGTCTAGATCGTAAGAACGTTGATAGTATGGTTTACATCTATTTAATTCTTGTTCTCTGTCAACATGAATAATTGTATTAGACCCGTAATTAGGTTCTAAAACTACTTGTGCTAAACTTACAGTTGCAGTAGAAGATGGGAATTCAAAACCAAATGCAACCCAGCCATCTTGTTCTGTTGTTAATGTTGTGCCCATTGTTGGCACTATAAATGATTGAGAATATTTAGCCCAAGATGTAGATAAACTTATACCGGCAACAACAGAAGTTCTTGTATTTAATGTGGTTTCAAAACTACTACTAAGCGTTATTCCTTCAGAATAACGATTAAAGACTAAATCTACTGTAGCACCAGACACTGTAGATTTAGCATAGAAAGAAACGGTAGCGGTTTGTCCTTGTAATAATCTAGCACCTTTTTGAATATTTTCTAAACGAGGTCTCCATTCGTAAGTAATACCAACACTTCCGTATTGTGTCTTTACATCAACATAATATAAAGGAGATCCTAAAACTGTAGTTTGATTGGAATCAAATTCTCTTCTTTGTAAATCTAGAGTAAGGCCGCTTAGATTGGTATTATTAGTGAAGTACCAACGATCTGCAATTGGAATTAAATAATCATAATTAAATGATCCCGAAGTAGCACCACTATAACCCGTAAATGTACGTTGCCATACTGTAAATGCTCCATTGGGAAGATAATTATATGCGGTAGCAGAAGTTACACCAGAACCAACACCAGAACCAGAAAGTAAAGTAAGAGAAGAACCAATCTGATCTTCACCAGACTGTTCTGTTGCTACAAATTGTCTGTTTGTATCGTATCTAAATACAATTTTACCAGAAGTTGCGGAATCTTTAAATATCTGAACAAACGGATATTTTTCTATATAAGTTTTAGTAGAGAATCCACCTAAAAATAAAATACTTTCATGGAATAGTCTATACCAACCATTATCCCAATCAGCACCATCGTTTGTGTATGGATTGATGTGAGTGGACTGATTTTGTAACATTTGTGGGCACCACAAATAAGTACCAGTGCTCAGTCCAGCCAAAAGACCCGATCCGTAATCTGTAGGAACTACAGGATATAATGTTGTATCTACATCAGTAGTAAAATCGTCTACTTGAATTGTTCCGCCCGGTAAAGTTATTTCTAAAATATATTTTGAAGTTCCTAAAGACGCAGGAGTTGCAACTATACCACTAACTAAACCCAAGATACTTTTATCTTCAACAATTCTATTTCCCATGAAATACTTCCAATAATTATTAGTATCAGAATTAAAACCAGCAGCAGAATTTGCCCAATCAACAATCCAATACGCAAGCTCTCCGGTATAATCTAAACCGGCTAATTTTACAGCGCAATTATTAGCTGCAGAAGCATCTGTCGGTACTCCTGCTAGATTGGTCAATAGAGTTACGGGATCAGGATTACCGCTAAACCAACCAACAGAATCTCCATTTGAAGCAAAGAAAACAGGATCTCCTATTTTAATTGCGGTTGGAGAAGAACGATTTGCTCCGTTTGTAAATCCTGGTATAGCATTTAGTGTACTGTAATCTATAGATATAATTATTTTATTATCTAGTTCTGCTGTGATTCCTGCACTTATACCTTCTATAACAATACCACGATACGGTAATATTAATCCTTTGTCTCCTGTAATTCCCAAAAGTAAAGGTTTCGATACTTGACCGTATGCACTTGGTTCTATGGTTGTTATGCCTCCAGCGACAGTTGGACTTAAGAAATAAGCAGTTCCTTTTCCTAAAGTTCCTCCAACAATTCCTAAAGAGTTTCTTATAGTGTTAGAAAAAGTAGAATTATCTATCTGACCAGAAACTGCTATGTAATTATACGAAGCATCTTCACCAACAATGATGCCTATAACTTCAGCGTTGTCGGAATTATTTGCCATTGCAAAAGTTAAACCGACAGTT
>Ga0129336_10000744_pt1 | contig 19199 bp, 16 predicted proteins | sample CPB6_02_DNA_FD_96878 | JGI IMG/M metagenome (GOLD analysis project Ga0129336, IMG submission 96878) | Freshwater to marine salinity gradient microbial communities from Chesapeake Bay, USA - CPBay_Sum_0.6_0.2_DNA | ecosystem: Environmental > Aquatic > Marine > Coastal | place: USA: Chesapeake... | reverse complement strand
GTCTTGATGCCCTGCATCGCCAAGAAGGTGAGTGGTCCAACGAGGAACGGCGTGGCCAACGACAGAACTAGTCCAGTCATAACAACCTCGGGTTAGGTGGAACTGGAATCCAAGCGCCCTTCGATATGGGCGATCTTGGTCATCGCGTCGCGCAAGAGGGAGTAAATCTCACTCATGTCACGGCGCATATCCCGCACATCACGATCCAGTTTGGTGACGGTGGCGCGAAGTACGGCATAGCTCATCGCCGCGCCGATGACCGCAGACACCAACGGGACCGCAAACGAAATATTACTCATCGGCACTCCAGTCGCGTGTTGAAGGAACGTCGCGCCTATCGCAGACACGCCTCCCACGCTGAAGCTAACATGGGCTGGCGTCATTCGTTCTTCCCTCCGCCCAGTTCAATGCGCTTTGCATAGTACTTGTTGCGGATGCGCTGCAAGTCGGCTGCGGCTTCCTGCATCAGTTCCTTGCGGCGCTGCGGCGATTCCGTGTTGCGGAGCTTGGCGTTGCGCTTGGCCTTCACAGCGCGAAGCTGCTCCATAAAGTCCTGCCGCTCGTACTTGGCCTGCACCCCGGGACGCACAAGCTGGGGGCGCACGCCAGCCAACCCCATCACATCAGACAGCAACTCGGCGCGGTTCTCGCCGGGGATGGCGTCTTTCAGGATCTTCTTCCCGTAGTACGAGACAGCGGTAGGCGTGACGAACGGAAGAACTACATCTTCCGCAATCATCTGTGCCTTCTGCATCGGCGTCTCCCCGCCCGTCATCCACTTGCGCCCCGTGAAGGGATCAATGTTGAAGGCGCGAGAGGCTAGTTCTGGGATAAAGCCAGACGGCTGGAGGATGGACGCGCCCGGGACTTCAGGGAGCAGCTTGCCCACCACCGATCCCGGCGCTGGACTGCCAGAAAACAGATTGACGGGAGTGAAGCGCGAGATGTCAAAGGTGTACTGCTCCCCACGTTTCGGTTCCGCGCCCAAAGCCTTGGCCAGCGGACGCATCAGTGCATCCACCTGTATTGACCCGGGCATGAGGTAGCCCAGCGACTTGCTCTGGCGCTGCTCAGGGCGCAGGTCGCGTTCCTGCACTGGGGTGTACATCCGGCGACTGACTTGATCCAGTCCACCCCACAGTGCCGCCAGTGTCACCCAGCGTGCTGGATGCTCCATAATATCTTCCAGCAGGCTGGGAATGTACTTCACGGGGTACATGACGAACGGCGAGACCGTGTTCTTAATCCCCGTCAGCAACGGCGAGCGCGTGTCGTATCCGGGGAGAACGCGCTCCACTTCGCGCAGTGCCTCGTCCGGAGCCATCTTGTTGTCGAGGAACTTCTTATACAGCGCCACGCGATAGATGCCGTCCTCCAGCGCATAGGCTTGCTGGGCCTTCTGGGACATCCACCCAGCCACCTTCCGCGCATTGCCACGCGGTGTGATGCCCCGCGCTGTCAGGGCCTGCCGTGTCTCTGGGCGTGTCGTCTCCACCAACTGTTGGAGTGTGCCCTTCTGGGAGGCCAGCCCACTCACGGCCATGTCGCCATACGTCGGGATGCCGCGCTCCAGTACCCCTGCTTCCGCGAGCGCCTTGGTCGCAGGTCCGTAGGTGCGAAGATCGCGTAGTGCCGCGTTGAGATACTTGAGCTGCTCCAAGAGCGGCAACCCGCCCATGTGGACCTTGGAGGCATTGGAGATAAAGTTGCCGACATGGGTGCCCGGGTTGTACACCGTATGCACTTTCTTCCAGAAGCGCGTCAGATCACCGAACAGACCGCGTGTGCCAAGTCGCTCCACGCCAAGGTCCGGCATCGTCATCAGGTACTCTGCCGCGTCCTTGCGGACCACCGCGCCTCGGAGGAAGCTGAGTTTCGGCGTATCGGGAAGGACGATGTACTCGTCGTCGCCGGAGGCAATCTCCTGCGCCAACCCCTTCATCCGGCGCTTGGCATCCAGTTCAGCGCCTCGGAACGCCTTGCCAGCTTCTGCGTCACCGCTGGCGTATGCCGCCTCGGAGAGCAGTCGGGCGTTCTCAGCCTCGTCCATTACCTGCTTGTACATGGGCGGAATCACGCCGTCGATTCCCGCCAGCGCATTGAACAGACGCGAGGTGGCGATGTTGCGCCCACCCTCGGTGAAGGTTTCCCCAAGGCGCACGGACGCCTCGCGGATTTCCCCCAGCGCGTTGCGTTCTTCGAGCGACAAGTTCTCGTTACGCACCCGCTCCGGTTCGATGCGGAAGATTTTGTTCCCCTTCCGGATCGTGACGGGCTGCATCGCCTCGGCGCCCTTGAACGCAGCATAGAACCGCTTGAGGTACGAGGCCATGCGGCGGTCATACGTCTCCTTGGAGATGATGCCCGTGGCCACCTTCTCGCGGCCCAGCCCCGACACTTCCTGCGCCACCTTCTGCGCCACAGCCATCGCAGCCTTCATCGTCTCGTCGTCCATCCCAGCACGGCTTTCGATGCGCTCGTTCTCCACAATGTCGGAGACCAGTCGGTCCCCCTGTGGCCCGAGCTTTCGGGCCTGCCGCGCCAGATCAAGGCCGATGGCGCGGTACTTCGCCATCTCCCGCTCGGCCAGTTCCACGACCCCCTTGACCTTCGGGTCGATGAGGATGTCGCGGCTGATGAGGTTGAGCGCCGTGCGCCCCTGTGGGGATTGCGCGAGCGCATCGCGCACATTAATCGCCCCTGAGCGGATCAGCGCCTTGGACGGACGGTAGCCCAGCGACGCCATGCTGAGCAGTTGCAACCCTTGGCCAGTGGCCTTCAGGCGCGGGTCCTCAACACTCTCCTCTAGCTCGTAGCCCCCAACACCCAGCGCCACCTTGGGCAGCGCCTCACGCCCGAACTGCGTCCCGAGCGATGCGCCAAACGCACCGCCCACATCGAACGCCGTACCGCCTAGCGCCTTGGTGACTTCGCCGGGTGCCGCTTGAACAGCCGGACCACCCGCTCCCAGAGCGTCGGCAGCGGCTGGGCGAACGGCTGCCTCGGGAGCGGCAGCTCCTCCGGCCAGTCGGTCAGCGGTAGCCCCTGCTGCACCCGCATCCATGCCGCCCATGCTCGCATCGCTGGGCGCCCGGAAACGATCCAGTATGGCTCGCAGCTCATCGCTGGCTCCGATGGCGGCGCGGCGGACTCTGTTTGAGGCGATGTTTTCATACGAACGGATAGAGGCTTGCTGCGCGAGCGCCTGCTCTGGCGTGAGGACGCCGACCTTGAGCGCATAGTCGCGGAACGCATCTTCCAGCGTGTCGCCTCCCCCGAAGATCGGGGTGACGCGCTGCGTGGCGGACTGGATAGTATAGCGAGGCAGGGCCTTTTGTGCGAGAGCGGCCAGCTCATCCGCTGCCGATTCATCCAGCCCATCGTTCAACACGATCTGCGCCTTGCTGGGACTGAGCGCCACCATCGTGGTGCCGTTGAATCGCTGGCCTCCGTCAGCCGCCGTAATCTTTGAGATGGCCTGCTTATACTCGCGCTCGCTCATCTTGCGCCCGAAGTCCAGTGTCAGCGCAACGGCATCGCCCTCGGGATTCGGGACAGGGAAGAAGAAGCCAAGCTGCTTGGCCGCTTGCGAGACGCGCCCCAAGACACGGGCAATGCTTTTCCCGGGGAGGTTCTGGAATCCAAGGCGAGCCGCTTCGGTCAAGCCCGGGTCGCCTTCCGACAACCACGAGCCAATCCCGTTTGCCACTTCCACTGGCAGCCCTTCGCTCTGCACGATAGGCTGCACCACGCGCTTGATAAACGCCGTGCGGCCAAGGCGCTTCTCAATCGTGGACAGGCGCTTAAACTCTCCCGGCGTGAACCCCTTCTGGTAAGAACTCTTGTACTCTACGTTGGTCACGCCGCTGGTCGGACGCTCCATCTTCAGTTCGGACGGATACGGCCCCATCATGTCGTCCGGCATGAGCGCCACCTTCTGCTCGGCGTACACCGTCCCGGGCTTTGCCTTGTTCTCGGGGCGCGTGTTGACCCAGCTATTCTGCCCACGGGTTTCCGTGGCCATTGCTCGCCGTGCTTCCGGCGAGAACATGGCGGAGTGTACGCGGTAAGCGTTCTCCTCACCAAGCGGCCCGAACTGGTGCCCGTATCCGGCATGACCGAAGTAGTCATGCACGGCGCGGAACATGTCGTTTTCTTCGGGAGACAGCAGGGGATGGAAGCTGTCCGCCTGCGTCTTGTACACCAAGAGCCGGTTGTTGTCCGCGATGTCCTGCATCATCTCGGCGCTATTCTTGTACGGCGCGGGATTATCCACAAACTCAAACTGGACGCCCTTGCCCGTCAGATACTCGTACTGCTTGCGCGTCTCCTCTGCGAACGCCCGATAGGCGCTCCGCACAGCCGGATCGTCCGGCGCAGACCGGACCTGATCGAACCAGTTCGCCACGCGCTGCTTGAACTTCTCGTCCACCTCAGAGGCGCGGGGGATGAGTTCGCCGGTTTCCCCGTACTCGGCAATAGACTGCCGCACGGTGGGAACGCCGCGCTGTCCAAGCGCCAACTGGCGCTGAGTCCACGCATCGCCAATCTTCGAGGGCGCCTCTCGGCGCATGGCACGAATCCCTACCGTCGTCCCCACCGACCCGATCCCCGCGCCAATCGCCCCATACAGCAACGCTCGCTGTGTGGCGGTCATGTCGTCGTCTGGGCGATCCGTCAGCAGGCCGATCCCTGCGCCAAGGCCACCACCGCCAATGGGCGCCAGTACGTTGACGTTGGCAGCGCCGCGAGGGATGATTGGACTCGTGGGTTCCGCTGCTCGCTGCTGGCGACCGGCTTCCGCCGCCGCCTCCAACTGGCGCGTCGCCTCCATGTCCGGCATCGCCATAGCGCGACGGTCATCAATGTCGGCCTGAATCTGCTGGGCACTCTGCGCCATCTGACGGCGCAGGTTCTTCTGCTGCCGAGTCGTGCGCGGACTCAGGGTGGTGGGGACTTCGATAGTCTGGGCAACATCAGCGGCGGTGCGACCTTGTTGGGCCGCTGCCTCAAGGCGAGCGGACGGGGAAAGTTCGACCTCGGGCGCTGCCGCAGGCGCTGGGCTTGGCGGCGCATTCCGACGCTGCGCTCGCTGCTCCTCCGCAAACTTGATTGCCGACTCCAGCATCTCGCGCTCGCGCCAGCCAATCGGCCCCATCGGGATGGCTCCGCGCCCAAGAAGTCGTGGTGCGGCTGGCGCAGCAGGCGTCGTGATAGGACCAGTAAGCGCCTCCTCTGCGGCAGCGACTGGAGCAGCTTTTGCCTGCTTGCCAAGGATACGCGCCAGCGGAGAGATTAGCGTTTCTCCGATGATGCCTCCACCAGTTTCGAGCGCAAGGTCTCCAGCCATGCGAGCGACTGGACCCGGGCGCTTGCCAGTGAGATTTTCGACAAGAAGGCCCGTGGGTGACTGGCTCCCGTCTGCAACCAACGCGCCGGGGATTGAGACAAGAGGCGCAGACGCAATCGCGCCTGCGATGTTGCGCCGCACGATCCCAGCCCCTGCGGCTGGCGAGAGTAAACGCCCGAGTCCCGATGTAGCTCCAACCCCTTCAGCAGCGGCCTGCATCCCCTTTGCGCCAAGCATCGTCGCCAGTATGTCAGGCGCCGCATACCCTGCGATGGACGCAGCGTACTCCAAAGGCGTTTGCGCTTCCGGAACCTTGGCTTCTAGTTTTTCCGCCGTTCCCCGAACCTGCTGTCCAAAAGCGGCACCCTGCGCTCTAGCTGCTGGTAGGTCAGCCACAGGCCGTGCGCCCGGGGATGGGATACCAGCCATCATCTCCCCGAGGTTTGCTGCGATGTTCATTCCACGAACCGCCGCCCGATTCAAGAAGCGGGTTGTCAGCCCCGGGCGATCCTCTGCAACTGGCGCTGCCGGTGCCGGAGGTTCTACAACCCCATACGCCTTTTTGTAGAATTCATCCCGCTGGCGTACATACTCATCACGCATCGCCTTCTGGCGTTCATACTCGGCGCGAGACTTGATCGGATCAGGCATGAGCTATGTCCGGTAAAGATTTACTTCTTGGGCGCTTGGTTTTTGAGCGGACCCATCGCACTGCTTTGGAACGGATTCGCCGTACCGCTTCGGAACGGATTCATCGGACTCTTAGACCATTCATCAAGACTCGGGAAGTCCGTGGGCGTGCTGAGGATTGAACGGAGCGCTGCCGCAAATGCTCGGACTTCCTCCGCTGTCTTGGGGCGTCGCGTCTCCACCCCAAACTCATCTTTGAGAATGACATCCTGCTGCATATACCTTGCAATCTGCTCTTTGATGTCCTTCTCTGTCATGTCGCCAGATTTGAGCATCTGCGCCGCATCAACCCTTGCTCGTGACTCCGCTGCGGCAGCGTCACTCTGCCGGATGTTTGCCTTGAGCGAAGCAAGCTGTGTCGGAGACAATGTCTCAATTCCCAGCATCCCAGCATCCACGCCACCCAAAGCCAGCCGCGCCTTGTTGATGTCTCCGCCAAACTGCGGCAGTGCCGCCAATAACTTAGCCTGCTCGTTAAGTCTGGCATCAGTCGCTGCCGTCGTGTCCTGCTGCGCGGCCTGCTGGAGCGCGATGTTCAGCGCCATGTTCTCCTGTTGCGTGGGCTGCATCGCATACCGCTGATCGCCAATCCGCACCGTGCGCGGACTCCGACCTTGGAAATCGCTGATTACGCGCTCGACTCTGGACATGGGCCGCTCAGGGGCAGTCTCCATCGCCGCAGGTGTCCCAAAGGCCGGGGGCGCCATCAGTCCCGCCCCACCGGCTGGCGCCTGTGTCCGCTGGGCAATCGCCTGCCCCAGCGTCGCAGGGGACATCGGAGGCGGGTCCGCTGGCGATGCCGCCAGTGGCCCAACCTTCCCCTGCTCCTGCGGCAGCACATCTTCTACCGGAGTCAGCCCTGCGGCAATGCGCCGGAACATGGCCTCCTCGGCGTCTTTGCGGCGCTGCTCCGCCATCACCTCACGCTGCTGGAGTCCCTGCCCTACGCCGGTTGCTGCGCCCAGTGCCGCCCGGAGCGCCGTCATCCCGCCAAATCCTCGTCGTGCCATGATGTCGTCTCCGGAGTCCTAAAAGGTAGCGCGTGAATCCCATGACGACCCGTTCCATACATGATACTGGCCGTTTGAGAAGTAGGATGCGCCGGGGTAGGCCTGCACCGACTGTGATGTTCCGGGGATGGTGGTGTTCGTAGTTGGCGGAGCACTGTTCGCCAAGTACCACTTGCCGTTTTGGAATACCGCCCACCCAAAGTTTGTTTGCTGGTACTGTCCGCTAAACCGACCCGTAGGGAGCGACGAGGTATAGGCGGCGGGGAATTCCTGTAAGGTCCCCGTTCCCTGCGTCGTGGTCGTTGGCGTCTGTGTTGTCGGTGTTGGCGCCTGCGTGGTGGTCGTTGGCGTCTGCGTAGTGGTGGTATTGGACCTAGTCGTCGTGGTGTTAGACCCAGTCGTCGTGGTCGTTGGCTGTAGCACCCACGTTCCACCGGTAAACCGGAAGGTCCGCCCCGCTCCGTCTGTCCAGACCTGTCCTTCCACCGGATTGGCCGGAGGACTACCCACCCTCTCGCTCGGTGTGGTCGTTGTCGTAACGCCCGTGTCTCGCGTGGTGGTCGTCTGGTTAGTGTTCTGCGTTGTCGGCGTTCCGCTTGACTGCGTGGTGGTCTGGCCCCGCCCCAGCAGATTGGCAAGCTGCGTGGGGTCAAGGTCCTTGAGCGCATTTGCCAGCGCCAGCAACGTCTGGCTCCGAGCGATCTGCCCCTGCACTGTCTCTGCGGTCGTGCGCGTAAGGTTGCCGCTGACCATGTCGTAGATGTAGCCAGACGCTTCCGTAAGGCCCAACTGACGACGGAGCTGCATATCCAGATCAGCCTGTCGCGCTGCTTCCGTCTGCGCTGCGCCAGCGCCAGCCACGACCAGCGCCCCGTTGGTATCTACCGTGTACTGCCTGCCGGTGATCTGCGACATGATCTGCGCGTTCTGGAGATTCTGCTGCAAGCGGTCCAGCGTGGACTGCCCACCCAGCGTCCCCGTCAATCCCGCTCGCTGCAACTCGGCAGCCAACGTGCCGACTGCCGCCCCGCCAGTCCCAGTCTTGAGCGTGATCGCGCCGGTCTGCGGGTTCACATCGTACTGCTGGCCGGTGATCTGCGACAACTGCGCGGCTCGCGCATAGGCGTTTTGCAGCGCGTCCTGCGTAAGCGCTTGCGCTGTGCCCGTGCCGTACAGTCCGGTGACTCCCGCCTCTTGCAGCTTGAGCGCTTCCGCCGCTCGCGTGTCTGCTGAGGTGCGGACAGGATTGCCAGCCGCATCACGAAGCACCACGACATTGCCAGTGGCGTCTACCGTGTACTGAACGCCAGACTGCTCAGACAAACGCTGCGCGTTCTGGAACGCCAACTGGCGCTCCTGCGTCGCCGTCTGTCGGGCCTGTAGCGTTTGCGGTGCGGCGGCTCCCGCTCCGAGCGTACCCGTCAGTTCCGCTTCCGCGATCTGCTGCTGCCCCAAGAGGCGCTGGAGTTCCAGCGACAACTGGCCGGTTTGCCCCATCGCTGCCAAGTCAAACTGCCGCGCCGCCTGCTGGGCTGACTCCTCAGCCTGTGCAGCACGGAAGGCCTCATCGCCACCGGCGCGATACTGCTGCTCGCGGAACTGCTCCAGACGGAGCGCGTTCTCAAAGTCGGCCAACTCCGTCTGCCGCCCAGTCTCGTACTCCGCCAAGTCCTGTGCGCCAGCCAGCTCCGCAAAGCTCTGGCCAGATTGCAGCAACTGAGCGCGATCCTGCGCCTGCGTCTCTGCCGCTCGCTGGAGGAGCTGCGCGTCGAGGTCTGCCAAGGCGCGAGACTGTGCGCCACCCAGTCGGGCCAGCCCAGAGCCAGCAATGCTGGACGCGGACAATCCACGCCGCGCCAAGTCCTCGTTCAACTGGCGCTGCTGCTCGGTAAATTCTGACTGGAGGTTCGCGGCCTGTGCGCCACGAATCTGCTGAAACGCCTTCGTATCAAAGCGCGACGGCGCATCGCCAAACGCCTTGAGCTGGTCCGCCAATGCCGTTCGCATCGTGGACGCTTGCTGGCTTCCGCCGTACTTGTCTAGCTGAGTCGCCTCTAGCGGCTTAGTCGGAGGGGCAGGACGAGCCATGCCTTCCTTCTGCAACTGCGCGAAGGTTTTGGCAGGCGCTGGCGGTTGCATAGCGCCCGGAGTTTGGGTGGTCGTGCGCTGCTGCTGCGCTCGCTGCCCATAGACGCCCTGCTGGCCACCGCCCGTCGTGTTGGTGGTGCCCAGCATTTCGTTGTATCCGGGGAGCGACCCGAACGCGGTGTTGAAGGTGGCCATGAAAGTCTCCTATCGTCCGCCGAAATATTGCGGGAAGTTCTGCGTCGCGTAGGGCATGAGAAGCTGCGCGATCCGGCGACGGCGCTCCTCCTCCATCTTCGCCTGACGACTTTCTTCTTCAAGGCGCATCCGGTTGGTCTCGGCGTTCATCACCGCCGCGTCAGACGCCGCATCGGGAAGGGCGGATTGAATCCCCTGCCCCGCTAGCGTGAGCAGGTCCTTGTTGGACTTGGCAAACTCACTGGCTTGCTTGAACATGGACGGCTTTGGCTCGGGGGTTGGCATCCCCGGGGTCTGCGCTGGCGCCTGCGCTGATCCCGCGCCACCGCCAAAGAACTTGCTGATTGGGCGATTGTACTCCGAAAGCGCCTGTGACGCCCCCGCCTTGCCGCCCGTCAGCAACCCTTTGACCCCAGCGCCAGTAGCGCCCTGCCCATACCCAGCCGCTGCGCCCTTGAGCGCCCCGCCCGTATTGAACCCACTGAAGTACCCCTTCCCTTCGGTGTCGCCACCCAGCGCCGCACCAGCCAAGACGGCGAGGGGCATCCCAACGCCCGGGATCGCGCCCAGTGCCATCGGGGCCAGCGCCTTGATGACGCCCTTGTTGCGGTCATACAGCCCCGCCAACCCACCACGCTTACGAGCCATCGTTACTCCGTGGCCTCAGAGGCCGGTTCGAGAATCGGCGCATCCTCAACGGGGAGCGCCAGTTGCACATAGGTGTGGGCGAACACATCATAGCGCCACCCATCTTCCGGCTTGAGGTCCGGGGCGGCATCGAACGCAACCTGCGCGATGCGCTCCATCTCCTGCTGGAATCTAACCGCAAACTGCTGGGAAATTGACACCAGCCCCTCGTTGGCAGCGCGGTAATCCAAAGCGACCGGGACGGTCATCAGTAGCCCCCCTTCCGCTTGGCCACGACCTTGCGGGTCGTCTCCGGCATCTTGGCAAACGCCTTCTTCGGCGTGGCCTTGATGAACTCCTTGGCCACGGCCTTGCTCGGACCATCCTTCACCTTGCCAGCGGCAGCCGCCTGCATCAGCCGGTTCTGGGCCTTGCTCTTGATCGGCATTACTTGGCTCCTGTCCGCGCCACGGCGGCGTTATCTACGAGGTTGGGGTACGGTCGCCCAGCCGCCTTGGCACGGGCTTTGGCTTGCGCCTTCTGGTCGGCGCTGAGTTTTGTCGGCTTCTCCCCCTTCGGGGCAGGCTTCTTCCAGAACGCCACTTTGCGCTTGGGCATGGTTAGACGCGGTGGATGGTGACAATGACAGACGCCGCCGCTGGGTGGGGGCCAGACGCGGCAATGGTTTGCAGGGAGACGGCGGTGTTCGTCGTGGCCCAGAACAGCTCGACGTAATCGTTCGCGTTCAGCGACAAGAAGTAGTTCCACGCGGGGAGGATATGGCCATCCACGGACCCGTGCCGGTTGGGCACCGACACCTGCCCGTCCGTGCCAGCGATGTTCGTCCCGTTCTTCTTGAGCCAGATGTCGATGTCGTGGATCGACGAGTCGGTATTCACGAACTGGGCGCTGAACTGCAAGTTGTACACGCCGGTCGAAGGCACGGTAATCCGCGAGTTGCTAACCAGCGTAATGCCATCCGTTACGTCTGCCGTGTTGAACGTCATGGCGTAGCCCGTGTTGGCCGCTGCCGCCGTCTGGTTCGTCGTGTCTTGCCATGCACCAAACTGCCGGAACACCCACGCCGACACCCACGCCGCGCCGGTGTAGTAGTACACGACCCCCGTGTCCGTCCCGATCCATGTCGTTCCCGCCGTGGCGGTCGCGGGACGGCTGGCTAATGTCCCGGACTGGATGTGGATGCTGGAGTCGGCATCGTGCGCGACATAGGCCGTGCGGAGAGCGTTGTCGTTCCCCCGGACCTCATTCGCGTCAATGAGGCCCGTGCCCCGATTGACGGGGAGGACAAACGGCTTAACCGCGTGAGAGCCGACAAGCGCCATCGGTTAGCTCTTCGGCGGGACAGGCCATGCGGGAGGATGGAACGGGTCCGTCACGGTGCCCATGTAGTCACGGAGCTGCTGCCGATAGACGCGCCACGCGGCGACCTGCTCCGGCGTCAGCGTCACATCGGGCAACTGCGTCCAGTCACAGGCATAGAGCTTCTGGTCCCGAATCCGGCGCAGGTTGCCAAGCGCGTTCTGCTTCGCCTTCTCCATTTCCTCGGGCGTGAACGGCGTGTTCACCCATGTGTTCGTGTACGCATCCTTCGCCGCGTCCCAGACAATCGGGCCGTCGTTCGTGTGCTCGAACTGCACGGGCGCTGGCTGTTCCGTGTACTTGAACACCGCGTACCCGAAGTCAACGAGGAACGAGTTGTCGGGCAGATCGGGGAACGAGGTCTGCGGGTGGATGAGGCGGAAGTTGGAATACGTCAGCGGGTAGTTGACCGGCTGGCCGTTCTCCACCTTAATGACAAGTAGATCGGAGTCAGACATCAAGACAGGCATAAATATTCTCGGTTAGACGTTTGCGGCGTTGGACGGATAGCTGCGGCCATCACCCCAGATAATACGGACAGCACCGGCGCTTCCTGTGGTGTTTCCAGTTCCGTAAATATCAATGATTGTTTCGTTTGGGATGTCATATTGCATATACGTCCCTTGACCACCACCCCCACCGCCAGCATACGGAGAACTTGTTCCACCATTACCGCCAGCACCTCCGGGCGATGTACTAGAACTGCTAGTTGACCCAGCAGCTCCCCCAGACCCATTTACGCCAGAGCCGATGATAGATGTTCCTCCACCAGCTCCACCCCATCCAACGTACACGTATTGATATGGATATTGGTTATCAACAAACGTAGCTCCTCCGCCGCCACCACCACCACCGCCACTGTTGGTTCCGCTGGCATTTGATCCGGAATTACCGCCAAAATAACCACCATCACCGCCATTACCACCGTTAGCAGAATATCCAGCGGCCCCGCCACCGCCGCCGCCACCGTTGCCTCCATTTCCTCCAGTTCCTCCGGTGTATCCTGCGCTACCAGCAGTGCTCGTACCGCCACCAGTGCCATAATAACCAGAGGAACTCGTACCTCCAGTAGCTCGAACGTGAGTAATAGTTCCACCACTAGCGGTTACGTCAGATGTTCCACCATTAGTGCTGCTGGTGATTCCACCAGCGCCAACGGTAACGCCTATTGACTGTCCCGGAGTGACACTGATGTTGTTTTGATAAGCAAGCCCACCACCTCCTCCGCCACCACCTCTCTCGCCGGTCCCTTGGTTCCAAGGACCACCAGCACCGCCCCCACCAATGCACACCGCGCAGATTGATGTGACCCCAGAAGGGACCGTAAACGTGTACGTTCCCGCCGTCGTGTAGGCTTGTTGGCCTGATACGGCCTTTGGTGTGGCCGCCATGAACATCCGATCAGCAAGCATAGGTCAGGTCGTCACGAAGTTTTGGGCGGCGGTCATGGCGTACCATGTCGTCCCCGCGTTGTTGGTGTAGAACACAAACATGTCGCTGCGTCCGCTGGTGGTCGTGATCGTCGGCGCAGTGCCTCCCGGCCACTTCACCGCCGCTGGCCATGTGATTGTGTAGCTGGTCCCGTTGGCATCGAAGATCAGCGTGAAGCTACACGCATTCCCCGTCCCAGACGGGTTGCTAATGGTCAGTGTCGTGATGTTCGCATTGCGCGAGACACGGAATACGTTGCCGTTTTCGATGTTCAGCGTCAGCGTCCCGCTGGATATAGCCGGGGTGGTGTACGTCTCGGCATAATCCTTAATAATCGGTTTCGTAAGAAGCTGATCTTCCATAGTAAGAAAGCCACTTAACAGCATATTGCTTTGAGCTACAACTATACCCGGAAGTGTAATTGTATTTGTATTCGGGTTAAACGTAAGACCAACATCCACGTTTAATGCAGATGTAGTACCGCTTGTGGCGTTATAAAGGACCGGATAAAATGTGGCATTTGTCGTTGTTGAAGAAACCGAGATGTTACCACTCGCCGCTGCCCACGAAGTCACCCCTGCGCCATCAGTTGTCAGCACATGCCCGTTGGTGCCGCCGCTCGTTGGCAGCGTCATCGCCCACGTTCCAGCCGCTGCCGCTGGCTGAACAGTCACCGTGCCGCTCGTCGTCCCGTCGAGCTTGACGTTCTTAAACGACGCGGACCCGTTCGCGTCACGCGCCACGACCTTACTTGCCGTCGATGCATCGGTCGCATCAACCGCAAAGGTCCGCGCCGCCGCACCGGTAAAGGTTCCGCCACTGGTTAAATACGTACCAGCCGTAAGCGCATTTGCTACCTGTGTGGCGGTCGTCGCGGTCGTTGCGTTCCCGCTCAACGCCGCGGTGATCGTCCCGGCGCTGAAGTTGCCGCTGCCGTCTCGCGCCACGACCTTGCTGGCCGTGTTGGCGTCCGTCGCGTCCACGGCAAACGTTACGGCGGCGCTGCCATTGAACGAGCCGCCCGTTAGGTAGCTGCCAGCCGTCAAACTATTGGTCGTCGTCCCACCACCACCGGACACCGTCGTCCATGACAGGGTGCCGCTGCCGTTGGTGCTAAGGACTTGCCCGTTGGTGCCACCACCAGACGGCCATGTGTAGGTCTGTCCGTTCAGCGCCGTGGTGCCACTGACGGCCAGCGAAGTCAGGGTGCCTACGCTGGTCAGGCTGGAGGCGGTCACGCCACTGGCAAGGGTGCTGCCGGTCAGGGTGCCAGCCGCTGCTGTCACGGTGATGTCTGCCGTCCCATCAAAGCTGGTGCCGTTGATCGTGCGAGCCGTCTGGAGCGCCGTGGCCGTGGCCGCGTTCCCCGTCGTGCTGCCGCTTGATCCCGTCACGCTCCCCGTGATGGGGTTGGTGACGGTGAGGTTGGCAAGCGTTCCCACGCTCGTCAGCGAGGACGCCGTCACGCCGGAGGCCAGCGTGGACCCTGTCAGCGTCCCAGCGTCTGCCGTCACGGTGATGTTGGCCGTGCCGTCAAAGCTGACGCCATTGATGGTCCGCGCCGTCGCCAGTGCGGTGGCGGTCGAAGCATTGCCCGTCACGTTGCCCGTGACGTTGCCCGTGACGTTGCCCACCACCCCGCCCGTTGCAGTGATGGCGCTCGTAACGCCCAGCGTTCCGGTGATCGACACGTTGCCAGCCACGGTGCCACCGGCCAGTGGCAGGTAGCTCACCTCGGCCCATGCCGAGCCGGTGTCAAAGTACAGGCGCACCGCGCCCGTGTCCGTGGTCAGCCACTTGCGCCCAAGTTCGCCAGCCGCAGGACGCGAGGCGACGGCAGACGATTGCAAGTGGATGCCAGCATCCGCATCGTGGTCGTTGTAGCCACCGCGAAGGGTATTGTCATTCCCTCGCACTTGGTTGGCGTCAATCGGGCTGGTGCCATTCACCGGAGAGGTGAACGAGGCAACGCTATGTTGTGCGACTGTTTGGGCCATCGTTATCTCCGTCCAAGCGCGAACGCTTCTAGCTGGAAGCGACTAAACACCGGCTGCGAACTGCCGGAGTCGATGATCGTGACATCTATGTAGTATCCCGTCCCACCCATCGGGATACGGTAATTCACACTGCCTGCGCCACCCCATGTGCCGGTGCCCCAGTAGGTACCAGCAGCGCCCCATGTCGAGCTGTAGGTCGGGGGGAGGCTGTACGACCCAAACGATTCGCCCGTACTCCACTGCACACGGGTCTGGTCTGAGCCGTTGAGCTGGGCGGTGAGGTAGCCCCAGCGGAGCGACTTGGCCAGCGCATCGTCGCCACAGTACAGGCGGTGCATCTGCACACTCATGGCGTAGCGCGTTCCGCCTGTGCCGTCACTGGCCGTGTTGTCCAAGAACACCCCGGGCGCATCACAGACGCTGACGTACCCAGAGGCGTCTCCACGCAAGACAATGGGCAACCCCGCGCTGTTCAAGCACTCAAACAGATAGGTCGTGTCCGGCGATGTATAGCCCGTGTCCCACGGCCCTGACCATGCGTTGAGGACCGTGTGGTACTGGTAGCAGCCGAAGTTGGGAATGGTGATCCACAACTCCTTCGTGGCGCGATTGATGATGCAGTTGATCTTATCGAAGTCCGTCGACGACAACTGCCGGATGATGGGCAGGATCGGATCGGGCTGCTGCGGGGTGCCAATCGACGCCACTTCCGCTTCGTTGCAGCGGTACAGTCCGCGCTCGGAGATGAAGTACGCAATGTTCTGACTGGCCACGATGCTGTTCTTGGCAATCGTGCCCACATCTGCCGTGACCGCCTGTGGCGCCACCGTCAGGTCGTCCTGCCCGTAGCCGGTCAAGCGCGACACGCCACGCTTGTGGAAGATCAGCAGTGAGGTATTGATCGACGCCAATCCGACAATCGCTTCGTTGCCAAACGTGCGGACCACAATCTGGCCCCCGTCTGACGCGCCAACGCCCAGCGTGTCGCCGTTGTTCAGCGCCGAGTAAAAGATGCTGTCTGGATAGTCCGGGTCTCCGCAGGACCACAGGCGCTCGTTGTAGACCGCGATGGCTGCCGCATCCGGGGTCCCGGCCAAGTTGGTCGAGAGGGTGGTGCCATTCCACTTGTTGAGCGGCCCTCCGTCTGCGATGTAGATCACATCGTTGCCACCCCCGTCACGGAAGTTGGCAAAGTACGAAGTGGTCGCAGACGAGAGCGTCCCCGTTTGGGAAGCCCATGTCCATGTGGTCGGGTTGAACGTCGAAGTAAACAACGTGCCGTTGCACACGGCCAAGACGGACACCGTCCCGTCATCCTTGGTCCATGTGTAGCCCCCCGTCACCGGCTGGGCCGCCAATGCCGCTGCCGTGCGCCGTGTCCCGCCGCGCTTGCTGATCGCGCCGTAGTCGGTCAGCCGCGCATTGATCGCCGTGCGGACTTGGTTATCCTGCAGCGCCGTTTCATCGGAGACGCTGTTTAGGCCTCCATCAAAGCGCGGCTGCGCGTCAAGGACTCGATCCCCTGCCGCCATTAGCCGCCGCTCCAGTCATACTTCTGGTCGGGGTACGCCATAAGCGTCGGGTTGATCGTGCGACGGCGCAGATCATCCAGCATCGACTGGCGTTCCTCGTTGGCCAGCGCCCGGAAGTTGTTGGCCGCGCCGACTTCCGCGCCGCCTTTCAGCAGCAGCTTGGCTGCCGCTGACGCCACAAGCACCCCTTCACTGTTGGGCGGAAACGAAATGGGGATCGCATCCGTGGACAGATCGTTCAGCGCCGTGGGTTTGTAGTTTGTGGCGATGTAAATGCTGGTGCCGCTGGCGACCGGCAAAATCTGCACCAGCTCCCCCACCAGATAGTACAGGCGGGGATAAGTCGGGAGATAGTTCGTCGTCGTTGCCAGTGGCACGTTCTGGAACGAAGTCTCATTGTACAGCACGTTCCCATCGCTGACCGACAAGAGGCGATAGAAGTTCTGCTCGGTGTCGCCACTGCCTGTGTTCAAGCTGCTGTACGGGATTTGCCCGTTGGCATCCGTCGTCAGCGTAAGCTGCTGAAACGTGTAGTATGGCGCGGCATTGAGGATGTTCGACCACTCCTCATCGTACACCTGCGCCAACACCGTCTGGATCGCGCTATCCGTCCAGCGCGTAGACCCGACCGCGTCCATGTATTCACGAGTTTGCTCAACCAACTGCGCTCTGGTCACGGTGGGCATAAGCGTATCCTATCGAACCTTGGGGGGACGGCCACGGCGCTTCGGCTGGGCGGTTGGATTCGGGGAATCCAACACCTCGGCCATTGCTTCCTCCATCGCCTGTTGCACGGGCGCCACGCTGTTGTACTGCCCCATGTCGCGCACCATGTTGCGGACCTCGTCTGCCGGATATTCCCGCATCGACTTTTCGAGGTAGGCTGGCGCTTCATCCGGGGAGCAGGTCATCGGCAAGTAGCCGATAATGTCGATGCTCCGATTGGGGTCAATCTCGTTGGACTGGATCATCGACCAGCGTCGGTCGTTCTCCGTCCAACGCAGACAGATCGCCCAATGGGCATCCACGGAATCTACATACGCAACTCAAGGCGGGGATGAACAAGCCGGAGCCGCCGCTGAATCTCGGACGACGGCTCCGGGTTCCCCCGGTGATTTAGCACCACCGGATCAGACATCAGCTCTGGACCAGCAGCTCAACGTTGACCTGCAAGTCCACGGCTGCCGTCGTCACCGTGTTGTTCGTGGTCACGACAAAGCGCACGGTATCCCCCGTGTCCAGCAGCTTCTGCGCGTCGGTGAGCGTGGTGAGCAACGTCACCGCCGTCCCTTCGTGCGCGGTCAGCGCCTCCAGATCGACGTTGTCCGTCAGCGCCACCGCTGCGTCCGCCGACGCATCGTACTTCTGCAGCACACCAAGGATGGTGCCGCTGGTCGAAGCGGGGACCGTGCCAGCCGACACGACGGCGCGGTTGATGATGCACTTTGCCGGATGCCCACCAAAGTTGTACGTCGTCGTCGTGCTGTTACCGATAGCCGCATTGCAACGGCCTGCAAGCAGGTTCGGCATGACGCCAAACCGACCGGCCAGTGGGCTAAAGAAATTGCCCATGGAACACTCCTCAAGAAAAGGGAAAGGGTGAGGGGCCGAAGCCCCCCACCGTTACAAGGATCAGACGACGTGCGAGAAGCGAGCCGTATCGGTGTAGCCTACGATGCTGCCGTGCGCGTTACGCGCCAAGCAGGCAAGGTTGCCGTACCACGCATAGGTCGTCTCAAACGCATCGCGGCCCTGAATCCAGCGCCACGGACCCGCGCCCTCAAACTCGACGAAGCCCCAATCCTTCGCATCCACCCACGCCAGCGACGGGATGTGGAGGAGATAGATGGTGCCAGCCGGGACGTAGTAGTCCGTGACCATCGGGATGCCGCACACCTGCAGCGCCTTGTACCCGCCCTTGATCGTGGTGTCGAAGCCGTTGGCGTCGAAGCGGCGCTGGGCCACGAACGACTGCATGAGCTTCTGGCCGAGACCCGGGGTGGTCATGAGCAGGAACTCCTTCGGACGGAGCTGGGCGTCCTTGCCGGACACACCCGCGATCTTCTGGATCAGGACCCAGAGGTCGTCCTCGGTCGGCTGGTTGGCATCGGGCGTATCCGTTCCCGCCGTCATCCGCACCGCGTTCCAAATCGGGTAGCTGCTGGCCGACACGTTATGCAGTGAGGCGTAGCTGCCACCACGGTTGGTGATGTTGATGAGACCGTTCATGGCGCTGTTGAACGACGTATCGCTCGCCGTCGCCTTGACGATCTTGTCCGTCGCGGCCATGCTGCTGATCGCGGTGCCGAGGGTCAGCGTGGCGTTGTCGCCGCTGTTGCTGATCGCCGTGATCTGGGCGCGGCCAAGGACCGCATCCGACGCCGACGTATCCAGCACGGCGATGTAGTCACCGACCGAGAGAAGCAGACCACCCTGACCCGCGCCGCTGACGCCGTAGGGCGACGAGACGATGATGGAGGTGGTGGACGAAACAGTGCCGATCAGCGCCACGACGCCGTCCGACTTGTTGTGCAGCGCCTGCTGCATGAGCAGGGTCGAGGCTTCCTTGATTTCCTCCATCGTCTTGGTGGCGATGGTGGTGAAGGCCGCGTCCTTGCTCTGGGTGCCGACGAACGCGAGGCCGTCGATCTGACGGGTCGTGTACGCACGGACCACACCGACGTTGCCCTGCACTTCGGACGCCGTGGTGTCAGGCGGGAAGTACCCGCTCTGCGAGAACGTGGAGCCGGACGGACGCCCGACAACCACATCGAAGAACACGTTGTTGCCGCCCCAGCGCATGTTGCGGGGGCCGCCAGCCTTGGCCTTCTGGAGCTGGGCGAGAAGCGGGGTGACAAGGTTCTGCACCTTCTCACGGTACTGGGAATAGACGTTCTTC
>Ga0129336_10000743_pt1 | contig 19208 bp, 19 predicted proteins | sample CPB6_02_DNA_FD_96878 | JGI IMG/M metagenome (GOLD analysis project Ga0129336, IMG submission 96878) | Freshwater to marine salinity gradient microbial communities from Chesapeake Bay, USA - CPBay_Sum_0.6_0.2_DNA | ecosystem: Environmental > Aquatic > Marine > Coastal | place: USA: Chesapeake... | reverse complement strand
CAGGAACTGTAGATTTTTCTTGGTTAATGAAGGGAGAAACTATCAAGAGTCATACTTTTGATAACTCAAATAATCTTGATAGGGTTTGGTGTTCTACTCCATTCCTTCCAATTCGTTGTGAGATTGAGAATATAACTGGTGTTGCTGGAACCCATTATCTTTATCAGGGTTCTAACTCTCTGATCCAAGAAGGTGAACCAGAAAAACTTGGTACTTTGTTGAGTATCTCAAATGCCATCACGGGAACAACGATGTCATCTGCAAATACATTTTATCCAATCATCAGTTTGCGTCTTAAGTCATCTGCACTTGGAGCAGTAATGCTATTGAGATCTCTGCAGGCAGCAACGAACGATAACACGAATGTTTATTGGAGGCTTTTTGAGGATGCAACTTTGACTGGTGCGAGTTGGACAGATCATCCAGATCCAAACTCCTTTATCCAATATGACACCACCGCAACAGCACTTACTGGAGGAATAACACTTCTCTCTGGATTTACGATTGCTGGTGGTGCTTCTTTAGTGGATATTGATAGTAAAGCAGCAATACAACTTGGAAGATCTGGTATTGGTACAATCAGCGACACTTATACTCTTGCTTGTGCTTCTCCCAACACTAACAAATCAGCACTTGCAGTATTAAACTGGATCGAACAGAGATAATTTATTTTTAATTAAATAAATAGATAGTTATTCGCTACAGTAAAGTGGCAAAATCTAAGAATAAAAATAAAAAAGGACAGCAAGCACCTTTAAATAAAACCAACGCACAAAAATCTGCTAAGAAAAACGGAAAGAAAAAATAATGGATAAAGATCCATATGTTTATAGAGTAAAGTCAGTAAATAGGGTGGTGGATGGTGATACGATTGATGTTGATATTGATTTGGGATTTGATGTTAGCCTTGCTAAACGAGTTCGTCTTGCTGGTGTTGATACTCCCGAAAGTCGTACAAAAGATTTCGTTGAAAAAACATACGGAATCCAGTCAAAAGAATGGTTAAAACGTAAGTTAGAATTTGCTAATAATATTATTATTAAAACAGAACTTCCAGATTCTACTGAAAAGTATGGAAGAATTTTGGGATACCTATACATAAATGAAGATTCAAAATCTTTAAATCAATCTATGATTGATGAAGGATATGCTTGGGAATATGATGGTGGTACAAAGCAAAAAGATTTTGACGCATTAAATAAAAAAAGAACTGATTAATAAAATATGGCAAATGATGATATTTACTTAGGTAATCCGCTACTTAAAAAAGCGAATGTACCTATTGAATTTACTGAAGATCAAATTCAAGAATTTGTTAAGTGTAAACAAGACCCAGTATATTTTGCCAAGAATTACATTAAAATCGTAAACTTGGATGAGGGTCTTGTTCCTTTTGACATCTATCCATTTCAAGAAAAATTAATTAGAAATTTCCACAGTAATAGATTTAACATCTGTAAGATGCCTCGTCAGTCAGGCAAATCTACAACTGTGGTATCATACTTGCTTCATTACGTTGTTTTTAACGATAATGTAAATGTGGGCATTCTTGCGAACAAAGCGTCTACCGCAAAAGACCTTCTCGGTAGATTGCAGAAATCTTATGAGAACCTTCCCAAATGGATGCAACAGGGGGTTCAGGTTTGGAATAAAGCATCTTTAGAATTGGAAAATGGTTCTAAAATTATTGCTGCATCCACATCAGCATCTGCCGTCCGAGGAATGTCATTCAACATCATCTTCCTGGACGAATTTGCGTTCATTCCAAACCATATCGCAGACGACTTCTTTAGTTCTGTATATCCTACCATTTCATCGGGTAAAACAACAAAGGTAGTTATTGTTTCTACTCCTAAGGGTATGAACCATTTCTATCGTCTTTGGCATGATGCCGAAAGAAATAGAAACGAATATGTACCGACAGAAGTTCATTGGTCAGAGGTTCCTGGTCGTGATGCCAAGTGGAAGGAACAAACCATTGCAAACACTTCTGAACAACAGTTCCAACAAGAGTTTGAATGTGACTTCCTTGGATCATCCGACACTTTGATTTCTAGTGCTAAGTTAAAATCTTTAGTGTTTGAAGATCCAATAAAAAGAAACAAAGGTCTTGACATTCATCAAGAACCTATAGATGAAAGAAACTATTTTATTACAGTAGACGTTGCTAGAGGAACTGAAAATGATTACTCTGCATTTATTGTTTTTGATATTACTGAGTTCCCTTGGAGAATAGTAGCAAAATATAGAAACAATCAAATAAAACCAATGCTGTTTCCCAACATTATTAACGATGTTGCCAAAGCATATAATAAGGCATATGTTTTAGTTGAAGTTAATGATATTGGAGAGCAAGTAGCAAATATTTTACATTTTGATCTTGAGTATGAAAATGTATTGATGTGTTCTATGCGTGGTAGAGCAGGTCAAATTGTTGGACAGGGATTCTCTGGAACTAAATCTCAACTAGGTCTTAAGATGTCTAAGACAGTTAAGAAAATTGGTTGTTCTAATTTAAAAACATTGATTGAAGATGATAAACTTATTTTTTCTGACTATGATATCATTTCTGAACTAACAACTTTTATTCAAAAAAATCATTCGTTTGAAGCAGAAGAAGGTGCTAATGATGACTTAGCAATGTGTCTGGTCATATTCTCTTGGTTAGTTGTTCAACCATACTTCAAAGAGATGACAGATAATGATGTTCGTAAAAGAATTTATGAAGAACAAAAGAACCAGATAGAACAGGATATGTCTCCATTTGGTTTTATAATAGACGGTCTAGATGAAGATGTTGTAACTGTAGATCAACATACTGGAGATAGATGGATAAAGGCTAATAATGATAATTGGAACTTAGATGAGTATGGTGATAGGTCGTATATGTGGGAGTACGTTTAAAAGGAATAATTTATAAATATCTTATAGAGCAATGACGATTCATCAGAGGAATTAAAATGCCTATAGGTTTAGTATCACCTGGAACCAAGGTTAGAGAGGTTGATTTAACTCAAGGTCGTATTGATAGTGTTACGACCACTACTGGAGCTATTGCAGCGCCTTTCGCACAAGGCCCAGTAGAAGATCCAATTTTCATTGAGAGTGAGCAAGATCTCATCGATGTATTTGGAAAACCATCAGATAACGACGATCAATACGAATATTGGTTAACCGCATCTAACTACTTATCATACGGTGGGGTAATGAGAGTGGTTAGAACTGATGGTTCTAACTTAAATAACGCTAATGCTGGGGTTGCTGCAGAATCAACTACCCTGAAAATTAAGAATTACGATGATTATCAGAATTCTTATGCTTCTGCAACTAGTTGGTATTGGTCTGCAAAGAACCCAGGATCCTGGGGAAATGACCTGAAAGTATGTGTTATTGATGGATTTGCTGATCAAATCATCAGCGGAGTCAACACATCATTAACTTCACAGTCAACATCTGTAACTACAACAGTTGGTGTTGCTACAACTGCAGGTACTTTTAGTGAAGCATTTGACTCAAGCATCAGCGGTATTACAACGACTGGAATTCAAGTAAACGATAATGTTTCTGGAACATTCATTGGATCTGGAACCACTGTTCTTTCAATCGGTGTAGGAACTGTATATCTCTCAATTCCATCTTCTGCTGTTGGTGTTGCAACAACAACCCTTACATTCACTAGATCCACAACCACGACAACCACTGTTTCATTCCCAGCAGTAACTGTTGGTATGGCAGTAACCCAGGTTCTTTCTGGAACTGTTGCTGGAGTTGGAACCACTTCAGTCCTCGATGGATACCTGAAGGGTGTTGTCACTGGCGTTGGTGGAACCTTAAGTGCAAATTCCACAGGGGTTGGAACAGATACAATCACTGTTAAGGTTGTATCTCATGTATCTGCTGCTGGAACAGAAACTCCAGTAACATACACACAATCGGGAATTTATGCGTTCTCCCCAAGTGTTACTCTTGGAATCGGAACTCATACACAAACTCCAAGTGGAGTAACTGACTGGTATGAGCAGCAAGATCTTGGATTAACCAACTCTACTGTATACTGGAAGAACGTTGCACCAAAACCAGCAACAAGTTCTTTTGCATCATCAAGAAGTTCTAAGAATGATGAAATTCACGTTGTTGTAGTTGATGACAAAGGAACGATTTCAGGAACTCCTGGAACCATTCTTGAGAAGTTTGTAGGACTTTCAAAAGCACTTGATGCTCAAATTTCCCCACAAGCAAACATCTACTACAAGAATTATGTTGCAGATAATTCTGAATACTTATTCCCAGGTGTAAAAGAAACTGGAAGACCAACTGGATTCAGTGCTGGAATCACAACTGTCACAAACGCTGCTGGTTCTTGGGGATTAAATGCACAGGGAGTAACCTTCCACGCTGTTGGAAGAAAAACTTACACCCTCAAAGGTGGAAATAACTATGGATCAAGCGATGCTGCAGATCCAAGATTTACAGCAACTCTTTCGGATATCATTGCTGGATATGAAATCTTTACTAATAAGAGAGAATATCCTGTAAACTTCCTGATTCAAGGGCCAGGATTTGCTTCAAAAGAGCAAACTCAGGCAAAAGCAAACAAGTTGATTGCAATTGCTGATCTGAGAAAAGATTGTATTGCTTGTATTTCTCCAAACAGAACTGCTGTTCTTCAAGATAGTGGCACTGGATCTGCTCCAATTGCAAACTCCACGACTCAAACTGAAAATGTAATCGCATTCTATGATGCAATTACTTCATCTTCATATGCAGTATTTGATTCTGGATACAAGTACATGTATGACAGATTCAGCAATAAGTTCCGTTATGTACCTTTAAACGGTGACGTTGCTGGTTGTATGGTAAGAACTGGAGTTAATGACTTCCCTTGGTTCTCACCAGCAGGTGTAAGAAGAGGTGTAATCAACAATGCAGTAAAACTTGCATACAATCCTTCACAAGGACAAAGAGATCTTCTCTATCCTAAGAGAATCAACCCAGTTATCTTCTCCCCTGGAGCAGGAATTATCCTCTTCGGTGATAAAACTGGACTTGCTGTTCAATCTGCATTTGATAGAATTAACGTTCGTAGATTGTTTATCACAATTGAAGATGCAATTGAAAGAGCATCAAGAGCATCTCTGTTTGAGTTTAACGATGCAGTTACCAGAACAAACTTTGTAAACGTTGTTGAACCATACTTACGCGATGTAAAGGCGAAGAGAGGAATCCAAGATTTCGTAGTTATCTGTGATGAGACCAATAACACTCCATCCGTAATTGATGCAAATGAGTTCAGAGCAGACATTTATGTAAAACCTGCTCGCAGCATTAACTTCATTGGACTGACTTTCGTTGCTACGAGAACTGGTGTATCCTTTGAAGAAGTCATTGGAAGAGTTTAAATTATAAATTAAAGTAATAAACAACGGAGAAAACAATGGCATCATTCCAACAAGTTCCAAATACTGGTGGTGAGGGTAGATTCCTTGATAACTTCAAGGGAAGAATGAGTGGGGGTGGAGTTCGTGCAAACCTCTTTGAGGTTGAAATCGCATTCCCCGCACTCACAGTTCCCTCTGGAATATCAGATTCTACTCTTACCGACAAAGTTAAGTTTCTGGTAAAAGCATCTGCACTTCCTGCTTCCACCATCGCACCAATTTCTGTCCCATTTAGAGGAAGAGAATTAAAGATCGCTGGTGATAGAAGCTTCGAACCATGGACGGTAACCGTAATCAACGATACCGACTTCTCGATCAGAGGTGCATTTGAAAGATGGGTCAACTTCATGAGCAGAAGTTTGGACAATGCTGGTGAAGTAAATCCAGCAGTTTATCAGCAAGATGCTTGGGTATATCAACTTGGTCGTGCTCCAATGACAACCGCTATTGATAGTGGTGATACTATTCCTATCCTTAGAGCATACCACATGTTTGGTGTATTCCCAACCAACGTTTCTGCAATTCCACTTTCATACGCTGACAACAGCAATATTGAAGAGTTTACTGTGGATCTTCAGGTACAATACTGGGAAGCATACGACGGTAACAAGAACATCCAAGTTCAGTGATGATAAATAGTTAGACATTCTAACTATTAATATTATAAAATGGCAGGACTTTTTGGATTTTCTATAAAAGATAATATTCCAAAACCCAAAAAACAGATCAGCCCTGTTGCTCAAACCAATGAGGATGGGGCTGATTATTATATCACTAGTGGATTTTACGGCCAGTATGTAGATATTGAGGGTGTATATAAGAGTGAATATGATCTTTTAAAGAGATATCGTGAGATGGCACTTCATCCAGAGTGTGATCGTGCTATTGAAGACGTTGTAAACGAAGCCATTGTTTCTGATTTAAACGATTCTCCAGTTCAAATTGAACTCTCGAACCTCGGGGTAAGTGATGAGATTAAACAGATTATTAGAGGAGAGTTTCAATACATCAAAGATTTGATGGATTTTGACAAAAAATGTCATGAAATCTTTAGAAATTGGTACGTTGATGGAAGAATTTATTACCACAAAGTTATAGATTTAGATAATCCGCAAGATGGCATCAAGGAGATTCGTTACATTGATGCCATGAAAATTAAGTTCGTCAGAGAACTTAAGAAGAAAAATGGTAACGCAGTAAACATTGCAAACACATCTAGCATCAATAATGTGTTTGGCAAAACTGATGAAACCGCTTTAGATTTTCCAGAAATCGAAGAGTACTTTGTTTACACTCCAAAATTAACTGGTTATTCTGCTGCTTCTGCTGGAAGTTCTGGTGGTGGTGGATATGGAAAGGGAGTTAAGATTGCAAAAGACGCTATCTCATATACCACATCAGGTTTGGTAGATAGAAATAAGCAAACAGTTCTTTCATATCTTCACAAGGCAATTAAAGCACTCAATCAACTTCGCATGATTGAGGATTCACTTGTTATCTATAGATTGTCTCGTGCCCCAGAACGTAGAATTTTCTATATTGATGTTGGCAATCTCCCTAAAATTAAAGCGGAGCAATATCTTAAAGAAGTGATGGGTCGTTATCGTAACAAATTAGTTTACGATGCTAGTACTGGGGAAGTTCGTGACGACAAAAAGTATATGTCTATGCTGGAAGATTTCTGGTTACCTCGCCGTGAAGGTGGTAGAGGAACTGAAATTACTACTCTTCCTGGTGGACAAAACTTAGGAGAACTGACTGACGTTGAGTATTTCCAAAAGAAACTTTATAGAGCATTAGGTGTACCTGAATCTAGAATTGGTGCAGATTCTGGATTTAATCTAGGAAGATCTTCAGAGATTCTTAGAGATGAAATTCAATTCTCAAGATTTGTTGGAAGATTGAGAAAGAGATTCAGCACTCTTTTCCACGATATGCTTAAAACTCAACTGATTCTTAAAAATATCGTAACACCAGAAGAGTGGGAGTTAATGAGTGATCATATTCAGTATGATTATTTGTATGATAATCATTTTGCTGAATTAAAAGAAACTGAATTAATGACAGAAAGAATGAATCTGATTCAACAAGTAGAACCTTATATTGGAAAATATTATTCTACTGATTATGTAAGAAGAAATATTCTTAGACAAACTGATCAAGAGATTGTTGAAGAAGATCAGAAAATGGCATTTGAAAGGGAAGTTGGTATCATTCCACCACCAGAACCAGAAATTGATCCTGCAACTGGAAGACCAATGGACTTCGTTAAAGACGTTGGTTCAAAACTTATTAAGAAAACTCAGAATCAAAATGCTAAAGATCTTGAAATTGGACTAGGAAAAAATAGTAAAGAACCAGATTTAGAAAAGGATTCTAAATCGACAAAAGCGCCTGAAATAAAGAAGAGTAATGGTGAGAAATTATAAATAATTAGAAACTATTAGAGATTTATGGAAACTTCTGATTTTATTGATATGGTGATGTCTGATGCTTCTCCTTCTGACTTATCGGACGGTATTAAACAAATGCTGTTCGCAAAATCTGTTGAGATGATTGATGATGTCCGTCCATATGTCGCTGCACAGATGTTTGACCCATCACAATTAGAGGTAGAAGAGGAGTAATGGCACACAAAATAGTAGGAACAGGAATCACAGTTGCAGTATCTACAGGTTCTTCTGTAGCATCAGGTCCAATTTCATTACAATCTGGATACCTGAGAATTGCAACAACGGCAGCCTCCCACGTAAGTGTGGCATCAACTTCAGGATCTGCTGATGGAAGATTGGGTTATCTTATCCCTTCTGCAGGATCTGTAGTTTTAAAGGATAGGGTTGCATCAACAAAAGTTAGCGCAGCAACAACTGGAACGTCTACTGTTTATTATCTCAGAGCGAATTCTGGAAATCCATTTCTCACTGGTGACTATGTAACGGTAACAAATTCATCAGTTTCAGATTATAACTGCACCCACATGTTGGTCAGTTCTACAAATGAAACTCCTGGATCAGAATCAATTACTGTTACATTGGATACATCTTCTGCTGCAAGTTTCACTGGAACTGCAGATGTAAGAAGATCTGTGGTTGTCAATACATTTGGCAATGCTGCTGGTTATGCTCAAATTTCACAAGTTCAAATCACTTCGGAGGCATAACCATGAAGTTAATCACAGAACAGATCGAATCTATTAAGGTTATCAAAGAAGAAAAGAATGGTAAGACCAACCTGTATATTACAGGTCCTTTTCTTCAAGCAGAAATTACAAACAGGAATGGACGTTGCTATCCATTTCCTATTTTAGAAAGAGAAGTTAAAAAATATACCGACAAGTATATTACTTGTGGTAGAGCATTGGGTGAACTCGGACATCCTGATGGACCAACTGTTAACTTAGATCGTGTTTCTCACATGATCACAAGTTTAAAAGCAGAAGGTAACAACTTCATTGGTAAGGCAAAAATTCTTGACACACCAATGGGAAACATTGCTAAGTCACTTCTTGATGAAGGTGTAAAACTTGGCGTTTCTTCAAGAGGTGTCGGATCTCTTGTTGAAAGAAACGGTATCAAATATGTTGGAGATGACTTTATGTTATCTACTGCTGCTGATATTGTATCAGATCCTTCCGCTCCTGATGCATTTGTTCAAGGAATCATGGAAGGAAAAGAGTGGGTTTGGCAAAACGGAAGGCTTGCTGAGCAAACTTTGAATGGACTTTTATCCATGAAAATGGGTCCAGACAAAAGAAAAAATGAAGAGAAATTACTTGGTCTCTTCAATCACTACCTGAAAAATCTTTAATTCATAAATAAATAATAGAATAAAGATATTAAGAATTTATTCGGAGAGATCTAAATGTCAACTGGTAATTTACAAGAAATGGGTGCCGCACCAATGGCTGCTTCAACTAAATCAACAAAGCAAGTTAGGGATGCTGTCAACGCTAGAGCACAAGCTGGCGATGCAATGCAAAGCAGTGCTGGTATGGTTGCTGCAACTCCTGGACAAACTATCGTTGATCTGGGGGGTCCTACTCCAGATGATTATAGTCCCCTCGGAGATAGCGCCAAACTCCAAATCTCTGCTGTCAAGCCTGTAAAAGACGTTGTTAACGCAAAGGCAATGAGAGCAGAAGAAGAGGAAGTTGAGTATGAAGAAGAAATCCTCGAAGATACTTCTGAAGAAGAAGTAGAAGAAGATGAGGAAGTAGAGGGTGAAGAAGAAGGCGAAGAAGGCGAAGAAGAACTTGAGTTCGACGTAGAAGAGGATGTTCAAGCCCTGTTTGGTAATGAAGATCTCTCTGAAGAATTTAAGGAAAGAGCAAAAACCGTCTTTGAAGCAGCACTCAGAACGAAGGTTCAAGAAGCTGCCGATATGATCGCTGCTAAATACGAAAGAGCATTAGAAGAAAACGTCGCAGCAATCCATGAAGAATTGACCGAAAGAGTTGATTCTTATCTTGAGTATGTTGCTGGCGAATGGTTGACTGAGAACGCGCTTCAAGTTGAGCGTGGTCTTAAGTCAGAACTTTCTGAGTCCTTCATGACTGGACTCAAATCACTTTTTGAAGATCATTATGTAGAAATCCCTGAAGAAAAATATAATGTGCTTGAGAGCATGGTAGACAAACTTGATGAGATGGAGTCGAAACTCAACGAACAGATCGAAAGAAATGTTTCTTTAACTCATAGATTAAGCGAGTCCGTATCCGATAGCATTTTCCATGAAACTGCTAGAGGTCTTTCGGAAAACCAAAAGGAAAAACTCGCTGGTCTTGCAGAAAGCGTTGAGTTCATTAGTGAAGAGGACTATCGTGGGAAATTGGAAGTTCTCAGAGAATCATATTTCTCAAGAACACCAGTAACTCAAAATAGAGTTGATGAAGATGAAATGCTCGGAACGGCATCAGAAACTCTTTCAGAGTCAATGGGTGCATATATTAGAGCAGTTCAAAAATACTCTAAGTGATTTCAAGATTATAAATTCAAACACTTTTAAACTTACGGAGACATTCTAAATGTACAACGCAGAATCTCTGCAGGAAAAGTGGGCTCCACTCTTAAACTGTGAAGGTCTTGATCCTATCAAGGACAACCACAGAAGAGCTGTTACCGCTATCCTGCTCGAAAACCAAGAAAGAGCACTCCACGAAGAGCGTGGATTCCTTTCTGAAGCACCAACAATGTCAGCTGGTACTGGCGGTTTCGGTGGTGGCACCTATGGCACCGCTGCTGCTTCTGGTCCTGTTGCAGGTTTCGATCCCGTTCTGATCTCGCTGATCAGACGTTCAATGCCACAACTGATCGCTTATGATATTTGTGGTGTTCAACCAATGACTGGTCCTACTGGACTGATCTTCGCAATGAGAACTAACTACGGCACCAACCGTAGTGGTACTGAAGCATTCTTCAACGAAGCAGATTCGGCATTCTCTGGTCAGGATGCAGGTTTCGATATCGCTTCTGGAGATTATACTGCTCAGGCATCTGTTGGTATTGCTACCACCACTGCACAATCTGGCAGCAATCCTTCAGTTCTTAACGATTCTCCTGCTGGCACCTACAACATTGGTCAGGCAATGCCTACAACCAATGCTGAAGCACTGGGCGATGCTGCTGGTAACTACTTCAACGAAATGAACTTCTCTATCGAGAAGGTCACCGTTGCTGCTAAGTCCAGAGCACTGAAGGCTGAGTACTCGTTAGAACTCGCACAAGACCTCAAGGCAATCCATGGTCTTGATGCAGAAGCTGAGTTAGCAAACATCCTCAGCACTGAGATCCTTGCTGAAATCAACAGAGAAGTTGTTAGAACCATCTACAACATCGCTGAAGCAGGTGCTCAGGTAAACACCGCTACCGCTGGTATCTTCGACCTCGACGTTGACTCCAACGGTCGTTGGTCTGTTGAGAAGTTCAAAGGTCTTCTCTTCCAGTTAGAGCGTGATGCTAACGCTATTGCTCAAAGAACTCGTAGAGGAAAGGGTAACACCATCATCTGCTCCGCTGACGTTGCTTCGGCACTCACCATGGCAGGTGTTCTGGATTACACCCCTGCACTCAACGCCAACCTCAGTGTTGATGACACTGGCAACACCTTCGCTGGTGTTATTAACGGTAAGTACAGAGTATACATCGACCCATATTCGGCAAACGTATCTGCTAACCAGTACTACGTTATCGGATTCAAGGGTTCCAGCCCATATGATGCTGGTCTCTTCTACTGCCCATATGTTCCTCTCCAAATGGTTCGTGCCGTTGGTGAGCAAACCTTCCAGCCCAAGATTGGCTTTAAGACCCGCTACGGCATGGTCGCTAACCCATTCGCTGAAGGTTCAAGAGCAGACGGTCAAGGTCTGGGTCGCCTCAAGGCAAACGCTAACCGCTACTACAGAAGAGTACAAGTTAAGAACCTCATGTGATCTAAATTCCATAAGGTTATCGGGGGTGCCAAATGGCACCCTTTTTTTATCTAAATAAAAATAAAAATGGCAATCACACAAATTAGTAATAGAAATTTTTTATCCCCTACAGGGTTTAAATTTTTATTATCTAGATATCCAAAGATTGATTTTTTTAGCAACAAAGTTTCTCTTCCAGGTATCAATCTGGGTGTTGCTGTACAACCAACATATCTGAAAGATATTCCCATTCCAGGAGACAAATTAGAGTATGGGGATTTGACTCTTGACTTTTTGATTGATGAAGATATGGAGAACTACGTTCAGTTACAAAAATGGTTAATTGGACTTGGTTATCCAGAAAACGTTGCACAATTCAATCAGTGGAGAGCAACAAATGAAGCAGATCCATCTCAGAGTGGAAAAGATTTATCAAACATTTATTCTGATGCAACACTACAGATTTTAAATAGCAATTATTTACCACAAACAAATATCAGATTTACAGACATTTTTCCAGTTGCATTGACTCCATTAGAGTTTGATGCTACATCATCTAATTATAATTACCTTACAGCAAGGGCAACCTTTAAGTATACTATATACAATATACTTGATGCAAACAATCAACCGTTATGACACTTGATGAAATTCAAAAATTATGGGAAGAAGATTCAAAAATAGATCCAGACAACTTACACCTAGAATCGATAAAGATTCCACAACTTCATTCTAAGTATTACAAAATTTACAACAACATTGTTTTACTAAAGAAAAAAGCAGCAGAGGATTATAACAAAGCAAAAAAAGATCGGTATGAATATTATAGTGGAAAAGCATCTTCAGATATTTACGCAGAAGAACCCTTTCCATTCAAAGTAAGAGACAAAGAATCGATGGCACGATATATCGATTCAGATGAAAAACTTTCAACAATCCGTTTAAAGAATCAGTATTACGATTCTATGTTGAACTATTTGGAGGACATAATCAAATCCATCCATAATAGATCATTCCAAATTAAAAATGCTATCGAGTGGCAAAAATTCCAAGCAGGTTATGAGTGATATTGTAATTTCAAAGAAAAACGAAGTATACTTAACTATCGAGACAGAACCCTATATCAATCAAGAAATCAGTGATCGATTTACATTTGATGTTCCAGGGGCAAAGTTTATGCCTCAATATAGAAGTAAATATTGGGATGGTAAAATAAGATTATTCAATCTCAATAAAAAGGAACTCTATGTTGGATTATTAGATAAACTTATTTCATTTGCTGAAAAAAGTGGATATACTTATCAGTTTAAAGACAATAAGTTTTATGGAACTCCATTTGAAATTAATGAAGATGTTTCTTATGATGGAGTTAAAGATTATGTTAGATCAATCTCTGCACATGAACCAAGAGATTATCAATTAGATGGTATCTATGATGCATTAAAATATAATCGAAAATTATTGATTTCTCCAACTGCTTCTGGAAAATCTTTGATGATTTATTCAATTACAAGATACTATACAGAAAAGAAATTGTCAACTCTTATCATTGTTCCTACAACATCACTTGTTGAACAGATGTATAAAGATTTTGAAGATTATGGTTGGGATGCAGAATCAAACTGTTATAGAATTTATTCTGGTAAGGAAAGATACAATATTGAACAACCAGTTGTTATCACAACTTGGCAATCAATTTATAAAGAACCTGTAAAATGGTTTGATAAGTTTGATGTTGTAATTGGGGATGAAGCACATCTATTTAAATCCAAATCTTTAGTTGACATTATGACCAAACTTTTGGATTGTAAGTATAGGTTTGGATTTACGGGAACTCTGGATGGAACGCAAACTCATAAGTGGGTTCTTGAAGGATTATTTGGACCATCTTACAAAGTAACTCAAACTAAGAAACTTATTGATGAGGGACACCTTTCAAAGTTAGATATCAAAATTCTTATCTTGAAACATTCTGGTAAAAAATTTGATGCTTATGAAGATGAGGTTCAATACATTATAGGACATGACAAGAGAAATTCTTTCATTAAAAATTTAACTCTAGATCTAAAAGGAAACACTCTAGTTTTGTTTAGTCGAGTAGATGCTCATGGAAGGGTTTTATATGACATTATAAATAACTCAAAGAGCAAGGGAAGAAAAGTTTTCTTTGTTCATGGTGGAGTAGATACTGAAGAAAGAGAAGAAGTTAGAAGAATAACAGAAAACGAAAATAACGCAATCATCATTGCTTCTTACGGAACTTTTTCTACTGGAATTAACATTAAAAATTTGCACAATGTTATCTTTGCTTCTCCTAGTAAATCAAGAGTTAGAAATCTACAAAGTATCGGTAGGGTACTTAGAAAAGGAAATAATAAAGTAAAAGCAGTTCTTTATGATATTGCTGATGATATATCTTTAAAGAATTCAAAAAATTATACACTCAATCATTTGATTGAAAGAATTAAAATCTATAATGAGGAACATTTCAATTATAGTATAATAAACGTAAACCTAAAAAAGTAGTATGGAAGAGAATGAGTTTTATTCAGTATTAAAGTTAAATTCTGGAGAGGAGATTATTGCTAAAGTTTCTCCATCTTATGAAGAAGATAAAACTATTTTAATTTTAGATAAACCAGTTGTCATTAAAGACATTGTTACAACTCGTATGGGTATTAGAGCATACAGAGTAGAACCTTGGATTAAAGTAGTTGAAGAAGATATATTCTTTATTAATCTTGATAGTGTTATCACTATGACTGAAGTATCTGATCCTGACATTATCAGAATGTACAAGAGATATATAAAGGATACTGTAAGTGATGGATCTACATCTAGGATTAAACCCTCTAAATCAATGGGTTATGTATCCTCTGTTCAAGAGTATAAAGATGTATTAGAGAATATCTTTAAGAGTAGCTAAGCCATCCCATGAACCCTGACAGAGTTATTCTACAGGCATTCCAGGGTCTTGTCAAGCCCTTGATGAATGTGCTATAATTAATGTCATGATTTGAGTAAACCCCCAATGACCATAGTAATGACGAAAAGAAAAAAGAATTCAGAGCACTACGTCAACAATAAAGATTTTCTTGATGCCATCATCGAGTACAAGAGATCCATTGTTGCGTCTGAATTAAATGGTCATGCCAAACCAAGGATCAATCGATATCTGGGGGAATGTTTTCTCAAGATTGCTACTCACCTATCATACAAACCCAATTTTGTCAACTACATGTTCCGTGAGGACATGATCTCGGATGGAATTGAAAACTGCGTTCAGTACATTGATAATTTTGATCCAGAGAAGTCATCTAATCCGTTTGCATATTTTACTCAAATCGTTTACTTTGCTTTTCTTCGTCGTATTGCTAAAGAGAAGAAGCAATTAGAAATCAAAACAAAGATCCTTGAACAATCTGGATTTGACGAAGTATTTGTTTCCGATGACAATATTCTTAGTGGATCTAATTCTGATATGAATACAATCAAGAGCAATATTCAATCAAGGATGAATTATTGATATGAAAGTAGCGATTATTACAGATCAACATTTTGGGGTTAGAAAATCTGATAAGAACTTTCACAACTTCTTTAAAAAGTTTTATGACAATGTATTCTTTCCAACACTAGAAGAAAGGGGAATTACTCACCTAGTTGACATGGGTGATACATTTGATAACAGAAAGTATATTGACATTTGGGCGTTGAAGTGGTCAAAGCAAAACTACTATGATAAACTCTCTGACATGGGAGTTCATATTCATACTATTGTTGGCAATCACACTGCCTATTATAAGAGCACCAACTCAGTAAACTCTGTTGATCTTTTGATGAGAGAGTATGAGAACATTGATGTCTATTCTGATATATCAAAAGTAAAGATAGGCAACTTAGATATTTTGTTCATTCCCTGGATTAACTCTGAAAATGAAGAAGAATCTTTGAATCAGATTAAATCTAGTGACTGTAAAGTTGCCATGGGTCATTTGGAGTTGAATGGATTCCAACCATACAAAGGACACACAATGACTGACGGAATGGAGTCAGACATTTTTGATAAGTTTAATTTGGTGTTTTCTGGACACTATCACACCAGATCTAATAATGGTAAAGTGTATTACCTCGGTAATCCTTATCAAATTTATTGGAATGATGTAAACGATTCTAGAGGATTTCATATCTTTGACACTGAAACTTTGGAACTCGAAACCATTGAGAATCCATATGAAATGTTTAAGATTGTGGAATATAATGACACACCACATCAAATGTTCAAGTATGCAGATTGCTTTGAGAAGTATGTAAAACTTGTAGTCAAGAAAAAAACAAATCCTAAACAGTTTGAGAAATTTTTTGATAAACTTTCAGATTCCAATCCAATCGAAATCAAAGTCATTGATGAGATTGAGATAGAAGAACAATCTATGGAAGTATTTGAATCTGAAGGAACCGTTGCAATTTTGGACAAATATATAGATAATGCAGAAGTTGAACTCAATAAGAATACTTTAAAGTCGCTAATGCAATCAATATACAAAGAAGCATCGGAAGTTGAATAATGTATGTCCTTGCCCTAAAAGATAGAGAAGAAGAGGGTCTTTATTCCGTAGAGGATGAAGATGGAGAAAGAGTTCTTTACATTTTTAGGGAAGAGGATGATGCAGAAAGGTTTGCAGGACTCTTAGAGGCAGATGACTTTCCAAAGTTAAGAATTATAGAAGTTAAAGAAGAAGCAACAATATCAATATGTGAAGCAAATAACTACACATATGTTATAATAGAAAACGATGACCTTGTGATTCCACCTAGTTTAAACGATGATTCAATTTAAAAAAATCAGATGGAAAAATTTTCTTTCGACAGGAAACCACTTCACTGAAATTGACTTTAGACAAAATACAACCACGTTGATCGTTGGTAAAAATGGATCTGGTAAGAGCACAGTGTTGGATGCTCTTACTTTTGTATTGTTTAATAAACCATTTCGCAAAATTAATAAACCTCAATTAACAAACTCTGTTAATGAAAAGGATTGTTTGGTGGAGATTGAATTCAACGTAGGATCTGTAGAATGGATGGTTCGTCGTGGAATGAAACCAAACATTTTTGAGATTCACAGAAATGGAAAACAACTAGAACAAAGCGCAGAAGCAAGGGATGATCAAAAGTTTTTGGAAACCAAAGTTCTGAAACTAAATTTCAAATCATTTACTCAGATTGTAATTCTTGGATCTAGTACCTTCATTCCGTTTATGCAGTTGACAACTGCTGCTCGTAGAGAAATTATTGAAGATCTTCTTGACATCAAGATTTTTTCTACTATGAATAGTATTGTTAAAGATAGAATCAAATCAATTCAAGAAGAAATTAAGACCCTTAATTACAAGAGAAATCTTGTTGAGGAAAAAATTTCGATGCAAGAAAATTTCATTCAAGATTTGACATTAAAGGGTCAATCTGAAATTGAAAGAAAGAAGAATAAAATTATTGAGATAAAACAAAAGATTGTTGATGCTGAAAAGAGTTATAAAGATTTGGTAAAACAAGTAGAAGAGAATGATGAGGAAATAAAAAAATATGCCAACCCAGTTCTCAAATCAAAGAAACTTTATGACATCAAAGGAAAACTTCAAAACAAACTAGATCGTCTCAATAAAGACAGATCATTCTTTATTGACAATGATATATGTCCAACATGTAGTCAAACGATTGGAGATTCTTTAAAGGAATCAAAGGTGTGTGAACATGATAGTAGTATCGATGAAGTGATGACTGCTATGGATGAACTTAAAAATGAATTAGAAAAAACGCAGCAAGAAGAAGTAAGTTTATTCAATCTTACTGACAAAGGATCTGAACTTAATAAACAGATCAGAGATCTAATGAATAAATGTAAATATGATAATCAAATTATTGAGGATATCAAGGGAGAAATTTTAGAGATTGAAAACAATCTTGAAAATAAAAATGATGAAACTGACAAACTGAATACATTCAACTCTGAACTGTCAGAGGTTTCTACAGAATTAGATGGTAAAAAGAATAGTGTTCAGCATCATGATTTCATTTACTCTCTTCTCAAAGACAGTGGAGTAAAATCAAAAATCATTAAGAACTATCTTCCAGTGATTAACCAACAAGTTAATCGTTTTCTTCAGATGATGGATTTCTACATCAATTTTACATTTGATGATGAATTCAATGAAAGTGTTAAAACTCCAGTTCATGAAAAGTTTTCTTATGAATCTTTTAGTGAAGGTGAGAAACAAAGAATAGATCTGGCATTGGTGTTTACTTGGAGAGAGATTGCAAGAATGAAAAATTCTGTTAATACAAATCTCTTGATCCTTGATGAAGTTTTTGACAGTTCTCTTGATATCAATGGAACCGATGATTTCTTAAAAATCATTAGGTATGTTATTAAGGACGCCAACATCTTTGTTATTTCACATAAATCAGAGATGCATGATAAATTTGAAAATGTTATTGAATTTCAAAAAGTAAAGGGATTCAGTTGTAAAAAATAAATAGTACATTATGAACGTAAACTATGCTTTCAACTAACTATCGTCTGCGTTTAGAGTCAATATGCAATAAGATTATTATTGGAGAAGAAGTAAGTTTAGAGGATATGATTTGGGCAGAGAAGTTAGCGAAAGCTAATCGTACTGCTGGCACAATGCTACGCCAGGCAAGACGCAAAGCAGAAAACCCTGATATGCAAGAGGGTGATATGGATGATTTTTTAAATCAACTTGACATTGGTGGCATTGGTCATGAAGCAAAGGGGGTTAGTGGATTTGACACCATTGATGATATGATAGAGTGGTTTACCCAAGACAAACCTGACGACTGGAGACAGCGTGACTAACACACCAAACTGGCAACACAATTCTGGCAAGGCACAGAAACGAAAACTTAAACCCCAGGCACTCCGCCAAGCAAAGGCAAGGAGAAGTGCTTTGAAGAGACAGTTGAAGAACTGTCACAAGACCTCCCACAATGGGGGGTCTTTTTCGTATTATATGGTCAGTTCAAACAAATCTCATGCCTGTTAATCACGAAGTCAAAAGCACTCTCGCCAAACTGCTTGCCACTGAGGACCTTGTGGTAGAACATAAGAAAGTTGCTACTGCTTGCTTTAACGTTCATACTCGTGTGCTTACGCTTCCCATGTGGGAGAAGGCATCGAATATTGTTTATGATATGCTTGTCAGTCATGAGGTGGGACATGCTCTTTATACACCAGATGAAGATTGGTGTGAACAAGTTAAAGTTCCTCAACAGTTTGTTAACGTCACAGAGGATGCTCGTGTTGAAAAGTTGATGAAGCGTCGTTATGGTGGACTTAACAAGGT
>Ga0129336_10000742_pt1 | contig 19215 bp, 18 predicted proteins | sample CPB6_02_DNA_FD_96878 | JGI IMG/M metagenome (GOLD analysis project Ga0129336, IMG submission 96878) | Freshwater to marine salinity gradient microbial communities from Chesapeake Bay, USA - CPBay_Sum_0.6_0.2_DNA | ecosystem: Environmental > Aquatic > Marine > Coastal | place: USA: Chesapeake... | reverse complement strand
TGAAATCTATTATCTTTTGGATTTTCATCGTGGGACGAATTGAACGCTCGAAAATGAGAAATGCTCTCTTTAAGCATCAAAATACTCACAGTTCCCAATAAAATCACATATGAAACTGCAACAAATAGATCAAAACCACCAATTTTATTCAGAAATTTAAAGGCTACTATACCTAACCCAGTTCCAATCATCGCGCCAATCAGCAGATATCCCGAGAGCGATAAATCAATCATTTTGCTTTTATATGCGGCAAGCGTACCAAAACTGGCTGATGCTACCAACTGTGCTGATCCCGTTGCGACAGCAATCGTCGGTGGCACACCTAAAAAAATCAAAATCGGGGTCATAAGAAAGCCACCGCCGACACCAAAAAGACCCGAGATAATACCAATCAATAATCCAATACCGGCGACAATGGCGATATTCACCCAGACACCAGCAATAGGGAGAATGACATCAAACATGAGTTAGGCCTGGTGAAATCGTTGATAGGCCTTTTCAAGACCCATACCCACCACCATCGCGATAACGAAGATGATCGGCTTCATTTCACCGGTTGCAAGAGAGGCAAGCGCTGGCCCCGGACAGAAACCTGAAAGACCCCAGCCAATGCCGAAAAGAGCGCTGCCCAAGACCAGTTTGAAATCAATCATTTTTAGATCTGATAGAATTATGACGCGGCCCATAAGGCTTGTTGTCCAATTTCGTGAAATACGAAAAGCGAAAAAGGACAGAAGAACTGCCCCGCCCATCACAAAGGCGAGAGAGGGGTCCCATGATCCTGTCACATCAAGAAAGCCAATAACTTTCCCAGGATCAGTCATGCCGCTGATGAGAAGGCCAAGGCCAAAAACAAGACCAACAAAAAATTCGCTGATACGTCGTATCATCATAACCCCGACTGAATTTTATGCATGAGCCAAACGGTCAACATCCCAAAGGCCATGAATGTTAAAGTGGCGATGATCGAGCGTGGAGAGAGGCGCGCAATACCGCAAACGCCATGACCGCTCGTACATCCGTTGCCAAGGCTCGTACCGAATCCGACGAGAAGCCCCGCGAAACTCAACCCGAGAAATGATTGTTCGATGCGGACCGATGGCATGAAGCCGATAAGGCTTCCCAGAATGGGCGCAGCGATCAGGCCGGCGAGAAAACTCACGCGCCAGACACTGTCATCCTTAACCGAGGTTAGAAGTCCACCGAGAATACTGCTTACACCCATGATCCGCCCATGGAGGAGCATGAAAGCGGCGGCCGCCAGGCCGATTAATAATCCGCCAGAAAAGGCCGATAATGGTGAAAATTGCGACCAGTCGATTGTCACATCCTGCTCCCTGTCTTGTATGGAAGTATCGATGCCAGAAAAGACGACCGCTTCGCAACTGCAGAAGGCCCTTTTTGTGAAGGCGCCTTAATTTCTGCCCTGATCAGCTCGGGAGAAGGCGCGCGCGGCGGCGGCTCTCGCGGCGGCAAGGGCGCGTCTTGGATCGATTGACTGAGTCGATTCTTCGACAGCTTCAGAAAGACTGAGATTGACAGATTGCATGCCCTGAGGCCAATCCGCGATTGCGGAACTGGTTTCAATACTGCGCGCTTCCATCAAACTATATTCGAGCCGTGACAATCGATCGACGCATCGCTCGATTGTTACATGAACCGCTCCGAGAGAGGCGACGAGCTTTCGATTTTCGGAAATATGAAATTCACGCAGGGCGACTAACTGATCCGAAATTTTTTTAAAATGTTCTTTTTCAACCGAAAGTCCGCTGTCGATTGTATTGTGTAATTGAGAAAGATGCTCGTCGATATGTGAAAGCTGTGTTGCATCTTTTTTACTTTTTGCTTCGATGAGTTTTGTTAATGCAGACCATTGCGCAGCGGATTCGTCACGCTTCTTTAGTCCCGCATTCCGCTCAATAGTTATACAACTTTTATCAATTTCATGAATGATAGCAATCAGACTGGGTAACTCGCCGATCGCGCGCTCATTTTGATTTAATCGTGAGAGGCAAGTTTCAAGAGTGAGGAGAGCTAAACCAAGACGAGAGAGCGTGTGATCATAATCGGTCGTTCCGTAGAGCTGACCGATGCGCCGTCGTAGTCGCTCTAAAACCTGATCGGCTGATTCGGACATGTCGATTTCGGCTTTGTTCTGAAGTCGCGTTTGCTCGGCTACGATTGCTTCAAGATCAAGAGAGCTATGCATAGGCGGCACATCTCGTTGCTCGTGTGAGGGTCCCTCGACAGGGCGTGATAGGGAAGACAACATAGTCCTTCGGCCATCCAATCCAGAGAGATTCACAGACATAAAATATAAATCAAGGCGACAAAAAATTTCGTAACATATTGGAAATTCGAGGTTAATTTGAAGTTAATTCCATTCAAAACTGGATCAATTTGACCTAAGGAAAGATAATCAATTGCCCTTGCGGTAGCTTTTTGTCTCGATGAGACATCTCAGATCCGCTTAATAACTTCATAAAATTTTTCTATGGCCCGTTAAGATCTTGGCTAATTTTCAGTTGACGTAAAGGCAAAATCAGAAGAACCTCTGCGTGTAAAAGTTAGGGTTACAATTTTTAGTTGTTATGGTGAGGAGTAGTACAGTGGCTAGAGCGTCCGCGTTAGCAAAGCGTTCCACTGCCACCCGCTCGGCGGGGGCTAAAAAAGCGAAATCTGCAAAACACGAAGAGCATTTTTACACAATCGGGGATTTGTCCCGTGAATTCGGTGTCACTCTTCGTACCTTGCGGTTTTATGAAGACCGCGGTTTGATCAAGCCAAAACGGTCTGGCTTAACACGTCTATACAACGAAACCGCGAGAATGCGTGTCCAGGAAGTGATCAACGCGACCCGGCTTGGGTTTACCCTTACCGAAATCCTTGACCTTATGGGCAAAGATGGTGGCGGTAAGCCGAAAGCCTTGAAGCTGACTAAAACGCAAATCGCACAACAATTGGCCCAGCTTGAGCAGCAAAAAGCCGAAATTGAAAAGGCGATTAGCCGTCTTAAATCAATGCAGCGGGCTGCTTAAGGCAGTCAATCGCGGCCGCATTGATGCGCCTACCTATTAAGGGTAGGTTTCCCTACCCCGCCGCTTGTCTGGGCGATTAGAGCGGCTGGGTGGAGGGTAAAGATGCGCGACGCGTTCATTTATGATCATGTGAGAACGCCTCGCGGGCGCGGGAAGCCGGATGGCGCCCTTCATGAAGTCACGGCGCTGGCGCTTGCCGCCCATGTTCTCAAAGCGCTGAAAGCGCGAAATCCCTTCGACACTACAATCGTCGATGATGTTGTTCTTGGCTGCGTTGACCCCGTGGGTGAAGCCGGCGGCGATATTGCGCGGGCTGCTGCCCTTGTCGCCGGATACGGGATCACGGTGCCCGGTATTCAGATCAATCGATTTTGTGCCTCGGGTCTAGACGCCGTCAATTTTGCGGCGAGCCAAATCATGGCCGGGCAGCAAGAGCTCGCCATTGCGGGCGGTGTCGAGTCGATGAGCCGCATCGGTATTGGTGCCTCGGGCGGCGCATGGGCCGCCGATCCATCCATTGCGATACCCGCCTATTTTATGCCGCAGGGCATCTCTGCTGATCTGATTGCCACCAAATATGGCTTTAATCGAGAAGCGGTTGATCGTTACGCGGCGGAGAGCCAGAGACGCGCTGCTCTCGCTTGGGCTCAGTCGAGATTCACAAAATCGATTACGCCCGTAACCGATATAAACGGCCTCACTCTTCTCGATCATGATGAGCATATGCGGCCCAATACAAGCGTTGAAACACTTTCAGCACTCAAACCTTCATTCGCTACGCTTGCAGAACAGGCCGGGTTTGGTGCGGTCGCTTTGCAAGCGCATCCCGATATTGAGTTCATCAATCACGTTCATCATGCAGGGAATTCATCCGGCATTGTTGATGGTGCCGCAGCGGTCCTCATTGGCTCGTTAGAAGCCGGCAAAAAATACGGATTAACGCCGCGCGCACGTATTCGAGCTTTTGCGAATATAGGTTCGGATCCGGCATTGATGTTAACCGGCCCCGTCGATGTAACGAAGAAACTACTGAATAAGGCCGGCTTGAAAATTTCCGATATCGATTTTTTTGAGGTGAACGAAGCCTTCGCCTCTGTTGTAATGCGCTATATGCAAGCCTTTGATCTTGATCCCGCGAGTGTAAATCCAAATGGCGGCTCAATCGCGATGGGTCATCCGCTTGGTGCGACGGGTGCTATGATATTAGGAACAGCGCTTGATGAACTTGAGCGTTCACGAAAAACACGAGCGCTCATCACGCTGTGTATTGGTGCAGGCATGGGCACGGCAACTGTGATCGAACGTATTTAAAGGCAATTTAAAATGTCTCTCGCTTTGACGCAGTTTCAATTCAAAATCGACGATGATGGAATCGCCCATCTCATTTGGGATATGCCCGGTAAATCGATGAATGTTTTTATCGAGAAAACTCTCGATGAATTCAACAGAGTCATTGACCATGTTGTCGAGAATGCCGCGATCAAGGGATGCCTGATCCAATCCGGCAAGCCCGATAGTTTTTCGGGCGGCGCCGATATTGACATGATCAATCAGCTTATCGATCAAGCACAAAATATTCAAAATTCGAAGACGCCAACGGAAGACAACCGAAAACTCGTTGAAGATTCTAGTCGCATGAGCCGCCTTTACAGAAAGCTCGAAACTTGCGGTAAAATATTCGCAATTGTGATCAATGGCGTTTGTGTGGGCGGCGCTTTCGAATTGGCATTGGCGTGCCACTACCGTGTTGTCTCAAACGATCCCAAAACAAAAATCGGTTTGCCCGAGATCAAAATAGGTATTTTTCCCGGAGCGGGTGGAACACAGCGAGTCGCACGGCTCGCACCAACAGCCGATGCATTATTGATGATGTTGAAAGGCGAGTTGCTAAATAGTGACACAGCGCTCAAACATAATCTTGTTCATGCTGTTACGAATAAAAGTGACATTATCGAAAAAGCGAAGGAATTCATACTAACGGGCGGCTCCCCAGTTCAGCCTTGGGACCGTGAGAATTTTAAACTGCCCTCCGGACCCGTCTATTCAAAGTTAGGCATGATGCTCTGGCCTATGGCCAGTGCAATCTGCCGAAAAGACACCTACGATAACTATCCCGCCGCACGCGCTTTGCTTCAGGCGGTTTATGAAGGTTTACAGGTTTCTATCGACCTAGGCTTGAAGATCGAGAGCCGACTTTTTGCTTCCATACTCAAGACCATCGAAGCGAAATCCATGGTCCGCTCGCTTTTTGTTTCAACCCAAGCGTTGAATAAAGGTGCGCGGCGACCGACTTCGATTGAAAAATCAGATCTAAAAAAGATTGGTATTGTCGGCACGGGATTCATGGGTGCGGGAATTGCCGCCGTTTCAGCGATGGCCGGTCTCACCGTCGTTATGATCGACCGTTCCGTGGAATTAGCAGAAAAAGGCCGGGATACAGCCACCGCAACAATTGCGTCACGCTATAAGAAGTTATCGGCAGGAAACGTGGAGCAATCGGAAGCAACAAAACGACTTGTTACAACCGATGACTACGCCGCGCTGGCTGATTGCGACCTTGTTATTGAAGCGGTTTTTGAAGACCCCGATCTCAAAGCCAAGACACTTGCTGCAATCGAAAATCATATGAACCCACGAGCCGTATTGGCATCCAACACGTCAACCTTGCCGATCTCCGGCTTAGCGAAAACTTTAAAGTCAAAGAGCGAATTTCTCGGGATTCACTTTTTTTCACCTGTCGAAAAAATGCGTCTCGTTGAATTAATTAAAGGACAAGAGACGAGTGAACATGCGTTGGCTGTGGGCTTTGATTATTCGCGGTTGATCAATAAAACGCCGATCATCGTCAATGATGCACGCGGATTTTTCGCTAATCGATGTGTATTAAACTACATTCTCGAGGGCCATCTCATGCTGGCGGAAGGTATACCGGCCGCCTATATTGAAAATGCCGCGCGCATGGCGGGGATGCCCGTGGGACCTCTTTCACTTTCGGACGAGGTTGCGCTCGATTTGATTCATCGCATCATTCGCGCGACACAATTCGCTTTGGGCCCAGAGTCTATTAATCCCGTTCAAGCCGAAATTGTCTCATCTATGGTTGAGACACATCAACGTTTCGGCCGCAAAAATGGAAAAGGTTTCTACGAATACACACCCGGCATTCCAAAGCGTTTATGGTCGGGCCTCTCACAATTTCAAAAAGAAACCCGCGATCCTGATCTGCTTGATATAGAACATATCAAGTTTAGACTATTAGCGACGCAGGCGCTTGAAGCCGCGCGCACGATGGATGAGGGTATTGTTCAGGATCCGCGTGAGGCTGATATCGGCGCTATCCTAGGCTTTGGTTTCGCCCCTTTCACGGGTGGGCCACTATCTATGATTGATGGACTAGGCGTCGATCACTTCAATCGCAAATGTGATGATCTTCAATTCCGCTACGGCGTGCGCTTTACTGTTCCAAAATTATTGCGCGAGATGGAATCTCGTAAATCTCGTTTCTATCATTAGGGATAAAAACTCTTTGTACTCAATGTTGCCCTTCTATCGCCAGTGCGCATTGAGTGACCAGCGCCCGTAGCGCCGCCGGCTTCACCGGCTTATGAAGAAGATAAATCTCTTCCGCTTGGGTTTGCTCGCGAACGGCTTTTGAGCGATCAGCCGTAAGCAAAATAGCGGGAAGCACTTTACCCGCCCGCTTCCGCAGATCTGCAATCACATCGAGACCTGTTTCCGTATCAAGATGATAATCGGCAATGATAAGGGGATGCTGCTTATCCCCTTGCTTGAACACCGTGTTAGCTTCCGCGCCGTCTTTTGCTGTGTTGACGATGCATCCCCAACCTTCAAGCAAGATTTTTATACCCTCCAGAATCATCTCGTCATTATCGATCACAAGAATCGGAAAGTTCAGCGGAAGAGATGAGCGGGTCGGTGTTATCGGTGCGACCGATAGCTTCTTCGCGCCCCGAACGGAGAGCGGTACCTCAAACGAAAAATGTGAACCCCGCCCCGGCTCTGACAGAAGCTTTATGGGATGTTTTAAGAGACGTGAAATTCGCTCAACAATTGATAGGCCCAAGCCTAAGCCGCGCGCGACTTTAGCGCCTTCGTCAAGGCGTTTAAATTCTTTGAAGATTGTCTTCTTTTGTTCAGCCGGAATTCCGAGTCCCGTATCAATGACACTGACGATGATTCTATCACGTCTCCGCCGACAGCCAATAAGAACGCGGCCCTTTGGTGTATATTTGATCGCATTGGAGATGAGGTTCTGTAACATGCGTCGAAGAAGTCGCCGATCAGATCTTACAGCAAGTCTTGATTTTACAAAATCGAGGCGTATTCCCTTTTCCTTAGCACTTGGCTCAAGTTCGATGCGCAATTGCGTAAAGAGATCATCAATAAGAAAATCCGATAATTCAGGCTTTTGAGCGCCCGCATCCAGTCGCGAAATATCTAGAAGCGTTGTTAAAATTTCTTCAACTGCTTCAAGCGATGTCGCTACATTCTGAACAAGTTCCCCATCAGATTGGGCGTTGCCTTTCTCTAAGAGCGCAGATGAGTAAAGGCGCGCTGCGTTCAAGGGTTGAAGAATATCGTGGCTGGCGGCAGCCAAAAACCTTGTCTTCGAAAGATTTGCATCATCGGCTTCAGCTTTTGCGTCGGAGAGCTCACGATTAAGGCGCAATAATTCCTCAGTGCGTTCTCTTACCCGACTTTCAAGAAGTTGGTTGGCGGAGGAGAGATCCTCTTCCGCCTTCACCGTTTCCGTAATATCGGTGTAAGTGGTAACAATACCACCATCAGGCAAATGTTCAGAGCGTACCTCAAGCCAGCGTTTGTTCGGATAGGTACGAATGCGAACGGGGTGGGTATCGTTTATAAAGCTTTCAAACCGTCGCCTAAAGTAGAAATCGCTTTTGCCCGGCCCATAAAAATTCCGCGAAGTATTATATTTTATAATTTCTTCGAGTGGTGTGCCGACATGAATAATATGGTCAGGCAGATCGAATAATGTTTGAAAAGCCCTGTTCCAACACAGAAGATTTTGGTTTGAATCAAAGACTGTCACGCCTTGTCGCGCATGATCGAGTGCATGTTGAAGAAGCTCCCTATTTTGTTGAAGCGCAGCGGAAGCTTCATCAAGCAGCTGCAAGGCATCTGACCGGGTCACATTACCTTTTGAAAGGAGCATTGACAAAATACGCCGCGAAGACGCGGCGCCGACGGCGGATGCAAGCTGAAATTCAGCGAAACGAATAATCTCAATTGTTGCCGGTTGATCATCATCCCCGATGTTTCCGGGATAGGTCAAGAACGCTGAATTCGTTCGTTCAAAACCAAGATAGCGGGCGACGACTTTCTTTAAGTCACCGATGGTAATTGATGTCCGCCATAGACGAAAATTGAAATTTTTGAGCGGATTTCTCGGATTAACAAAAAGATCGGCCTGGAGTGTCTCGATTTGGCTTGGAGATCTCAAATATGAAAATGCGATATAAAATACTAAATTCACCAAAAGACTGAAAAAGGCACCATTGGCAATCGGTGACAGTTCAGTTCCGAAAAGCGATGTCGGCTTTAATGCAACTATACCCAGTGGCCCGGAACGCAAGAGATCATCAATTCCGAACAATCCTGGATTGGCGAGATTGGGTAATACAAGCGTATAGATCCAAACAAGAAGTCCAGAAACCAAGCCCGCTGTCGCGCCGAGCGCCGTACCTCTCCGCCAGAAAAGTCCTCCGAAAAACGAAGGGGCGATTTGTGCAATGGCGGCAAATGAGACAAGACCGATTGATGCTAAAGCCGCATCGCTTGTTGATCTGAAGTAAACAAATCCCAGAAACAGAATAACAACAATTCCGATTCGTCTGATCCAGAGAATTTGACTGCCAAGATCTCCGGCACGATCACGAAAAAGCCGACGTCCGGTTGGCAAAAAGGGCATCACAAGATCGTTTGAGATCATGGTTCCTAGTGCAACGCATTCAACAATCACCATTGCTGTGGCAGCGGATAATCCACCGAGAAACACGATCAGAGCGATGAATCCATTCCCTGCTTTGAGAGGCAATTCAAGAATTGCCATATCGCGATCAATCATGCCGGGCGGAAAGATAAGATTAGATCCCAGAGCAATCGGGATCACAAAGAGATTGATTAAAACCAGATAGGTCGGAAACATCCATGCGGCCCGCTTCGTATCGAGCTCATCCCGATTTTCGACCATCGTCATATGAAATTGGCGCGGCAACAAAAGGATGATCAAGAACGATAGAAGCATCATCGCAAGCACAGTTGTGAAACCACTGCTGCGATCCATCAGGGGCGTGATATCGGGACGTGACTGGATAACAGTTATTAAAGGTCCAATTCCATCGAACATGCCCCAGACGACAAAAACTCCGACGGTTAGAAACGCAATAAGTTTGATGGCTGACTCAAATGCAACAGCAATTGTTAAGCCGGTGTGATGTTCGCGCGAGTCGATATGCCGCGTGCCGAATGTTACGGTGAAGCCTGCTAAGACAATCGCAACAGCCAGAGCAAGAGCACCGGATGTTGGAGTTGATACGCCTGCGACACTGCCGGGAACCGCATCAAGCAATGTTTTGAGGGAGACCGTGATCGCTTTCAGTTGTAGAGCAATATAGGGGATTGAGCCGATCACGGCGATGAAGGCCACAAGAGCCGCCACCCGCGAGCTTTTGCCATAACGTGCCGCAACAAAGTCTGAGACCGAGAGAATATTTTGAGACTTTGTGAGCTGGACGACCCGCCGCACAAACCCATGGCCGAAGCCAATGACAAGAATGGGTCCGAGATAGATCCCGAGGAAATCAAGGCCCGTGAGCGAAGCGAGACCAACTGAGCCGAAAAATGTCCAAGAGGTGCAATAGACCGCTAGCGTCAGCGCATAGATTGATGACCGAAATCGACCGTTAAGCAGGCGCTCGCCGTATAAATCTCCAAAATGGGCAATCGTAAATAGGGCCGATAAATAGATCAGCGCCACCAAAATGATGACCCAGTCCGCAATCATCCGCTTTAGCCCTCGTCCCGCTCTGTCGCGCCCCGTATGATCGGGGTTGCGCGTAGAACAATTTCAGGTCGAAACCACTCTGGCAAGCAGCCCCACTTTGTGAAACATAGGGATAGTGAGTGTGGCCCCCGCGAGATGCGTGAACATGTTACGGAATTCTGACCTGATTTCTTCAATATCCCCTGAGGCAGCCGGCGTCCCGGGACGCGGCATTCTTGACGCTGTGACTCATGGGTGGGGCCGCCCCGGCCTTATTCCGCTTTGGGCCGGCGAGGGCGATATGTCGACGCCGTCCTTTATCAGTGAGGCCTCAACACGGTCTCTTGCGGCGGGCGAGACCTTTTATACGCCCAATCGGGGCATTCCGGCCTATCGCGAGGCAATCGCCCGCTACATGACCTCTGTTTATGAGATGCCCTTTTCACCGGATCGTTTCCTCTGCACCATCGGCGGCATGCATGCGATGCAGATTGCGATGCGGATCGCCCTTTCAAAAGGCGATGAAGTTCTTGTTCCCTCTCCCGCATGGCCTAACTTTAATGGCGCCGCGTTGGCGATTGGCGCGGTGCCGGTTGATGTTCCTATGGGCCTCACCGGAGACAATCAAAAAGGGCGGTGGTTCCTTGATCTTGACCGGCTTGCCGATGCGGTCACGCCCCAAACGCGCGCGATTGTGATCAATTCGCCATCTAACCCGACAGGATGGACCGCGACCCTTCAAGAGTTGAAAGACGTCTTGGCTCTCGCGCGCCGCCACGGTTTGTGGATCATCGCTGATGAGATCTACAACCAATTTGTCTTTGGTGGCGCCAAGCGCGCGCCGTCATTTCATGATGTCATGGATGATGATGACCGCATTATGTTCGTTCAAACATTTTCAAAAAACTGGGCGATGACAGGCTGGCGTATCGGCTGGCTCGAATGTCCGCCAGCGCTTGCCCAAACGGCTGAAAATCTTATTCAATATTCGTCATCCGGCGTTCCCACTTTCTTGCAGCGCGGTGCCATTGCGGCCATCGATCACGGCAAAAATTTTATCGATCATCAAATTGCGCGCGCCCATGAAGGCCGTGAAATTGTTTGCAAGGCGCTTGGTGAACTCTCTAATCTCTATTTTATGGTTCCTGAAGGTGCCTTCTATTTGTATTTCCGCGTTGAGGGCGCGAGTGATTCAATGGCCCTCGCAAAATCTCTGATTGATCAAGCCAATGTTGGCCTCGCGCCAGGCACCGCCTTTACGAAAAGCCAAGACCCATGGCTGCGCCTCTGCTTTTTGAGAAAGGCCGATGATCTAAAGCTTGCCGTAGAAAGACTAACTACCGCCCTCAAGCCCTAGGAAGAGTGCGGACCCGACCCTCCGTGAGACGTCTGAAGGGCTAACTACGCAACCAATTCGCGTGACAGACGTTCTATCTCCATGATCTGCCAAAGGGACATTCCCTAACGGCATTGAGTTGGTTCTGGAAAATTAAGTAAAGCCAAGAGTCTGCCTAAAACCGGGGCAGGCAACGGTTCTGCTTTGTCGGGAGTTTAGCGATGGGACAAGTAAGTGTATCGGGTCAGGAAGTTTATATTGCTGATAATGATTTGGCATTCAGAAGCGCGGTTGCGTCAGGCCTGGAGACCGCTGGTTATCGTGTTACCTCGTTTTCGGACGGGCCCTCGCTTCTTGCCGCGATGAGATCACGCGCTCCGGATTGTCTGCTTATTGATTTGAACGTCAAAGGAAATAGCCATTCCGATCTTTTGGGCGATCTGGGGTCGCGCGTCGCCACACCGATTGTAACAATGGCTGATGATCCCAATGTCGAATTGGCAGTCAATGCCATGAAAAAAGGTGCTTGCGATTTTGTCTCAAAGCCTTGTGCCGCTGATTCTATTGTAGGACGTATCAAACAGGTTATTGATGATCATCAAGGCGAGCCGAGTTCTAAAGTTGATCTAACAAATTTTCGTGGTGGCGATCGTCTAACGCCACGCGAACGCGATGTTTTGAAAAAAATCGCTCTCGGTGCCTCAAACAAAGAAGCGGGACGACAGCTAGGTATTAGTCCTCGTACTGTAGAAGTTCACCGCGCGCGCATCATGGAAAAAATCGGTGCGCGAAATACCGCTGATCTTGTGCGGATTGTGTACTCAGCCAGCCTTTGATGTCTCTCTGATTCATTTAAGTTTGGTTGGAGTTGCGTCATGGGATTAAACATATCCACTCACATTGATGGCAAAGTGGCTGGGCGCCCTATGGAAGTCCCGCCACGAACCGTCATCATCGATGAAGGCGATCCGGCTCGTGCCGTGTATCGGATTCAATCAGGTCACGTGATGCTTTCAAAACTGTTGCCGGATGGGCGGCGTCAGATTTTCGAGCTCCTTGGTCCGGGATCAATTTTTGGTGTCACACCGCATGAGCGTCATGACAGTGTTGCCGAATCTCTTACTGATACACGCATTTCAATTTTTGAACGTTCGGCACTTGAGAGAATGTCGAGTTTTGATAATTACATCGTGCATAGGTTAGAAATTCAAATCTGCGCACTTCATGATCATGCCGTCTTGCTTGGACGGAAAACCGCGACTGAGCGTGTTTCAACTTACATTCTCAATCTTGCGCAGAGCGCGCATGAGAATGAGAATAGCTCACCGCCCCAAGCGCTTGTCATTGTGCCCATGACACGGTCAGAAATTGCTGATTATCTGGGGTTAACGCTCGAAACCGTGAGCCGCGCATTTTCACGGTTAAAGCGCCTTGGTGTCATCTCCTATGACCGGCATGACGGCCCCATGCGCGTGGCGCTTGATCGTCTTGGTCCCCTCACAGGTACCTATTGGACGTAATCGAATAACACTGAAACGATACTCAACCGTTATACAACCGCTACACCGCTGTTGGGGTGGTGCAGGTGCCCAGCTCCGCTCCCCCGAGTCAAAAGTGAGCACCTGCGTATATTTCCCCATGGCTGAACATCAACCACGGCTATTTATACATCGCGTTTTTCACGATTTCATTGATGGGGATCAAATTGGCCGACTGTATTATTTGGCCGGAACGAGTTGGTAGCCTTTGGAGAACAGGCAGCTTTCGACCATCTGGTTTCGAGGTGCTTCATTGATATCGCGAGTCGAATAGGTGGGCGGCACATAGATTGGCTCATCATAGAAGCATGAACCGAAGCCATGGCGATGGCGGTTACAAAAACGCGACGATCCATAGATGTAGCCGCCGCCTTCTACGGTTGTCACCGGATAGACGGGGTAATGGCGCGAGGCCTCTCTCTCGCAGGAGAGCTTATCGCGCCCGAATTCAGAGAGCGACCGTGTCGGATGAGTCCACTCATAGCGCTGACAACCGCCAAGCACGGAGAGCCCCACAAGAAGACCAAGAGCAGCGGCGGCTATTCGAAGATGACGCTTAATTATCGACATTGTGGTCCTCATATACATCCAGCATCCACGATCAAAGATATCTGGTAATCATATTTTCACTTCAACCGTGATACGGTTAACGCCTGAATATGAGCTGAATGGGTTCTCTCTTTGTCGTATCAAGATCCATCCCTATCGTCCCGACCAATCATCCGCGCCATAGGCGTTATGAGCGGGACGTCGATGGACGGTATCGACGTAGCGTTGATCGAAACAGACGGCGATACACTTATCAATTGCCAAGCCTTCGGTTCAGGTGACTATGAGCCAGCGCTTCGCAAAACACTTTTGGATCGATTATCGAATCCTTCGCTTGCGTCCTCTCCGCCGCCTGAGGATCTGGTTGCAGCGGTTACGGACGCGCATGTCCTTGCTGTCGAACACATGATAAAGCAAAATCGTATTTCTCCAGAAGAAATCGATCTCGTTGGCTTTCATGGACAAACTATTTTCCACGCCCCTGAACGTGGACTCACGATTCAAATTTTCGATGGGCAACGCGCTGCACATCGCTTGAACATTCCTGTGGCGAGTGATTTCAGAACGGCCGACGTGTTGGCCGGCGGGCAGGGCGCCCCTCTTGCGCCCCTTTATCATCGAGCTAAATTGGCTGACGTCAAAGAACCTACCGCAGTTCTGAATATTGGTGGCGTCTCTAACATCACTTATTGTTATGCTGATAATATCATCGCTTTTGATACGGGGCCGGGATCCGCTCTAATCGATGATTTTATGCGGAAGCGGCGAGGACTTGCCTTCGATCGTGATGGGCTATTGGCAAGAAGCGGAAAAAGTAATGGAGCGCTTCTTCAGAAATGGCTTTCTCACTCGTATTTTAAAAGCGCTCCGCCTAAATCGCTCGATCGAAATCACTTTCACGACATATCGTCAGACCTGGGTTCTCTTTCTGATAGCGATGGAGCTGCCACTCTTTTGGATTTCACCGTGAAATCCATTGCCCGCGCTCGTGATCATTTAACTCATAAACCCCATCGATGGCATATCTGCGGTGGCGGTCGTCATAACCATTTTCTGATGGAACGGTTGCAAAATGAATTGGGTGTACTGGTAGCGCCCGTTGAAGATCTGGGTTGGAATGGTGATATGCTGGAAGCCGAATGTTTCGGCTGGCTTGCCGTTCGCGCTGTAAAGGGCTTAGCCCTAAGCCTCCCCACGACGACAGGCGTCCCTCAACCGATGACCGGTGGACGGATTGATTATCCATGAGTAAAGTTTTGGTATGAAACTCGATCAAAAAATCGATGAGGTATTTTCAAACGTGCGTCAAAGCATTGATGCGCACGCGATACCAGGGGCCACGCTTGGAATCATCACGCAGGACGGAGATCGCGCAATTCGTGTTGCGGGCTACGCTCAGATCGAACCGGAAAAAATAGAATTAACATCGACGATGTGGTTTGATCTCGCTTCGCTCACCAAAGTTATCTTTACAACGCAGCGCTGTCTTGAATTGGTTGAAGCAGGGCAAATCGAACTTGATCGTCCGATTTTTCACGATCTTCCGGATTTGCGTCAATATGATTTAAATGCAGTGGAAAGACATTTAACGATCAGAAAGCTGCTTGCTCATGAAACATCTTTACCGGCGGTAGAGCCTCTCTACACTTTGGGTCAGGATGCTGAAACGCTCCGCGCCTATATTCTACAACGCGATTGGCCAAAGGGCGCGGCTGTTTATTCCGATATCAACTTTATTCTTCTCGGCCTTTTGATCGAACGTGTAACAGGCACCTCCCTGAAGGATCAAAAACTAAAACCCGGATTGGGTTTTATGCCTCCAATTGATCAATCTGTTGCCACTGAATTTTGTACCTGGAGAGGTCGGGTCATGCGCGGAGAGGTGCATGATGAAAATGCCTTTGCTCTTGGCGGTGCGGCAGGCCATGCGGGTTTGTTTGGTACCATTGACGGCGTTCTCGATCACGCTTTGCGTTTATTAAACGATGAGAGGCTTTCATCATCGCTCATGACGGAGATGATGACACCGCAATTCAACAGCCGAACATTAGGTTGGGAAATCAATCATGAGGGATGGCATGGCGGCGAAGGTCATTCACCGAGAACTATCGGACATCTCGGATTTACAGGCACAGGGCTTTGGATTGATCATGATCGCGGTTACGCGTGGGCTCTTTTAACTAATCGCGTTCATCCCAGCCGCCACCGCGATACAGGCATCATGGCGCTCAGACGAGAAACGGGCCGTCGCGTAGCAAGTCTTTTCAACGCACAGTGAGTCCGTCTTCACCCTGATGGATGGCTTCGGCTTTCGCGGTGAAGCGCCCATCCGCTTTATGCAAAACAAATCCCGGCGCGATGCTTAGGGGCGCGCGACTGTTTTTAGTCATAGTCACAAGAATACGAATTGCTGGCTCGTTTTCGCGTGCATGAACCGGTATGATTCGTATCGCGCCGAAATTAGACGGAAGCGCACCCAATACATCTGACAAACGATCAGCGCGATGGATGAGATGCAAACGGCCTTTTGGTTTTAACAGCGCGCCGCAGGCCTTGAGCCAGAGTGTCAGTCCATTTTCCGGCATCACATGGGCGCGATTCTTTTCATGGTCGTCGGAGATACGGTCACGGCTCTCATCGAGAAAGGGCGGATTGGTGATCACACAATCGGCTTCTTCACCGACAAGACCTCGCGCTTCTCTATCAGCGAAAGACGCAAAAAGGTCACCTTGAACAGCATGAACCCGATCCGTGAACGCGTTCATCTCGATATTTTGCTGCGCAAGTTCGACTTGATGGGCGTCAATATCGATGAGCTTCACATGGGCCGTCTCAAGCCGGCGCGCGACACATAGCCCGGCAACGCCCGATGCCGAGCCCGCGTCAACGAGGGCCCCGGCGTCAGAGGCCTCGACAAGGGCAGCGAGAAGAAGCGCATCTGTACCGGCGCGGTGGCCGGTTGCGCTCTGCGCGAGCCTGATTTTCCCGCCAAAAAAGTCTGTAACTGTCATAGGCCTCCAATATCGGGCCTTAAATCCCGTTGGCAAGTTGCCTCGCCGCGTGGGGCGTGGCATTTTCCGCGCCGTCAGGTGGGTCGGAAAATAAAGGGTCGGAATCGTGGGTGTAGTTGTGTCTCTAGAGGAAAAATCGTCGGGCGGACCGTCGCTCGATGCGCTCCTGGCTCTAACCCGGCCCGGCATGGAAGGCGTTAATCGCCTCATTCTGTCCCGCGTGGGCTCGGATGTCGAAATGATTCCCGAAATCGCGCGCCATTTGATCGATTCAGGCGGTAAGCGGTTGCGTCCGATGCTGACTTTGGCCACCGCGTCTCTTTGCGACTATGCCGGTGAGGGCGATGTAAAACTCGCCGCTGCGGTTGAATTCATGCACACCGCCACGTTGCTTCATGATGACGTTGTCGATGACAGCGAGATGCGTCGCGGAAAATTGGCTGCGCGCATGTTGTGGGGCAATGAAGCCAGCGTTTTGGTTGGCGATTTTCTGCTCGGCCAAGCGTTTAAAATGATGGTCGAGGTTGGTTCGCTTCACGCGCTCGATGTGCTCTCCACCGCCGCGACGGTTATTGCCGAAGGCGAAGTCATGCAATTGGCGGTCGCCAAAAATACCGAAACGACTGAAGACGAATATCTCCAAGTTGTGCGCGGAAAAACAGCGGCTCTCTTTGCAGCCGCGTGTGAAGTGGGGCCGATCATCGCCGGCAAAAACAAAACCGAACAGGCTGCGTGCCGTTCCTATGGCACAAATCTCGGTATTGCGTTTCAATTGATTGATGATGCGCTCGACTATGGCGGCGTTGCTTCAAAACTTGGTAAGAACACAGGCGATGATTTCCGTGAAGGAAAAATCACATTGCCCGTTGTACTCTCTTATCGCCGCGGCACTGAAACAGAGCGCGCGTTTTGGAAGCGCACTTTGGAAGAAGGTCAGCATGGTGACGCGGAACTCGCCGAAGCCATGTCGATCGTCAAGAAACACCGTGCGATCGAAGATACAATTGATCGCGCGCGTCATTACGGCGCAATGGCGCGGGATGCGTTAGCGATTTTCGCGGATACGCCGATGAAACGTGCGATGCTTGAAGCGGTTGATTTCTGCATTTCACGCGCACATTAAAATTGATCGAAAAAATTGCGGTCAAATAATTGCCGCAATTTTCGATCCTAATGATCCTGCGGGCCGGGCCCCTCTGACATGTGCTTATCAAAAAGCAAATGTGATGTCGGACCGCATCATTGGGCCCGATCAGTTTAACATCCATGGTGGATCGAACGGGAGAGGGCCTGTATTCAGGGAGACCCTTTCATGCAACGTTCTTCAGGTGGTATGCCATGTCCAGTATGTTCTGTTCCGCTTACATTAAGCGAGAGGCAGGGCATCGAAATTGATTATTGTCCGCAATGCCGTGGTGTGTGGCTTGATCGCGGCGAGCTTGATAAAATCATAGAACGCAGCGCCGGCCCTGCACAACCGCCACAAAACACCTATCGTTCGCCCGTGCCTCAGGCACCACCTCCGGCCTATGGCCATCACCCGGATTATGGGCACGGCTATAAGAAGAGACCAAAATCTTTTCTTGAAGAGCTCTTTGACTAAGGCTTTACGATTAACGCGACGATGATCATCAATTGATCATCGTCGTTAAATCGAGCACGACACGCAGTGCTGCGAACAATGCTGAAAGAGCGGTTGCTAATGCTGCGCGGGCGTTTAGAATCTGCGTCCGGTTCATCGTCGTCACGATGCGATTGATATCAGCCGAGTCGAGCGCCTCATGACGGCTAATGCGTCGCAATCGATTGCGGCTTGCAAGAAACCACAACAGGGCTGAAGCAAAGATTGTGACGATGATCAATCCGTCGAGAATGAGGGCTGCAAACACCATAAGCTAACATTCAACCGCGCGGCGAGCCGTGATGTTGCGCAATTTTCCATTCGCCCTCGCGTTTCACAAGCATCCAGGTCACGCGATAGGGCATGGGCGTATCACCATCGGCGAAATCAACATGAGCGGCGGTTGCGGCAACTGCATCGCTGATCATAACGACACGCGGAAACGGATAATGTGCCACATGGACGTTAGGGCCGCGTCCCGCAAAATAATCACGAATAGACGCGCGGCCGATTATGAGTTCTGGAACAGAACCGAAAAGCATGGCGTCTTCGGTATAGAGCGCTGCATGGGCGTCGAGGTCATGGCTATTGAAGACTTCGACCCAGCGTTTGTGGAAGCCTTCGAGCGTTGAAAGATCGGTCATACTGCCCCCTTTTCTTTGAAGGCAATCATAGGCTTGAATAAGCTTAGCTGTCCATCTTGAGGGCGGCGATGAAGGCTTCTTGCGGAATCTCGACCTTGCCGAATTGCCGCATCCGCTTTTTGCCTTCCTTCTGCTTATCGAGCAATTTGCGCTTACGGGAAATATCGCCGCCATAGCACTTTGCCGTCACGTCTTTCCGTAAAGCAGAAATCGTCTCGCGTGCGATGATCTTGCCACCAATCGCTGCTTGAATCGGAATTTGGAACAAATGCTGCGGAATGAGGTCTTTCAATTTTTCGCACATCGCGCGGCCACGTGAATCAGCCCGCGTGCGATGCACAAGCATCGAAAGTGCATCAACAGGCTCAGCATTCACAAGGATCGACATTTTCACAAGATCACCTTCGCGATAATCCGTGATGTTGTAATCGAAACTCGCATAGCCCTTCGA
>Ga0129336_10000741_pt1 | contig 19242 bp, 15 predicted proteins | sample CPB6_02_DNA_FD_96878 | JGI IMG/M metagenome (GOLD analysis project Ga0129336, IMG submission 96878) | Freshwater to marine salinity gradient microbial communities from Chesapeake Bay, USA - CPBay_Sum_0.6_0.2_DNA | ecosystem: Environmental > Aquatic > Marine > Coastal | place: USA: Chesapeake... | reverse complement strand
TATCAAAATAGAGAATGCCATTATAGCCGATATGTTTGAGCGCAACGAGCAATTCAATGGTTTGAATCGGATGAACTGATCCCGCAATCAATCCGTCATCGCGCTTGCCATAGCCGTCATTCAAATGAACGCCCAAAAGCCGCGAATGACGCGCAACGAGGGCAGCGGCATAAGCAGGCATTTCATCAGCATAAAGCACATGGGCAAAATCAAGCGTAACGCCAAGATTTTTTAACCCAACCTCTTTTACAGCAAGAAGTGTCGTGCCGATATCAGGCATGAGGCTGAAAGAGCGTGGTTCATTCGGCTTATATTCAATGGCAATATCGATTTTTGGATTATGCTTTGCGACTTCATTTAACGCCGCAATCGTATCATCCCAGGCTTTTCGATAATCGATTTGAAAAGCGTAATCGAACCCGTCTTGTCCCATCCACAGCGTCATTAGATTGCCGCCCGCGGCGGCTAATGAATCAAGGCCGCGCTTCGTGATATCAATTGCATTGCGTCGAACGGTTGGATCTGGATGCGTGAATGCACCAAGTTTGAAACCGGGATCAGTGTAATAGCGCATGGCATAGCCATTAAGCCGCACACCCGATTTATGAAGACCCTCGACAATTTCTTTTTCTGTAAACCCTTCGAGATGATCAGGATAATTGAGATCAACGGCGGTGAGACCTTTCACCGTTGCCGCACGTGCCACAAGATCAAGCGTGTTCGGCTTGCGGTTTAATCCGTGCCAATAATTATGGGTGTCGATTTTGAATGAATTAAGCCGCGCAGCATATCCGGATGAAACACTCACGTCAGATCACACCTTTCCGGAAAAGGAAGCAGCCATAAGGACCAGGATCGGATGTCTGCACAATCGCAAAACTCCGCGCGGCAGCATCATAAAAATCGAAACGCTCATAAGCGCCAATTTTAATCGGGCGACCTTCGGCTTTATTGACGACCTCTTGCATCGTGTGATGGATCGGCACGAGCTCGTTCGGGTTGCCAACAACTTTCATGCGCATCACCGGTTCATCAACAAAAGTGTCGAGCGGGAAAACCGACAGCACGGCTTCGGCGGTACGTTTGAGATCAGCACCAAAGAGTGTGAGCAATTTGCCATGCGTGGTTTTGGCCGCAAGCGTCGTGGCGGGGTGATTGCGATCACATAAGAGGAGATCATCACCATGGCCCATCGCTTTGAGCACATAAAGCAATTCGGCAGTGAGGATCGGATCAAGCCCTTTGAGCATGGCGTGTGCCTTTTTGATTATCAGGAATGCCAAAATCTCAGAGTCGAGGGTGAAGCGCAACATCGGCGTTTGACGCCTGAAAACCGGATCCTTACTGTTTGTCCCGGTCAATTCAAAAAGGGGCGCTCACAAGAAGCGCTTTCAAGGGGTGGAGCATGACGGACGGCGTTTCGATCCTCGGGATTTTTGTGGCGGATTTGGCATTCCGGTCGGGACGGATGCCCGCTGTCGGCGAGACGATCATGGGGTCGGGTTTTGCTATGGGTCCGGGCGGTAAGGGATCAAATCAGGCAGTGGCTGCCGCGCGCGCCGGAGCGAAGACACGGTTTATTTCGCGCCTGGGGCAGGACTCGTTCGGCGATATAGCAATGGCTACGTGGGCTACAGAAGGAATCGATGCAAAAGTCGCGCGTTCACCCCAAGCGCCAACGGGCGCAGCCTTCATCTATGTGAATGACGTGAATGGCGAGAATGCCATTATCGTCGTACCGGGCGCGGCGGGCGATATCTCCGTCGCTGACGTCGAAGCGGCGGCCGAGACCATCCGGTCCTCGCGCGTATTCGTTACTCAATTGGAGCAGCCGGCGGAAGCGGCGCTCGCCGCGCTTAGAATCGCGCGCGGGGCGGGTGTCACCACGGTGTTCAATCCGGCGCCTGCAGCGCCTTTTGATCCGGCGATCTATCCGCTCGTTGATTACATCACGCCCAATGAGAGCGAAACGGCAGCCATGGTCGGCTTTCCCGTTGAAACAATAGAAGATGCGAAGCGCGCGGGAGATGTGCTCCTGAAAAAGGGTGTCGGCGTGGCGCTGATCACGCTTGGGGAAAAGGGTGCGCTGTTTCACGCGAAAGACCGCTCGGAGCTTGTACCAGCGTTTCATGTCGCGGCAGTTGTTGAAACGGCGGGCGCGGGCGATGCTTTTAACGGCGGCTTTGCCGCTGCACTGGCCGAGGGGCGTGAACCGCTTGCCGCCGCCCGTTTCGGCTGTGCCGTTGCGGGGATTGCGGTGACGCGCGCGGGCACCGCGCCGGCAATGCCGCGTCGTGCGGAAGTTGAAGCCTTGCTTAATCGGTAAACATAATCACTTTGCGATGAATTACGCCTGCGGCAAGACGAGTGCTTGCCCCTGTCGTGAAAAAATCGCAATCTGTTTCATGATCTAAAAATATCGCGTGGCGCGAAGCGTCTGAAAGCGGCGAAGGATTTTGGGGAGTAGACCACCATGGCAGGATTGGCGTTGCGCAAAGTGCGCAAATCATTCGGCAATGTCGAAGTGATCCGGGGCGTTGATCTCGATATTGCTGATGGCGAGTTCTGCGTCTTTGTTGGCCCGTCAGGGTGCGGGAAATCAACGCTTCTACGCATGGTCGCAGGCCTTGAAGAGATGACCGGCGGCGTCATTGAGATTGGTGGCAAGGATGTGTCGCCGCTGCCGCCCGCAAAGCGCGGCATTTCCATGGTGTTCCAATCCTACGCGCTTTATCCGCATATGACGGTGCGTGAAAACATCGCTTTTGGGTTGAAGATGGCGAAAACGCCGAAAGCCGAAATCGACGCGCGGACCAACAAGGCGGCTGATCTGCTGCAGCTCAAAGATTATCTTGATCGGCGTCCCGCACAACTCTCTGGTGGCCAACGTCAGCGCGTTGCGATTGGTCGCGCGATTGTGCGCGAGCCGGATGTGTTTTTGTTTGACGAGCCTTTATCGAATCTTGATGCCGCGTTGCGTGTGCAGATGCGCATTGAAATCGCCAAGCTCCACAATGATCTCAAGGCCACGATGATCTATGTCACGCATGATCAGGTCGAAGCCATGACCATGGCCGACAAGATCGTTGTGTTGAATTCAGGTCGTATTGAACAAGTGGGCAGCCCGCTTGAGCTCTATCATCGTCCGAACAATCTTTTCGTCGCGACCTTTATTGGCAGTCCGAAGATGAATCTAATGCCGGGCGAAGTGACCGATGTGGCGAATGGCGTGGCCAGCGTGTTGTTGCAAGGCGGCGCAACTGTTGCGGTCGATACACATGGCAAGACGTTGCCGAAAGGCAAAGTGACACTGGGCATTCGTCCCGAACATATTGAATTGGTTGCAGCAGGCGCTCCAAATTCGCTTTCAGGTAAAGTAACACTCTCCGAACATCTTGGGGGTGAAACGATGCTCTATGTCGAGACAGGCGCTCTGGCACAGTGTGTTGTGAAGGCGGATGGTCTGGCACGGCAGAAGATTGGTGAGGCTGTCACCATCGCTTTGCCGTCAAATGTTTGCCATCTATTCGATGCTGACGGCCGCGCGCTGGTTAATGGCTCATTGATCTGAGCCATCACCACCATCACTCATTTTTCATAAAGATCGCGGTCGAGGTTGAATTTCGCATCAACCGCTGTGATGGCTGTCGTCAGCAACGCGCTCAATTGGACAAGATCATTCACATCGCAAACCTCAAGCGATGAATGCGTGTAGCGGCACGGAAAGCCCATATCGATCACAGCTACGCCCGCGCCAACAAGTTGCACATAGGATGATTCCGTCAGCGCACCAATGTGAACACTGCGTTGCAAAGGAATCTTCGCGCGCTTTGCCGCGCGATCCATCAAGTCAACAAGAGCGGGATGCGGAATTGTACCATTGAGCGTGCCGCGCCCATGGAAACTGTAAAGGCCCATCGCGGGGCCGCCACCGAGTTTGATGTCGCCGCGCGAAGCCATATCAGGCGTGTCATTGGCGAGAATAAGATCAATTTGAATCGCAATGTCGGGCATCAGAGTTTGCGCGGCTGTTACCGCACCGCGCAGATTGAATTCTTCTTGTACCGAGAAAACGATATGAACCGTCGGACGCTTTTTTGCTTCAAGCAAAGCGCGTGCGACTTCGAGGATTACTGCGCATCCGGCGCGATCATCAACTGCGGTACCTGCGATGCGATCATCCGCCAGTTTTACGATATGCGGACGATAGACAACCGGTGTACCGATATCGATGCCCGCTGCGAGAACCGCTTCCGCAGATGTAAACCCAGCATCGATATAGAGTTCTTGATAGGGTACGACGCGATATTTTTCATCCGGCGTTGTGGCGTGATGACTCTTGTTTGCGATCAGGCCCGGAACATCTTTGCCTTCACTCACACAGAGTAACACTTCTTGTGATGCAAGCGCGCGTTCGGGCACGCCGCCGACGCGCTCGACACGGATCAAGCCGTTCGATTCGATTTTACGAACCATCAGGCCGAGTTGATCCATATGCGCATAGAGCATGATTTCAGGAGCGCTCTTGTCGCCCTCAATCGTGGCAATCAGATTGCCCAGACGATCCGTCCAATGCGCAACGCCCATCGCCTCAAGATCGCGCGTGATATGACGACGCACGCGGCCTTCATAGCCGCAGAGACCCGGGATCATCATCAATTGCTCGAGCGATTGCGCGAGGCGCGCTTTCGGCGTTGTGGGCTTTGCGTGCTTGGCCATGCGATCAGTTCTTTCGTGCAGCGCGCGCGCGATCCATAAAATCTTTCGCGCGCTCGGGATCAACCGGCTTCCACGTATCGCCATCAATCTTCAAAGACGAGCCGACAATGCAGCCGTCGGCAATTTTCAGAACATCCGCGATGGTCGCGTGTTTGACTCCGGTATTGGCGAGCACGGGCGTTGTTGGCAAAACTTTTTTGACGGATTCAAGATCCGTCATCGCCGCCGCTTCGCCCGTTATTGCCCCGGAAACAAGGATTGCATCGGGAATGCTCGAGAACACGGCGCTGCGCGCGCGATCAGCAAGGCTGCGCCGATCAAGCGAATCCGCAAATTCGGCCGAGACATTATAGAGCATCGCAAGATCGCTGCGGTGAAGACGATCGCGATAGCGCATCGCTGCGCCCGCATCCGGAGTCCATGGTCCCATATCGGACGCATAGGTGCCGGTGAAAATTTCGCGCACAAAAGCAGCGCCTGTTGCGGCGGACAACGCAATCGTGCTCATCGGATCCCACAACACATTGACGCCGAAGGGGACTGTGATTTCTGATTTCAAACGACCGATCACATAGGCCATGGTCGCGGTCGAAGCGCTATCGACATTGAATTCATAAGGACGATCATTTTCATTGCCGAACATGATCGCATCAACGCCCGCGGCTTGCAGGGCCTTCAAATCTTTGTGTGCGCCTTCAACAAGACCTTCAAGCCCCGCTTTTGCATCGAAAAGAGGTGCGCCGGGCAGTGCGCCTAAATGCACCATGGCGATCACAGGTTTTTTATCGCCGAATACGGAGCGGAATTTTGCCGTCATGTTAAGGAGATCCTGAAGGGGTTACGCGTGAATTACTTTACTGCACCGGCGGTGAGGCCTTTGACGATATAGCGTTCAAGGAAAATGCCGACCAACACCAAAGGTAAAATTGCAGCGGATGAGAGTGCCGCCATCGACCACCAGCTGATGCCTTGTGAACCGGTTTGGCTTGCGACCATCACAGGCAGTGTTCTCGCATTGGTTCCGGTCAAGAGCGCGGCGAAGAAATATTCATTCCAGCATAGAACGATTGAGAGAATGAAAGCCGCAACCAAACCCGGCAAAGCGATGGGCAAAACAATGCGGAAGAACGCACTCCAAACCGTGCAGCCGTCAACCATAGCGGCTTGTTCCAACTCAACGGGAATGGTTTCGAATTGATCGCGCGTGATCCAGATGACAATCGGCAGCACCATCAAGGTATAGACGAGAATAAGCCCCACCATATTGTCGAGAAGCGAGAGCTGCTTGTAGAGCACAAGAAACGGCATCGCGAGAACAACGGGCGGTAGAAGAAGCTGCGAGAGGAAGAAGAAGGAAATATCTTTGTTCCGCCACGGACCGAATTTATAGCGGAAGCGCGCGAGACCATAGGCGGCCGGCGCGCCAATCAAGAGCGCGAGAAATGATGCGCCGATAGAGGCGATTGCGCTGTTTAAAAAGCGCCGCATGAATTCATCACGAACGGTCGATGTTTCGAAAAACGTGTCGGGTGAAAGACCCAAGGAGCGCCAGCCTTTCCAGTCACCGGGGAATTGTGCCGTGAACGGAATGATATGGCCTTGCGTGACATTCACCGCCGTTTTGAACGAGGTCGAGAAAGTCCAATAGATCGGAAAGAGACAGATGAAGGCCCATGTCAGCAAGGCGGCATAGATCAGTACCTGCGTGCTGGCGCGGGTCCACGTCCAGGGGCCGACATGTTTCGTCGCAATGCTTTCACTCGCGCTCATGCTGCGGGCTCCCGACGCATATATTTGCCAACCACATTCAAAAGAATTGTGATGAAGATGATGATGATAATCAAATAGACTTCAGCGATCATCGTGCCATAGCCGACATTTGATCGATCACGATATTCGCGGAAGATGAAACTCGAAACCGTATCGGTTGCACCGCCGGGGCCGCCGGATGTTGTGTTGATCACGATATCGGCGAGTTTCAATTGGAAGATGATGCGCAACACAATGGTTGTGATGCTGACCGGCAACATCAGCGGGAAGGTGATGTTCCAAAACGCACGCCAACCGGTTGCGCCATCCACACGCGCGGCTTCTTGGATATCTTTCGGCATCGCCTGAAGTCCTGCGAGCAGAAGAATGATCATGAAAGGAATCCAGACCCACGCATCAAGCGCCATGATCCAGAACCGCGCCATCCACGGATTTGTAAAGAAGGCCGGATTTTCCCAACCAATATAGCGCATCAAGGAGGCGAGCGGACCGAAGCGAAATTCCATCAGCGATTTGCCGATCATCCAGCTCACCGCCACCGGTGACAACATGAAAGGCAAGAGAAAGGCGATACGGAAAAAACGCCGCGCGCGGATATCGGCATTGAGAAGAAGCGCTAGTCCGAAAGCCAATGCATATTGGCCCAACACACTCACAACATAAAACACCATGTTGCGGAGCGCGTTCCAGAAATAAGGATCTGCAATCAGCGTACGCAGATTATCAAGGCCATTAAATTTTTGACCTTCAAACGCGCTCAAATTCCAATCGGTGAAAGCGATATAGAGTCCGAAGATTGTCGGGAAGATCACCATTGCAATCGTGAAGAGAAGCGCCGGTAAAAGAAACAGCGCTTTATAGCCGGCTTCACCGCGCGTCAGCACTTGCCCGACACCGAGTGCAATGGCCCAGAGCGCGTAAGCATAAAGTGACGGGCGCCAATCTTCAAAACCGAGATCGAACATTCCGGCAGCGCTCAAAGCCTGCATCAAGAAGACGAGGCCAAGCGCAAGGCTGGCAATGATCACAAGGCCACGACCGAGTGTGTGATGAGCGTCTGGAACCGCATGTGACATTGAAACGGAAGACGATTGGGTCATGGCCAATTCTATGGTCGAGGCCGATGCGGCCTAACTATTCAAGGGGGAGAGATAAGCACTTGTTTTAGATAAGAAGGGCTGGCGACGTCTTTCGACACCGCCAGCCTGATCCGTTTTTATCTGGTTTCTTGCAGACGCGTTATGATCAGAGGCCGAGCGATGCGCGGTAAAGCTTGATCTGCTTTTCGCGACCGATCTGATCCGTGATCTTTTCCCACGCTGCAGCAATCGCGTCCGCGCCTGCCTGTACCGATGTCTTACCGGCATAGATCTTGGCGAGTTCGTCTTCGGCAACGCTGTAGTATTGGAAGATACCCGGGATGCGCGGCTCAATCGCTGCGTTCGGGTGATTGTAGCTGTCTGCTTCCGACTTCAGATAGGACGAGATGAACGCCTTATCATAGCCTGCACCGACCCACTCATCGACGTTGAAGTGTGAGTTGCGGTAAGGCTGGAAGCCTGACGGATAGGCTGCGCACCAGAGCGAGATGTCCTTGCCGCCGAGATGAGCTGCAGCGGACCAAGCGGCCTTCTGCTTCTTCGAGTCGGCATCAACACGCGCCATGACGTAAACGCCCCAACCGATATAGGCCATGTTTGGCGCATAGTTTGGACCTGAAGCGAGCTTGTCCCACTTGCCGGTCTTCGCGTTATACACGTCATCCGAACCAGGAAGGATCGAGAAGCCCGTGACATCACCAACGACGGACGAGTCGGATGTTTTGGCCATCGAGCCCACGTCACCCCACCACGCAAGCATCGAGCCTGTGCCAGCAAGGAATTGCTGGAACGCGGTCGTGCCCGGATCAGCATTGAGCTGGTCAGCTGGTTCTGAAGGCAAGCAATCAACAACGTCCTGAATCGCACGGACCCAAGCTGGATTGTTGATACGTGGCTTCATCGTGTCAGCATCGAACAACCATGCCTTGTCATCCGGATGCTTGGCATAGGCCGTTGCACGCGAACCGAGGAAGTAGAAAGCGAAGCCGCCCCAACCCTTGGTCGGATCGAGATAGCCATAAGCATCCTGACCCTTGATCTTCTTGCCCTTAAGGAACTTCGTGACTTCATTGACCTGCTGCCAGGTCTTTGGCACGCCCCACTCGCCCTTGTGACCTTCTGCTTTCCAAGCTTTGGCGAGGTCAGCATCGGTGAAGTAATCGGTGCGATAGTTGAAGTTATGGCAGTCGCCGTCGATCGAGATGCGATAGGTCTTGCCTTCCCATGTGCCAACCGGCGCTTTGAGATAGCCGACATAGTCATCCATATCGATCGACTTCTTGACCCAATCCGGCATCGCTGAGGCAAGGCCCTTGCCGCAAACGTCGCCTTCAAATGGTGCGCCCATTTCGACGATGTCGAAATCAACGGTACCTGTGGCGATCGATTGCTGCAGACGTGCGTTGTAGTCAGCCTGCGCAAGGTCGATCCAGTTGATTTTCGCGCCCGTGTAGGCTTCCCATGGCTTCAAGAAGCCGCGGAACAGAAGGTTATGGAGGTTCTGGTTGTTAAGGCCCATGAAGGAGAGCTCAACGCCCTTGAACTCACCTTGCTTGACCGCTTCTTTGGTCGCGCCAAGGCACATTTCGCCAACTTTTTGCCAGTCAGCGTCCGTCGGCGAACCCTTGCCAACGCCCGGAATTTTCAAAATCTCTGCGCGCAGGCTGCCAGCAGCCTGAGCCGGAACGGTCATCGCGCCGAGTCCGCCCGTTGCGCCAAGAGCCGCAACACCAGCAGCACCCTTCAGGAGGCTACGGCGGTCGGTCTTCATGCCGAAGACGTGGTTGTACAGATCAACCTTCATTGAGTTCTTCTCCCCATTTTGTTTTGACGCGCTGTTTTCGCTCGTCAGACGGATAAGCTATCGGACCAAAGTTTAGTGTCAATGGCGGGAAAGCCCGAAATCGATCCGATCTGCGAAACAATTAATTGTGGCGCACTTAATCAATTAAAAAATTGAGAAAAATCCGGCCCAGTGCGCTGCTCTTCGGAGAGCGACACAAAGCGCGCGGCGATACGGCTGGCGTCTTCAGCGGCCCGTTCCATCGGGGCCTGTTGGGCGAGGGATCGCGCCAGCGCTCCAATGAAGCAATCACCCGCGCCATGGGTCGAGACCACCGAGACCGGCGTTGCGGGAATAAACTGGGATTTTTGCCCCATTTTGCCGACAACCAGACCGGATCCGCCAAGCGTCACGATCACGTCGCGGCGGGTTTGGCCGAGGGCTGCGAGGGCTGCGGTGGCTTCTTCAGCCGAATTGACTTCAAGTCCGGCAAGCATGCCCGCCTCAACCCGATTGACGACGAGTAGATCAACGAGCACATCAAGATCGGCCGAAAGGGGTCGGGCGGGGGCGGCGTTCAGAATAACCCGGGCGCCGGATGCCCGTGCAGCGCGGGCCACCGCAACATTGACCGGATCCGGAATTTCATTTTGCAGGATCAGGATTTTAGCGCCGCCGAGGCGGCTAAATGCCTTCGCAGTCTCATCCGGATCGAGGGCAAGATTGGAGCCTGACACAATGACCGCGCCATAATCGCCATTGCTCTTGACGATGGCGACGCTCATGCCCGACCCAGCCTTGGGGTCGACACCAACCTCGCGGCGATCAACTTTGGCCGCATCGAGATGGGCGGTGAGGCGGATGCCGAAATCATCCGCGCCAATACGGCCGATCATGGCGGTTCGAGACCCGAGTTTGGCGCTCATAACGGCTTGATTGCCGCCTTTTCCGCCGCATTTATAAGCCCAAGCGGTCCCCACCGCTGTTTCATCGACGCGCGGCAAAGTGGGCGCATCAACCATAATATCGAGATGCAGGCTGCCACAGACAATGATGTCAAAGGAGGGGGTAGGTTGGGTCATTTGACCATCAGACCCGCGCGCGGGGCCCTCAGTCAAGCCGGGTGAGCCATTCGGGGACGATCCGGGCTTTTGGGATACGCGGGGCCTCGAGCTCTTCGAGGATCGAAGACGCTGCAGGGGGAAGGCTGGACGGGATAGAATAGCCCTGCAGCCCAGCCCAGAGCGCAGCCCAGTGGCGGACCGCGTTCCAAGGATTATACCCCCCGCCCCCAACGATCACCCCGATAGAAGCTCTTTGCAGTACTTCAAGAAGGGCGCTTCTTAAGGCGGGTATTGTAAGCGCAAGCCCGCAAAGCGGGTCACCTTGCAGCGCATCCGCGCCGCTCATCACGAGGACGGCTTCGGGGTTGAAACGATCAAGCGCCGGAAGAATATCCCTCGCGAGCAGAGCGCTTAAGCCGGCATCATCAAAGCCTTTCGGTACCGGAAAATTCAATGCTGTCGGCGTGTGGGCAAGGCCGCTATTGGGCCAGCGTTTTTGTTCATGGATTGAGACGCACAGCACGCGCGGATCGGCAGCAAACGCATCTTCAACGCCATCGCCATGATGAGCATCGAAATCAATATAAGCGATGCGCTCCAAGCCTTTTTCGAGCCAATGATGAATTGTGAAAACCGGATCATTGGTAAAGCAAAAGCCGCTCGCGCGATCTGGTCGCCCATGATGGGTGCCGCCGGGTACGAAAAATACATGTCGCTTTTGAAGTGCAAGTTCAGCCGCGAAAATTGCATTGCCGACCAATAAGGAGGTGCGCTCAAAAAGATCAGGATAGATCGGATTATCGAGTGTGCCGATTTTGAAGTGTTCACGAAGGATCTTTTGATCGACATCCGGATTATTGGCGCGCGCCAATGCATCGACATAGGCCGCATCATGAAAGGCGAGGAGTGTTTCGCGGTCTGCCGCTGTGCCTTCGCGATACTGATCAGGCGGCAACCACTCGAGCGCTTTTAAAAAATCAATCAGCGCCCCAACCCGGCGAATAGCCAAAGGGTGTCGCCCCGTGTGGCGCGGCGTGTGAAAGATCGGATGGCTGACAAGGATAGGGGTCACAGATTTCTAGTCTTGAGCTGATATTGAATTAACGCAGATCAAGTCCTAGAGCCCCTAACTCGCCTATGCAAAGGCCTAATTGCCGCGCACGGCTTATCATCAAAGCGCCGCCTTGAAGATTGAAAGCGGGACTGAAAGCGAAAGCGGTTAGGGCCGAAGACTTACTTAAGAAGGTTGCGGCGCCGATTCGAAGTCTTGCCAAGATGCCGAATGAGGCCAAGAGACAGAGGGTGTTCCCTGTCCGTCGATTTCGCCCAATGCATATGTTCTCTGGCGTAAAAATTCCGTCAGCGCCCCGCGATCAGTAAATCGCGCAATCAATTCGGGTGAGAGAGGCGCTCCAATCGAAATATTAAGTGATGACCCAATTCGATCATGCACTTCTTTGAAGATGAGTGCGAGACGCAATGTTGAGCTCACGTGACTCGCCATTTGAAAAAGGCGACTGTTTTGGCCGTGGAAAAAAACCGGAAGAACATGTGCGCCTGAACGCTGAATGAGTTGCGCGGTGAAGGGCTGCCAGGGCCAATCGGTTGCGGGCATTTGTCCCAATTTATCGGGTGATGTTGATATAGCCCCTGCCGGAAAAACAACGATAGCACCGCCCTGATCGAGATGGGTCCGCGCCTTTTTCCGCGTGTCGAGATTGGCGGCGGTGGCCTCCGCTGTGCCGGAGAAATCAACAGGAAGAAGATAAGGGCGCGCTTCTGGCGCGCGCAGTAATGCTGCGTGGGTGAGGACGAGAAAATCTTTCCGCACATGTTCCATCAACCAGCAGATTGCAATGCCGTCGAGCACGCCATAGGGATGATTGGCGACCACAACGAGTGGCCCCGATTTTGGAATTGATTCAAGCGCTGTACGATCAAGCGGAATATTCAGTTCAAGTAAGCGCACCGCGGCCTGCCAAAAACTTTCACCCGCAACCGGTTGCGACTGATTTAATTCATAGAGCCGCTTTAATTCAGGCTGCCCTGTGAATTTCTCTACGGCGCGAATCGCGAGCTGTTGGATCAGCGGCTGTGTGGGTTCTGAATAGGAAAAATTTGTCTGTTGCATGACAATCCTGTCACATGATTTTGATGACAAGATGATGACACTTAAAAGTTGTGGGACAGTAGGAGATCAGGCCGCCCGAGCGAGACGCGAACGACAGGCGCGGCTGACATTGTCAATAAATTGCCGCGTGGCCTGCTCATGCGAATAAAGAAGAGAAAAATTCCTGCAAGTGTCGCGATTAATCGTTAAAGCGGCAATAGCCGCTTTTCTAAGATCGTGATTCGCGATCCCCACTTTGGCATCAATGATTGAGGGCACGAGACCTTCGGTGGGGAATGTCGCGACAGGCGTGCCGCAGGCGAGCGACTCGAGAAGAACGTTACCGAAAGTTTCCGTCAGACTCGGAAATACAAACACATCCGCCGACGCATAGGCAGCAGCGAGTGCTTCGCCATAAAGGGCGCCGGTAAAAATGACATCGGGATAGGTCGCCTCAAGCCGCGCGCGGTCAGGCCCATCGCCAACCATAACTTTTGTGCCTGGCAATCTCAGCGACAAGAATCCATCAAGATTTTTCTCAACCGCCAAGCGCGACACACAGAGAAAAATCGGGCGCGGATGATTGTCGGACGCATCGGGAAGTGGTCGGAATAACTCTGAATCAACGCCGCGCGACCACAGCGAACATGAGCGGAATCCTTGGCTCAGCAATTCTTTTTGTAAGGCGTCGGTTGCGACCATGGTTGTTACGCCGGCATTATGGAAATAGCGTAAAACACCATAAGTGAAAGCAGGCGGAACCGGATAGCGCGCAGCGACATATTGCGGATAGCGCGTGTGATAGCAGGTTGTGAAAGGGCGTTCCATGCGCAATGCCGCATGACGCGCCATCCACCCCAAAGGCCCTTCCGTCGCAATATGCAAAGCATCAGGATTATGCGTTTCGATGGCTTCGCTCACGGCTTGTGGCGAAGTTATAGCGAGTCGGATTTCGGGATAACCGGGGAGAGGGGTAGAGGGATAATCAGACGGCGGGATGAATTGAATATCGACCCCTTGCGCTTCAGCATCGATTTTCAAACGTTCCAGTGTTCGGACGACACCATTGACTTGGGGTCGCCACGCATCGGTGACAATCAGGACACGCATGACACCTCGCTTTTGAAACGACGCGATTCGAAATTTTCGAAAAAGCCAAAAGCGGATTCATGTTGCGTTTTGATGACAGCGCTCTTAACCGCGCCGAAATTTGACCATAAAAAACCCCGGATCGAATGATCCGGGGTTTTGGATTTTTAAACTTAGGCTTGTTGATTATGCGAGAACTTGCGGACGCATATCGCTGGCGCTGATGCCCGCCACTTCGACAGGCTTCTTCATCGCATCACGACGGAAGGGCTCACCGAGCTCCTGATTGATCATCGCTTCGATGAGCGTGGTCTTGCCATGCTTCATCTGATCTTCAACCGCCTTTGCCAGTGCATCGCGGAGTTCATCTTGCGTACGGGCGACGACACCCTGCAAACCGCAGGCCTTGGCAATGCCAGCATAGGACACTTCCGGATCGAGTTCGGTGCCAACGAAGTTATCATCATACCAAAGCGTCGAATTGCGCTTTTCAGCGCCCCATTGATAATTGCGGAACACAACCATTGTTACGGGTGGCCATTCATTGCGACCAATGGCGGTGAGTTCAGTCACAGCAATGCCAAACGCGCCATCGCCGGCAAAGCCAACAACCGGAACATCGCGGCACGCAATCTTCGCACCGATGATTGAAGGCAGACCATAACCGCAGGGACCGAAGAGACCCGGTGCGAGATATTTGCGACCTTCTTCAAATGTTGGATAGGCATTGCCGATCGCGCAATTATTGCCGATGTCCGAAGAGATGATCGCGTTCTTGGGCAGAGCCGATTGAATGGCACGCCATGCCATGCGTGGGCTCATCCAATCGGGCTTGGCTTTCCGTGCGCGTTGATTCCATGTCGTGCCCGGATCATCATCCTCATGATCCATTGACGAGAGTTCCTGCGCCCAGCGTGACTTGGTTGTAGAGATCAAATTTTTGCGTTCTTCGCGTCCAGCATTGCCTGCTGACGGCGAAAGCTTTGCGAGAATGCTTTCAGCGACTTTTTTGGCATCGGCAACGATACCGATCGTGACTTTCTTTGTGAGGCCGATGCGGTTCGGGTTGATATCAACCTGAATGATCTTGGCTTGCTTCGGCCAGTAATCGAGACCGTAACCCGGAAGCGTCGAGAATGGATTCAACCGCGTGCCGAGCGCGAGAACGACATCGGCTTTCGAGATCAATTCCATCGCGGCTTTCGAGCCATTGTAACCGAGCGGACCAGCGAACAAACGATGTGAGCCGGGGAACGCGTCATTGTGCTGATAGCCGACGCAAACCGGTGCATCCAGTTTTTCTGCAAGCGCCATAGAAGCCGGAATCGCGCCGCCGATAACGACACCCGCACCATTCAGGATGACCGGGAATTTGGCTTCCGAGAGGAGCTTCGCGGCTTCCGCAATCGCATCCGCGCCGCCGGCAGGACGTTCGAACTCAACCGGCACCGGCAATTCGATATCTACAACATGCGTCCAGACATCGCGTGGGATATTGATTTGCGCAGGCGCTGAAAGACGCTTTGCATTCATGATGACGCGGTTCAGCACTTCAGCGATACGAACGGGATCGCGCACTTCTTCCTGATAGGCGACCATGTCCTTGAAGAGCGCCATCTGTTCCGTTTCTTGGAAACCGCCTTGGCCGATGGTGCGGTTTGCAGCCTGTGGCGTGATAAGCAGGAGCGGTGTGTGGTTCCAGTAAGCGGTTTTTACTGCCGTCACGAAATTGGTAATGCCCGGGCCGTTCTGCGCGATCATCATCGACATTTTGCCGGAGGCGCGGGTGTAGCCATCAGCCATCATGCCGCCAGAGCCTTCATGCGCGCAGTCCCAGAAGGTGATGCCCGCTTTCGGGAACAAGTCCGAAATTGGCATAAAGGCCGAGCCGATAATGCCAAAGGCATTGTCGATGCCGTGCATCTGGAGAGTTTTGACGAAGGCTTCTTCGGTCGTCATTTTCATGGTTTCGGGCTCCCTTTAGGTCTGATTACGATCGGCTTTCGGGCCATCTTCGCCCCCTTTTAGCGGGCGTGGGTCCACGAGGTTTAGGACCACTTGGCAGGGCTTGTGAAGTCCACATTCACCCTTGTCTCAAAAGCAGGGCCGAACCTTAAGGTTTCCGGTCTTTGCCGCATGGGTTAGCGACCGCGCTCGTGCTAGTTAAAGCGATATGACCGATGATGTTTACTGGCTCGAGACTCTCGACACTTTGAAAGCCCAGCTAGGAACCGGGACGGAGGGGCTTAATGCCCATGAGGCCGCTTCTCGCTTAAGCCGTTTTGGCCTTAATCGCGACCCCGAGGGAGTTGAGGCGGGCACTGTAAGGCTCGTCCTCCGGCGGGGTTTGGAGCCGATGAGCCTGCTTCTGGTTTTTGCGGCGCTGGTTTCCGCCGGAACGGGGGATGCGGCCAGTGCCGGAATTATCCTCGTGATCCTCGGCGCCTCGATCGCCCTTGATCTCTTTCAGGAAGGTCGGGCGAAACGCGCCGCCGATGCGCTTCGCCAATCAGTCGCGGTTAAAGCGCGTGTGAAACGCGATGGCGCATTTGTCGACGTGCCTGTCGAAATGGTTGTGCCGGGTGATGTCTTCGAAGTCGATGTGGGCGATATCATCCCTGCCGATGCAGTACTACTTACCTCGTCGTCTCTGACGGTTGATGAAGCGGCATTGACCGGCGAACCTTATGGTGTCGTCAAATCGCCGGTGCCCGTAACATCGCGCGAACCGGCGGAAGCCACCAATGCGTTGTTTCGAGGTTCTGTCGTCATCACGGGAACGGCAACCGCTTTGGCGGTAGCAACCGGTCAGACGACTTTATTCGGAAAAGCCGCGCGCGCTCTGAATGCGGCGCAAGCGCTCTCGCCTTTCGAGCTTGATCTCCATCGCTTAGGATATTTGATCGCGCGTGCCGCAGCGGTGCTTGTGCTTGCTGTTCTCGCTGCAAATATTGGCTTTGGCCGTCCGCTGATTGAATCACTGATGTTCTCGGTTGCACTGGCTGTTGGATTGACGCCTGAACTCTTACCGATGATCACTACCGTGACTTTGTCACGCGGTGCCATGCGTATGGCGAAGAAACAAGTGATCGTAAAACGTCTTTCGGCCATTCACGATCTTGGCGCAATGGATGTATTGTGTACCGATAAAACGGGCACGCTGACATCGGCAAAAATTGTCTTAGACAAATCACTCAATGCGAAAGGCTTAGAGGACCCGCGCGTCATGACGCTCGCTGCTATTGCAGCGCAATTGGGAGGCGATAAGACAACGCTCGATCTTGCGCTTGTAAGCGCCGTTCCTGATGCTACACATGGATGGATCGAGCGCGGTCGCTATCCTTTCGATTATCAAAGACGTTTTGGGGCCGTTTTAGCCGAAGGGCCTGAAGGCCAACTCTTAATTGTGAAAGGCGCGCCGGAAGCGGTGATAAATGTCTGCGCTTCATATGATGGGCGCGCGCTCAATGATACGAAGCGCAAGGAGATTTTGGAACGCGTTCACGCACTTGCCTCTGAAGGCTATCGTGCAATTGCTGTTGCCACCCGACCATGGGTTAAGACTGTTCGAGATCCGGTCGCTGAGGATGAGCGCGATTTAGTTTTCGAAGGACTTTGCACTTTTGCTGATCCGCCGAAAGAGAGCGCTCCGCACGCGCTCCAACGCTTAAAGGCGCTCGGTGTGCGCGTGGTTATTCTTTCAGGCGATGATCCTGCTGTCGTCGGGCGATTGGGTGCTCTGGTTGGTATCGAACCTCGCGCTGTGATGACCGGACAGGTGATTAAAGACTTATCACCAGAGGCGCTCGCCGTTCAGGTTCGTGATGTTGATCTCTATGCACGCCTGTCTCCTGATCAAAAGGTTCTTGTTATTAATGCGCTGCGTAAAGAAGGCAAGATTGTTGGCTTTATGGGCGATGGGGTGAATGACGCGCCCGGTATCAAAGCTGCCGATATTGGTCTTTCAGTTGACGGCGCGACCGGTGTCGCGCGCGCGGCAGCAGACATGATTCTCCTTGAGTCTGATTTATCGGTGGTTGCCGATGGCTTAGAAGAAGGCCGGCAGACTTTTGCGAATATTCTCAAATATGTGCGCATGGGCGCAAGTTCGAATTTCGGCAATATGCTCTCTATGGCAGCGGCTGCATTTTTCTTACCGTTCTTGCCGATGCTTGCGACACAAATATTGTTGAATAATCTCCTTTATGATCTTTCGGAGATCGGCATTCCTTTTGATCGCGTTAGTCCGGATGTGATTGCTAAACCGCAACGCTGGTCCATGTCATCGCTTACGCGCTTTGCGCTTGTGATGGGACCACTCTCTTCATGTTTTGACCTCTTAACTTTTGCGAGTCTTTATCTCGGATTCGGCTTGAATGTTGAGGCATTTCGAACGGGATGGTTTATTGAATCGATTGCCACGCAAGTGCTTGTGATATTTATCATCCGTTCACGTGGGTCAATTTTTAAGGATTATCCTCATTGGATTCTTGCGCTTACAACATTCAGTGCCTTAGGTCTTGCTCTCACTATACCTTTATCACCATTTGCCGCACTGTTCGGCTTTGCTTCATTATCGTCAAGCGTATGGATGACGATTGCATTGATCGTTGTCGTTTATCTATTCGCCGCCGAAGCAATGAAAAGCTTTGCGATGCGGCAATGAAATCTGATTTACGGCGTCGACCCATTCTGATGAAGGATATGCACGGTGCTGGCTTGCGCGCCTTTGAGGCCCTGCTCCTCAGAGAATGATACTTTATCACCATGATGGAGTTGCTTGTATCCTCCATTCAGCACGCTGTTTCGATGGAAATAGATTTCACGGCCGTCATCCGTTGTGAGGAAGCCGAATTCACCATCTGCCGAGAGATGCGTCACCGTACCATGAGAGGGTGGCTCGTGAGTCTTTGTCCGCAAATCCATTTTTCTGACCGTATCTTCGAGGCGGCGGCGCGCGCGTTTGAAGGCGTCATGAATTGCAAAGATCAAATGGGAGTGGCGCTCATCACGTGTTGGCGTTTTGATAACGGCGACCTCGCGCCCATCGGGTAATGTGATCCAGATATTCACTTCATAAAGGCCGCCCGTTTGGTGATGTCCGCCTGGGCCTTTGATCGCCACGCGACAGGCTGTAATCCGCTGAAATCTCTTTTCGAGTGCCTCAACCTGCTTTTCCACCTCTTCGCGGACAAAGGCTTCTGGCACAAAATTTTGAATATCGAGATGAAGCGGAACTTCCATGGCCTGATCCTTTTGAGGCAATGAGGGGAGTCAGCGGAAGATGGCGAGCATAGGGCGTTGCTCTCGGCTGACATTGATTTCGCGCAAGTGAGGCAGGACAAAACTGAGGGGTATTTTCGGCGCAAGAAACTTGCCAAGGAGCGTATCCAGTGGTTCAACAGGGCGCTTTCCCTGTTGGCACTCCTGCGAGTCGAGTTATGAAGTCTTCGAAATTTTCTGAATCCCTCACGCGGATCAAAGCCCCCACGCGCGATGCCGCAAGCGATAACGCGGCCATTGAAACGCTCGTCAAAGACATTTTGACGGATGTGCGCCAGCGCGGCGACGAAGCTGTGCGTGTTTATTCTGAGCGCTTTGATGGCG
>Ga0129336_10000740_pt1 | contig 19266 bp, 15 predicted proteins | sample CPB6_02_DNA_FD_96878 | JGI IMG/M metagenome (GOLD analysis project Ga0129336, IMG submission 96878) | Freshwater to marine salinity gradient microbial communities from Chesapeake Bay, USA - CPBay_Sum_0.6_0.2_DNA | ecosystem: Environmental > Aquatic > Marine > Coastal | place: USA: Chesapeake... | reverse complement strand
TCATCGCCCTCATCGCCCCGGTTGCCCTCGCCATCGTGTGGCTCGCGTCCGCGGATCAGCGCTTCCTCGACACCTACCCCTTCTACAAGGGCGACGGGTGGTCCCTGGCCGCGTTCGAGGTCGCCTACGGTGCCTCGTTCGTCGCCCTGGAGTTCTTCTTCCGAGGATTCCTCGTCTTCGCAGGCCAACCCGTGCTCGGTGTCCACGCTGTGCCGGTCATGGCGTTCACCTACTGCCTGCTGCACCTGGGCAAGCCGCTGCCCGAGGCAGCATCGAGCCTCGTCGGCGGCCTGATCCTGGGCTACCTCGCACTGAGACTGCGCTCGATCCTCGCCGGCGTCGTCGCACACCTCACCATCGCGTGGGGCATGGACTCATTCGTGCTGTCCCGCTCCTAGGAGGACTTCATGGCGGCGCGCACTGCCTCGGGGAAACGACTCGAGTGACCGAGGTAGCCCGCCAGCGACGCCGCGTCTCCCGTCGTGGCATGAAGGAGCCCAAGCGCGGAGCCCAACGCCCGCGCACGCGCGCGCTTGGGTCCCCAGTCGGGGAGTGACTTGGCTGCACGCGCACGCGACCACACACGAGCTGTCGCTCCATCGGCACTCGTCGACCATCCTGCAAACTCCGACGGAATCAGCGGGACGCTCTCACGGGCGAGCAGCACGCGCTGCACATCGGAGCCGTCACGCCACGCCCCGAAGTCATCCTCGCGCGACGAGGCCTCAGCCGGGGCTGCCTCGAGCAGGATGACGTCATCGGTGCCCCCTCCGCGCGCCATGAGGATCAGCACCCTGCCCGCGGAGTCGGCGAGCGCGTCGGCGACGCGATACTGCGCGAGGAGACGCGCAGCGGGCTCGGGCAGGCTCTCGCGGTACTGAGCGAGCTCGGCCCCGAGGTCCTGAGCTGGCCCGGCCTCGGCACCCCACCGGAGGCTGACGTGATCGGAGCGCAACTGGGCGGGGGCGGATTTGCCGGACACGAGCCGGCGTACCGCAGCCTCGGACGAAGCAACCGCGGCCGGCTCGATGTCCTTGGCAAGTCGGGACGCACGTCTCAGCGCTGCCGCCCGCACCGCGTGAAGCGGCTCCGCGGCGATGGCCGCGACCGCCGCCTGATACGCCTGGGCCATCACCTCGGCCGCCCCGCCAGTAAGGCCACGGCGCCGAGCGAGGTCGAGCAGGTCGGCCTCCCAGGGCCCGGGCAGCGCATCGTCGACCGCGAGAGCGTCGATGATGGGGGCTCGGGGACCTTGAACGGCGCCCAGCGCATCGGCGCACATCCATACGACGTACCCGCTCGCGTAGTCATCGAGCGCGTCATCGAAGTCGACGTCATGGCGACGTTCGCGTCCGCGGGATCGCCGCTGTGCCGCGTCCAGCGCTCCATCCGACTGCGGCGGGTCGGCGTAGGTGCGCCAGGGAGTGCTCACGCCACCGCCTCCGGGATGGGCACCTGAGTCGCCGGCGTGCGCATCGCCTCCCGAATCGCCGCGTGCACGGTCGGCGACACGAGGTACGTCGAGTCCAGATGGGCCGTCGCGGCACCGGCCACGGCTGCTGCGAGACGGGAGAACGCATTGGCGGGTGAGGCCCAGCCCGTCGTCGGCGAGAGGAAGAGGTCGCACGCGGCCGGGAAGCTCTCGGCGAGACCGCGGCCTGCCGGCACAGGGTCCAGCAGGTGCACGACATTGAGCCAGGCACCGATGCGGTCATAGGGGAAGGTGAGAGGTTCGACCTCGACAGCGGGCTGCGAGAGGGGGCTGCCCAAGGTGACGAGCAGATCCATCTCGATGCGGGGGTCGGCGAGGAGATCCCAGGCGACGAGCGAGCCGAGCGAGTGCGCGACAACGACCCGCGGCCTCGGCGCGCGAAGCAGGGCGAGCGAGGCACGGTGCAATACGGCGGCGCGGCGAGCCTCGTCATCGAGGTACCGGCCCACCTGATCGAGGCCGAAAACCGGCGTGCGCAGCATCTGCGTGAGGGGGAGGCGCTCGGCGATGTCAGACGGATGGGGCAGCAGCGCCGGCCAGGTCAGCGTGCTGGACTCCCCCACGGCATCGATCATCCGCGTCAGCCGGCGCTGTCGCGTCAGGTAGTCCAGGCGTGCGCGATCACTCGGCCCGTTCGAGTCGGCGACTGATCGGCGCGCATGGACCGAGCCCGAGGTGGTCAGTACGTCGTCATACGTCGGAGCCGAGAAGTCGACGGTAAGACCCCCGAGAGCTTCGCGGATCGGCCGCCACCACATGTCACGCGCCCCACCGACCCCATGGAGGTAGACCACGCTGCCGTGCACGGAACGGGTCGCCACGTGACGAGAGTACGGCCCGTGACGTCGTGCGGGCCGCCCGCCAGGCGGCTGCAGCCTGGGGGCGCTGGTCGGACCGGTGGCACGGCGGGGCAGCCGGGCGAGGTGCTGCATGGCTTCCGCATGGTGTGCGCAGGCGAGCCAGGGGCTGGCGATGCCGAACATCCGGGGCGGGTGTGACTGATCGGATGATCTGTGACTCCTGGTGGTCAAGTTTTTTGAAAATGTTCCGACACACCCTTGCGCTGCTTGCGCGCAGCGAATAGAAATGTCCTGTCGCAAGGGAAACCGAGCGGCCGGAGCAGCGGAGATCGAGTCGCAAGACGAGATCGGAGGCAACTCCCCACCCCGGTGTCGCGGGGGGGCCGAGGCTTCGGGATCGACTGAAGCGGTGCAAGCCGCGCTGGAGGCGCCCCGGCAACGGGTGCGACGGAGAAGGGGCGACACCCCGGACTTCCCCTCACGGGACCAGTAGGTGCGATCCGAGGCGAGACCCCTGGAACTCATACTTCCAGGGGTCTCGTCCTTTATAGGCCTAGCTCGGACGTGGATCCAGGAGCCACGCCGGAGAGGGTCGCAGCCAGATGTGCGAATCCCTCGTCCAGGCTCACCTGAGGCGACCAGGCTAGGGCGGCACGGGTCCCCCGCTGATCGAACCAATGCGCTGTGGCGAGCTGCTCCGCGAGGAACGAGGTCACCGGGGGTTCACCCTCGCGTCCCGTGCGCTCCCAGAGGCGCTCGAGCACCAGGCCGCCAAGGCGCGCGGCGGCAAAGGGCACGCTGCGCGTGGGGCCCGGGACTCCGGCTGCCTGAGCGATACGAGTGAGCATCTCGCTCACCGTCCGCGGCTCGCCGTTGGAGATGACGAAGGCCCTCCCTCTCACCTGCGGATTCTCCGCGCGGTCCACGGCAGCGGCGATGGCCGTGCCCGCGTTGTCGATGTACGTCGTATCGATCAGCGATGCCCCGCTGCCGATGAGGACGAGTCGCCCGCTGCGCGCACGCTCGATGATGCGCGCGGTCAACTGGGTGTCCCCCGGCCCCCACACCAGGTGCGGTCGGATGACCGTCACGGCCATCTGAGGGTCAACGCCGGACAGCACCGCCGCCTCCGCCATTGCCTTGCTCCGCGAGTAGTGACCATGGGCGCGCTCGGGGACTGCCGGCTCGCATTGGGCACCGACGAGGGCGTATCCGGCATGCGCGACGGACGGCGAGGAGACGAGGACGAATCGGCGCACGCCTGCGCGCTGTGCTGCAGCGAGCACCTGGTGTGTGCCGACGACGTTGACTCGCTCGAAGTCCTCCCATGGGCCGGTGATGTCCACCTTCGCCGCGGCGTGCACGACGGCAGTGCAGCCGGCGAATGCCTCGTCGAGCGCCTCGCTGGGTCCCGAGATGTCCGCGCGGAAGCCGCGAGCACCCGCCGCTCGAAGTCCCGCGGGAACGTCACCGCGCTGGACAGCCACGACGTCGTTACCGCGATCAAGCAGGGCGCGCGCCGCAGCGCCACCGACCACACCCGACGCCCCCGTCACCGCGATGCGCTCACCCATCGGTTCGCTCCCCGGCGAGGAAATCGGCTGCCTCCCGGCCGATCCTCGTACGGTCGACCTTCGATCGATGCCGTACGTCGACGGGGAGTTCGCGCATCGTGAGGACGGCGGCAACGTCCACGCCCGTCTCGTCGCGCACGGCTGCGCGAACGCGCTGAGTGAGATCTGTGTCCGCAAGTCCGAGGGGCGGCCCCGGGGCGAGCAGCACGATGACGGGCACCTGTACGCCGGCCGGTCCTATACCCACGAGTGCCGCCAGCGGCGTTCGGGCCGCGCGCTGCGCCGCCAGCTCGGCGGCCACAGGCGTGACGGGCCCATCAGGACAGGTCAGCACGTGCGCCAGGCGCCCCTCCACCCACAGTCGCCCCCCATCATCCAGATGCCCGACGTCACCGGTGCGGTGCCACCCCTCGGGTGAATCGGCCCGATGCTGGGTCGCCCAGCGACGGTCATAGCGATCGCGCATCCAATCGCAGCGCACGATCACCTCCCCCGTCGTTCCTGGCGCACACCCTGGATCGACGCTCGGCACTCCGGACGCATCCAGGGCGGCGATGTCGATGTCGACTCCGGGCAGCGGTCTTCCCACTAGGACACCGTGGCCGTGAGCCTCGCGGAGCTCAGCCAGGGTGACCTCCGTCAGTGGCAGAGCCTCGGTCATTCCGTACGGCGTGGCGAGAACGGCCCGCGGCAGGAGTCGACCCGCGCGCTCGAGCAGATCGAGCGGCACGGGCGCGCCGGCGACGAGCAGCGATCGCAGACCGTCGAGCGCGCGACGCTCATGCATGTCCAGGTGCTCACCAGATTCGACAATGGCGCGCAACGCGGTGGGCGACGCCCACGCGAAGGTGCCGTCGACCGCGGCGGCGGCGTCCGCGAAGGCACGAGCGCTCAGCGTGCTCGCATCCGTGAGGTCCATGTCGGGGATGGCCGAGGCGATCCCGAGCGCTGGGCCGAGGACCGACCACGGCGCGAAGGCGGCCACGAGGGCGTCCTCCGGTCCGATGCCGTATGCCCGGTGAAGCGCATCGCGCAGGTGGCCGAGTCGGGCGTGGGTGTAGACCACGCCCTTCGCCGGGCCGGTCGCGCCCGAGGTGAAGGCGACAAGCGCATCGGCGTCGCCGGGTGGCGGAGAGGGAAGGTCGGCGGTCGCGAGATGGTCGCGCCCTCGGCGCGCGACCTCGGCCAGGGAGGCGTCGGCGCCGAGCACGCGCGTGGCCGGTCCCGTGCGCCCGACGAGGATGCGCACACCTGGGAGCCCGAGCGTGCGTGCGAGACCGAGTCCTGCCGGGATGCCGATCACATGCGTCGCTTCGGCTGAGCGCAGGGCCCTGCGCATGCCGCGCACACCGAGCCCGGAGTCAGCCACCACGACAATCGCCCCGATGCGCCACGCGGCGTAGACCGAGGCGATGAGGTCCGCACCGGGGGGCACGAGCAGGGCGATGCGGTCCCCCGGGCGCACGCCCATGGAGATGAGGCCCGCGGCTATCTCGCGTGTGCGCGTCGCGAGCATGGTCCAACTCACACGCCGATCGGATCGCAGGTCCGCGAGCGCGATGCCCGGGTCCTCCGAGCGCTCCATGAGCGCCTGCCCGATCGGCCCGTCCATCACAGCCGCGGGGGACGCGGCCGGTCGCGCCTGGAGAACACGCGACTTCGTCCAGGCAATCACGTCATCGCACCACTGCTCCGCGTCCTCGATGACCAGGTGTCGTGCCTTCTCGTAGCGATGGACGTCCGCATGCGGCATTCGCGAGCCGAGGTCGCGCAAGTAGCGATCGGAGAACACCGGATCGTCCGATCCCCAAGCGAGCAGCCCGGGGACATCCAGGGAGCGAATGCCGTCAGCGATCGCGTCGAGGGTCGCGGCGCTCGGGTGGTCTGCTGCGAGGGGGATGTCGGCGACGAAGTCTCCGATCGACCGGCGACGCGCGCGATCGGCGTACGGCGCTCGGTAAGCCCGGGCAATCTCGGGAGGCATTTCCCGTGACAGGGCCGTCGTCCCGCGGACGAAGGCCGAGGTGCGCCGCGTCACCGCGTCGAGCATGGGCCGCAAACGAGCGATGCGAATGAGTGTCGGCGCCGGAGCGCCAGCGGGCTGATGCACCGCGGTGTTGCCGAGAACGACCCCGGCGAGGTCGGCACGATGCTCCAGCGCCCAGCCGAGCGAGATCGGACCGCCCCAGTCGTGCGCAACAGTGACGACAGGGCCGCTGACGTGCATCGCATCGGTGAGCGCGCCGAGGTCTGCGACACGATCGGCCAGGCGGCGCATCGGCGCATCCTCCGCGAGGCGATCGGAGTAGCCCATGCCGATGTGATCCACGGCGATGACTCGCCAGTCCTCGGGTGCGAGCGCGAGTAATCGGCGCCAGAGGTAGGACCACGTAGGGTTCCCGTGCACCGCGAGCAGAGTCACGGTCGGGGCGCCTGACGACGGACGCTCGAGGACATGCATGGTGACGCCACCGATATCAATGAAGCGAGACCACGCCGGATCGAGGCCGGGCAAGCCCGACTGGGGCGGCCCGGGCACATCCGGAATGCGCGCACTCATCGCGGCGCGGGCTACCAGGAGATCTCGATGACGCTGGCGTTGAGGCCCGAGCCGATGCCCAGGCACCCGACGCGGTCACCCTCGCGGAGATCGTCGGCGGCCAGCGCGAGCGTGAAGGGAATCGACGCCGGTCCGATGTTGCCGTAGCGGGGGAAGGTCATGGGCACGCGTGCCGGGTCGATGCCGACAGCCGCCGTCACGGCCTGCGTGTGGACGTTGGATACCTGGTGGATGATGTAGCGGTCGAGATCAGACCAGTCGAAGGTCTCCGCAGCCTCTTGCCACAGGGCCACGGACAACTCAAGCCCCGCCTCGAGCAGTGCCCGGGAGTCGGTGCGCATCTGATTCATGTCACCGACGCAGATGTCGTGGTGCTGGGTCGCCGCGCGGGATACGCCTCCGACGAAGCGATGGCCCTCGGGGTGCTCCGTGGCCCGGCCGAGAACCATCGCCGCGCCGCCGGAGCCCAGGGTGAGGGAAGCGAAGTTCTCGAAGATGTCCGAGACGGTGGTCTCAGGTCCCTGCAGTCGCTCGATGGTGCGTTCGTGCAGTCCGCGAGAGCCCTCGCCATCGACGATCACGGCATAGTCAATCTGCCCGGCATCGATGAGCGTGCCTGCGAGGTGCATGCCGTTGACGAAGCCGAGGCAGGCATTGGACAGGTCGAAGTTGAGGGCGTGCGGCGCCAACCCAAGTTGATGGTGCACGTCGACGGCTGCGGATGGCTCGAGATGCGCCTTGGAGACTGACGTATCGATGAGGAGACCGATGCGCTCCGGAGCAACGCCCGCATCGGCGATCGCCTTGGCACCGGCCATGGCGGCGGCATCGGCGAACGTGACGTCCTCGGGCCACCAGCGCCGTTCGATGATGCCGGCCAGCCCCTCGAGGAGCCCGGGGCGGACATCGAGGCGCGCGTAGGTGTCAGCCAGGGCCGCATCGATCTCCGCTGAGGTGACCACGATGGGTGCCTCGGCGACGCTGACGGACAGTACCGCCGTGTCCGTGAACCGGAAGGTGGCGTTTCCGCCACCCGTGCGCTCGCTCATCAGATCCTTCCCACAGGAGGACAAGTCTCACATGTGCCTCCTTGGGGCGCCCGCTGCCCCTCGGCGGGGCCGGGGGGCTCACTCGGGGTCGCCGGACTCCCTGTCGTGCATGTCCGCGAGGAACTGCTCGACCTGGGCCGCAATCTCGTCACCCGACGGCACCTGGCCGCCCGGAGCGAGCTCGGAACCCGCGGTCGTGGGCTGCCCGGCAGCACCCCTCAGGGCGGCCAACTGGTCGTACTGCTGCTCCAGGGCATGGACGATGGTGACGAACTCCTCGCTGTTCTGCAGTTGCTGGGCGATCTCCCCCTCCGCACGGGATGCGGGAGCGCGCAGGTCATCGACGGGAAGCACGAGCCCGGTGGTGGAGCCTAGAGCCTCCAGCGCGGTGATGGCCGCGGACGGGTATTCGAACTGGCCGAGGTAGTGGGGCACGTGCGTGGCGATGCCGATCGCCTGCTCGCCTGCCTCGCCGAGTCGCAACTCCAGCAGTCCACCGATGTGGCCGGGCACCTGCAGGTTGCCCGCCACGGTATGCGGACTGGAGACCAGGGAGGGCACGTTGCCGTGCACGGTTACGCCGAGAGGGCGAGTGTGCGGTGCCGGCCACGGGATCGCCGACAGGCCCACGGTCAACTTCGTACCGGTGCGCCGCACGATCTCGAGGATCTCGTCAGAGAAGCGCTGCCACTGGTAGTCCGGCTCCGGACCCGTGAGCAGCAGGAACGGCGTGCCCGCGGCGTCGGTGACCTCATGCAGGGCGATTTGCGGCATATCGACAGCAGCGAAGTGATCCGCGACGAAGGTCAGCACGGGCCGGCGGGCCCGGTAGTCCAGGACCTGGTCGACATCGAAGGTGGCCAGCAGACGCGGGTCGCGAGCCTGGAGCGCGCGAGCGGCCATGGCGGTCGCGCCGCCCGCATCGAGGAATCCCGTGAACGCGTGTACGAGGACGTGACGGCCCTCCACCGGGGTGGGGTCGCCGTGCCAGGTGACGAGCGAAGTCATGAACCCTCCTTGCAGACAGTGTCGCTGGGGGCAGCAACGCTCGCGAGCCGGAAAACCTTCCCCCCAGTCAGGCTCGGTGGCACACTTTCCCAGATCCCGGACACTGGCCCCTTGGAGGACTCATGCGCCGCATGCTCACCGCCGTCACCAGCACCGCCCTCATGGCCGCGGCGATCGGCTTCGCGGCCCCCGCGTCCGCCATGGTCGCCGCCGACGTCCAGGCGATCCGCCTCAGCGCCCCCTACGCCCAGGCGCCGACAGATGTCGTCGTGGTGGCCAAGCTCACCCAGACCTCCTACGAGAACATCTCTCTCAACATCGCCCTCCACGGCTTCCGCGCCCACCAGGTGTTCGCCTACGGCGATGGGCAGTGCCCGACGTCCGTTGCCGTCGTTGATGCCCCGCTCACCGTCTTCGAGTGCGGCTGGCAGGAAGAAGGCGGTATCGCGAAGTTGCGCCTCGCGCTCGAAGGCACGATGCCGTCAGGCAAGGTCAAGGTCCGGATCAAGTCCGGTGCCGTGACCGCTCCAGCCAGGGCCGGCGCCTATCGCGTGACGATGTCGAGCTGGGCATTCGACAAGGTGATCTCGAAGGTCGCCATCACCTCAGGACCGTTCAAGTAAAACTCGCGGCACCCTTCACGTGGGCCTCGCGGCCCCCTTCACGTGGGCCTCGCGGCCCTGGCACCGCCGGCTACTTCGGCTGCTCTGGCTGATCCAGGTCCTTTGCCACGGCCTTCTTGGCGGCCTTCCCAGGAGATGCCTTCTTGGCCGGCGCCTTCTTGGCCGGCTTGCCGTCAGAGGCTTTGCGCGCGGGCGACTTCTTGGCGGAGGCCTTCTTCGCGGGAGCCTTCGTCGCGGATTCGGGTTCCGCGGGGGCGTGGTCCTCGGCGGTCTCGGACTCACTGAGTTCCTCCGCGGCTGCGGCAGCGGCGCTCTTCACCACGTCTGCCGTATCGGCCGCGGCGGCCTTGGTCGCGCTCGCAGCACCCGCAGCAGCAGCGGAGGTCACGTCGGCCGCATCGCTCATCGCGGCACCCGCGCTGGCGGCCGCAGCGCTCACGGCGTCGGCAACGACTGGCGGCACGGCAGGCGAGGAATGCGCGGCATCCGATGCCGTCCGCGCAGCCCTGTCCGCCAGGCCCGCCGCCGTGGTGGCCGCGCCCGAGACTCCGGCAGCGGAACGGCCGGCGAAGCTCGACATGGAGTCGGCCCAGGCATCGGCACGCTCGGCGACCGGGTCGGTGTGCTGATAGCGGCGCCACGCGGCCACTCCCGCAGCGGCGCCGGCGACCGCGGCAGCGATGAGGAATACCCGGCGCATCGAACCTCCAAGGGTGGACTCCCCCGACCGTAGCAGCGCCCGCCGAAGGCCGCCGGGGATCAGCGCTGCTTGCCGGAGAAGTACGCCAGGAACAGGTCCTTGGGTCCGGTCCCGGAGAGGAATCGATCCCGCTCCGCCGGGGGCAACGTCAGCGCGTACTCGCAGACTCGGGACCAAGCTCCGCCTACTGCTCGCGTGAGCGACCCTGCCACGGTCGCGGAAATCGCCGACGTCGCGACCTGACCGCCGGGGATGAACTTGAGCAGGCTTGTCGCGATGTAGCGCCCTGCCATGGTGGCACCGCCGGTGAGGATGACGGCGCCAGCGGCGGCGAGCGCACGTGAGCGATCCGCCGGCAGGCCGTAGGCCGCCGTGATGCGCGCGATCATCGTGACTTGCGTGGGAACCAGGATGGCAGCGTCGGCGAAGGGAATGGGAGTCGCACCGACCCCGGCAGCGACCGCAACCGACGCAGTGATGATCTTCTTGGCCGCCTGTCTTTTACGCTCCCAGTCGAGGATCTGCGCGGCGGTCAGGGCCGCGGTAGCAACCTCCGGGACGACGAGGTACGTCGCATCGAGCAGGTCCTGAAGACCGAAAGCGGGCGAGCCCGTGAAGGGGTCCTCCATCGCGTTCGTGAGCAGGACGTTGCCCGCCGGGCGCAAGGGCAGGCCGAGTGACTCGATGTAGGCAGCGAGCTCAAGGGCATCGGGGTGCGGAACACCGTCTCGGGTGGGCACCTGCGTCATCACCATGATGACGGGCAGCCCGAGATCGGAGAGCGCTCGAACGAACTCGCCCTGGCGTTCCTCGAAGCGACGGTCGGACCAGCGCACGAGGTACCACGCCGCATGGATCTGCTGGTCGACGGGCAGGGTGCGCGATTCGGCTACGCGCGATCGCAGCGCCTCGAGGATCTCGTCGCCGGAGGCACCGGTCTCGAAGCCCTCGGAGTCGTAGAGCCCGAGCATGCCCCCGGGATGGCGGTAGTAGACCAGGCCGCGTGTCACGGGCCGGCCGACGCCGGTCTCGGCCACCTGACTGCCGAAGATGGCGTTCACCAGGGTGGACTTGCCGACGCCGGTCTTGCCGAAGACCGCGAGATTGAAGCAGCCGAGCGAGGCGAAGGCCTCCGTCAGGCGATCGGCGAAGAGCGACTCGACCTCGGCCTGGGGCATGTCGACGGCCTTGCCCGGCTTGACGGGCTCGGGGGCACGGCTCGGGGAGTCACTCATGGGACCACGGTAGGCGCACAGCGACCACGGATGCCCAACGACCGCATGGATCGACCTCCCCCACCCCCACCGGGTTACCGTGGTCGGATGCTGCGTCCACTGGCCATCGTCGGTGCCGTGCTCGTGCTCGTCGCGGTCGCCGGCGCGGGCGGGATCCTCGCGCTGGGCGGAGCTGATCTCCTGCGCGACCGGGTGGTGGTCGTCCCCGAGGAATATCGACCGGTCATCATCGAGGCTGCCCAGCGGTGCCCCGTCGTGCCCGCCACGGTCCTCGCAGCGCAGCTCGCCTCGGAGAGCAGCTGGGACCCGCGCGCCGTCAGTCCCGCGGGTGCGACCGGTCTGGCGCAGTTCATGCCAGAGGTCTGGGCGCAGTACGCCGTCGACGGTGACGGCGACGGAGACACGGACATCTACGACCCGATCGATGCGATTCACTCAGCGGCGGCGCTCAATTGCATCAACGCCGATCTCGTCGCGGATGTGCCGGGCGATCGAGTGCGCAACATCCTCGCGGCGTACAACGCCGGATTCAACCAGGTGCTCAAGTACGAAGGGGTTCCCCCGTTCCCTGAGACAGAGCAGTACGTCGAGCGCGTGCTGTCGCGCGCTGCCCAGATCGAACTCTAGGCGCGCGGGTTCCCGAACATGTCCGAGTTGCCTCGGGCATCGGCGACCAGGCCGGGCACGACGTCCGTGAGCTCCGCCGGATTCCAGAGACCGCCGTCCTTCGTCGCCGTCGGGCCTTTGATCCACGGCTCAGCGACGCCGATCTCGTTGCCCGTCACTGTGAAGATGCGACCGGTCACTCCTGCCGAGAGCGACGATCCGAGCCAGACGACGAGCGGGGAGATGTTGGCCGGATCCATCGGGTGATAGCCCGACTCGTCGGGCTCGAGGCCGCTCATGTCCGAGAAGAGGGGCAGGCCCTCGGTCATGCGCGTGAGCGCGACTGGCGCGATGGCATTGGCGGTCACTCCCAGGCGCGCCAACTCGTCGGCGAGAATGACCGTCATCGCGGCAATGCCCGCTTTGGCTGCGCCGTAGTTGGCCTGGCCGATATTGCCGAAGATCCCCGAAGGGGATGACGTAGAGATGATCCGCGCGTCATTGGTCTCGCCCGCCTTGGCGCGAGCACGCCAGTAGTCGACGGCATGCCGGCTCACCGCGAAGGTGCCGCGCAGGTGCACGGCGATGACCGAGTCGAACTCCTCCTCGGTCATGTTGACGAACATCCGATCGCGCAGGATGCCGGCGTTGTTGACGACCACGTCGAGGCCACCGAAGACGTCGATGGCAGCCTGCACGATGCGCCCGGCACCGGCATAGTCCGTGACACTGTCGGTGCTGGCAATCGCCTCGCCGCCCATGGCGCGGATCTCGTCGACCACCTCCTGGGCCGGTCCGGCGTCTGCCCCGGCACCATCGACCGAGCCACCGAGATCGTTGACGACCACCCGAGCGCCTTCGCGGGCGAAGGCCAGCGCGTGCTCGCGGCCGATACCGCGGCCGGCACCGGTGATGATGACGACCCGACCCTCGCAGATGCCCGACATGGTGCCTCCCTCGTCAGCGGTGGACGGCTCCCCCGCGCTTCCTCGGCGAGGCTAGCGAGACGGGGACGGCGTGATAGGACGGGGTGTGCCCACGCCACGCCTGCTGTTCGTCTGCACCGGCAATGCCACCCGCTCGGTGATCGGGGCGGCACTCGCGCGACGTGACAGGCCCTCGTGGCAGGTCGACTCGGCAGGCACGTGGGCGATCCCCGGGCTGCCGTCGAGCAGGCGCACGCTCGCCGCGCTTGAATCGGTCGGCGTGAGCGCTCCGGGCCACCGGAGTACGACATTGACTCGCGATCACCTTGACCATGTGGATGTGGTGATCGCCTTCGAGCGCGACCACGTGCGGTTCATCCGGCACATGGCCCCCGAGGTTGCCGACCGCACCGCCACCCTGCCCCGCCTGCTCGTCGATGACTGGCCAGGCGCCGACCTCGCCCGGGAGAATCCCATGGACTGGGACGAGGTGGACGACCCCGCCGGAGGGAACGTCGACGACTTCGTCCGCTGCGCCAGCACCATCGACACCCAGGTAGCCCTGCTGCTATCGAAGATCGACGGCCACGCCTAGCCGATGACGCCGCTGTCTGCGAGCGAGAGCACCCGATCGGCGTCGACTCCCCAGTCGATCAGGGTGTCGCGGCGCGGCGCGCTGACCGGCGTTGGAACGTCCGGGGCCGTGCGCGAGAAGCGTGGCGCGGGGGCCGGCTGCACGATGCCGTTGATCTCCATGAAGGTGCCGCGGGCCGCTAGGTGGGGATGCGCCGGCGCTTCGCTCATGGTGAGCACGGGAGCGACACAGGCATCGGTCCGGTCGGCAAGCACCGCCCACTCGTCGCGGGTCTTGGTCGCCACGACGTCGGCGAAGGCGCGGCGAAGGTCATCCCAGCGGGAGACGTCGAACTGGGCCGGGAGATCGGCATCCGCAAGATCCGCGATGCGCAACCACTCGGCATAGAACTGTGGCTCCAGGCAGGCGACGGCGAGCCACTTGCCATCGGCGGTGCGGTAGACGTCGTAGAACGGCGCCCCTGAGTCGAGCAGGTTGACACCGGTCTCCTCCTGCCACAGTCCCTGCGCAGACATGCTGTGGAACAGCGACATGAGGAGTGCGGCTCCGTCGACCATGGCTGCATCGACCACCTGGCCCTGGCCCGAGCGCTGGGCCTCCCACAGCGCCGCGAGGATGCCGACGATGAGAAGCATGGCGCCGCCGCCGTAGTCGCCCACGAGATTCAGTGGCGGCGTCGGGGGCTGACCGCGCCGAGCCGTGTGCGCGAGCACGCCCGCGATCGCGATGTAGTCGAGGTCATGGCCCGCCGCGTGGGCCCAGGGGCCGTCCTGCCCCCATCCGGTCATGCGGCCGTAGACGAGGGAGGGCTGATGCTGCAGGGACTCGTGTGGCCCGAGGCCCAGCCGCTCCATGACGCCGGGCCGGAACCCCTCGATGAGCACGTCGGCGCCGGAGATGAGGTCGAGGACGAGGTCGCGTCCCTCGTCTCGACGCAGATCCACGACAACGCTTTCGCGTCCACGTCGCGTGACATCACCGAGCGGATCACCCACGGCCAGTCCCGCACGGGGCGACTCGATGCGAATGCCGGTCGCACCGAGATCAGCGAGCACCATCGCGGCGAAAGGGGCAGGGCCGATGCCGGCCATCTCGACGAATCGCAGTCCGGTGAGCGGCCCCGTCATCGGATGATCGCAATCACCTGGGCATTGTGGACCGCGAGTCGGCCGTCAGCCGTCCACAACTCGCGGCTCTCGGTCGAGTAGCCCTGGGCCAGGCCGAGCATGCGTCCATGATGGAGCAGAGGCACAGCAGGATCCAAAGTCGCCGGATCGATGAGCAGGGTCGCACTGAAGCTGAGCGTGGCCATCGGCCGCGCAGTGGAGACCTGCACGAGTGCCGCAGGCCACAGCGCATCGACCATGCCCGTCAGGGTCGCGTCGTCATACGACGGTGGCGCCACCGCTGGCGCTACCCAGCCGAGCACATCGTCGCGTGTGCCCGAGTAAGGAAAGCCGCTCACCGGTCGCACCGCGAGGTGCTGGAGGAACTCCGGCGCGAGTGGCGGTTCGAGGGTGAGCGGTTCGAGCTCTCGCCAATCGGCAGCGGCGGGCATCCGCAGGACCGGGTGACCGTCCATGTCCGGTGCACGGTCCCCGCCGAAGACGACGGTGGCGGTGGCCCACGTCTCGCCCTCCTGCGATGCGATTGCCACGTGCCACACCGCGGTGGATGAGCCGCGCCGGACCAGCGTGCATGCCACCTGCGCCGGACCGGCGAGGACGGGGCCGACCATGTGAACGCTGATCTCGCGCAGCGGCGGCACCTCAGGGTCGACGGCGCGGGCCGCGCGGATGGCGGCGGCGACCACGAGGCCGCCCCACGCTCCTCGGCCTTGGCGCCAGCCCTCGGGGACGTCCCATACGCCGCCGCGAACATCGACGAGATCGGAGTAGGAGGCCACCGCAGGAGCCTAGCCGCGCGAGTCGCGGGAGCGAGGTGGTCAGGGGTCGCGGCTAGCCTGCGATCGTGCGCATCCTCCACACGTCCGACTGGCACCTGGGCCGGACATTCCACGGGGCCTCGATCCACGAGGACCAGCGCGCGGCCATCGACTGGATCGTGGCCACCGCGGCCGCCGAGGACATCGACCTCATCGTCATCGCGGGAGATGTCTACGACCGCGCCGTACCACCACTGGAGTCCGTGGCCCTGTGGCAGACCGCGCTGGAGCGTCTCAGCGAGATCGCCGCGGTGCTGGTGACATCGGGCAATCACGACTCCCCCACCCGACTGGGCTTCGCCGGCTCCCTCCTCGGCCGCGCGGGCGTCCATCTGCGCACAGGGATCGACACCATCGCGACCCCCGTCGTCGTCACCGGCCGCGACGGCGTCGAGGTCGTGGCGTACGGGATTCCGTACCTCGAACCCGATCTCCACCGCGAGGCCCTGGGCGCCGAGCGATCCCACACGGCCGTCCTCGCCGCGGCGATGGATCGTGTGCGCGACGACCTGGGTCGGCGACCCGCCACACGCTCGGTCGTCGTCGCTCATGCCTTCGTCACCGGGAGTGCCGAGGCGGTGGTGAGCGAGTCCGAGCGGGACCTGCGGGTGGGCGGCGTTGGCGACGCGCCCGCGACACTCTTCGACGGAGTCGACTACGTCGCCCTCGGTCACCTGCACGGTGCCCAGCAGGTGCGCGCGCCCGGTGCGACACGGATCCACTACTCCGGTTCGCCTCTCGCCTTCTCCTTCTCCGAGGAGGCGCACCTCAAGTCGGTCACCCTCGTCGATATCCCCGCTGCCGGTGACGTCGAGGTCACCACCGTGCCCATCCCGATCGGTCGACCACTCGTGACCCTGCGCGGCGAGCTCGACACCTTGCTCGGCGACCCCGACCTGCTCATCCATCGGGACAGTTGGGTGCGGGTGATCCTCACCGATGCGCGCCGTCCCGACCATGCCATGAGCCGGCTGCGCGAGGTCTGGCCCCTCACCGCGGACCTGGACTTCGACGCGCTTCGGTCGACAACCGGCGTCGCTGCTCGTGATCTCGTGATCAACACGACTGACCCAGTGGCGATCGCGGAGTCCTTCGTCGAGCACGTCACTGCTACGCCGCCGACCGACGATGAGTCCGCCGCGCTGCGAGCCAGTGTCGAGGCTGCGCGCATCGCGGAGGTCTCCCCGTGAGGCTGCGCCGCCTGGCGATATCAGGCATCGGACCCTTCCGCGGCGAGGAGGTCATCGACTTCGACGTCCTCACCCGATCGGGTCTCTTCCTCATCGAGGGCCCGACCGGCGCGGGCAAGTCAACCATCATCGACGCGATCACCTACGCGCTCTACGGCAGCGTCGCCGGCGGTCGTGAGTCCACGACGGATCGGATCCGCAGTGACCTCGCCGAAGCCTCCACGCCCAGCTACGTCGAGCTGGAGTTCGACGTAGCTGGAACGACGTATCTGGTCAGGCGCCAGCCGGCGTACTCGAGGCCCAAACTCCGCGGAGCGGGCATGATCAAGGAGAACCCGAAGCAGTTCCTGCGGGCACTCGATGACTCCCTCGAGCCGATCACCGACGCGCGGGAGATCGCGGTGCAGGTCCAGCGCCTGCTCGGCCTCAGCGTCGAGCACTTCCGCAAGCTGGTGGTCCTGCCGCAGGGCGAGTTCGACGCTCTCTTGCGCTCGAGCCCAGCGGATCGGTTCGAGGTGCTCGGCCGTCTCATCGACGACGGGTTCATCGAGAGCGTTCAGGAGGACCTCGTCCTGCGCGGCCGCGATGCGGAGGCGCGTCGCACCGAAGTCCGCGCCCGCATCCACGAGATCTCCACAATGCTGTGCTCGCGGGCGGCGGAGGCACTCGACGACGTGGTCGCCGCTACCGATCTCGACGAGGACGCCCTCGCCACGACCGTCACGGCGCTCCAGGCCCGGGTGGACCAAGCGCGCGGGGTCGCGGAGTCACTGACGGCACCCGCCGCAGCAGCGATGCAAGCGGCGGGGGCGGCCGAGGCTGAGCTGGCCCGAGCCGAGGCAGGGGCGGCGGCGCTGGCAGCGCTGGCGGCGGCCCGAACCGCGCTCCCCGAGGCCATGAGGGACCTGCCACCCGACCAACTTCGACAGCGCCGCTCCGAGACTGCCGCGTCCATAGGGCGCCTGGAGCCGTTCGCCGCATGGGAGATCGCGCGCACCGAGCGCTCGGAACGCACCGCCGAGTTGACCGCGGCCGCGCTCCAGGCACGCCACGAGATGGAAGCCGTGCGGCAGCAGGCCGAGGAACTGCCCGGGCAGCGATCCGACTGCGAGCGGCAGCGTCAGGACGCCGTCGCGTTGGCGGCCTCGCTCCAGCAGCACGCGACCGAGGTGCAGCGGCTCGGAGCGCTCGTGGCGGCCGCGGATGAGCTCAAGGCTCGCGAGGCCGAACATGCGGCGGCCTCGGCAGCCGTTCAGGCGGCCAACGACAAGGCTGAGCGATGCCGCGCCGCCACGCTCAGCGCGCGTGAGGAGCGCGTCCGCCTGCTCGAGCAGCGCCTGGCGCACAGCGCAGCAGACCTTGCCGCCCGGCTCAGCTCCGGAGATCCGTGTCCGGTCTGTGGATCACCTGATCATCCCGCCATCGCGCGTGACGTCGACGGAGTGGTCGTGAGCGAGGGGCAGATCGACGAGGCCGAGGCTGCGGTTGCGCGCGCGGAGACCGCTGAGTCGGTCGCCGCATCGGCGGCAGACACGGCCCGATCAGCGCTGGCCCAGGCGCAGTCGCACGTGGATGGCTTGCGGGGACGCCTTGACGGCATCGACGTCGACGGCCTGGCCGAGTCCTTGACAGCCGCTGAGGCGGCGCTCGCGCAGGCAGGTGCTGCGTCGACGACCGTGGACGCCCTGACCGCTCGCCTTGCCGAGATCGACGCGAAGGCTGCGAGCCTCAATGATTCCAGCGCCGCAGCCTCTGCCGCCCTTGCCCAGGCCGAGGCGCTCGTAAACGCGGACGCCGAGCGGGTCGCGCAAGAGGAGGCCGCACTGCGCGAAACCGTGGGAGGAGACGGCACAGCGACGGACCTCCTGGAGGCGGCGAGAATCGCGGCCGGCGCCATCGACACCGCACTGGATGCCGCCGAAGCAGCAGCCGCGCACGCCGGGTGCGACGGCATCTCTGATCTCCAGATGCGAGCACGAACCGCTCGCGAGTCGGCCACGGCACTCGGCGAGCAGCTCGAACGCGCCCGGGAGGACCATGCGCGCCTGTCAGCCACTCGAGACGCAGTCCAGGCACTCGCCGAGCAGTGGCGCGCCGCCCACGCCGACGTCGCGGGCATCCTCGCTGCCACGGACACCGCGGTGAGCCTCGGACAACTCGTCTCGGCGCAGAGCAAGGCCAACACCAGGCGGCTCACGCTGCAGTCCTACGCGGTGCAGCGCCGTTTCCGCACGGTGCTCGATGCGGCCACCCTCCACCTTGAGCGGATGAGCGGCAGTCACTTCGCGTTCGAGCTCGACGAGTCGGTCGGCCGTGGTCAGTCGGGGCTGGGCATCGCCATGCGCGACCAGTGGAGCGGCGCCCTACGGGACCCCAAGGCCCTGTCGGGCGGAGAAACCTTCATCGCCTCCCTGGCCCTCGCGCTGGGGCTCGCCGATGTCGTGCGCGAGGAGAACGGCGGAGTCGACCTGCAGACCCTCTTCGTCGACGAAGGCTTCGGCTCTCTCGACCAGGGATCACTGCAGCAGGTGCTGGATCAGCTTGATGCCCTGAGGTCGCGCGGACGCGTGGTGGGGGTCATCAGTCACGTGACGGAGATGAAGGACTGGGTGCACGACCGCGTGATCGTGACCCCCGGGACGCCAGGCGAGGGCAGCCGCCTGCACCAGCCGACTTGAGGTCGGCAATCCAAACCGCCTCCACACGGCCCACGGGACGTCTAGCCTGCGATCAACGCGATCGAGGAGGCGACATGGCCGCGACGGCTTCTGCAGCACCGATGAAGGACTATCGCACCGGCCGAGTCGTCGGGCTCGCGACGACAGCCGCTCTGGGTGGCTTCCTCTTCGGCTATGACTCCGCCGTCATCAACGGCGCGACCTCAGCGATCAAGTCGCTCTTCGGGCTCAGTGACCTCGCCATCGGCTTCGTCGTCTCCATCGCCCTCATCGGATCGGCGATCG
>Ga0129336_10000738_pt1 | contig 19301 bp, 26 predicted proteins | sample CPB6_02_DNA_FD_96878 | JGI IMG/M metagenome (GOLD analysis project Ga0129336, IMG submission 96878) | Freshwater to marine salinity gradient microbial communities from Chesapeake Bay, USA - CPBay_Sum_0.6_0.2_DNA | ecosystem: Environmental > Aquatic > Marine > Coastal | place: USA: Chesapeake... | reverse complement strand
AGCCGGGTCAGCCGCGTGGCGAAGACGAACGCCTCGGCGTGCAGCGCCTGCACGGCGCCGCGCATGAGATGCAGGTACACGCGGGCGTAGGGCTCCATCGATCCCGACACGTCGGCGATGAGGACGACACGACGGGGGCGCTCGACCTGCCGGCGCGTGACGAGACGGACGGGGTCCCCGCCCGTGCGGTGGGCCGCGCGCAGGGTCGCGCGCACGTCGAGCCGGCGGCCGCGACGATCACGCCGGTGGCGCCTGCCCTGTCTCGGTGGCGGCACGAGCGGGAGCTCGTCGACCAGGCGACGGATGAGCGCGAGCTCGTCCTCGGAGCAGGCGGCGAAGTCACGCGTGGCCAGCCGCTCGGACACGCTGACCGCGGCCAGCGCCTGCGGATCATCCGCGTCCTCCAGATCGGAGGGGCTCTCCCCCGGCGACGACTGCGTGAGCCCACCCTGCTGCGTCGACGTCGCATCCCGTCCCTGCGCGCGGGCGTTGTCCTCGTCATCCGCGCCGGGGCCCGGGTCGCCGGCGGCCGTCGGGGGTGTGGAGCCCCCGGCATCGGAGAGCGTGATCAGGCCGCGGAACACCTCGTCGAACACGCGGTCGTAGACCTCGACCTGCTCGCGGGCGGTGAGCAGCGTCGCCCGGCCGAGCCAGTACGCCTCGTCGACCGTGCTCGGCTGCGCCACGCTGACCGCCCTGGCGAATCGCAGCGATCGCTCCGGCGTCACGGGCACGCCCTCGAGGTGCAGCAGGTGCCCAAGCCCGGCGACCACGCCCGCGAAGACGTCGCCGGCTATATCCCGGCCACCCATGCCAGGCCCTCGGCCCGAGCCGCGTCCTGGTCCTCGCGGTACTTCAGGACCGATCCCAGCGTGCGCTGCACCGCCGGCACATCGAGCACCTCGATGCCGAGCAGGCGCACGGCGTGCACCCAGTCGATCGCCTCCGCGACGCCGGGCGGCTTCTGAACGTCGATCCCCCTCAACCGCTGGACGGCCTCAGCGACCTGTCGCACGAGCGACTCCGGTGCATCCGGCACGTGCAGGCGCACGATCGCCGTCGCGTGCTCGAGATCCGGGTAGTCGATCCAGTGGTAGAGGCAGCGTCGCTTCAATGCATCGTGCAGGTCACGCGTGCGATTGGACGTGAGGATGACGATCGGCGGGATCACCGCCGTGATCGTGCCGAGCTCGGGGACCGTCACCGCATTCTCGGCGAGCAACTCGAACAAGAAGGCCTCGAACTCCTCATCGGCACGATCGACCTCGTCGATCAGGAGCACCGCCGGGTTCGGGCCGCGGTGCTCGAGGGCCTGCAGCAGCGGCCGCTCGATCAGGTAGTCCCGGGAGAACAGCGCCTGGTCGGTGAGCCGCTCCCCTTGCGCCTCGGCGAGCCGGATGCCGAGGAGCTGGCGGGGGTAGTCCCACTCGTACAGGGCCTCGGACGCATCGATCCCCTCGAAGCACTGCAGCCGGATGAGCGGGGTGTCCAGCATCGCGGCGAGGGCCTTGGCGGCCTGGGTCTTCCCGACGCCCGCCTCGCCCTCCAGCAGGAGCGGCTGCGGCAGCCGGACCGCGCAGAACAGGGCGGTCGTGAGGCCATCGTCCGCAAGGTAGTCGTGCTGGGCGAGCCGCTCGCCCAGCACGGCCACGGACGGCACCGAGGCGGCCACCCGGGCCTGGTCAGGCCCCTGCGTAGCGCGCTCGGGAGGCATCGTCCAAGGGTAGGCCGCGGCCGGATTCTGCGCCTGCGAGATGGGACAACCGTTGCTACCCTTCAGGAACCGAAGAGAGGGCATCCGATGGTCGAAGAGAACGACGGAGCAGCAGACGTTCTGCGCGCCGTGTGGCAGGGGACCCCGGGGGCCATGCAGGAGCTGGACGAGGAGTGCAATCCCAACAAGTCCTGCCGGAACATGAAGGACATCACCTTCGACGGCTTTGCCGAGGGGGGCACGGACATCGCCACGGCGTGGCGGAACACCCTCGACCGCGAGGGCAAGCGCAGCGGCCAGTCCCTGGGCGAGCTGCTCCTCAACGACGGCCGCTGACCGGCATGACCACCGCCTTCGCCGACCTCACCGTCGGCCAGCTCACCGAGGACCTTCGAGGCCAGGGCTACATCGCCGACCGCGGCCTGGCCACCACCCTGTTGCTCGCCCTGAAGCTCGGGCGCCCACTGCTCCTCGAGGGTGAGGTCGGCGTCGGCAAGACCGAACTGGCGCGGACTCTGGCCACCATGCTTGGTCGAGATCTCATCCGGCTGCAGTGCTACGAGGGCATCGACATGCACCACGCCCTCTACGAGTGGGACTACGCCCGGCAGATGCTCTTCGTGCGCTCGCTGAGCCAGTCCGAGATGGCCACGTCAGACGAGGACCTCTTCGGCGATCGCTTCCTGGTGGAGCGGCCCCTGCTCAAGGCGGTCCGATCCGGGGAGCGCTGCGTCCTGCTCATCGACGAGGTCGATCGGGCCGACGACGAGTTCGAGGCATTCCTGCTCGAGCTGCTCGGCGACTTCCAGGTCACGATTCCCGAGGTGGGCACCATCGCGGCGCAGTCACGCCCCATCGTGATCCTCACCTCCAACCGCACGCGCGAACTGCACGACGCCCTGAAGCGCCGCTGCCTCTACACCTGGATCAGCTTCCCGGATCAGTCCCGCGAGGTCGAGATCGTCCGCTCACGCCTGCCGCATGTGACGGAGTCCCTCGCCGCGCAGGTCGTCTCAGCTGTGAACCGACTGCGTTCCATGGAGCTCGAGAAGCTCCCCGGCGTCGCCGAGACCATCGACTGGACGGAGAGCCTGGACGCCCTCGGGGTTCAGGCCCTGACCCCGGAAGCGGCCCTGGACACCCTGGGTGCGGTGGTGAAGGACCGGGACGATCTGGAGTACACGGCCAAGAGCGTCCAGGATGTCGTCGCCTGACGCGGTCGATGCCCTCTTCGTCGACTTCGGCCATGCACTTCGCGCCGGAGGACTGTCGATCGGCACCGACGACCTCCTGACGTTCTGCTCCGGGGTGGCGGAGCTGGATGTCACCGACCTCATGGATGTCTACTGGGCCGGTCGAGCCACGCTGGTGCGCAGGCGTGAGCACGTCCCGATCTACAACGAGATCTTCCAGCGCTTCTTCTTCGACCACGGGGCCGCCGGCTCGGCGGAGCTGAAGAAGGTGATGAGGTCATCCTCCAACGCGGGAGCCACGATCGAGATCCCGAACACCGAGGAGGGTCTGCCGGGGGAGATCAGCCCCGATGAGGTCAAGCTCGGCTACGTCGCCAGCACCTCGGAGATCTACCGGCACAAGGCATTCGCCGACTGCTCGGACGCGGAACTGCGTCAGCTGCGCCGTCTGATGTCGCGCATGCGCGTCACTCCGCCGAAGCGGCGCACCCACCGCATGACCCGGTCTCGGAAGCCAGCGCTGCTCGACATGCGCCGAATGGTGCGTGACTCCATGCGGGCCCTGGGCGAGCCTCGCGAGCTGGCCTTCCGCAAGCGCAAGGAGAAGCTGCGACCTCTTGTGCTGATCCTGGATGTGTCCGGTTCGATGGCTGACTACTCGCGCAACCTTCTGCAGTTCGCCTACTCAGCACGGCGGGCCAACGCCAAGGTCGACGTCTTCTGCTTCGGTACCCGCCTTACCCGGGTCACGCGATCCCTGGATCGGCGCAGCCCGGATGACGCCATGCGCCTGGCCGGCGAGTCCGTGCTCGACTGGGATGGCGGCACCCGAATCGGTGACTCCCTGAAGACGTTCACTCGGCAGGCTCGACGCTCACGCCTCGGTCGGGGCGCGATCGTCGTGATCTGCTCGGACGGCCTGGACCGGGGCGACCCTCAGGCACTGGCCGAATCCATGGAGAGCCTCTCGCGGATCGCCCACCGGGTGATCTGGGTGAACCCGCACCGAGGTGACGCCGTGGTCTACGTTCCTGCCTCCCTCGGGATGATCGTGGCCGATCCGTTCATCGACGAAGTGCACTCCGGACACAACCTCGCTAGCCTCGAGCGACTGGCCGACCGGCTGGCGAAAGTGGGGTGATCCATGAGGTACAGCATTTCCCTGCAGGCCGAGGGGGACCGTGAGGTCACCCTCGACGAGACCGTGGAGCTGGCAGACGCCGTCGCACCTCTCAACGGCATCGCCAGCGGGATGGGCACGTTCGGTTATGGAGCCCAGATCGTGGTCGAGGCCGAGAACTCCGATCTCGCCGTGGAGCGTGCGCTTGTACTGTTCGCCGAGGCTGTCGCCCGGACATCACTTCCAGCCTGGCCGGTCGTGCGCGCGGAGTCCCTGAGCGAGGACGAGGACTATGCCGAACTCGAGGACCTCATTCCGTGATCCGACTCGGCAGCCTCGCGGGCTACTCGTTCGAGGGGCCCCGTGCACTGGCCGGGTGGACACCGCCAGCACAGGCGGCGGTGTACGCGATCCTCGCGAAGTCGAATCCGGCACGACCGCAGGAGTTCTCGGTGATCTACGTCGGCCACTCTGACGACCTGAGCGCCGAGGGCTTCCCGCTTCGGCACCCGAGATCGCCCGCCTGGGTCGAACGCGCAGGAGGCAAGTTCAACCTGCATGTGTGCTGGCTCGATGTGCCCGGCGGCACCCGTGCGCATCGCGAGCAGATCACCCAGGAGTTGATCGCGATCTACGACCCGAGTTGCAACCTGAACAAGTTCGACAACGCGTGGAAGGACGAGTGGATCGGCGCCTACGACACGAGTGTCACAGACGCCCTCACCACCGAGCGCAGTCCCGACTAGTTGTCGAGGTCGACGCCTACGGCCTCCATGAGGCGCGAGCGACGGGTGCCCATAGCCGGCCTGTTCACGCCTTCAGCAACATGGTCGTCGTGGTTGAAGGTCGCACCGGTGACGATGCCCTCGCCCATTCCGTAGAGCAGAGGCAGGGCACCAGCCACGACGCGGCCAGTGGTGTTGATGGAAGTCAGGCCCGGCGCGATAGCCTCCGCGTCGGACTTCACCTCCCACACCAGGTCGGCGGAGTCCTGGAGGTCGCCGGCGACACCCTTGAGCTGCTTGCTGACGATGAACAGGTACACGGCAAGACCCGCGATCAGCGCCGCGACATCGATGACGGTGAAGAGCTGCAGTCCGGTCATGAGCGCACCTTGTCCAGTACTCGTCCGAGGAACAGATGGTGTTCCAGGCCCTCCGCCAGCACGAGCTCAACGCCACCGGCAGTGGTGGTGATGAGAGCCGTGTCAGCAGTGTTCTCCTTGATCTTCGCGAGCGTTGCCTTGATGGCCACGACGCGCTTGCGGATGCGAGCGACAAAGATGACCAGCAGCGTCAGCAGCGCCGCTACCACGACGACGACCACAGCGCCGAGGATGTTCGCGATGAGCCAGAGAGTCTCTACCTGAGAATCCATGTCAGCCTCCCAGCCTGGTACGGCCACGCTTGAGGCCGGCGATGACTCCGAGAGCGGAGTCGATGGTCTCGTTCAGCCCGGCAAGGCCCGCGGTATTGGTCTCGGCCTGCTGCAGGCGGGACAGGATGCTGCCTGCCTGATTGCCGATGCGCCAGGCGAGCACGAGGATCGGCACGACCAGCGCGACGACTACGAGCACGACCACCAGGCCGATGATGTAGCCGACGAGCCAGCCTTCATGTCCGGTGAAGTCCATGTGGCAGCCCTCCCTAGATCGAATCCGCGAAGGCCTTGACCGGAGCCAGGCTCCGGTTGACCGATGCGACGGTGGACGGGACGGTGGAGGTCTTCTCGACGATGACCGCCACACCGCCATCGAGGGCGCCCAGGGTCTTCGACGTGGCTGACAGGTGCAGGATCGCACGCAGGAGGCCCAGTGCGGCTGCTGCGATGATCAGCGCCCCCAGCACCAGGGTGACTATTGCTTCGACGGGCATTGCGGTCTCCTAACCGAGAAGCTTCGAGACGGGACCGGCGTAGCGCACCGCTCCATTGGCAACTTCCTTGATGACGTCGTCGGTTGTCGCGAGGAGCTCGGGGGTGCTGTCGAGCTGGCCGATGAGGGCCACCCCACCCGCGAGTGCGTCATCGGACGCGGCCCGGATGCTCTCAAGTGCGCCGAGCAGCATGTTCAGCAGCGCGACGAGCACGGGCACGATGATGATGAGAAGGACGAGATTCCCGACCATCCACAGACTCATGTCAAGCCTCCAGTTCTAGCGGCTCGGCGCCGGCTCGTAGGGCAGGAAGAACCTCGCGAACACGCGCCTGGCGGCGCGCCGGAAGGCGATCAGGCCGATGGCAATACCGCTGGCCGCCGCCGGTGCCCCGATGGCCATGGGATCGCGCCCCTCGGCCATCGCGGTGATGCGTGCCTTCATCGAGGCGGCGGTCTGGTCCACCAGAACGCCCGTGACGTCCACCACCAGACCACGGCCGTACTGAGCCGCAGCGCCCGAGATCGCGAGGTCCATGCTGATGTCGACGCGAGTCGAGGCGCCGAGTGGCTTCAACGCGATGGTCATCAGCATGACGGCCGAGCCACGGCCCTTCTTGTCCGCGCCGGCTGCATCGAGGACGAGCGCCTTGCGGGCCTCGTCCCGCTCCTTGATCTTGACCGCGCCGGAGAACTCGAGCTTGACCGGACCGGCCGAGATGATGACGTCGCCCTCGTACTGCTCGTCACCCACCTCGTTTGTGAGATCAGCACCCGGGATACAGGCCGCGACCAGCGGAATGTCGTAGAAGAACTTCCAGACCTGATCGACCGGCTGATCGATGTCGAATGACTGATTGATCAGCATGCAACCTCCCGAGAGATGAACGAAGCGGGGTCCTTCTCGAATGCCTTCCTGCACCCCATGGCGCAGAAGTAGTAGGTCGTGCCCTCGTACTCGAAGGGACGATTCGCGGGAACGGCTCCCACGGTCATTCCGCACACCAGGTCGATGACCTCGTCCGGCTCGATCAACGGCAGCATGGTGCGCGTGTGGGGCTTGAGCCCACCCGCCGCCCGAAGCTGCACGAGCTCTGCGAGGATCGACACGGCGATCTCGCGATGGCTGGTGTGCCCGAGATCCAGTCCCATGGGCACATGCACCGCATCGAGCCTCGACACCGACACGCCCTGCTCGGCCAGGAAGCCGCGGACGACGTCCCCGCGCTTGCGCGAGGCCACGAGACCGACCATCGCCGCATCGGCGCGAAGTGCCTCGGTCACCGCCTCCTCGTCGCCGTGGCCCTGCGTGGCGATGACCACAGCGGTGGAGGGAGTCACCATCGTGGAGACGAAGTCGGGACCGTCGACCAGTTCCGCCCGCCAGCCGACATCCCGCACAAGGTCGACAAGGGTCATCGCCATCGGTGAACGGCCGACGACGAGCACGTGCGGAAGGGCTGCCACCGGCTCGATGAAGATCTGCAGGGCACCCTCGCTCTGGCATGACATGGGAACCGTCATGACGCCGGCCGGGATGTGCATGGCGTCGAGATCGGCCTGCTGACCGAGCCAGATGAGCGCTGACTCGCCCCTCTCAAGCACGCGCTGCGCCTCGCGGATGATCACCGGCTCAGCACAGGCACCGCCAATCCAGCCGTACAGCGAGCCGTCACTCAGGACGATCGCCCGCGAACCATGCTGGCCGGAGGACGGTGGCTGCCGCCACACAACGGTTGCCAGGGCAAAGGACTCACCGGAGCGCATCAGCTCCAGGGCCCGTGCCATGACTTCCGGTCCTTCGGCCGGCATGTTCGCCGTCATGCGCGTCAGCCCACCTTCACCGGCGGCATGCCGGAGACGTCCTGACCCGTCTGCAGTGCCTCGTAGACACGATTGGGCATCAGCGGCATGTCGACGTTGCGCACGCCGGTGTGCTCGATCGCATTCATGACCGCGTTCACGAACGCGGCGGGGCCGCCGACTGTCGCGCACTCGCCGATACCCTTGGCACCGATCGGGTGGTGCGGGCACGGGGTGACCACCTCGTGCAGCTCGAAGCCCGGGGTCTCCCATGCCGTGGGCAGCAGGTAGTCCATGTAGTTGGCCCCGATGCAGTTGCCCTCCTCGTCGAAGGTGATGTACTGCATGTTCGCCATCGCATAGGCCTCGGTGAGACCACCCATGACCTGTCCTTCGACGATCATCGGGTTGATGCGAACGCCGCAGTCATCGACCGCGACGAACTTCAGGACGTCCCACACGCCGGTCTCGGCATCGACCTCGACCTTGCAGAAGTAGGCGGCGAACGGCCACGTCAGGTTCGGCGGGTCGTAGTACGCATTGTTCTCCAGGCCGGGCTCGAGACCGTCGGGAACGTTGCTGTAGGCCGCGAGTGCGCAGTCCTGGATCGTGACGCCACGCTCCTGGTTGCCGCGCACGTAGAAGCGACCGAGCTCCCACTCGATGTCCTCCTCGGACACCTCGAGCAGGTGCGCGGCGATCTTCCGGGCCTTGGCGCGGATCTTGCGAGCGACCATCGCGACGGCAGCACCGGCAACGGGGGTCGAACGCGAGGCGTACGTCCCCATGCCGAACGGCGCGGTATCGGTGTCGCCCTCCTCCACGAGGATGTCCTCGGCGGGGATCCCGAGCTCGTGGGCGACGATCTGCGCCCACGTGGTCTCATGGCCCTGGCCCTGGGTCTTGGCACCCGTGCGAAGGATCGCCTTGCCGGTCATGTGGACCCGCAGCTCCGCGGAGTCGAACATCTTGATGCCGATGATGTCGTACTCGCGGCTGTTGCCGGCTCCAAGCGGCTCGGTCATGGTCGAGATGCCTATACCGAGGAGCTTGCCGCGCTTGCGGGCCTCCTCCTGCTCGGCCTTGAAGTTCGCGTAGCCGATGGCCTCCATGCCGACCTGCATGCACTTGTCGTACTGGCCGGAATCGGTGAGGAATCCGAAGGCCGTCCGGTACGGGAACATGTCGTCCTTGACCAGGTTCACGCGACGGAACTCCGCCTGATCCATGCCGAGGTCATTCGCGGCAGCGTGGATCATGCGCTCCTGGAAGAACATCGCCTCGGTCACCCGGAACGAGCAGCGGTAGGCGACGCCGCCCGGTGCCTTGTTCGTGTAGAACCCCTCGCTCGTGAGGTGTGCGGCCGGGACGTCGTAGCACGCGAAGGTCGAGTGCATGAGGCCGATCTTGAACTTCGTGGGCTGCGCGTCGGCGTAGAAAGCACCGTGATCCGAGATCGTGTGCATGCGCATTCCGAGGATCTTGCCGTCCTTGCGCAGCGCGAGCTGGCCCTGCAGGTACACGTCACGGCCGAACCCTGTCGAGATGAGATTGCCGGTCTTGTCCTCGATCCACTTCACCGGACGCTCGGTCAGAATCGAGGCGAGGATCGAGATGACGTAGCCGGGGTAGATCGGCACCTTGTTGCCGAACCCGCCGCCGAGATCCGGTGAGATGATGCGGATCTGCTGCTCGGGGATCTCCGCGACCATGGCCACGGCAGCGCGCACGATGTGCGGTGCCTGGCTGGTCATGTAGACGGTGAGTTTGCCCGTCGCGCGGTCGTAGTCGGCGATGGACCCGCAGTTCTCCATCGGCGACGGGTGCGAGCGCGGGTAGTGCAAGTCGATGGTTGAGATGACGTCGGCCTCCGCAAACGCCTGGTCGGTGCGCTCCTTGTCGCCGATCTCCCAGTCGAAGATCTTGTTCGTCGGCTGGTTCTCCTTGTCATCGCGAATGAGCGGCATCGCCGGATCCTGCGCCATGAACGGGTTGGTGATGGCCGGCAGCTGCTCGTACTCGACGACGATCTTCGAGCAGGCATCCTTGGCGATGTAGGGATCGTCGGCGATGACGGCGGCGATCTCCTGGCCCTGGAAGCGGACCTTGTCGGTGGCCAGCACTGCCTGGGTGTCATACGAGAGGGTCGGCATCCAGGCGAGGTTGCGCGCCGCCATCATCTCGCCGGTCAGCACGAGGCGAACGCCGGGCACCTCCCAGGCGGCAGACGTGTCGATCGACTTGATGTTCGCGTGCGCGACCGTGCTGCGGAGAATCTCCATGTGCAGCATGCCCGGCAGCACGACGTCGTCGATGTACTTGCCCTTGCCACGGATGAAGCGGTTGTCCTCGACACGGCGGCGGCTTGCGCCCATTCCGCCGATCTTGATCTCGTCCAGTGCCATCACGCCTCCTGCGGCTGGTCGTTGCGCATCTTCTCGGCCGCCCAGAGGACCGACTTGACGATGTTCTGGTAGCCGGTGCACCGGCAGAGATTTCCAGAGAGTGCCCACCGGACTTCGTCCTCGGTGGGGTCGGGGTTGCGCTCGAGCAGGGCCTTCGCGGCGAGCATCATGCCCGGGGTGCAGAAACCGCACTGCAGGCCGTGCTCCTGCTTGAAGCCCTCCTGCACCGGGTGCAGCTCACTTGCGGAGCCCATGCCCTCAACGGTCTCGACCTTGTGGCCATCGGCCATCACGGCGAACATCGTGCAGCTCTTGAGCGGGCGGCCGTCGAAGAGCACGGTGCACGCACCGCAGCTCGTGGTGTCGCAGCCGGAGTGCGTGCCGGTCAGGTTCAGGCCCTGACGCAGCAGGTGGACCAGCAGCAGGCGCGGCTCGACATCGAGCGTGCGGCTCTCACCGTTGACCTCGATGGTGATTCGGCGAACCGGCACGTCGGCTCCGGCGGCGGGGGGAATGACCTCATACAGGCTCGACATGGTCAGGCTGCCTTCTGCTCGGAGTTCGCGATGTTGTTCAGGATGCGCGTCACGAAGGTCTTGACGATGTGACGCTTGTAGTCGGCCGAGCCGCGGTGATCGGTGCGCGGATCAGCAGCCTCGGCCACGGCATCCGCAGCGGCCTCGATGCTCTCGGCGTTGAGGGTCTTGCCGACCAGCACCGAGATGGCGTCGTTGGCGTCGATGGTCTTGCCGCCGACGCCGGCGAGGGCGCATCCGGCGCGACCGACGGTGGCGCCGTTCATGTCGAGGGCCACGGCCACCGAGGCGGTGGCGAAGTCGCCGACGCGACGCTCGAGCTTGAGGTAGCTGCCGGCTGGCCTGCCCTTGGCCGGAGGAATGACGGCCTCAACGGCGATCTCGTTGTAGGCCAGGGCATTCGTGAACGGACCGAGGACGAACTCGCGGATGTCGATCTGACGCCTGCCGTTCGGGCCCTGGGCCACGATGTGGCCGCCGAGGGCCACCATGGTGGCCGACCAGTCACCCTGCGGGTCTGCGTGGCACAGCGAGCCCACGAAGGTGCCACGGGTACGCACGATGGGATCCGCGACCAGCGAGGCAGCCGCCGCGAGCGTCGGATGGGTCGCCGCGAGGGTCGTGGAGTGCTCAAGGTCCTCGTGACGCACCAGCGCGCCGATGCGCAGGTTGCCCTGCTCGTCGATGCGCATGTAGTCCAGGCCGGGGATGTTGTTGATGTCGACCAGGACCTCGGGCGAGGCGAAGCGAAGCTTGACCATCGGGATCAGGCTCTGGCCGCCCGCGAGGATCTTGGCCTCTCCGCCGTTGGCCTGGAGGATCGCAATGGCCTCGTTCAGGGTCTTCGGTGCCTCGTAGGCGAAGCGGGATGGATACATGGGTTCCTCTCAGCTCTACGCGTGAGTGTCGCGAACGGCGACGGGAAGGGAGTCGGCATCGGGGTCGGGGCGGGGCTCCTGGTGCGGCGGCCACGGCCCCTGGACCGGCTGGCTTGCGACCTTGAGAAACTCCGTGAACTGGGGCCAGGCCCACACCGTGGGGCTCTTACCCGTCTTCGGGGCGTTCTCGATGAGTGCGTACAGCCGGGGGCTGCCCGCCTCGTGACCGGTCGACTCGATACCCATCGCATGTCCCCTTTCGCCCACTGGCACACCCTGTTAGGCGCGTCACCCCCGCTAACTCGCACATCCAACGTTCAGTGTGGGGGCACCGCAACTCGAACGGGCCAAAACGGCCAAAGTTCCATCGGTCGGATTCGATCGACGATCAGCCGCGCGCGACGCCCTCAGCCGAGCCGCAGGGCACCGATCATCTCGGCCACGATGGACACGGCGATCTCCGCCGGTCCGCGGGCGCCGATCTCGAGCCCGGCGGGCCCGTGCACCCGCGAGAGGTCCGTGACGTCCCGCAGGGCGAGCCACTGGGCCCGCGACTCCTGCATCGCCGGGGAGCCGACCGCTCCGACGTAGCCGGCATCGCTTTCGAGGGCCGCCATGAGGCACATTCCCGCGGTCTCAAGGTCGTGGCCGAGGACGACCATGCCGTCCAGCGGCGACAGACTCGCCGCCAGGCCCGCCACGGCGCCCGGACGCGGCTCGACGACCGGCTTCCAGCCCAGCAGGGCCCCCTGTGCCGCCAGTGCCTCCGCGATCGGCCCCTGCCCGGCGATGACCAGCCGGGTGATCGGCACCAGGGTCGTCGTCACCCGCCCGTCGTCGAACATGACCTCTGGGCGGTCGGCCCCTGTGGACTCCGGTTGGGTCAGCTCGACCTCGGTGACCTCGTCGTCGACGACGCTGGCGGCGATGGCCACCGGCTCGCGCTCGAGCAGCAGCGGCCACAGCTGCGGCGGGAACTGCGCCGCGGGGACGACGAGGAACTCCACGTCGGTGCCCTGCTCCAGCCCGCACACCAGGCTCTCCAGCTCGGTGACGACGTGGCGCAGGCGCCGACCCGTGGACAGCTGCCGTGCGGCCGCGTCAGCCAGCAGCCCGTCGAAGGCGCCCCCCTGCACGCTGCCGATCCGCCCACCCCCGGGAGTGAAGGCAAGGGCCTCGTCCGACACGGAGGGGTGGATCATCCAGGCCACGTCAGCACGGGTCCCGGACCGCGCGCACGCGGCCACGCTCAGGGCGATGTCGTACATGGCGCGAGTGTAGGCGGGATTGCGGATCGTGCTCAGCGTCGCGCGATCAGCCAGATGACGACGCCGACGGCCACCAGTCCGACGACAACGGGCACGACACGCTTGAGGACGGGCACCATGGCTGCCGAGCCGAGGTCTAGGGCCTCATTGTCCAGCCGCAGCGGAGCCGCGGGTGCAGGGGCAGGTGCCGAACCGGGTGAATCTGCCGGCACGGCGTCGGGACCAGTGGCGGGCGCATCGGCCGGCACGGCCGGCTCCTGGCGGTCGATGATGACCTGCTCCAGGTTGCTCGCGAACTGGCTGATCAGCCTCTTGGAGACGTCGGCCATGACGCCGCGGCCGAACTGGGCCGCCTTGCCCGTGACGGTCAGGTCGGTGACGATCCGCGCCTGCGTGGACTGCGGGCCCTCGGCGATCAGCACCGCAGTGATCTTGGCGCCCGCAGTTCCCGCACCCTTCGTCTCACGGCCACTGGCCTCGATCACCGCGGTGTGCGTGGCCTCGTCCTTCGAGAGGAACCGGCCCTCGCCCGCGAAGTTCATCATGACCGGGCCGAGCTTGACCTTGACCGTGGCCGCGAACTCATCACCGTCGAACGACGTCAGGGTCGCGCCGGGCATGCACGGCGCGATGGACTGGACATCGAGCAGGGTCGTCCACGCCGTCTGGATGTCCGTAGGGACGGTGAAGACGTTCTCCAGCTCCACAGGACCTCCTGACTGCTTCGTAGGGACGTCGACAGGACTTTCCCCCGGGCTCACACGGTAGACGCTCGGACGGCCGTCGGGACCCGGAATCGGGTCCCTCGCGAGGGTCAGCCCCCCGCGAACGGCGGCAGCACGTCGAGGCGGCTGCCAGCCGCCACCGCCATGCCGGGATCGTGGACGGCGACCTCATCGACCAGGAACGAGCACCGGGGCCGGACGGCCACGAAGGCGGGGTACCCGTCCTCGAGGGCGGCCAGCACCTCGGCGAGGGTCCCGGCCGGGACGTGGACCACGGACTCCCCCACGGCGGCGCGGGCCGCGGCGAACAGGTGCACCTCGACGTCCTCGGCACCCATGTCTAGCCGCCGATCGCACTCATCGGCCGGTCGGGCTGGATGAAGCTCGGATCGTCGATGCCGTGCCCCGGCAGCTTGGCGAGCGTGGAGGCCGCGAACAGTCCGGCGATCGCCGCGCGCCGCTCGGCCTCGGACAGCGCAGGGTCGCGCAGGGTCGCGCGCACGTCGGTCTCCTCGCGGGCGAATAGGCAGTTGCGGATCTGGCCGTCGGCCGTCAGGCGCAGCCGGTCGCATGCGGAGCAGAAGGGATCGCTCACACTGGCGATGATGCCCACCGTGGCAGGGCCGCCGTCGATGAGGAACTCCTCGGCCGGGGCCGAGCCGCGTCCGGGGACCGCGGTGAGCGAGAAGTGCTCGCCCAGCATCCGATGGATCTCTGCGGCCGTGACCATCTCGCCGCGCTCCCAGGCTCCCTGCGCATCCAGTGGCATCTGCTCGATGAAGCGCAGGTGCCACCCGTGCTCGATGGCGTGCCGGAGCATGGGCACAGCCTCGTCATCGTTGATGCCGCGCATGAGGACGGTGTTGACCTTGACCGGGTGCAGCCCGGCGGCGAGGGCCGCCTCGATGCCCGCCAGCACCTCGGCGTGGCGGTCGCGGTAGGTGAGCCGGGCAAACCGCTCAGGGTCGAGGGTGTCGAGGCTGATGTTGACGCGCTCGAGTCCTGCGTCGGCAAGGGGCTGCGCAAGGGCATCCAGCTTCAGGCCATTGGTGGTGAGCGTGATGCGCGGTGGCTTCGGCAGCGCGTTGATACGCCGGACGATCTCGACGATGTCGGGCCGGATCAGCGGCTCGCCTCCCGTGAGCCGGACGCTGCCGATCCCCTGCTCGACGGCGACCTCGAGCACGGTCATGAGCTCGTCGATGCTCAGCAGGTGCTCGCCGGGCATCCAGTCGGAGAAGTCCGGGGGCATGCAGTAGGTGCAGCGCAGGTTGCACCGGTCGGTCACGGAGACGCGCAGGTCGCGATGGACCCGCCCGTACGTGTCGATGAGGGTCATGCGCAGTTCACCCACTCATCGGTGCCGTCCGTGAACACCTGGTGCTTCCACACGGGCAGCCGCTCCTTGACGAGGTCGACCAGGGCCTGGCACGCGGCGAACGCCTCGCCGCGATGGGCGGTAGAGACAGCTGCCACGAGGGCCGCCTCGCCGATGGCGATCGGGCCGACTCGGTGGGCCACGGCCAGCGCGACCACGTCGAACCGGGCGTCGATCTCCTTGGCTACCTCGGCGAGCACGGCCTGGGCGGACGGGTGCCCCTCATAGGTGAGCCTGGCCACCGATCGGCCGTGGTCGTGGTCGCGGACGTTTCCGCCGAACGAGACGATGGCTCCGGCGCGAGGATCGGCGACCAGCTCCTCCACCGTGGTCACCGACAGCAGGGCCTCGCCCACCTCGACCAGCCGAATCTCGCCCACCGCGCCATTATTGACCTCTGGGCCCGACCCGGCCCCTCGAACCCTCGACCGAGGAGACCTCCGTGCGCGAAGTACTGCCAGAGCTCCATGCCCTGCGCATGCGAGGCGGCACCGCTGCGATGGCGACCGTGGTGCGCACGTGGCGCTCGGCGCCGCGGCCCGCCGGTGCATCGATGCTCGTGACGGACGAGGCCGAGGCCGTAGGCTCGGTGAGCGGCGGCTGCGTCGAGGGTGCCCTCTTCGACCTCGGCCAGGAGGTCCTCGACGACGGCCAGCCCCGATTCGAGACGTACGGCGTCAGCGACGACGACGCGTTCGCGGTCGGGCTCACCTGCGGCGGCATCCTCGAGGTCTTCGTCGAGAAGGTGGACGCGAGCACTTGGCCCGAGCTTGACGGCGTCGTGCGCAGCGTGCAGGAGGAGGAGCCCGTCGCGGTGGCGACGATCGTCTCCGGCCCCCACTTCGTCGGAAGGCACCTCGTCGTGCGACGCGATCGTGCCGAGGGGTCCCTCGGCACCCCGCGACTCGACGACACCGTGCGCGAGGACGTCATCGGCATGCTCGAGTCGGGCACCACGGGCTTCCTGCACTACGGGCCCGAGGGTGAGCGACTCGGCGAGGGACTCGACGTTTTCGTGCAGTCCTTCGCGCCACAGCCGCGGATGATCGTCTTCGGTGCCATCGACTTCTCCGCTGCCCTCGTGCGCGTGGGCAAACTGCTGGGCTTCAAGGTCTCCGTCGTCGACGCGCGCCCGGTGTTCGCCACCGCCAAGCGGTTCCCCGAGGCCGACGAGGTCGTGGTCGACTGGCCGCATCGCTGGCTGTCGGGCCAGCAGGTGGACTCACGCACAGTCATCGCGGTGTTGACGCATGACCCGAAGTTCGACGTGCCCGCGATCCAGGAGGCGCTGCGCACGAACGCCGGCTATATCGGCGCCATGGGATCGCGGCGCACGCACGAGGATCGCCTTATCCGGCTCAAGGAGGCCGGGGTCACCGACGATGAACTCGCGCGCGTGCACTCCCCGATCGGACTCGATCTCGGAGCGCGCACGCCCGAGGAGACAGCCATCTCCATCGCCGCGGAGATCATTCAGTCACGATGGGGCGGCAGCGGGGCTCATCTCGCGCGCACGCAGGGCCCGATCCATCCGGGAGCGCCGCGCTAGTGGCCACAGGCGGCCCCGTTGCCGGCCTCGTGCTCGCCGCCGGCGCCGGCACCCGCTACGGGCAGCCGAAGGCCCCGGTGGTGGTGGAGGGTGAGCGCCTGGTCGATCGCGCGGTGCGCGTGCTCACGGCTGCAGGCTGCGAGCCGGTGCTCGTCGTCCTCGGCGCCTGGGTGGGTCGCGTCGATGGCGCGGACGTCTTCGTGAACGACGCATGGCCCGAGGGCATGGGCTCCTCGCTGCGCGCGGGGCTGGCCCACCTGCGCGACACCACGGATTCGGGGTCCGTGGTCGTCACCCTCGTCGACCTGCCCGGCCTTACCGAACAGGCCGTGCGTCGCGTGCTCGATGCCCAACCCGAGGCACCCGTCGCCCAGGCGGCGTATGAGGGCGAGCGGGGGCATCCCGTGCGGCTCGCTCGCGCACTGTGGGACGACGTCATCGCGGTGGCGAGGGGCGACGAGGGTGCGCGGGCGGTGCTGCGGGCCCGCGACGACGTGGTCATGGTCGAGGTCGGCGACGTGGCGACGGGTCGCGACATGGACGTGCCCGAGGGCACGACGGACTAGCCGAGATGCGCGTGGCCGGCGCCACCGCCGAGCACCATGACGCCGAGCACGGCCGCCACGATCATGACCATCCCGACGGCCGTGAGCACCCGCTGCGAGGTAGTCGGCCGCTTCTCCCAGCACAGGAGCACCGTGAGCGCGACCATGACGAGCACCGGAGCGACGAGCGACGGCAGCGCCATCGCAGTGGCCATGGCCGCGATCATCACCGGCGCGCAGGACGCGACGCAGCGCAGCCCCTGACGCACGCCGTAGCGCCCGGGACGGCCGTCGTACCCCACCGAGCCGCAGGACCGCATCAACCGCTGCACCGGCGGAGTCACCTGGTAGGTCCCGGCCGCGATCCACGCCAGCGCGATCCAGAACGGGGTCCATTCGAGCGCCGCCATGACGGCGTAGGCCAGGGGCCCTGCTCCGATCCACACCGCGAGGAAACCGGCCAGGAAGGTCCACCCCCGGCGCGCCGATCCCTCCGCGGCCTTGAGCAGCGGTCGGGTGGCCGTGGGCACCATCATCGCCAGCGCCATCGCCGACCACATCAGCGCGAAGGATGCCGCCGAGCCGTGGTCCGCGGTGGCGGCCAGGAGCAGCCAGGCCATGGCGACGACGACGGATGCGGGCAAGAGGAGTCCCGCCCGGAGAGCCGGGATCCTCCACGCGGTGACCATGCTCGGAGGCTAGCCCCGCGCGGATGGCGCCGCGACCGGAACCGCGCCCGTCTCCGCGTACTCCACGATGTGACGCGCCATCGGCGGGAACACGAGCGCGTGGAAGGGGGCGACGGACCACCAGTAGGCGTGCCCAGCGAGGCCATGGGGCCAGAAGACCGCACGCTGGTGCAGCACGCTGCGCGCGCCCCTGTCCTCGACGGTGAACTCCAGCCACGCCCGACCGGGCATCCGCATCTCCGCGCGCAGGCGCAGCAGGCGTCCGGGCACCCGCTCCTCCACGCGCCAGAAGTCCACCGCGTCGCCGACGGACAGGTGCTCGGGGTTGCGTCGGCCGCGTCGCAGCCCCACACCGCCCGCCAGGCGGTCGATGAGTCCACGCGCCTGCCACAGCAGGCTTGCCGAGTACCAGCCGGCCTCTCCACCGATCCTCTCGATGGCCCGGAAGAGCTGCGCGGGTGTCGCCGTCGACTCGAGCACGCGCACGTCGGTGTAGAGCGACCCGCCTGTCCATTGGGGGTCGCTGGGAAGAGGCTCGCTCGGGGCGCCCGGAGTCGAGGCGTCCGACCAGCGCGTCGCCACCTGCGCCTCCTTGATCCGGGTCAGGGCCAGTCGCACGGCCTCGTCGAACGGGATGAGGCCGCCCTCGGGGTCAGGGATCCACTCGGCGATGTCGTGCTCGCGGCATACCGCGGGGTGCCGCAGCGAGCGCACGAGCGGCCGGGCGATCGACCGCGGCACAGGGGTGACAAGGTTGACCCAGTGGCTGGACAGCTCAGGGGTGAGCACGTTGATCGGCAGGATGATCCGGCGCGAAAGCTCCGCTACGGCCGCGTACCTGTGCATCATCTGCTCGTAGGTCAGGACGTCCGGGCCTCCGATGTCGAACCCGCGGCTCACCTCGCGGGGGATATCGGCCGCGAGCACGAGGTAGCGCAGGACGTCGCGCACGGCGATCGGCTGTGTGGGCGTGCGCACCCAGCGTGGCGTGATCATGGCGGGCAGGCGCTCGGTGAGATAGCGCAGCATCTCGAAGGAGGCCGAACCCGAGCCGATGATGACGCTGGCGCGCAGCTCGATCACCGACACCCCGGCGGACCTCAGCACCTCGCCCACCTGGAAGCGCGACCGCATGTGCGGTGACATCGACGACGCCGGCAGGTCCGGCGCGAGGCCGCCGAGGTAGACGATGCGGTCGATGTGCTGGTCGCGCGCTGCAGCAGCGAACACCTCGGCCACCCGGCGCTCAGCACCCTCAAGGTCGCGGCCCTGCTGCAGGGAGTGCATCAGGTAGTACGCGGTCCCCACGCCAGCCATGGCCCGGTTCACGGCGTCGGCGTCGAGGGCATCCCCCTCGACGACCTCCACGTCATGGATCCAGGGCGCGTCAGCGAGCCGCGATGCGTTGCGCGCCAGCACGCGCACGCGGTGGCCCGCAGCGAGCAGCTCGCGGACGAGTCGGCCCCCGACGTAGCCGGTAGCCCCGGTCACGAGCGTGATCCGCCGATCCATGACACCCCCTGACGCCCCATGGTCCCGTGGAAGTGCCGCGATCGCACGGCGGCGGAGGGAGGACAGCCCACTACTAGACCGAGGAACGACCCTCCTCGACCACACGCACGGGT
>Ga0129336_10000736_pt1 | contig 19325 bp, 17 predicted proteins | sample CPB6_02_DNA_FD_96878 | JGI IMG/M metagenome (GOLD analysis project Ga0129336, IMG submission 96878) | Freshwater to marine salinity gradient microbial communities from Chesapeake Bay, USA - CPBay_Sum_0.6_0.2_DNA | ecosystem: Environmental > Aquatic > Marine > Coastal | place: USA: Chesapeake... | reverse complement strand
GTCGCGCTGCTGGTCTCGGGCGGACACACCATGCTCATCGAATGCGCGGGGATCGGTCGCTACACGCTGCTCGGTGAAACGAGGGACGACGCCGCGGGTGAAGCCTTCGACAAGAGCGCGAAGTTGCTGGGCTTGCCTTATCCGGGCGGACCACACCTCGCGCGGTTGGCCGAGCGCGGTCGCGCGAAGCGCCACGAATTTCCGCGCCCGATGCTCGATCGTCCGGGTCTCGAGTTCAGTTTCTCGGGTCTGAAGACCGCCGTGCTGCATGCGGTGCGCGCGATGGCCGCCGATGCCTCGAGCACCGAGCAGGAGCGCGCGGACATTGCGCATGCGTTGCAAGAGGCGGTGGTCGATACGCTGGTGGCGAAAAGTCTGCGCGCCATGTCGACCACGGGGCTCGATGCGCTCGTGGTTTCCGGCGGCGTCAGTGCCAACCGCCGTTTGCGGGAAAGGCTCGACGCGGCAGCGGCTCGCGTCGGCGTGCGCGTGTACTATCCGCGCCTCGAGTTTTGTACCGACAATGCGGCGATGATTGCGGTGGCGGGCGAGGCGCGATTGAGCGCTGGCGAGCGGGATGGAGTGGGTATTCGCGCGCGAGCGCAGTGGCCACTCGACACCTTGCAACCGCCGGGAGCGCAGCGCGCGGCGGTTTAGGGAGCGGTGGTTAACCGCGAGCGTTTCAGTCAGGAGTTTCGAGCAGATGACGAGCAAAAAAGGCGACACGATCTTCCTGCGCGGGTTGGAGATCGAGTGCATCATCGGTTTCATCGATTGGGAGCGCCGCATCAAGCAGCGCGTGCAGATCGATCTCGAGCTGCCGGTTGATTGCGCACGCGCGGCGGTCAACGACGATGTCGTCGATACGCTCGATTACAAGAGCGTCGCCAAGCGCGTGATCGGTTTCGTCGAATCTTCCGAGTTCATGCTGGTCGAGACGATGGCGCATCGCATGGCGATGATGATACTCAAAGAATTCGGTATCGAGTGGGTGCGGCTCTCCGTGAACAAGCCGGGCGCGATCCGCGGATCGCGCGACGTCGGTGTCGCGATCGAGCGTACCCGCGCCGACCTTGCCGCCGCCTCGTGATCGTCACCTCGTGACTCGGGTATTTGTCGCCGCCGGCAGCAACGTCGATGCGGTGCGCAACCTGCGGCTGGCCGCACACGAGATGCAACGCGCTTTCGGCAAGGTCGATTTCTCGCCGGCCTACCGCAATGCCGCGGTCGGTTTCGAGGGCGAGGATTTCATCAACTACGTTGCAGGATTCGACACCACGCGCAGCGTGGATGAGGTCATCGACGAGCTGCAGCGAATCGAGGGTCTTTGCGGTCGCACCCGCGATGCACCCAAGTGGGCGCCGCGCAGCATGGATCTCGACATCCTGCTCTTCGGAGATCTCGTCATCGATCGTCCTGGTCTCGTACTGCCACGGCCCGATCTTCTGCGCAGGCCGTACATGTTGGGGCCGCTGGCCGACATCGCGAGCGCGATCGTGCATCCGACGGCGCGCGAGTCCATCGCCGTGTTGTGGGCACGGTTCGATCGCGCAGCGCATGTCATGACGCGGGTTGATCTTGGGCTCGCCGACGGCGAGACGGTGGGGGCGGGGTGAAGCGCAGTCGAACTGCGCGATTACCAGGCGACGCTGCGGCCGCCGTCGACCGGCATGATTTGCCCCGTGATGTAGGGTGCGTCGGCAGCAAAGAAAAGCGCAGTTCGCGCGATGTCGAGAGCAGAGCCGGTGCGCTTGAGAAGCGTGCGGCCCACGATTTTTTGTTGCAACGCGGCGTCGGCGACACCGTCGTGGGGCCACATCACCGGCCCGGGCGCAATGGCGTTGACGCGTACTTGCGGACCAAGCTCGCGAGCGAGCGAACGGGTGAGCATGATGAGACCGGCTTTCGCGACCCCGTAAACCGGGTAGCGACGCAACGGACGCATGCCGTGAATGTCGACGATGTTCAAAATCAGCCCCGTCGACAGGCGCAGCGCGGGCGCTGCAGCTTGCGACAAAAAAAGCGGCGCCTTGAGGTTCGAGCCCAGAAGATCGTCCCAATGTTTTTCGGTGATCTCACCGATCGGTGTCGGGTAGAACGTCGAGGCATTGTTGACGAGAACGTCGAGACGCGAAAAACGCTGCTGCACGAAACTCACGAGCTCGCCGAGTCTCGCGGTCTCGAGAAGATTGGCGCGGACGCTGGCGGCGCTACCTGCGCGTTTCTGTTCGAGGCTGCGAACCAACGCCTCGGCTTCGCGAGCCGAATTTTGATAGTGCACCACGATATCGGCACCGGCGCCATGCAGCACGCGGGCGATCTCGGCGCCGACGCGACGCGCGCCACCGGTGATCAGCGCGACCTTGCCGGCAAGAGGCTGGTCCGGTCTGACGGGGGGCTGCAGGGAGGTGTCGAGGCTCATCGCGACCGCATTATGACCGAGACTCGCGAGATGACCCAGAATCCTGCGAACGCCGTGACCGCCGCAACACCGCTGCCCGTGGCGCCGATTCTCGGGGCGCCGATGCGATGAGTTTCACGACAGATCCATCGTCGTTGCCGCCGGCCGGTGCCGACGCGCTCGTGCACTCCCGACGGGTGGCCGAGCACATAGCCGAACGCATGACCGCTGCAGATGGATGGCTGTCGTTCGCCGAGTACATGCAGCTCGCGCTGTACGCACCGGGCCTGGGTTATTACAGCGCCGGCGCCCGCAAATTCGGCGCGGCGGGCGACTTCGTCACGGCGCCGATGATTTCGCCGCTCTTCGCGCGTTGCTGTGCGCGCCGTTTCATCGATTGGCTCGACTTGCAGAGCGCGCGAGAGATTCTGGAGTTCGGTCCCGGCACCGGCCAATTCGCGGCCGACGCGCTCGGCCTGTTGTCGGGCAGCGGTTCGCCGCTGCGGCGATATCGCCTGCTCGAGGTCAGCGCCGATCTGCGCGAGCGACAGCAGCAAACGCTCGCGAGCACGGCAAGTGGCGACGTCGAACTGGACTGGCTCGATTCGCTGCCCAATGATTTTGCGGGGGTGGTCTTCGCCAACGAAATCCTCGATGCACTACCGTGCGAGCGCTTCGTGGTGCGTGGCGGCGAACTTTGGCGGCTGGGTGTCGGGCTTGCTTCGGGCGCCGTCTCCGCAGCGCGGTTCGAGTGGCGCATGCGACCGGCGAACGGCGCCCGTGTCGACGACGACGACTTCCGGATGATCGCAGCGCGGCTGTTTCCAAACGAGGGCGTCAATGAAAAAAGATCCGTCGTTACAAACTTGCCCGAGGGCTATTGCGGCGAGTGGCATCCGTCGCTGACGGCGTGGTTTGCAGCGCTCGCTGCGGCGATGGACCGCGGTACCGTGCTGATCGTGGATTACGGTCTACCCCGTTCGCAGTTGCTGCATCCGCAGCGGATGACCGGCAGCTTGCGCTGTCACTATCGTCACCAAGCTCATGGTGATCCGTTCCTTCATCCCGGGCTCTGCGACATCACCGCCTGGGTCGATTTCACGGCGGTCGCCGAGGCCGCGATGCAGGCCGGTTTCCAGATTTCCGGGTTCACGACGCAGGCCGGGTTTCTGTTGGGCGCCGGTATCGATCGCGAATTGGCAGCGGCCACAACGGGGCTAGAACCCGCCGATCCGCGACACATCGCACTTGCGCGCGGTGCGCGCACGCTGCTCTTGCCGGGAGAAATGGGTGAGGCCGTGAAATGCATGCTGCTCACGCGCGACGCGGCGTCCGGAACGCCGTCCGCTCCGTTGCTCGACTCGGCGTTCAGCCTGCAGGATCTTCGCGCGTCTCTTTGGGGGTGATCATTCTTTGGGAATGATCATTTTCAGCGCTGCGAGCCGCTTGCTGCGCAGTCGTTCGCCGATGGCAGCGCCGGTGAGACCGACGCGCTCGTCGGCAGTCAGCGAGACTGCGCGCGCAGTGGCAAAAGCCTGCTCCACTCGTGCGCGCTGCGGATAAGGCGCAGCGGCGAGTCCGAGTCGACCACGGGCGTCGCACTCGCAGGCTTCCAGGAATTCTTTGAATCGCTCGGGTCGTCGAAATGCATCGGTGTGTTCGAGCAGCTCGAGGAGCGTCGAGGTACGCAGTTCGAGACCGCGATGCACGTGGGTGTGAAAGCGGCTCGCGAGCAAGCCGAGTTCGCGGTGTTCCTGTGGAACCCGCAGGCGCGCGCACAGCGCTTCGATCGCCGGCAGACCGAGCGTTTCGTGAGCATGATGCCGCGGCCACTCCGTACGCGGGGTGAGCGCCTTGCCGAGATCGTGCACCAGCACGGCGAAGCGTACGGTTTGTGGCGCGCCGCGCATCGCAGCCATCTGCAGGGCGAGCATCACGTGTTCGCCGGTGTCGACCTCGGGGTGCCACTCGGGTCGCTGGGGTACGCCGAACAGCGCGTCGAGTTCGGGCAGCACCACGCGCAGGGCGCCGCAGGCGCGCAGCGCGTCGATGGCTGAGCGCGGCGAGGGTTCGTCGAGCGCGCGCGCCAGTTCACGCCACACGCGCTCGGGCACGAGTGCGTCGGCTTCGCCGGCTTCGACCATGCGGCGCATCAGCGTGAGCGTGTCGGCAGCGATCGTGAATCCGAGCGGTGCGAATCGAGCAAGAAAGCGTGCGACGCGCAGGATGCGCACCGGATCCTCGGCGAATGCCGGTGAGACGTGTCGCAGTACGCGACGCTCGAGATCGGTGCGTCCTCCGAACGGATCAAAGATATTGCCCTCCGCGTCCTGTGCCATCGCGTTGATGGTCAGGTCGCGCCGTGCGAGATCCTGTTCGAGGGTGACCTCTGGCGAGAACAGCGTGGTGAAGCCGCGATACCCCGGCGCGACTTTGCGCTCGAGGCGGGCGAGCGCGTATTCCTCGCGGCTTTGCGGATGCAAAAAGACCGGGAAGTCCTTGCCGACGGGCAGAAAACCGCGCGCCTCGAGATCGGCCGGCGTCGCGCCGACGACCACCCAGTCGCGCTCGGCGACCGGGCGGCCGAGCAGCCCATCACGCACTGCACCGCCGCCCAGATAGGTATTCACACCGCGATGTTAACGCGAGCGACGACCGAGGTAGGTGGGGGCGATGCTGGCGAGTGAGGTAGGGGTGATTCCCAGACGATCGAAACCGTTGTCACGGCAGACGTTGTCGACCGTCAGGGAGCGATAGTTGTCGGTGGAAAAGGGCTTGCCCGGCACGAAATCCATGAGGAAGGCCTGTGCGCGACCGATCGCATCGGGAAGCGGAATGACTCGCGCGCCGGTGCCCGCGAATTCGCCCGTCAGGCGCACGAGTTCCGCCAAAGTCATGACTTTGGGGCCGCAGAGGTCGTAGGACTCGCGACTCGTCGCTCCGCCCCGCAAGGCGAGCATGAACGCCGACACCACATCTTCGACCCATACCGGTGCGAAGCGCGCCTCGGCGCGCGCCAGCGGCAGGACGCCACCGCTCAGGGCCAGCAGGGAGGCGAAGCGGTTGAGCAGCGAGTCGCCGCGACCAAAGATCACGGAAGGGCGGAAGATCGTCCAGTCGAGCGAGCTCGGCGCGGTTCGCACATGGCGTTCGGCAACGCCTTTCGAGCGTAGGTAATGACTCGGGCCGTTTTCGTCGGCACCGAGTGCGCTCATGTGCAGATAGCGGGGCACGCCGCTCTCGACGCATGCCGCGATCGCTTTGCGCGTGAGTTCGGCATGGGCGCGGGTGAATCCTTCCCCCGACGAGCCTTTTTCATTGAGGATGCCGACGAGGTTGACGACGACGTCGCTGCCGGTGACGACGTTGCGCAGGGCGACGGGATCGTGCACGTCGATGCGCAGGCGGTCCGCGTTGGGCAGCACGGAAAGATGTCGTGCGCCGCGCGGATCGCGCGTGGGCAGTCGCAGGCGGTGACCTTCGGCGGCAAGGCGCGCTGCGAGCGCGCTGCCGACGAAGCCGGTACCACCCACCAAAGTTATTTCCAGCGGGCGCGAGCTGAGAGTGCGCATGGGTTGATCAGCGCAGCAGGATGATGGTCGTTTCGCCCGCGCGGCGGACCTGCAGCACGAGCGTGCTGCCGCCGCGGTTGTTGGCGGTACGCCAGGCGTTGCTGAGATCGCCGCGGTTGGTGATTCGCGCACCGTTCGCGGCGACGATCAGATCGTTGGCGCGCAGGCCAGCGTTCGCAGCCGGACTGCCGGCCGCCACGGCGCGCACCAGCACGCCCGTACCGGTGCCGCCCGACGTGCTGCCCTGACCATCTTCGAGTTGCGCACCTTCGAGGGCACGATGTTGGCCGCCTTCGGGGACGTTCTTGTCGTTGCCCTCGGCGGCGCTGGTCGTTTGCGCCGCGGGGTCAGCGACCTCTGCAGTCAATTTGCGCGACTCGCCGTCACGCAGCAACGCGAGCTCGACCTTGTCCCCGACGCGCAGCAAACCGATCGCATTGCGGAATTCGGCCGCTGACTTGACGCTGCGACCATTGATGGCGGTCACGACGTCGCCCGCACGAATTCCCGCGCGAGCGGCTGCAGAATCTTTGAGCACCTGCGTGACGAGCGCGCCGCCCGCGGTGCTGATGCCCAAGGCTTCGGCGATGTCCGGGGTGACCGGGGCGATGGTCACGCCGAGCTGACCGCGCTTGACCGAGCCGTACTTGATCAACTGGTCCATGACGCTGCGCGCCATGTTCACGGGAATGGCGAAACCAATGCCGATGTTGCCGCCGCTGCCCGAGAGGATCATGTTGTTGATGCCCACGAGCTCTCCGCGCAGGTTGACGAGCGCACCGCCCGAGTTGCCGGGGTTGATCGAGGCATCGGTCTGGATGAGGCTCTCGAAGCCATCGGGGTTCATGCCCGATCGGCCGAGTGCGCTGACGATGCCGTAGGACACCGATTGCTGCAGGCCGAACGGATTGCCAATCGCCGCGACGTAATCACCGGGCTCGAGACGATCGGAATCACCGAGCGTGATTTGCGCGAGACCCCCGGACTTGATCTGGATGACGGCGATGTCGGTACGCGGGTCGCTTCCGACCACTTTGGCTGGAAACTGCCGTTGGTCGGAGAGGGTCACGGTGATTTCGCGCGCGTTTTCGACCACGTGTGCGTTGGTGATGATGTAGCCCTGCTTGCCATCGACGATCACGCCAGAGCCAGCCGACTGAAAAGGCCGCTCGCGGGCGCCCGAGTCGGGCGGAACGTTGAAAAACCGCCGGAAGAAGGGGTCGTCGAACAGAGGGTTGCGGCCCTGTTCTCGCACTGAGCCCTGGATGCCGATGCTCACGACCGCCGGCGAGACGCGCTTGATCATGGGCGCAAGTGAGGGCATCGGCGCCACGTTGCGGGGCTCGGCCGGCGCATCCACCGTCTGGGCGAGGACGGGCAGTGCGACGGCCGCGAGCAGCGCCCCAAGCAATGCCTGGTGTGGCGCTCGGTGGCGGGTCCCGATTGCGCGCGCGTCTTTCATGCGTGATCTCCGGCTTGGGGGAGGGGATATGCGGATCTTGGTCCGGCTTTCAAGAGGATAACTTGTGTGCATGGTGTGGAAAGGAGCAGAAACACAACATCTTGTGCTTCCAAACTACAGTCGGCGATCGGCTGTTGACATCAGGCAGAGAATAGTTTTGCAGCGTGATTTTTTGTAACTATATGATTAATATGAAATAAATAAGTTCATCCGAAAGGGAGCGAAAGCCTTGACGCTCTCCGGAGGCGTGCTTACTCTCTCGCCGTCGACACAACATCTTGTGCGGGTTCAATGCGCAGGTGGCGGAGTCGGGGGCAGGGGAAGTGGTCGTAATTCGGCCCATCACCAATAAAAGAGAACAAGTATCCGTGGGTGCCTCTGGCGACCTTGGGTCCTCTCATCGTTGGCGTCCTCTATGAAATGGTCGTTTTCATCGGATTTTGAGGCCCGAAACAGGCATGAACAGCGTCGTCAAACTCGAGGCGAAAGACGTCGATGGCATTCCTTTCCAGGAAGCGTCGATCGACATTTGGGATAAAAAATATCGCCTCGTTGCCAAGAGTGGCGAACCCATCGACAAAACCATGGACGACACCTACCAGCGTGTCGCCCGTGCCCTCGCCGACGTCGAGGCGCCCGCACAGCGCGAGCATTGGTACGAGCGATTTCTTTGGGCGTTGCGTCGCGGGGCCATTCCCGCTGGTCGCATCACCTCGAACGCGGGCGCGCTCGAGCACAAGCCGGCGACCTCGACCATCAATTGCACCGTGTCGGGGACGATCCGCGACTCGATGGACGACATCCTCAACAAGGTCCACGAGGCGGGTCTCACGCTGAAGGCCGGTTGCGGCATCGGCTACGAGTTCTCGACCCTGCGGCCGCGTGGCGCCTACGTCTCGGGAGCGGGCGCCTACACGTCGGGTCCGCTGTCGTTCATGGATATCTACGACAAGATGTGTTTCACGGTGTCGTCTGCGGGCGGACGTCGGGGCGCGCAGATGGGCACGTTCGATGTCGGCCATCCGGATGCCATGGAGTTCATCCGTGCCAAGCGCGAGAACGGTCGTCTGCGGCAGTTCAACCTGTCGCTGCTCATCACCGACGAGTTCATGCAGGCCGTGCGCGAAGACCGTGAGTGGAAGCTTGCCTTCCCGCTGCTGCGCAAAGAATTCGAAACCGACAAGCCCGATCTTTCGGACGACACCAAATACGTCTGGCGCGAGTGGCCTTATTCCGAGAACTTCGTGGTCGGCGAAAGCGGGCTCGTCGCCTGCAAGATCTACAAGACCCTGCCGGCGCGACGCATGTGGGACGTCATCATGTCGTCCACCTACGATTTCGCCGAGCCCGGGTTCATCCTCATCGACCGCGTCAACGAAATGAACAACAACTGGTGGTGCGAGAACATCCGCGCCACCAACCCCTGCGGCGAACAGCCGTTGCCGCCTTACGGTTCTTGCCTGCTGGGCTCGGTCAATCTCACGCGATTCGTTCGCAACGCATTCACCGAACAGGCCGAGTTCGACTGGACCGAGTACCGCGAGGTCGTCAAAGTATTCACGCGCATGCTCGACAACGTAGTCGAAGTCAACGGACTGCCGCTCGACGGGCAGCGCAACGAGATCTTGCGCAAGCGCCGTCACGGCATGGGCTTCCTCGGTCTCGGCAGCACCATGACGCTGCTGCGCATGAAGTACGGCTCACCCGAGTCGGTGCAGTTCACCGAAGACGTCTCGCGAGAGATGGCCGTTGCCGGCTGGGATGCAGCGCTCGAACTCTCTCGCGAAAAAGGACCGGCGCCGATCATGAACGAAGAGTTCACGGTCACCGCCGAGATGCTGCGCAAGCGCCCCGAGATGGCGCGCGATGGCTGGAAGGTTGGCAGCAAGATTCCCGGACGCGTGCTGCACGCGCGCTACAGCCGCTACATGCAGCGTGTGGCGACGGTCGCACCGGCACTGGTCGATCAGTTGGCGCTCGTCGGTGCGCGGTTCACCCACCATACCTCGATTGCGCCTACCGGCACGATCTCGCTGTCGCTTGCCAACAACGCCAGCAACGGCATCGAGCCCTCGTTCGCGCACCACTACTTCCGCAACGTCATCCGCGAAGGCAAGAAGTCCAAAGAAAAAGTCGACGTGTTCTCTTTCGAGCTGCTCGCTTACCGCGAGCTCATCAACTCGAAGGCCATGCCGAACTCGACCAATCCCGCTGAGAAGTTGCCGGACTATTTCACGACGGCAGACGATATTACGCCGACCGAGCACGTCGATATCCAGGCGGCCTCGCAGAAGTGGATCGACTCCTCGATCTCCAAGACCGCGAATGTGCCGACCGATTTCAAGTACGAGTCCTTCAAAGATATCTATCTCTATGCCCACGAGAAGGGGCTTAAGGGCTGCACGACCTTCCGCTTCAACCCCGAGGCCTTTCAGGGCGTGCTCGTCAAGGAAGAAGACCTCAAGAACACGACTTACGTGTTCACGCTCGAAGACGGCTCCGAGGTGTCGGTGAAGGGCGATGAAGAAATCGAATACGACGGCGAGAAACACACCGCCGCAAATCTGTATGACGCCTTGAAAGAAGGCTACTACGGCAAGTTCTGAGGATCAGTTTCAAATGGCCGCCATCAAGATCGATCGCAAGATCTCCAAATATCGTGTGCAGAAGCCGGGCGCAGAGCCGGCTCCCGCCGCAGCCCCCGAGCGCACCACCTCGCACGGTGGCAAGGTCGTCAGACTCACCGAGGAAGTGCAGCGCCCCGAGGTGCTGATCGGCTCGACGTACAAGATCAAGACGCCTGTCTCCGATCACGCGATGTACGTGACGATCAACGACATCATCCTCAACGAGGGCACCGAGCACGAGCAGCGACGGCCGTTCGAGGTGTTCATCAACTCGAAGAATCTCGACCACTATCAATGGATCGTCGCGCTGACGCGCATCATCTCAGCCGTATTCCGCAAAGGTGGTGATGTCACCTTCCTCGTCGAAGAATTGAAAGCCGTGTTCGATCCGCGCGGTGGCTATTGGCAGCCGGGTGGCAAGTTCATGCCCTCGATCATCGCCGAACTCGGCTACGTCATCGAAAAGCACCTGCAGACCATCGGTCTCATGGGTCGACCCGAGCTCGACGAGCATCAAAAGAAACTCGTCGACGAGAAGCGTGCCGAATTCGAAGCCCGCAGCAAGCAAACCGATGCCTTTGCCAAGTCGCACTTCCCCGAGGGGGCGCAGCTTTGCTCGAAGTGCAGCACGGCGGCCGTGGTGATGATGGACGGTTGCATGACCTGCCTGAACTGCGGCGATTCCAAGTGCGGGTAAGGCCTTGCGCCGGATAATTTCCAGAGCCACCACTCTTCTCGTTACCGTCTTTTTCCTGCTGCCGGCCGCGCCCGCGCAGCAGCCGGCGACCCCGGCCATCTCGCTGGAGATTCCGCGGCCCCCCGAACTGCAGCGCGACGTCGATTTCTGGATCCGCGTCTACAGCGAAATCACGACGCTGCAGGGTTTCATGCACGACGAGCGCAACCTAGGCGTCGTCTACGACACGCTCGATCTTGCTGCGGCAGGGCCTTCCGGGTCTGCCCTGCGTCGTCAGCGGATTACCCAAGCTCGCGAGCGTTGGCGCAGCGCGCTCGATGAGGCCGCAAAGGCACTCGAGCACAGTGATCTCACCCAGGCTTCGATCGATGCACGACGCGTGATCGAGCTGTGGGGGAGCGACGCCACGCCCTCGCGTTTGCGTGCAGCCCGCGACGAGGTGCGTTTTCAGCTTGGACAAGCGGACCGCTTTCGCGCCGGAATCGTGCGCTCCGGAACCTGGGAGTCGCACATCGCGACGACTTTTTCACGCCTGGGTCTGCCGCCCGAGCTGGCTGCGCTGCCGCACGTCGAGTCGTCGTTCACGCCGACGGCCTACTCGAAGGTCGGCGCCTCGGGACTCTGGCAGTTCATGCGTTCGACCGGCCGGCTTTTCATGCGCGTCGATGACGTCGTCGATGAGCGACTCGATCCGTTTCGCTCGACGGAGGCCGCCGCGAAGCTGCTGCTCAACAATTACCGACTGCTCGGCAGCTGGCCGCTGGCGGTCACGGCCTACAACCATGGTCCCGCCGGCATGCGTCGGGCTCGCGAGACCATGGGCACCGACGATTTCGGCATCATCGCGCGTCGTTATCAAAGTCGCTCCTTCGGTTTTGCGTCGCGAAACTTCTATCCTTCGTTTCTTGCTGCGCTCACCATCGATCAAGATGCCACCCGCTATTTTCCGGGCGTAGCCCGTGCGCCGGCGATGAGTTTTCACGAAATTGAAATGCCGGGATACGCCGATGTCTCGCGACTCGAGCGAACGCTCGGGGTGCCGATGACGCAACTGCGCGAACTCAACCCGGCGCTGCGGCCGCCGGTGTGGTCCGGCGCGCGTTTCGTGCCGCGCGGATATCGACTGCGTCTGCCTGCCGAGCAAAACATGACGACGGCCGAATTCATCCAGCGTGTGGGTGCCGACCAGCTGTTCGTGGCGCAGGTCGGTCCGCGGACGCATCGGGTCGCGCGCGGCGAGACGCTGCGCCAGATCGCGCGGCAGTACGGTTACACCGTGAATCGCGTGGCCGAACTCAACGGCTTGTCGACCTCGGCCAAACTGCGGCGCGGTCGTACGCTGCAACTTCCCGATGAGCGCCCGGCCACGCTCGCCGATCTCGCGGCACGCAGTACGTCGCCGAGCCCCGCGGCGGCGACCGACTCCAGCCTTTGATCCCGACATGATGCGGGCAGTCATCGGTCTGCTCTGTTTGCTCGCGCTCATGCCTGCGCCTGCCAAGGCGACCCTGACCCAGTTGCCCGCCGCCACCGAGGTGATCGTGTACAAGGCGAAGCGTCGGCTCGAGCTCTGGCAGGGGTCGAAGATGTTGCGCAGCTACCGCATTTCTTTGGGGCTGAACCCGATAGGGCACAAGGAGCAGGAAGGCGACTTCAGAACCCCGGAGGGGCGCTACACCCTCGACATGCGTAACCCGCGCAGCGATTTCTTTCTGTCGGTGCGCGTGTCCTATCCCGATCCGCACGATGTGGCGCGCGCGCGCAAGGCGGGCGTCAAGCCGGGTGGTGCCATCATGGTCCACGGTCTGCCGAACGAGCCGCGCTGGCCGCCGGAGCACTATGCTCGCGAAGACTGGACCGACGGTTGTATCGCTCTCAACAACGCGGACATGATGGAATTCTGGATGCTGGTGGCCGACGGTACGCCCATCAACATCCGCCCCTGATCCTCTCCGGCTATCCTTGGCTGGAAGCCGCCCACGGAGTGCCTCTTGGAAACCAGCATCGTCATCCCCGAAGTCGTCGACGCGCGCGTCGCCCCCCGCGGGGCCCTCGAGAGTCTGTCGCAGGACGAGATCGAGCAGTTGTTGTCGACCGGGCAGGGCGGTCTCTATCCGCTCTTTCGGCAGTGTGCGCTCGCGGTCCTCAACGCCGGCAGCGATACCGACGACGCTCGTGAAATCTTCGATCGTTATCGCGACTTCGACATCCGCATCCTGCGCCATGCGTTCGGCGTCAAGCTCGAGATCCGCAATGCACCAGCGATGGCTTTCGTCGACGGGCAAATGATCCAGGGGACCAAAGAACTGCTGTTCGCGGTGTTGCGCGACATCGTCTACACCGCCAATGAAATCGTCGATAGCGGCCGCTTCGATCTCTCGAGACCGCAATCGATCACCAACGCGGTATTCCACATTCTGCGTAATGCCCGATTGCTCGATCACAAATCGCGGCCGAACCTGATCGTCTGCTGGGGCGGGCATTCGATCAATCGTGAAGAGTACGAATACACCAAGCGCGTCGGCTACGAACTCGGACTGCGCGGACTCGACGTTTGTACGGGGTGCGGGCCCGGTGCCATGAAAGGCCCCATGAAAGGCGCCACCATCGGGCATGCCAAGCAGCGCATCGTGGCCGGCCGCTACGTGGGCTTGACCGAGCCCGGAATCATTGCCGCCGAGCCACCGAACCCGATCGTCAACAATCTCGTGATCATGCCCGACATCGAAAAGCGTCTCGAGGCCTTCGTGCGGGTGGCGCACGGCCTCGTGGTTTTTCCGGGTGGTGTAGGCACAGCCGAAGAAATCTTTTATCTGCTCGGTATTCTGCTCGACCCGGCCAACGCCGAGCAACGCTTCCCGGTGGTGCTCACCGGTCCGCGCAAGAGCGCTGCCTACTTCGAGAAAATCCGCGACTTCCTCGCCAAAACCATCGGCGAGGCCGCGCTCGATCGCATCCGCATCGTGATCGAGGATCAGGCCGAAGTCGCACGCATCATGGATCGCGGGGTCGACGAGGTACGCGACTACCGCAAGAAAAATTCGGACTCCTTCAATTTCAACTGGCTGCTGCGGATCGATCCCGAATTCCAGCGACCGTTCGAGGTCACGCATGCCTCGATGCGTACCCTGCGTTTGCATCGTGAGCAGCCGGCGCACCAATTAGCAGCCGATTTGCGGCGGGCGTTCTCCGGTATCGTCAGCGGCAACGTTAAGGAGCACGGCATCCGCGCGATCGAGCGCCATGGGCCCTTCGAGTTGGTGGGCGACCCGGCCATCATGGCCATGCTCGACGAGTTGTTGACGGGCTTCGTCGCGCAGCAGCGGATGAAGCTACCCGGCGCCGCCTACGTGCCCTGCTATCGCATCGTGCGCAGCTGAGCCGATCTCTCTCCGGGCCGCCCCTTGAAATCGGCGGCCGACACCCCCACACACCGCTCGGTTTCCGAGGAGATATGCCATGACCGAGTCCACTGCCGCGGGCACTGCTCCCGCCCCCGAAAAACACGGCTTTCAGGCCGAGGTGCGCGAACTGCTGCGCCTCATGATCCACTCGCTATACAGCCACCGCGAGATTTTTCTACGCGAGCTGATTTCCAATGCCTCGGACGCCAACGACAAGCTGCGCTTTCTGGACTTGGCACAGCCGGATCTGCTCGCGGGCGAGGCCGAGCTCAAGGTGTGGATCGACTTCGACGCCACCCAACGCACGCTCTCGATCCGCGACAACGGCATCGGCATGAATCGCGAGGAGGCGATCGCTCACCTCGGCACCATCGCGAAGTCGGGCACGGCTGACTTTTTCAAACGACTGACCGGCGATCAGCAAAAGGACTCCCAGCTCATCGGCCAGTTCGGCGTCGGTTTCTACTCGGCATTCATCGTCGCCGACGAGGTCGAAGTGTATTCACGCAAGGCGGGCGAGCCCGCAGCGTCCGGCATACGTTGGGCCTCGAAAGCCGATGGCGAGTTCACCATCGAGCCCTCGGCCCGTGACGAGCGTGGCACGATGGTGGTACTGCACCTCAAGGAAGAAGCCAAAGAATTCGCCGATGGCTGGCGCCTGCGCTCGCTGGTCCGGCGTTATTCCGACCACATCGCTTTCCCGGTGCTGATGCGCAAGGAGGGCGAAGCGAGTCTCGACTGGGAATCGGTCAATCAGGGGCAGGCGCTGTGGACGCGTCCGCGCAGCGACATCAAAGACGAAGAGTACAAAGAGTTTTACCAGCATATCGCGCACGACTTCGCCGAGCCACTGGCCTGGAGCCATAACAAGGTCGAGGGCAAGCGCGAGTACACCTCGTTGCTGTACGTGCCGGGCCGTGCGCCGTTCGACCTCTACCAGCGTGATGCGTCGCGCGGGCTGAAGCTGTACGTGCGGCGCGTCTTCATCATGGACGATGCCGAGCAGTTCTTGCCGATGTATCTGCGCTTTTTCCGCGGCGTGCTCGACTCCAACGATTTGCCTCTGAACGTCTCGCGCGAGTTGTTGCAGAAAGACGCCGAGGTGGAGGCCATGCGCTCCGCGCTTGCCAAGCGCGCTCTCGATCTGCTCGCCCGCATCGCCAAGGACGAGCCCGATAAATACGTCACGTTTTGGAAAGAGTTTGGTCCTGTGCTCAAGGAGGGCACGGGTGAAGATGCTTCGAACCGCGACAAGATCCTGCCGTTGCTGCGATTCTCGAGCACCCACGAAGAGTCCGACGAACCGAAAGTCACTCTTGCCGATTACGTGGCGCGCATGAAGAGCGGACAGGAGCGCATCTATTATCTGATCGCGGACTCGATCACTGCTGCTCGCGGCAGCCCATACCTCGAACAGTTGCGTGCCAAGGGCATCGAGGTGCTGCTGCTCGCCGACCGTGTCGATGAATGGATGATGGGCTACGTACGCGAGTTCGAAGGCAAGCGCTTCAAGGACGTCTCGCGTGGCGATCTGGAGCTCGGCACACTTGAGGGTGCAGCCGACAAGGCAGCAGCCGAAGAGGCCGTCAAGGAAAACAAGAAATTGTTGAAGCGCATCAAGGATGCGCTCGATGAGCGCGTGTCCGAGGTCAAGGTTAGTTCCCGCCTCGCCGATTCCCCGGCCTGTCTGGTGCTCGACGAGGGCGACATGGGCGCGCAGATGCGGCGCATTCTCGCGGCGACCGGTCAGTCGGTGCCCGAGGCAAAGCCGGCCATCGAGATCAACGTCGGCCACCCGCTCATCAAGCGACTCGATGCGACCACAGCCGAGGACGAGTTCGGCGAGCTTGCTTTGCTGGTGTACGACCAGGCGAAATTGGCCGAGTCGGGGGCGGTTGCGAACCCGGGTGAGTTCGTGCGCCGGCTCAACAAGTTGCTCGGGCAATTGATGGCCGGAGTCTGAGGCGCCTCGGGGCGTGCCATAATCCGCGCATGAGCAAGCCCGTTCCGACCGCCGAAGAATTGCGTGCGCGGCTCTCGCCACTCGCCTTCGAGGTGACCTGCAACAAGGGTACCGAGCGCGCGTTCACGGGTGCGTACACCTACCACAAGGAGCGTGGGGTGTACGCATGCGTCTGCTGTGGCAACGAGCTTTTTCACTCGGACACCAAATACGACTCGGGTTCCGGGTGGCCGAGTTTCTGGACGCCGCTCGCGGGCGACCGTGTTCGCGAGCATCGCGACACCAGCTACGGCATGCTGCGCACCGAGGTCGTCTGCGCCAACTGTGACGCTCATCTCGGGCACGTTTTCGAGGACGGACCGCAGCCGACGGGTCTGCGTTATTGCATCAACTCCGTCTCACTGGCTTTTCAGGGCGCTGCGGAGTCAAAGAGCGCTGCGGAGTCAAAGAAATGAGAACCGTTGCCTGGTCGTTGATCGTAGCGGTCACCATGGCGCTGGTGGCCGCAATCTACCTTCCCACGTTGCTGGCGTCCGATCGCGGCGACACTCAAGCGCAGGAGGCCGCGATGGCAGAACTCATCAAAGAAGACCTTGCTCCCGGAGAAGGCCCCGAAATAACGAACGGTCAGACCGCCGAAGTTCACTACACCGGCTGGTTGCACGATCCGGAGAAAACCGAGGGCAAGGGTCGCAAGTTCGATAGTTCGCGCGATCATGGCAGTACGTTTTCTTTCACGGTCGGTGGCGGCGAGGTGATTCGTGGCTGGGACCTCGGCGTCGCTGGCATGAAAGTGGGCGGCAAGCGTCGCCTCGTCATCCCGGCAGAGCTCGGTTACGGGGCGCGTGGCGCGGGCGGGGTGATCCCGGGTGGCGCGACGCTGGTGTTCGACGTCGAACTGGTTTCGGTTCGCTGAGCCGGGTCCGTCATGATCACCAAATCCGTCGGAGTCGCAGTCGTTGCTGCGTTCGTTCCTGTCTTAGTCGTGCTCGGGGGCCCGGTGCAGGCCGCAACGCTGATTCATGCGGGGCGCGTGATCGACGGCGTGAGCGATCAGGTCGTGACCGAGCGCACGGTCGTCGTGGATCAAGGTCGCATCACGAACATCGAGACGGGATATCGCAAGCCAGCAGCGGGCGACACCGTCATCGATCTACGCAAGTCGACGCTGATGCCCGGGCTGATGGACATGCACGTGCATCTGACCAGCGAGTACAGCCGCTCCAGCGAACTCGATCGGTTCAAGAAAGACGGTCCCGACGTGGCGCTCGATGGCGTGCTCTACGCGGAGCGTACCTTGCAGGCGGGTTTCACCACGGTGCGCGATCTCGGTGACAGCTTTCGTGCCAGCATTGCGCTGCGCAACGCCATCAATGCCGGCAAGGTGGCCGGGCCGCGAATCTTCGCTGCAGGCAAGTCGATTGCGAGTACCGGTGGCCATGCCGATCCCACCAATGGTTGGGCGGATTTTCTCGGTGGTGGCGACGTCGGTCCGGTCGACGGAGTGGTGAACGGCGCAGAGCAGGGGGCTCAGGCCGTTCGTCAACGCTACAAAGAAGGTTCGGATCTCATCAAAATTACTGCGACCGGCGGCGTCCTGTCAATCGCCAAGAACGGCCTCAATCCGCAATTCACCGAAGACGAAATCCGTACGATCGTCGCGACGGCACGCGACTATGGTTTCAAGGTGGCAGCGCATGCCCACGGCGCCGAAGGCATGAAACGCGCCGTGCGTGCGGGTGTCGACAGCATCGAGCACGGCACGTTCATGGACGACGAAACCATCGCGCTCATGAAAGAACGGGGCACTTACTACGTGCCAACCATCACTGCGGGTCGTTGGGTGTTCGATCGCTCGAAAGAAGACGGTTTCTTCCCGGCGGTGGTGCGACCGAAGGCAGCCGCGATCGGACCGCAGATTCAAGGGACCTTCGCCAAAGCCTACAAAGCGGGTGTCAAAATCGTCTTTGGGACCGATACGGGTGTCTCGGCGCATGGTGACAACGCACGGGAATTCGTGCTCATGGTCGAGGCTGGCATGCTGCCCCTCGAGGCCATCAAGTCCGCTACCTCGGTCGCCGCGAAGTTTCTGGAGATCGACGATCGTCTCGGCAGCGTACAAGTCGGCAAGATCGCCGATCTCGTCGCGGTACCCGGCGACCCCCTCGCCGACATTTCGGCGATGCGTCGCGTCAACTTCGTGATGAAAGACGGCATCGTCCATCGCCAACCCTGAGTTGGCTCGTCCACGCGCGTGACCACCGTCGAGCGGATGCGTTTCCCGGGTGCGGCCGGCGACATCGAAACTTTGATCGAGTCGCCATCCGTGGCGCCCATTGCGGTCGCGATCTGTTGTCATCCGCACCCCTTGTTCGGTGGCTCGATGACCAACAAGGTCATTCACACCGTTGCCAAGACTTTTCTGGCTGCAGGTTCGGTGGTCATTCGCTTCAATTTTCGTGGCGTGGGCGCGTCCGCGGGAGTCCACGACGAAGGTCGTGGCGAAACCGACGATGTGGTTGCGCTCGCACGGTGGGCGCGTGAGCGTTGGCCGGGTTTGCCGCTGTGGCTGGGCGGCTTTTCTTTTGGCGCGTGGATAGCGCTGCGCGCGCCCGTATCGCCAGCGTTGCTCGTCGCGGTGGCGCCACCCGTTGGGCGCTGGGACTTTTCAAAGATTTCGCCGCCGCAAAGTCCCTGGATCGTGATCCAGGGCGATCGCGACGATCTCGTCGATGCGAATGCAGTTGACGAGTGGGCACGTGCCAGTGGCGTATCGACCGTGGTTCGACTGGCCGAAGCGGATCATTTTTTCCACGCTCGTTTGCACGAGCTGCGCGATGCCCTGACGGCGTTTTTGGCGAGTACGGCTCAAGCCCGCAGCGTGTAGCCGACGCCGCGTACGGTGACGATCAACGGATGCTCGGCATCAAGATCGACTTCGTGGCGCAGACGACTCACGTGCACATCGACCACGTTGGTCTGCGGGTCGTAATGAATGTCCCAGACCCCCTGCAGCAGCATGCTGCGAGTGACGACCTGCCCTGCGTGCCGAACGAAATATTCGAGAAGTCGGAATTCGCGGGTGGTGAGATCGAGTGTTCGGCCGGCTCGTGTGGCGGTGCGGTCGAGTAGATCCAGATGCAGGTCTTCGACTTGTAACGAGGTCACCGCGCTTTGTTGGTGTCGCCGAATCAACGAT